>VFQR01002764.1_pt1 | contig 10679 bp, 11 predicted proteins | sample 3512321 | NCBI WGS metagenome assembly VFQR01 (sample SAMN10412374, study PRJNA504923) | tailings metagenome | isolation source: Relicate 3 Philex TSF1 revegetated site | place: Philippines: Tuba, Benguet | collected 2017-08-29
AATATAGGAATCATATTTGATTTGGTGAAAAATCTAAGTATTTGTAGGGTGTGTTAGGCGTAAGCCGTAACGCACCAAAGCCTTAAGAATTGTGCGTTACGCTGTCGCTAACGCACCCTACGTATCTTTTCAAAAATCAAATAGTAGTCCTATAGTTATTTTTGTATTTTGCATCAGAATATAATTTTCTTGAATTATCTTGACAATATCGGCGTTGCGTAAGTCCTATGATACAGAAGAGTACCTCTTTGAACGTGATGCATAAATCTCTTGATTTCTCTATGCGCTTTCTTTGCCTCTGTGGTTTATAAGTTATTTATTTGACCACTTTAGACGCAGAGGGCACAGAGCTAAATTTTGGCGACAACATTTGCTATTTTGGCGACAACATTTGCTATTTCGGCGACAGCATTTGCTATTTTGGCGACAACATTTGCTATTTCGGCGACAACATTTGCTATTTTGGCGACAACATTTGCTATTTCGGCGACAACATTTGCTATTTTGGCGACAACATTTGCTATTTCGGCGACAACATTTGCTATTTTGGCGCCAGCATTTGCTGTTTTTGCTACCACATCAGTGATTTAATTTCTAACTGGAGCGAACTGACCATGACCCCTGCTGTGTTTTTAGAAAACGTCTACAAGTTTTACAACAAAGTACCTGTAGTCAATGACCTGTCATTCCAAATTGAAGCGGGGGAAATATTTGCTCTACTTGGCCCAAACGGTGCGGGAAAATCTACCACAATTCGGATGCTGACTACACTAACCAAACCCTCCCAAGGACGGATAGAAGTAAATGGCTATGATGTGGTCAGCCAACCAATGTTGGCAAAACAGAGTATTGGCGTAGTCTTGCAGCAAGTCAGTGTAGATAACGATTTAACTGTTTGGGAAAATATGGAACTGCATGGAAGGCTACATCACATTAGCAACCCGCAGCGACAACAATTAATTAATCAATGGCTAGAATATGTTGAACTAACAGAAAAACGTCACGATTTGGTCAAAACCCTGTCTGGGGGTATGAAACGACGTTTGCAGATAGCTAGGGCTTTATTGCATCAACCGCAAATGTTATTTTTGGATGAACCAACGGTAGGACTAGACCCCCAAACCAGGCGACGCCTTTGGGAAATTATTCGGGATTTGAATAAGCAGGGCATGACAATGCTACTAACGACCCATTATATGGATGAGGTCGAATTTTTGTGCGATGCTTTCGGTTGTGTCAAGCCAGGACGCATCGGTATTATGGATGGCGGTCAGCTGATTTCTTTGGGAACGCTAAAACAACTGCGTTCTACTCACGGTGAAGGTTTGGTGATGAAGCAATTAGGTTTATCTGAAGTAGGAAGTGACAGCGCCCTAACTTGGGAATATTTATTTTTCCCTTCGTTGGAACAAGCAAATATCTATTTGAATGAACAGCCCGATAAAACCGGAATGATGGTGCGTCCCTCTAACTTGGAAGATATTTTTGTGGAATTAACGGGACGCCAGTTAGATTAATCTCATCCTCCTAACTGTCGCAGCATAGCTTCTACTCTGTCCACGCCATCTAAGTCATTACGCCGTCTATACAAGTCACGGGCTTTTTGAAGGGCGGTGTTGGCTTGTTTGGCTTGCCGTCGCTGTTTATACATCGAACCCATCAATTCATAAGTCTGAGCATTATTTTTATCTAAACTCAGTGCTTGTTCGTATGCCCAGTTAGCAGCAGTATAATCTCCTAGACGAGATTGGGTGACAGCTAGGCCTAAGTAGGCGTTAACATTGTTACGGTTCAGTTGTATGGCACGACGGTAACCTTCTTTGGCGCCGGCGGTGTCTCCCAAGTTGGCTTTGATGTAACCAACAGCGTAATAAAAATCACTATTGTTAGGGTTGATAGCGATCGCCTTACGATAAGCCGTTAATGCCGCTTGATAATTTCCTTGTTGGGCGTATAGGTAGCCAATACCTGAATGAATTTTAGCATTTTTGGGATCTATGGTAGCTGCTTGTTGATAAACTGCGATCGCACCACCATAATCGCCTGTATCAACCAATCTCCGCCCTTCTTCTAGTAATTCTTTTAATTGGGGGTTTTTAGTTTGCGCCACTAACACCTGAGCCTGAGCTGGCACAGGCATAATAAAAGCAAAACATCCTAATAACACCACACTAAACACAAATGATGTAGGCTTGTACACAGTAAATTTCCTGAAATTTTAGAGGACTTTTTTCTTGTACATTAAAACAAAAATGTGGACTTTTGAAAACTGTATTTTTTCGCATTGATTAAGATGTTAATAGTTCATTTGCTTTTTCCTTTACAATCAGCACTACATAACAGAGTTTTTACTGAATGGTGGAGTGTAAGCTCTCAATGACCAAACCAAATTCTTCTCATATAAATGATTAAAACAATAAAAATTACACTTTTTAGTCAGTGCTTATACGTATTATTTAAAATATCAGCAGATGTTTCAATTAATTATCAATAGGCAATGCACCAATATTTAGAGAAAGTTGAATACTCATAGCTGTTTGTGATTTGATTTAATAAATTGCTGAGTCTGTATAGAATTTTTCTCAGATTTGAGTCATTGATACTAACTTTCATCAACCGATATCCAGGCGTTTACATCCTTTTTTAGTCATTACACGATAAGATCAATACAACAAACAAAATGTTCCTGAAAGCCTTGTTTATAGTTAGACAATAATCTAAAGTTGAATGGCGATCGCTTTTGTTATTAGTTGATACAAATTTACAGTCAAAAGCATATTTTTTTAAATTTCTATTACCAACTTCCATACAGACAAGGATTAATAGTGTCTGTCTGTACTCTTTGCCTATGCAAATAAGTTAGAATCAAAACTTACATTCACTATTCCCTGACAAAAGCAAATCACTTCATATTATATTGACGAGGCTAATTTATGATTATAACTACCACTGATGTGATTCAAGGAGCCGTTATCGAATCATATTTAGGTGTTGTGACAGCAGAAGTTGTCTATGGTAGCAATTTTTTGCGAGATTTTATAGCCGGCATTCGGGATATTGTTGGAGGACGCACCGGCAGTTACGAGCGTTTATTTGAGCAGGGTCAACGCAAAGCACTAGATGAATTGGAACAACGAGCGCAACGTTTAGGAGCAAACGCTGTTATCGGAATTGAAATTGATACTGGCACAATTAATGTTGACCAGTCAGGAGTTTTAATGTTGATTACTGCCACAGGTACTGCTGTGAGAATACGTTAGCTCCAACTTCTGTGCATTGTCCAAAAGGTTAATAAAAAGGAGTCAATCAATTTTGGATTTTGGATTTGCGATAGCTAGCTCCCGCCTTTGTCTTCTCCTGTGGTCGCCGCCAAAGGTGATAGCTAGCTCCCGCCTTTGTCTTCTCCTGTGGTCGCCGCTACGCGAACGAGCGTCACGAGCGTCTTAAAATCGGGGGCTTGAAAGCTTTTTTAGATTCTAGATTTTAATCCAAAATCCAAAATCCAAAATCTAAAATTGTCTCAGTCAGAACACAGAATTCAGAATTTCTGAAAAACAAGATCCTCGATTTCTTTAAGCAAGTGAGGGATCTGAAATTTTAAATCACTTAATAAATATTAATATATTAAACTTTGATAATAAATTATTTTAACAAATTCCTAGTTGCAAAAGTGACCATTGATTCCTGCTCAAGATAGAGAAAATATTTATTTCTCTTGATAGATATTAAAATGCATAATTAGCAATTTAATTCTAATCATAAGCATTAGTCATAAACATACCTGACACAAAATAACTTTGCTGAATTAGCAAGGGAGAAAATACACTATGGCATACGTAAATCGAGTAGGTGACGATGTTCTTCCCCCAGAATCTACAGTAGTTGGTAGAGTAAATGAATACCACGACCGTGTTCGCTGGGGTCCAATAATTTCTGGTGTTTTAGTTGCTTTAGCAACTCAACTAATTTTGAGTGCTTTGTTTGGAGCAATTGGAGCAACCAGTATTTCAACATCAGGAGCGCCCAGATCAATTACACCAGATATTGCGGGTAATGTGGGAATTTGGTCAACCATTGGCTTGTTGATATCATTATTCGTAGGTGGTTGGGTAACAACACGTGCTAGCGGCCCTATGAATCGTAATACAGCGTTGCTTAACGGCGCAATCTTTTGGGCTACTACTTTAGCAATCAGCTCTTGGTTATTAGCAAGCGGAGTATCAGGTGCTTTTGGTATCGCTGCTTCCAATGCGGGCGAAGTTATCAATCAAGTACAACAACCGGGTACTGCCGTACCACAAAATATACCGACGAATGTAACTGCCGAACAAGCTCGTCAAATTGCTGCTGCAACTTCAAGAGCTTTGTGGTGGTTTGTATTTGGTTCATTGTTGGGTTTAGCTGCTGCACTGATGGGATCTGTTAGTGGAGTTCGTACCCCTCGAACTAACAATTACAATCCTTAAAAAATTAATTTTGCTGTCTTGGCTCTTTGATTTTTTTCATTTATGGATGAATAAATTCAGGAAAGTTCGCTTATATCCCCCCTTTTCTAAAGGGGGGCTTTGCGCTTCACGACTCGTAATTTTTATAGGAAATAATCACTTTAGTTGTATATCAAAAGTTGAGTAAAGGATTTTAATGTTTCTTTCCAAAGGTTCATGAAGCTAGATAACTTTAATAGCTAAATGGAGAAAGTCAAAAACTAATGTAATGGAAAACAGATTTAAGTTTTTGATTAGCTGAAAAACTAAAAGTTTTAAGGAGTACTGTCATGGCAGATACAAGCAAACGTGGTTTTGCTTCGATGGATGATGACAAGCAACGTGAAATAGCGAGTAAGGGCGGACGCGCTGCCCATGAGAAGGGCACTGCCCATGAATTTACATCCGAAGAAGCTCGTGAAGCTGGACACAAAGGTGGTGAAGCTGTCAGCCAGGATAGAGAACATATGGCTGAAATTGGCCGTGAGGGTGGCAAGAGTTCCCACAAAAGCGATCGCGGTCAGGATGCCAACACTGAAGACAAAGGAACCCAAGGAGGCACACCAGAACAACATGCTAAGGCTGGGCGGCAGAGTCACAAGAATAAATAAGTAGACTCTCCCCTACTTGGAATCCTTCACTTCCATTGCCAAAATATAACAGAATTCAGAATTAAAACAGGCTTGATGGCTGAATTTGAAATTTAGTTTGTCTACTTCACTTTTTTGAAATCGGCTGTATCTTAATATATGAATATCCCGCTTTCAAGAAACATTGCTGTTTTTTAAAGGCGGGATATTGTGTATGGTTATTTTTTACTTAATCTATACTTTATTACCACAGTTTACCACTTCAAATATGAAGCTTCAATTCCCTGCTCGCGTCTAATTTTGCCATCTTTTTCAAACCATACAATTACTTGTTGTGCTGTCAAATCTTCAATGGCAACACCATATTCTTGAGCAACATATTTTAAAAGTTTCAGTGATGAAATTGTTAATCTTGCTAAAAACTTTTCTGGGGAAGACAACAAAGCCGCATCTACTTTTGCTGACTCTTCCAACGTTAAAAATTGTGTTGAAGGTTGCTGTGGTGCTACATCCATAAATGGTATCTCAAGTTTAGTTGGGCATGGGGCATTGGGCATGGGGCATTGGGAGATGGGGAGAATAACTTCTGACTCTTAACTCGTAACTCTTAACTCTTAACTCCTAACTCCTAATTCTTAACTCCTAACTCCTAACTCCTAATTACTAATGATGAGCTTTCACTAAATAACCACAACGGTGTTCGCCGTTGATAATCCAATGGGTGCGTTCTACGGTACAGTCTGGTAAGACGGCGGCAAACATCTCTAATTCATGACCACAAATGGTGGGGAATGATTCAGCAACGTTGGAAATGGCGCAGTTATGCTCTATGAATATAAAGCTTTCGCCTCTTGAAGAGTCATGCACATCAACAGGATGATATTCCGCCATAAAGCCTTCAGCTTTTCTCAACTCTACGAGGTTGGCTACACGTTCTCTTAGCGAACCATTACCCACGCGATCGCGGTATTCTTGTGCTTTACGTTCCCACTGCTTCTGTAGTATGGATTTGAATTGGTCGTGTCCCACTGTTTCTGCTAAGGTATCCAGCAGCGAAACAGCAAAATTGCCGCTGGCATCACCAAAGCGATCGCTCATTGTCCGATGCAAGCGATCTCGTCCCTGACGACTCAGTTGATAAACGTGCTGCGGACGCCCCATTCCGGCTTGATCTGATGTCGAAAATAAAACTAGCTCCTCCGTCTCCAAATCTTTGAGGTGGCGACGAATCGCTTGCTTGCTCACATCTAAAACTTCAGCAAGCTCAATAGCCGTTGCTTTTTGGTGCTTGTGCAGATATTCTAGGATTTCTTGCTTGGTTGAGGACTGGTGGATAGTCGCCATCTTCTGGTGTGAGACGCTGCGGGAACGTCCCAAAAATTTCTCTTAAAAATTGACTTTGACAACATTGTTGTTGTTAATTTAGCGTAAAATGGAGATACATTAAACAACATAGCTGTTGTTTTACTCCCCACCACCATTCTAGCAGCCGTGTAACCATTCCGTAACGCGAGGTGGGAATCGGCAACAGAATAGCTTCTCTCCCATCCTTAGAGAGATTTAACCGAACACAAGAGATTATTAGCGATGAGTGCCACTGTCAAAACCTTAGTCAACCAACCTTACAAGTACGGCTTTGTCACCGACATTGAAGCGGACACTATTCCTCGCGGATTGGATGAGGATGTTATCCGCTTGATTTCGGCGAAGAAAAACGAGCCACAGTTCATGTTGGACTTTCGCCTGAAGGCTTATCGCCAGTGGCAAAAAATGACAGAACCAACTTGGCCTAATGTCAAGTATCCGCCAATTAATTATCAAGATATCATTTATTACTCAGCACCAAAACGCCAGAAAGAAAAACTCAACAGCTTGGATGAAGTAGATCCAACTCTCTTGGAAACCTTTGAAAAGTTGGGTATTCCTTTATCCGAACAAAAGCGACTGGCAAACGTAGCTGTAGACGCGATTTTCGATAGCGTTTCTGTTGCCACTACATTTAAAGAAAAGTTAGCTAAAGACGGCGTGATTTTCTGCTCGATTTCTGAAGCCTTGCAGGAACACCCAGAACTCGTCAAAAAATACCTGGGTAGCGTGGTTCCTGTGGCTGACAACTATTTTGCCGCCCTCAACGCCGCCGTATTTAGCGATGGTTCCTTCGTCTACATTCCCAAAGGCGTCAAATGTCCGATGGAACTGTCTACCTACTTCCGCATCAACTCCGGAGACACGGGACAATTTGAGCGGACTTTGATTGTCGCCGAAGAAGGTAGCTACGTTTCCTACCTCGAAGGTTGTACCGCGCCAATGTATGATAGCAACCAGCTGCACGCCGCAGTGGTGGAACTCGTCGCCCTGGACAACGCCGAAATTAAATACTCCACCGTCCAAAACTGGTACGCTGGGGATGCCAACGGTAAAGGCGGTATTTACAACTTTGTCACCAAGCGCGGTTTGTGCCAGGGCGTAAATTCCAAGATTTCCTGGACTCAAGTAGAAACAGGTTCGGCAATTACTTGGAAGTATCCTAGCTGTGTATTGGTGGGTGATAACTCTGTGGGTGAATTCTACTCGGTAGCGCTGACAAATAACATGCAGCAAGCTGATACGGGTACGAAGATGATTCATGTTGGTAAAAATACCCGCAGTACAATTATTTCTAAGGGAATCTCCGCAGGTAAATCTAGTAACAGCTATCGGGGTTTGGTGAAGGTCAACCCGAATGCCAAAGGGGCGAGAAACTATTCTCAGTGCGACTCCATGCTGATTGGGGATAATGCCCACGCCAATACTTTCCCATATATCCAGGTGCAAAATAATACTGCAAAAGTGGAGCATGAAGCTTCTACTTCCAAGATTGGGGAAGATCAATTATTTTACTTCGCTCAACGGGGTATTTCTTCAGAAGATGCGATTTCGATGATGATTAGCGGCTTCTGTAAGGATGTTTTCAATCAGCTACCGATGGAATTTGCTGTGGAAGCTGATAAGTTGTTGAGTTTGAAGTTGGAAGGCAGTGTTGGATAGGGCTTGTAGTCAGCACTTTAGTGCTGGAAAGTCGCTAGGAACTGAGATGATTAACGCTTGTAGTCAGTACTTTAGTGCTGAAAGAAAGCGCTAAAGCGCTGACTACGAACTAAGAGAGAAGGGAGAGAAAATGATTATTGAAAATAGTGAAGTTGTGCTGTCGGTACGGAATCTGACGGCTAATGTTGATGGGACACCGATTTTAAAAGGTGTGAACCTGGAGGTGCGATCGGGTGAAATTCATGCGATTATGGGGCCGAATGGTTCTGGTAAGAGTACTTTTTCTAAGGTGTTGGCTGGACACCCGGCGTATGAGGTGACTGGCGGTGAGGTGATTTTCCAAGACCAAAATCTGCTGGAGTTGGAACCAGAGGAACGCGCTAGAAGTGGTGTGTTTTTAGCTTTTCAGTATCCGTTGGAAATTCCTGGTGTGAGCAATTTGGATTTCTTGCGGGTGGCGTACAATTCCCGGCAGAAAGCACGGGGTTTGGAGGAAATAGACGCGTTTGATTTTGACGATTTAATTGAGGAAAAGCTGGATGTGGTGAAGATGAATTCCAGCTTTCTCAATCGGAGTTTGAATGAAGGGTTTTCTGGTGGTGAGAAAAAGCGGAATGAAATTCTGCAAATGGCGCTGCTAGAACCGAAGTTGGGAATTTTGGATGAGACTGATTCGGGTTTGGATATTGACGCGCTCAGAATTGTAGCGAATGGCGTAAATCAATTGGCAAGTCCGGAAAATACCACGATTTTGATTACCCACTATCAAAGATTACTCGATTATATTGTGCCAGATTTTGTCCATGTGATGGCAAATGGGCGGATTCTCACCAGTGGCGGTAAGGAATTGGCGCTAGAGTTGGAGTCTCGCGGTTATGACTGGGTGCTGGAAGAGTTTGCAGCTGTTTCAATCCCTCATAGGGATTTTTAATTCTAGCGCCGCTTAACATTCTAAATGATTTTACGAGTATCTGATGACTATTCAAGTTTCTCCCAGTCCAATTCCTAACTCGGATGCAGTGAGTTTGATGGCTACTCTGTTGGATAAAGATGCCTATTTAATTGGCTTGTTAAATCAAGTCACTGCATCAAAAACAGAAGGGTGGTTGCAAGGTTTACGTGAAGCTGCTGCTAATTGGGTACGCCACTCTCATATTCCCAGCACCCGTGAGGAAGAATGGCGATTTACTGATTTGTCTTCTCTGCGACAGGTGGAGTTTCATGTAGAGACGTTACATGCAACTTCTCTACCGGAGATTTTAAAAGAAGCGGCTAACAGTCGTTTGGTTTTTGTGAATGGTGTTTATGCACCGGAGTTATCCGCAGTCGCAGATTTACCGGCTGGGGTGGTGGTGAGTAATTTGGCTGGGTTAACTGTGGGTGAACAGGAAGCTGTACAACAGTATTTAGCTCAAGCTGAAGGAGCGCAGGAAGTTTTTACGGCTCTCAATACTGCTGGGATAACTGATGCAGCGGTGGTTTGGGTGAAGAAGAATGTGGTGCTTGAGACGCCAATTCATCTGGTGTTTGTTGCAGCTGCTGGTGAGAGGGCGACAATTTCCCAGCCGCGTTGTTTGGTGGTGGCGGAAGGTGGTTCCCAGGTGACTTTGGTGGAGGAGTATACGAACCGCAGAGGCGCAAAGGGCGCAGAGAAAGAGAGATATTTGACGAATGCGGTGACGGAAGTTTGGGTTGCTGAGAATGCCGAGGTGAGTCACACTAGGGTTGAGCGAGAGGGTGGAGAGGCTTTTCATGTTGGAAAGACTGCGATCGCTCAGTCCCGTGATAGTCGATATACTTGTCATGCCATAACTTTTGGTGGAAGGTTATCGCGGCACAATTTGGAGATTTTGCAAACTGGCGAGCAAACCCAAACTACTCTCAATGGGTTGACGATGATTTCTGGCAAGCAGTTGGCGGATACTCACAGTGCGATCGCTCTGAATTATCCTTATGGTACAAGTAAACAGTTGCATAAGTGTATTGTCGGCGATCGCGCTCACGCAGTATTCAATGGTAAAGTTTTTGTTCCCAAGCCAGCGCAGTTGACAGATGCAGCCCAGTTAAATCGAAATTTGCTACTATCATCAAAAGCCAGGGTTGATACTAAACCCCAATTGGAAATTACTGCGGATAACGTCAAATGCGCTCACGGCGCTACTGTCAGTCAATTGGAAGATGATGAAATCTTCTACCTCCAAAGTCGGGGAATTGATGAAAATGATGCTCGTAAGTTGTTAATTAACGCCTTCGCTGCTGAAATTATCAACCAAATACCCGTTCCCTCTGTGCGAGAAATTCTGTTAAACACAGTTAATATTGACTAAATTTGAGATTTTAAATTTTGGATTTTGGATTGAATATTCAAAAGCCAAAATTTAAAAATTTTCCACCCACGAATTTAGATTTTAGCTGAAATTTTCCCATCTAAAATCTAAAATCCAAAATCCAAAATTGCTAGATCTACCAATGACTTTCACCACTACTAAAACCCTTGCCGATAAAGTTCGCTCTGACTTCCCAATTTTGCATCAGGAAGTCAATGAGAAAACCCTAGTTTATCTCGATAATGCTGCAA
>VFQR01002765.1_pt1 | contig 10677 bp, 13 predicted proteins | sample 3512321 | NCBI WGS metagenome assembly VFQR01 (sample SAMN10412374, study PRJNA504923) | tailings metagenome | isolation source: Relicate 3 Philex TSF1 revegetated site | place: Philippines: Tuba, Benguet | collected 2017-08-29
CTCCATGTCGCCGTCGCAGGTACCGAGATAGCGAAGGATCGCACGCAGCTTCGTCACAAAGGCCTTGGCCTCGTCGGCCGAGCGCAGGTCGGGCTTGGAGACGATCTCCATCAGCGCTACACCGGAGCGGTTGAGATCGACCAGACTCATGGTGGCATGCTGGTCGTGGATCGACTTACCGGCGTCCTGCTCGAGATGCAGGCGCTCGATGCCCACGTCGATCGTCTCGCCGTCGGGCAGGGCGACGCTGACGATGCCCTCGCCGACCACCGGCTGCTTGTACTGGGAGATCTGGTAGCCCTGCGGCAGGTCCGGATAGAAGTAGTTCTTCCGGTCGAACACCGATCTGAGGTTGATCGCCGCCTTCAGGCCCAGCCCCGTGCGGATCGCCTGCTTCACGCATTCCTCGTTGATGACCGGCAGCATGCCCGGCATCGCCGCATCGACGAGGCTGACATTGGCGTTCGGCTCGGCACCAAAGGCGGTGGACGCGCCGGAGAACAGCTTGGACTCGGAGGTGACCTGCGCGTGAACCTCCAGACCGACGATCACTTCCCAGTCGCCGGTGGCGCCGGAGACGAACCGTTTCGGATCGGGTTTACGGGTATCGACGATTGTCATCTTCGGAAGCCGGTTTTCGCTGCGGGAAACCCGGCTTCGCTAGACGAATAGACCCGGCGTGGCAAGCGCCGGGCCGGCCGGCCCTCAGGCCGTAGCGATATACTGCTTGATCTCCTCGGCCTCGCGCTCGGCATCCTCGATGCGCCGCTTCACCACGTCGCCGATGGAAACGATCCCGGCCAACCGGCCGCCCTCTTCCACCGGAAGGTGTCGGAAGCGCCCCCGGGTCATGATTTCCATGACCTCGTTCACCGAATTGTTCTCGTGGCAGACCTTGACCTGCGCGGTCATGAGTTCGGAGATGGGCCGCTCCAGCGCGCCTGCGCCCTGACGGCCCACTTCCCTGACGATGTCGCGCTCGGACAGAATGCCGGCGATCCGGCCATTTCCCTTCGTCACGACCACCGCGCCGATCCTGCGCTCGCCGAGAATCCGCGCTGCTTCGGCCACCGACGTCGTGGGTTCGATGGTGACGACGTCGCGTCCCTTTGCGTCCAGAATCGCCTTGACGGTCATGTCATTCTCCTTCGCATGATGCTTCTTGGAGTCCGCATGCCGCGGACCCGTGCCGCACCGCCGGGCGCATGGTGCGCCGCCATCGGGAGCTTGGCAAGATGCCCGCGCGGGCACGACCTGCAACTTCAGGAGGAGCGGACCTTCGCGCCGCGATCGAACGGCCCCACGCACAGAAAGCCTGCGAGGAAGCCACCGATATGCGCCTCCCAGGCGATGAGCGAGCCATCGCCCGTATCGATCAGGCCGGCGCCGGCGAGTAAGTTCGCGCCGAACCAGACCGCGAGGAAGGTGACGACCATGCGTGAGCGGAGCGCCTCGCCGAAGCCGAGGCGCCGGCCGACGAATTCTGGGCGGCCGCGGCGCCTGTCGATCATGAAGCCGAAACGCGCCGCGGCCCCCATCATGCCCGAAATCGCACCCGACGCGCCGACCAGGGGCGTCTGGTCGAGCGGATGCAGCAGGTAGTGGAGGCCAACCGCGGCGAGCGCCGTGAATGCCCAGAAAGCAAGGAATCGCACCACGCCAAGGCGATTGGCGAGCGGCGAGCCGAAGGCTGCCAGCCACACCATGTTTATTCCCAGATGCAGGTAGCTGCCGTGCAACAGCGAATAGGTGAGCGGACTGGTGAAGGCATAGAAGTCGAGCAGGTATTCGCCCGAATAGCGCACCGGAATGAAGGCCGCCCGCAGAATCACGCCGATGTCCTGCCCCGGATCGAGGACATGCACGCGCACGATATGGATGACGAGGTTCAACACGATCAGCGCAACGACCACCGCCGGCATGTTGAACACCGGTTCGCGCGGCGCGGGGCCGGCATCGTCGTCTGGCTCGAAATGCCTCGGCGTCTCGTTCATGCGCCCTGTCCGGAGTTCGGCATGGCGCGAATCACGAAGCGCCGGTTGACGAAGCAGATGTGGGCAAAAAGAAAGGCCGTTCAAGGTTTCCCCTGAACGGCCGGCCGAGTCCCCAGTTGCCGCCCGAGACGGCTTCCCCTCGAAGATGTGCTGCTATGTCAATAGCTTGCTTTAGTGATCGCAACCATCTCACGGCCTCGCGCCGAACGCAATCGTAACCCAATATTAACCTTAACGGTCGGGGTCCGTGCACAAGCGCCGGCCGCACTGGCACGCAACCTGCTCCTTCCTCCATGTAGGCCTCGGACGGAGGCCTGCTGTCTCCAATGGGGACAGATTGACCACCGGGACGCGGAGCCGGGAGCATGAAGCAGCCAGGATCGATCGCACTGTTCCAGTATTGGAACAGGCTAAGGGATGGCCGCCCCGCCCCGAAGCGAACCGAAATCGAGCCGTCCGACATCAAGTCGCTGCTGGCCGATACTTTCATCCTGGAGAAGGACGCGCGCGGCACGGCGGTCTTCAGGCTGGCCGGCACGCGTCTGTGCGCCGTCTACGGGCGCGAACTCAAGGGCTTCGCGTTCGAATCGCTGTGGGCGGCCAAGGACCAGCGGCTCACCGCGCGCCTGACGCACAGTGCGTTCCTGTCAAAGGCGGTCGTGGTGATCGCCTTCGAGGGGTTCAGCCAGAACGGGCGCACGACCAGCTTCGAACTCGTGCTCCTGCCACTCGAAGGTGGCGTGGACCATCAGCGCTGCCTCGGAGCGATTTCGGGGACAGAGAAGCCCTTCTGGCTGGGCGTCGATCCGATCGTCCAGAACGTGGTCTCGTCGGTACGCGTCGTCGATCCGGACAGGGAGCCGATGTTCCTCAAGAACCGACCGGAAGTAACTGTTCCCGCGCTTTATCCGCATGCCGACGAACTGCTGGCGGCCGGCGGACGAAGCGGACGGCGCATCCGCCATCTTCTCGTGCTCGAAGGCGGCCGGGACGACTAGGGAGCAGGCTTCCGGGACCTGGCCCTGACGGCTCCGCGGACAAGCAACGGAAGTACTGAGCCTGCGGCCACGAAATTACTGCTTGTTAACCGGCACAGCCTACTCTTGCCGCCAAGACGATGCGCATAGCCGCCGGATGGCGGGATAGAGGATTCCATGAAGCCAGCGGCGATCGACATGGCGCCGTCCAGAGCCGAGCGCCGCAACTTCCAGCGCGTGAGGATCAAGGTCTATGGGCGCTACATGCTCGAGGACCGGAGCGAGCATCCCTGCCAGGTGGTCGACATGTCGCCGGGCAACGTCGCGTTCCGCGCGACGCGAATCGCCGCGCCAGGTGAAAAGGTAATCGCCTACATCGACCACATCGGGCGGATCGAGGGCGTGGTGACGCGCACCTTCGACGATGGCTTCGCCATGACGGTCATCGCGTCGGAGCGCAAGCGCGACAAGCTCGCGGCACAGCTCACCTGGCTGGCCAACAAGCACGAACTCGACCTTCCGGAGGACCGCCGACACGAGCGCGTGGCGCCGCGTAATCCGCGCTCGATCCTCAAGCTTGCCGACGGCCGGCAGTATCAGTGCCGCATCATCGACCTGTCGCTGTCGGGTGCGGCGATCGAGATCGAGGTCAAGCCGGCGCTCGGCGTGCAGGTGACGCTCGGCACGATGCGCGGCCAGGTCGTACGCCACTTCGACGAAGGCATCGCCGTGGAGTTCGCGGTGATCCAGCGGCCGGAAACGCTGGAGGCGGAATTCAGCCCTCCCAGAAGCGACTGAACGGCGCTCTCCACGGATGCATGACGGCCCGCCACTGGCGGGCCTTTTTGCGTCCGCATAACCCGGCCCGGGTGAAAGCTAAAATTCGAGACAAATTTTGCGATAGTTTTATTACTTTTTGTACTTAGTTCAATTCGCTTTCTCTTCTTGTTTGATCCTATTTTTGCTTCACTATTTTGCGTGAAGTAAATCCGCATCTGTCATGGTCTCTTCAAACGGGGAGACCATCATGGGGATGATGATGATCAAGGCGGCGGCCGCGGCAGCGGCGGCCATGGTGGGACTTGGCCTTGCCGCGGCATACGCGGTGCCGGTCTCGATGCCGACGGGCGGGCGGTCGACCCAGCCGGTCGGACATTACGACTTCTGCATGCGCAGTCCGGCGGAATGCACGCCGACACGAGGCGGCATGCGTGCGCCTGTCGAACTGACGCGCGGGCTCTGGGCGGACCTGATCGAGGTCAACAACCTCGTCAACATGACGGTCGTTCCGATGACCGACATGGAGATCTGGGGGCGCGAGGAGCACTGGTCCTATCCGGTCGACGGCATCGGAGACTGCGAGGACTTCGTGCTCGAGAAGCGTCGCATCCTGATGGAGAAGGGCCTGCATCCGCGAGACCTGCTGATCACCGTCGTGCGGCAGCCGAACGGAGACGGGCACGCGGTGCTGACCGTGCGGACCAGCCTCGGCGACTTCATCCTGGACAATCTCGAGCCGCGCATCCTGGCCTGGCACGACACGGAGTACGAATTCCTCAAGCGGCAATCCGAGCGCGATCCGGGGGCATGGCTTTCGATCCATGACGGCCGGTCGATGGCGGTCGGCAGCGTGCGCTGAGGCGGAACGAGCGAATCACGAGAAAAACCCGGTCGAGTCCCCACCCTCCCCGTCCCCAACGACCGGGTTTCAGGAGCCGGCCCAGTCCCCGGGCCGGCTCCGCCTTTTCCAGGGGCCGGACGTCAAATGGCGTCGATGCCGCGCAGGACGGCTAACGCGACCAGGCCGAGCGCGAATATCCAGACCGCCGCCACCGCAAGCGCGGCAGCGATGCGCGCCGCCGATCCCGAGAGATCCTGGCCAAAGGCAAGCGCCTCGTTGACGATCATGAAGGGGCCGGCAAGGCCCGTTGCCCCGATCGACAGCAGCAGACGGTCGCCGCGGACATAGGGCGCGCGGAACATCAGCCGCTCTCCCGATCCGGCCTCCATGGCGGCGCCCGCCAGCCCCGAAACCGTCAGCCCCACCAGGAACACCGAGGCAACCAGCGCGACCGTCTCCATCTTCACCCTCCATTTACCATGACGGGAGCAAGCTCGCGTCGGCTCCCGGCGGTGCAAGGGCCGTGCCGGCCCGGCGGGGGCGTTTTCCGTGCCAAAGCGGCACGGTTCGGCGGCTTTTCGAGAGGGCTTGGGCGGAATGGGGCAGACCAAAATCGCCGATGGCGGCTTCGACACCAGGTCGGGACCCGACCCGGTATTCGTCAGGCGCGTCTTCCTGGTCTTCCTGGCGCTTGCATTGCTGTCGGTGGCGATCAGCCTGGCAGGCCGGCACTACGGCCGCCAGATCGCGCTGGGAGGACATACCGACAGTACCCAGCGCCACGAGATCGTGCTGGTCAACAACGTGCTGTCGGTGCCTGCCAACGCCATCCGCTTCGAGCAGGACCGGCGCGACGGCGTCGCACACAGGCTGGACCTCTATCTGTCGTGGCCCGAAATGGAGGGCTATACGGCGGCGCGTCGAAGCGCCTTCAATCACGGAGAGGAACGCGACCGGATCATCTTCCTCGGCTTCGAACCGCAACTCATGTCACGCGACATGAGCGACCGCTACGCGCTCATATACGAATCGCTGATCGAGCCTGTCGCCATCGGCACCGAGGGCGACGTCGCCATCCACGCGTTCCGGGACAAGAGCGGATATGCCAACGAAGTACTGGCGATCGCCCCGCGCGATGGCCGGTCGCCGTTCGTGGCGCGCTGCCTGGACGGCGATGTCGGACGCTCCTCGCTCGCGCCGTGCGAACGGGATCTTCTGGCCGGCGACGGTCTCAGCCTCACCTACCGCTTTCCGAGGCATCTGCTGAAGGACTGGCGCTCGCTCGACGAGGCGGTCAGCCAGGTGGCGGCATCCTATCTCGCCACGGCGCCCTAGGGCCTATCCGAGGTCGATGTCGAGAATGGCCATCGAGAAATTGTAGGACAGCTCGCCGTCATCCTCGTCCTTGAAGATGATCCCGAGAAATTCGTCGCCAAGATAGAGTTCGCAGGAATCGTCCTTGCGCGGCCTGGCCTTCACCTGGAGTGCGGCATTCTGGAAGGTGCGCTTGAAATAAGCGTCGAGCCGGCGGATCTCTTCGGGTTTCATGGTTTCTCCGGACCGCGTCTGAATGAGAGCGAGGCCGGCTTCTGGCATCTGGGGTCGGGCGTGTAAAGGGCGCATCCGCGGAAAGGACATTCCGCGGCGACACGCTTCGTGTTCCGACGTTTCAGATGTCGAAGCTGACGACGTGGTCCATCGACTGTGAGGGCAGCGCCTGATCCATCGCGCGCGAGGGCTGATCGCAACCCGATTCGCCGACGACGCGCGCCGGAACGCCGGCCACGGTCTTGTTGTTGGGAACCGGCTGCAGAACGACCGAGCCCGACGCCACCTTCGCGCAGTGTCCGACCTCGATATTGCCAAGTATCTTCGCGCCCGCACCGATCAGCACGCCGTAGCGAATCTTGGGGTGCCGGTCGCCGCCGGCCTTGCCGGTGCCGCCAAGCGTCACGCCGTGCAGGATCGAAACGTTGTCCTCGATCACCGCCGTTTCGCCGACGACGAGCCCAGTCGCATGGTCGATGAAAATGCCCTTGCCCATGCGGGAGGCCGGATGGATATCGGTCTGAAAGACCGAAGAGGACCGGCTCTGCAGATAGAGCGCGAAATCCCGCCGCCCGCTGTTCCAGAGCCAGTGCGCCAAGCGGTGGGTCTGGATGGCGTGAAAACCCTTGAAATAGAGGACCGGCATCAGGAACCGGTCGCAGGCGGGGTCGCGATCGTAATAGGCCTGCATGTCGACGCGAACCGTCGACGACCAGTCGGAGTTCTCCGAGATCATTGCGCGGAAGGTCTGCGCGATCAGATCCGCGCTCAGGTCGGCGTGGTCGAGCCGCTCTGAAATGCGGTGGACGACCGCGTCCTCCAGCGTTTCCTGGTTGAGGATGGTCGAATAGAGGAAGGCCGCGAGCAGAGGGTCGCGCGATACCGCCTCCTCTGCCTCCTTGCGTACGGAATCCCAGATGGGGTCGACCGGCTTAATGCGGCCCGAACGCAGGGCGCTGCTGCTTGCATGGGTGTTCATCATCATGCTCTCGGGCGTATCCGCTGCGGAAGGCCGCTCCGCAGGCAGCCTTGTCTCGACGTGCAACATAATCCAGAACCGCGACCTAGTGAAACACGATTTCCTGAACAAGCCATCAAGTGGAATTGAACCATGGAATTTCAAGCCGCCGTGGAACGGATCGAGAATCTCCTGATCGACGTATCGCAGGGAGTGGCGACGATCGCCATCGACCGGCCGCAGCGCAAGAATGCGATGAGCGGCGCGATGTGGGAGGCCCTGCGGCGGGTCGTGTCCGATCTCGGCGAGCGGCCGGGACTTCGCGCCTTGATCCTGCGCGGCAACGGCGCGGATTTCTGCGCCGGGGCCGATATCGGCGAGTTCGACACGCTGAGGCGCGACCCCGAGAGCGCGCGACGCTACGAGGCCTCGAATTCCGCAGCCTTCGCCGCGCTACGCCTCTGTCGCGTTCCCACGATCGCGGCGATCAGGGGCATATGCATGGGCGGCGGCTTCGGCATGGCGGCGGCGTGCGACATCCGCATCGCGGCGCCGGAAGCCATCTTCGCCGTGCCGGCGGCCCGGCTCGGTCTCGCCTATCCCGTCGATGCCATGGCCGACATCGTCCAAGCCGTCGGGCCGCAGGTGGCCAAGTATCTCGTCTATTCGGCAGCCCGCATCGGCGCGGACGAAGCCCTGCGTCTGGGCTTCCTGCTCGAGGTCGTCGACGAGGAGCGCTTCGATGAGAGGATCGCCGCCCTTGCGCGGACGATCGCGGCGAACGCGCCGCTTACCATCGCGGCGACGAAGGCTTCGATCCGTGCCGTCCTGTCGGGCCAGCCGGACGATACCGATCATGCGATCGCGCTCGGCGACGCGACATTCTCGAGCCGGGACTACGAGGAAGGACGAGCCGCCTTCGCGGCCAGGCGAGCCCCCCGTTTCGAGGGGCGCTGAACGCCATCAGGCCGCCTGGCGCTCGACCAGAAACGAGATGACGGCATTGGCGAAGGCATCGTTGCGGTCTCCGGCGATCATGTGCCCCGCGCCGGCCACGTCGACGAAGGAGGCGGTCGGCACCGCCTCGAGGAAGGAGCGGGCGTGATCCTCGCGCACCAGCTCCGAATTTACGCCGCGCACCAGAAGCACCGGAAGATCGAGTTCAACCAGCCCGGCATCGAGTTCGGCGGCGAAACCCTCGGCGCGCGAGTGTATGTTGCGATCGCTGCGGATGAGCAGCGGGTCCCAGTGCCAGCGGAACCGGCCGTCCGGCGTGCGCCTCAGATTCTTGGCCAGACCGGAAGGCGACGCCGGCCGCTTTCGGTCAGGCAGGTAGCGCGCGATGGCTTCCGCCGCCTCCTCGAGCGACGCGAAGCCATCATCCACCCGATCGCCCATGAAGCCATGAATGCGCGCCACGCCTCCCATGTCCATTCGTGGCGTGATGTCGACCAGCACCAGCGCCTCGAGCAGTGCGGGATCTCGCAATCGAGCCCCGAGCGAGGACAGGCCCCCCAGCGAAGCACCCACCGCCACCGGGCGTTCGTGGAAGCGTCGCGCCAGATCGCGCAGGACCACCACAGCATCGGCCACGAAGTCGGCGAACTCGTAGTTGCCCGACTCGACCCAATCGCTCTCACCATGGCCGCGCATGTCGAGCGTGACGGCGCGCATGCCCTTGTCCGCGACGCGTCGCGCGGTCAGGTCCCAGGCGCGGCGGGTCTGCCCGGCGCCATGCAAGAACAATACGGGCCGCCCGTGGCCGTCCCACAGATCGCCTGCGAGTCGGTTGCCCTCGGCACCGGAGAATTCGATCGGCCGCGACCTTGTCAAAGGGGATGCTCGCCCAGGAACCTGAGGACGCGTGCCTTGAAGCTTCGGTCCCCGACCGCGAGCATGTGGTCGCGGCTCTCGATGTCGAAGGCTTCTCCAGCGGGCAGGAGAGCGGCCAGCGGCCCGGCGGGACCGCCTATGTCGTCGCGGGTGCCGACAGCGACCAGCGTCGGCTGGCGGATCGTGGCGAGTTGCTCCGGGGTCAACTCCTCGCGCGAGGTGGCGATGCATGCAGCCAGGGCGCGCCTGTCGCTCCGTGTCTGGTCGGCGAACGTCCGGAAGGCGCGTCCGCGGGGATGCGTCACGGAAGCGGGATCCTCCGCGACAAGGGCCTGCGCGATCGGGTCCCAGTCGCCGACGCCCTCCACCATGCCGATGCCGAGGCCTCCGAACACGAGCGTCGCAACCCGGTCCGGATGGGCGAGCGCCATGAAGGCCGATATCCGCGCGCCCATGGAATAGCCCATGACATGCGCGCGCGCGATGCCAAGGTGATCGAGCAGAGCAGCCGCGTCGCCGGCCATCAGCCCCACGCGGTAATCTTGCGGGTCATAGCTCCTGGATGAGCGTCCGTGGCCGCGATTGTCGAGGGCGATGGGCCGGTAGCCCGCCTCGGACAGCACCTTCATCCAGCCCGGGGCAACCCAGTTGACGTCGGCGCTCGAGGCGAAGCCGTGGATGAGCAGCACCGGCTCGGCGGCGCCCTCGTCCGGCATGCGATCTACATAGGCGAGTTCGAACCCGTCGTGGGAAAAGTGCTGCATTGGCGGAATGTCGAATTGAGAAGGACCGGTCAACCGCCGTCGGCCACGGCTTCGATCGATGGATGGCTCACGCGGTCGCCGGCGGCGATGCCCGCTTTCTGGGCGATGCCGGACCTGATTTCAAGCACGAAGCGAACCGGATCGCGCGGGCCGATCGAGGCTTCCGAGAACGGCACGCCCGGCAGAATGTCGCGCACGACGCCGTCTTCGTCGATGAAGACGAGGTCCAGCGCCATCGGCGTGTTGCGCATCCAGAAGGAGACCGGGCGCGTGCGATCGAAGACGAAGAGCATGCCGTGATCGTCGGCCATCTCCTCGCGGAACATCAGCCCCGCTGCCCTTTTTTCATCGTCGTCGGCGATCTCGATGGTGAAGCTTGCCTGTCCGGCGGCCGTCGTCACGACCAGAGGCGCAGGATCGACGGGCAGGCGCATGGCGCGCTGGTCGGCAACGGCGCCGTGCGGCACCACCAGCAGCAGAAGCAGGAAAGGCAGACGCGGCAACGCGCGCATCAATGCAAGGAGGATCATGGCAACTCCCGCCCGGTGCCGGCCCTTCAATGGGCGATCGGCAGGGTTCCGATATCGGGATGAATTTCGGCGGCCATAAGGCCCTTGTCGCCACGGCCGAAGCGCACCAGCACCACCTGCCCCGGTCGAAGCTCCGTCAGGCCATAGCGCCGCAACGTTTCCATGTGGATGAAGATGTCCTCGGTACCCTCCCCACGGGTCAGGAAGCCGAAGCCCTTGGTGCGGTTGAACCACTTGACGAGCGCCCGCTCCAGTCCGCTGTCCGGCGTGACCTGGGAGTGGGTGCGCTGCGCCTGCATGTCGGCCGGGTGGGTGGCCGTGGAACTGTCCATGGACAGCACGCGGAAGGACTGCAGCCCCCTGTCGCCCTGTTTGGCGAGGCAAACCACCCGCGAGCCCTCAAGCGCGGTCTGGTAACCGTCGCGGCGCAGGCAGGTCACATGCAGCAGGAT
>VFQR01002766.1_pt1 | contig 10677 bp, 8 predicted proteins | sample 3512321 | NCBI WGS metagenome assembly VFQR01 (sample SAMN10412374, study PRJNA504923) | tailings metagenome | isolation source: Relicate 3 Philex TSF1 revegetated site | place: Philippines: Tuba, Benguet | collected 2017-08-29
CAGCCATAAATCGACTGATCAGGGTCGCCTGTGGCACACAGATTGGGCTCGTTTTGTGAGAGGGCAGAGACAATCTGATATTGCGCCTGATTCGTATCCTGGTATTCATCCACCAGGATGAAGCGATACCGTTCATCGAGCGATTGTCGCAGATTCGGGTTCTCTTTGAGGATGGTCACCACATGCAGCAACAGGTCGTCGAAATCGACGGCATTGGCATCGAGGAGTATCTGTTGATATCGGCCATAAGCTTTCGCGACGACTGAATCGAGATGTGTGCCAACGCGTTCGCCAGCCTGTTGCGCGAACAGGGCCGGTGTGATGCACTCGTTTTTTAGCTGACCAATCCGCCAGCCAATACGACTGGGGCTGTAATGCGTGGGGTCGAAGCCTTCTTCTTTGACCGCTTCTTTCAGAGCCGCATCCTGATCTTTCACATCCAGAATTGAGAAATTGGGTTTGAGGCCAACGGCACCGCCATACTGCCTCAAGATGCGCGCACAAAACTTATGAAATGTGCTGACAGCCACACGTCTTCCGGGAATGAGATGCTCGACACGTTCGGCCATCTCCCGGGCGGCTTTATTTGTGAATGTGATGGCCAGAATTTCTGCGGGATGGACCCGCCGTTCGATGAGTCTGGCAATCCGCCGGGTGACGACACGGGTTTTTCCCGAACCTGGGCCAGCGAGAACCAGCATGGGCCCTTCGAAGTGTTCTACGGCCGCTGCCTGCGATGGTGTCAAATCATCTAAAAGTTGAGTCACAGCGGTTGAGCACTCCGTTGCTGAACAAACTTCTCATCTCTCTGCAGGCAGAATCCCTGGAAATACTATGCCCAAATCAGTGGCAAACGAGAAGTGAGTTCGCTGGATTGGGGCCTGCGAATCGGCTGTGAAACTCACTGATTCCATTTTCACTCGTGGGGATGAGGCCGCTGATTCGGGAATGCGGCCGGGCGTCAATCCGGCGGCAGTCATTGCCGGAGCGGGGTGCGAAGGGTAGCATATTGAGGACTGGCAAAGTTTGTCGGTTAGTAAAGAATTAAGGATGTTGTGGATTGTACCAGTCAAGCGTGATGTTCGTGTTGCAGAGGATCGAAAAGGAATAGCGTCGGCTACGGTCGCAAAAAACTGCCGGTCGATGAAATTTCCCAGTGCGAAGCGTCGATGGACAACCGACCTGCCAACTCTGCCACAGATACACCTTGCCGGACTTTCTGATGACTTTACACACGGAGGCCTTGCGAACAATGTCCCAAGTTTTGACCCGCCTATCGAGGCGAGAAAACCGTGCCTGGAGAGGTGTTCTTTCTGTCGGCGCCATGACTGGCCTGGCGATGGGAAGCTGGGCGTTTGGCAATCAGGATCCTGCTCCGGAAGGTTTGCGAGGCATTCTGCCGAACACTGTACCTACCCGTTTGAGCAGCGACGTTCTCGATGAACTGGGAACCAACTGGGCCAAGTGGAGCGAGAACACGACGGCGGCTGTGGAAAAATTCTTCCAGCTTGAAGGCGATATCGCTGCCCAGAAGGCCGCGCTGGATGAACTGAAAGCCAGACTCGCGATTGTCGATAAGTCGCTGGCGGATCCCCGTTATCGCACGATTTTTGGCCCACTTTCGACACTCAAGGGCTCGTTGAGCCGAACGATCGAATTCTCGGATGCTATCCTCGAATCGTTAACACTCGATCCCGTCAAAGTTCGCCTTGAAACGATTGCTTCCAGGAAGGCCGAATCCGTTAAGGCTCTGGAGACTCTTCAGGCGGCTCTGGACAAGATTCCAGGCGGTAAGGCGTGGCTCCCGTTTGTCCGTGGTGAAGAACTCGCCAAGGCCATGGCTGGAAGTGACGAAGCGGCTGCGACAGCGGCTGCCAAGGCCACGATCGAACGTCTTGACGGTGTCGCCAAGATTGAAAATGAAGCCCAGAAAGCATTTTTGTCGCGGCCCGAGTTTGTCGCGCTGAAATCGGCCCTCGAAGGCTACGTCGCTGCGATCAATGCTCCGGTTGACGAAGCTTCGAAAGAAAAAATTCGTACTGTGATTGCACAACTCGCTGCAGCAGCCAGGAATGCCGAGGATGACCCGACCTCGGCGAATGCCGCTGCTTTGCGAGCAGCCATCAAGACAGTCAAAGAAACTGTGCCTGGCGGCGGTGCCGCCTTGCTGGCGGTCGTTCAGAAAAACTTTCTGAACTACAACCTGAGGCTGGTGGCGAGCGAAACGTTCCTCTCGAAGCTGATGTCGGATGCACGGACCGAATCGGGTGGTGTTCGGGACTTCATTCTCGGAGCGAACGTCGGTGGTTACCAGACGACATCGACCGTGGTGGGTGTCAACCTGAAGCCATCGCCGAACTCTGTGCGATTCGATCTGACACTCAACGGAACCGTGCAGTCGAACACCACAGGTGTCACCAGTGAAGCCACAGTGAACACCTATGGTTACCACACATTCTACGCCACAAAAGACGTCAACTTTGATGGTGAAAAGTTCACCACAGCACCAGCGCTTATCAGCGTTCGTCCGAACAACACGACGACAGGGATCTCCACTCGCTACAGTGGTTCGCTGCTGTTTGGTAACTATGCCGACCGAGTGGCTGCGGGTGAAGTTGCTTCTCGCCGTCCACAGGCGGAAGCGATTGCAGCCCAGCGTGTGCGTGAACGTGTGCTGCCTCGCTTCAACGAGGAAGCCGACGTTGCCATGAAGGACGCTGGTGCAAAGCTGGAGAAGGAACTGTTTGCTGGCCTCAAGAAAGTGAATCTCTTCCCGGACGCCAAAGTCTATCAGACCAGCGAAACCGATCTGAAGCTTTCGAGCCGTCTGATGACTGCCGAAGAGATTGGCGGGAATGTTCCTCCTGCAAACTTCCTCACAGCGACGACAGGTGCCACGATTCTGCTGCATGAATCGCTGTTGAATAACTCCATTGACCGCATGGGCTTTGCTGGAAAGACCTTCACCGAAGAAGAGTTCCGCAAGGAAATTCAGACATTTTTGAGCACAGCTCTGGGCCGCGAAATTGTCTTGAAAGATCGCCCACGAGCCGAAGGCGAAATGCCCAGCAAGAATTCGTTTGTCTTCGCCAAGGAAGACCCCATTCGCTTTAAGGCTGCTTCCGGTGGTTTAACTCTGACCTTAAGAACTGGCTTTAAGTCGGATGACCGGGAAGACATTCCTGTTTCGGAGATCACGGTGCCACTCAATTTCACTGTGGCTGGCCCGGAGATCACCGTCACACGCGGGACTATTGCCGTGGCCGATGTTGAAGGTGATCTGGGGATTGCTACGAAGGGTGTGATTCGCAAGAAGATTCAGGACGCTTTGCCAGATCGCACTGTCGAGAGCAAGTTCAAGATTGATGGGCCCAAGAAAACGGTCTTCGCGAATGTCACCAAGCTGGCCGTGGTCGATGGCTGGGTGATTGTCGATGTGCAGTAAAGATAAGCATTGAGCCTGGCTGATTGCCGGGATCATCGCGTGTTCTATCGAGAGGCAGCCTGTGATGGGCTGCCTCTATTTTTGTTCCGGAACAAAGTTTGATTCGGCACAAGAATGATCCGTTGTGATCGTTCTCATGAGATCGTTCTCAGGAAGCGACAGCGCAGTGATGTTTGAGAAGGCATGCTTGCCCAAAGCTAAAGGCAGGGCATATGCCACTGTGTATGATCATGAAGTGGAAAAGCGTAAAGACCACGCCCTTGCGCAAAGCCTCCAGGGTCGTGCCACCCAAAAGCGTGCCACTCAACGTCCTGTGAAAGGCCGCATGACGTGGCATACGCGTGGCGAGACTTCTTGTCGTGGTGTCGAACACAACGATCTGTGCAGGCAAGTTGGCCACGAGTTGGCCGGGCCATCCAAAAAAAAGCCCGTCTCTTATGAGACGAGCTTTTGAAATTCGCGTTGTGTGGCAGTCGGCTGAATGCTGAGAGTTCGAACCCGCATTCATCGCAGAACTAGGAGCTCATCACTCGCTGAAGTTTGGCGCGGCGATCTGCACGACGACGTGTGCGACGCTTCGTTTCACTGGGCTTTTCGTAGAATTCGCGGCGGCGCATTTCCTTCTTGATACCAGCATGCTCAACCAGCTTACGGAATCGCTTGACAGCATCATTGATCGACTCATTTTCGCGCAACCGCAGCTTTACCACGAAAAAACTCCTTCATTCTGTGTCTGCATCGGAATGGCCCTGTATGGGATAAAACCACCGGAAAAGCCCGCTAGGCTGCCACTGTGTAATACATAAATGTAATCGATGGAAAACGATTCGCCAACTGTCCGAAGCAGGAAATCGTGGCCTTGACCGTAATTTATGGCAGAAAACAACTTACGCACTCCAATAGACTGCCCGTTGCCAAGTTTCGACGACAAAATGCAGGGCAAATGTATGGCTCTCTCTCTTCGAAACCCATCCACCGTTGATTGATCAGTTTTTGCCGAATTTACCGGTTCAGCAGAACTTACCTGGAACATGCTTTTCAGACCCAGGAACTCACAATCAATGTGCTGGGTCAGTGCTGTTGACTTGCGGCGACCTGTTCTGGCGATATACTCGCCTGACCTGTTTGCCAGCTCACTTTGTGATTTGTGCCTCAAACGGGAAGAGCAAAATTCTTCCTGGAAACGCAGTGACAAGAAGCTGACAGCCACAAAGCAGGTTTCATCGATTGCCGTAATGCCCAGGTGGCGGAACTGGCAGACGCGCTAGGTTGAGGGCCTAGTGGGGTAACTCCCGTGCAGGTTCGATTCCTGTCCTGGGCACTTGATGAAACCTGAGGTTCGATTTGCAGAAGTCCGGCTGACTCGATGAGTGAGCCGGACTTCTGCTTTTTGAGCCACGGCGCACTCCGGATTACTCGGGCATCTGAAGCTGGTTTTTTAGTGAGTTTCTCGCCAAAGGGTTGCGGTTGGTGTATCTCGAACTCCCCAGCAATACTCACCATCCAGGCCTTTGAGATTCCAAAATCGATGGTGGCCAATCTTCATGATGTTTGGCGACCATCGCTTTTCCTGACCAAACCGTGGCCTGCTGAGTGGTCTTCTGCTTCAATCCAAGGGACAATCTCAATATTGAACCTGATAAGACGTTTGTCGTTATTTCCTGGCGATGTCAGACCAACCCGAACATTACAGCGATTAAGGATCCCGGCTCATGACGGAAACTCGCATCGAAACTGATTCCATGGGTGAAGTTCATGTCCCTGCCAAGGCCTATTACAGTGCTCAGACTCAGCGGGCGATTGAAAACTTCCCTGTTTCTGGCTGGACACTGCACCCCGAACTGATTCGAGCCATGGGCTGGGTCAAGTATGCCTGCGGCGTTGCCAATCGAGATCTTGGCAAGCTCACTCACTCGGGAAAGAACAAGCTGACCGACCAGCAAGTGCAGTTCATGCTCGATGCGGCACTGGAAGTGGCCCATGGGAAATGGGATGGCGAGTTCCCGATTGATGTTTTCCAGACAGGTTCTGGAACCTCGAGTAACATGAACGTCAATGAGGTCATTTCCAACCGCGCCATTGAGCTGGCTGGTGGTGATCGATTTGAAGCGAAAAAGCCAATTCACCCCAATGATCACGTCAATATGGGGCAGTCTACGAACTGTACTTTCCCGACGGCCATCCATGTGGCAGTCGCGCATTCCATCAAAACTCAACTGATTCCTGCACTGAAGAGTCTGGCAAATACGCTCGATGAAAAGGCCAAAGCGTGGGATAAAGTTCTGAAAATTGGCCGCACACATCTGGCCGATGCGACACCGATTCGGCTGGGTCAGGAGTTCAGTGGTTTTGCCCGCCAGCTTGAGCTTTCCGTTCAAAGGGCTCAGCAGGCGATGGCAGCCGTGATGGAACTTCCTGTGGGGGGGACTGCTGTTGGAACAGGCATCAACACACACCCTGAGTTCAGCAGCCGGGTCTGTGCCGTTCTGGCCAAAGAGCTGGATACTCCCTTTATCGAAGCGGTGAACCATTTTGAGGCCAACGCCCAGCGTGACGGGCTGGTCGAGTGTCATGGCCATTTGCGGGCGATTGCCGTCACGCTCTTCAATGTGGCCAACAATATTCGCTGGCTCGGTTCGGGTCCACGATGCGGTTTTTATGAAGTGATCCTGGCTGATCTTCAGCCGGGAAGTTCGATCATGCCTGGGAAGGTGAACCCGGTCATGTGTGAGAGCCTGATGCAGGTAGCGGCACTGGTGATGGGAAATGATCAGACGGTGGCCTTCAGTGGTGCCACAGGCGGAAACTTCCAATTGAACATCATGATGCCGGTGATGGGGCAGACGACAGTCGGGAGTGTGGTGGTGATGGCTGGGGGTATCAAAGCCTTTGATGATCTCTGTGCAAAACTGATGGAGGCCAATCCTGAAGCTTGTGAAGCCTCTATTGAGAAGAGTCTTGCCATGGTGACCAGCCTGAATCCGTACATTGGCTACGAGAAGGCTGCACAACTGGCAAAAGAAGCGTTCAAAACCGGTAAGACCATTCGGCAATTGTGCCTCGAACAGAAGATACTTTCCGAGGAACAACTCACAGAGGCTCTCGACCCTTACAGCATGACGGAACCTCATGCCTGATCTCGAACTCGATTGATACGTCGAACTCAACAAATGCGGCTCGATCATACCTGATCAGGCCGCATTTGTGTTTGCGTCAACGTGGAATCTCAAACCGAGATCCTTATGCCGCCATAGCAGAGAGCATCTCTTCCGCAACAGCATGGATATGTTCGGCCGTCAAACGGGCGAGGTTTTCTGAGTATCCCACCAGCAGAGCGAAATCGCACAGGCGGTTGATTCTGCGAGGAACTCCCGAGGAGAGGAGATGAATCGCCTGCAGGGCATCGGTCGAAAACACATTGGCCCGACACCCGGCGGCAGCCATCCGCCCGGTGACGTACTGGGTCGTTTCTTCAAGCGAGAGTGGTAAGAGCAGGCATTTGAAGGCCATCCGCTCATCGAGTGGTCTCATCCGCTTGATCGCGCTGACCAGCTCCAACTGGCCGGCAAAGATCGTGACCAGTTCCATCTTTCCCGGCTGAGAAAAATTCATCAGCGACTGAATCACTCCAAAGACCCGCCGGTCTTCGATTAACTGAGCATCATCAAAGAGAAGAATCGTTTTGGTGCCTGCGGCAGTCAGTGCTGTCAGGTGCTGCTCGATCATTTGCAGGCTGGAATCTGCAGTGACGGGACGATGGTCTCCGGTGGCAGCATGGACGAGTTTGGAGGCAATGTATCCCAGCAGTTCGGAGGGCGTCAGTTGTGGGAAGAGCACCGGGACAAAGCGGTATCTGGCGGCTCCGCTCTCTGAGTTCTTCGAGTTTTCGTCAGCCTGCAACTCGCGGGAAAGCATTTCCAGAACGGTTGTTTTTCCCAACCCTGGCTGGCCGGCCAGCAGGCCCGCTCCTTTCGATGTCTCGATCAGATAACGAAGCTTCAGCAGTGCGGCTTGATGTGAGCGACTCCCGAGAAATCCTGACGTGGGAAGTTCTCCACCAAACGGCGGCCGGGTTAATCCCCAATGAGACTCGTACATGTTGATTACCTGTCAAAACAAATTCACGCTGCAAGCCTGCACTTACGGGGCAAGGGTTGCAGGTGCTGCACTCTGGGAATAAGGCACAACTTCTACCGATGATTTTATGGGAGAAGATTTAGCGGGATGATCTCGCGAGAAAGTATCGGGCTGCTCTGAATCCGCTTTAATGGGCTCAGTTTCAATCGGCTCAATCTCGCCCGCAAACCAGACGGCCTGATTAGAGACGGACTTTGTCGCTGACGGACTGAAAGCAGCGGCCTCAATCGTCTCAGTGCGATCATTCTCATGCACTAAGTGAACGGCCGCTGTCACGTATGCGGGAACAGGTTTAGAAACTTCAACCTTGCCGGCAATGGAAGTTGGTCGAGGGACGGGCACGAGTCCCGACGCAGGATCTCCACGTTCGAGTGAACCGAGCAGGGCGTCAATCCCGGTGGATGAGCCTTCGTGATCGACGACGGCTGAAGATTGTGCGATCCACCACAAACCTATGATGGTGCAAGGTAAGGTGATCAAAGCCAGGATCACGGCAGTCGTGATAGTGCGCAGTCGACTCTGGACATACAGGCCGGAAAAGAAGGCCATCGTCGACTCCCGATCAAGTGATTCAATGGCCAGGCCATGCCTGGACTATTACCTGTCTCACCTATCGGTTCGATGATGGGGTCGAGTTTAACGATTTTTCCGGTTTTGACGAAGGGGGTGGAAGTTTGAAGTTGGAAGTTTGAAGTTGGAATGAATTGGGGTTGCACCCGAATCATGGCCAATCGCCATTGGGGCTTATCAATGCTCGGGTAAAGCAAAAAGAGGTACTGACCATGGTCAATACCTCTTTGGATTCAACGCCTTAGCAGGTTGTGATGACTGAGCTGTCACGCAATGCCATTTTGTGAGCCCTATCGGCTCACTACGAGTGGTTCTCGACAAACTACTCAGCAGCCGGTGCCTGTGCGGCAGCAGATTTGGCAGCGAGAGCTTTGTTGAGCGAAATTGTGAGTCGCGATTTATCGCGAGCGGCTTTGTTCTTGTGGATCAGGCCGCGAGCTGCCATCTGATCAATCTTCTTAATAGCCACACGCAACTGAGTTGTGGCATCATCCACAGGCCCACCAGTGACAACAGCAGTGAACGTAAGACGTGTCTTTTTCACTGTCGTACGCAGTACAGAACGCAGAACTCGATTGGCGGCTCGTCGCTTTAACTGTTTGCGAAGAGATCGTCTTGCACCGTCGCTGTTTGGCATAACTACTGAACCAGATTGACGTTAAGTTGCATTAAAATGCTTGTTGAAAACACTTTGTTCGACACAAGCACCCAAAGAGAACTGGGAGTTTATCGCCTGATCTCTGGTATTTCCAGTCAATCGCACTGCGATTCGAGTTCCTTCCAGCCACTTTGCCAAGGATCACCCAGTCACTTCGCTGCGAATCACCGCAGGAAGAATCCATTCCCCAAAGTCTGGACGGCTTAAGCTCACATTTCAACCCGGCTGACGTCTACAATGTGGGGGGGATCCGTAAATGTGTCAGCTCGTGTCACACGATCAAAACCTTTGTAGGCTCAATGAATCTCAAAGCCTCCTGACATCTTGGAACAATCTGCCCCACAAGGGATTCTGGCGAGATGAAGAGTTCCGTTTGAGAAAGCATCAGCACGAGAATCTCCCTTCCGTTACCATGAATCGTCCATTGCGACCCTCTGTCAATCTTTTCAGGAATTGGAATGAACGGTTACGCCCTCTGGTCAATCCTGTTGCTGATCTTTGGTTTGACGACGTTGATTGCCGAAGTATTCATTCCTTCCGGTGGGGCACTTGCAGTCATTACGGTCTTGGCGATTGTGGGCTCGTTGATATTTTCGGCCATGGCATGGCTCTGGGCGGCACCTCTCGTTTTCGCGGCTCACTTTGCTCTAGTTCTTGTCCTGGTACCGCTCTGCCTGCTGGGCGCCCTTGAAATTCTCCCGCGAACACGAGCTGGTAAACGGATGATTCTGCAAGGGCCGGATGGTGATCGTCTGAAAGCCCCGCAGGCATCGACGGACGAGAAACTGGCCTCTCTGGTGGGACGCCAGGGGTTAGCGAGAACAGCGTTATCGCCAGGTGGATCAGTGATGATCGACGAGGTCCGCTACTCGGCCATTTCCGGAGAATCCCTGATTGACCCAGGCTCCCCGATTATCGTCACGGGTTTACGCGGATCGATGCTGATCGTGTCTCCTGTCGCGAAGGGATTGGTGACGTCCCAGGTCCCGCCTGGTTCAACAGTTCCATCCCTCCCGCCTGAAACGGAACAAAAGACGAATCTTCGGGAGGCTCAAGTCCTTCCTGTCACAGAGTCCGGATCATCGACCACCAGGGAAGCACAGTCGCCAAACCCCGCAGCTTCTGCCTCTGCTCCGCCGGCCTCCCCAGTGCTGACTTCTCCTGCGTTGCCTTCTCCAATCGTGGAACTCGATCCATTCGCCCAACTGGCTGATGATCCCGAAAAGATCGCGACAGATAACACGAAAGCTGTTTGAGTTTTTCATTGTCTGCGAAAACTTACACCAGGGGCACGAACATGGAATCACTTTGCCTGGCCTTTGGAAAACAATTCACTCCTTGATTTGTGCCTCTCGTCAGATTAGACCGTAGGAAACTGTATGGAGTGGTATTACTGCTCCTGAGTAAAAGAGACTGATCTGACTCTCCAGATTTCCCGTTGTGACTTCTGATCAGTCTCATCAAGAAGTTGCTCTGGTCGCATTTTCGTCAGACTTTAAGTATCCATAAAGAACACCCATTTCTGACCCGAGTTTGAGGTTCGCATGTTAGGTGATTTTGCGGCTGATTCTGGATTCGTGCTGGCCCAGAACCGAACGACGGGGATTGTCATCGGTGTGACCGCCGTCGTGGTCATTCTCGGTCTGATTCTGACCTACCTGCTGATTCGTTATTTCAGCCTCTGGATCCAGTGCAAGTTGACGGGCGTCGGGATTGGGATGTTCCAGCTTGTCACGATGTCGATCCGCAAGGTTGATCCCGATGTCATCGTGCGGGCCAAGATTATGGCCGTGCAATCCGGGATGACGGATACCTATCCCATCTCGACGCGGGATCTGGAAGGCCATTACCTTTCGCTAGGGAAGTT
>VFQR01002767.1_pt1 | contig 10676 bp, 7 predicted proteins | sample 3512321 | NCBI WGS metagenome assembly VFQR01 (sample SAMN10412374, study PRJNA504923) | tailings metagenome | isolation source: Relicate 3 Philex TSF1 revegetated site | place: Philippines: Tuba, Benguet | collected 2017-08-29
AATTTGTAATTTGTCCCCGAAAAATCCGGGCGAATTGCCTACTAGTCAAACTTTGGTTGAAAGGATTCTCTGCACCAACCACGATGGCAATTTTTTCCCGACGCAAGCGCACTTGTTCTAGTCCTAGTGCTTTTTCTGCTGGCGTTAAACCACGGCCGATTGCTGCGATGTCGATTTTACCATCTAGCAAATCTCTCAGTGCTGTATCAGCGCCGTTGGCGGCAATTTCAACTTTTGTACCAGAAAACTGTTTTTCAAAATTATCTTTGAGACTTTGGTTGGTTGCAGTTAAGCTACTGGAACCATCAATTCGCACTGTCGTTCCATTTTCCACTGTTTGCGGCAGTGGAAAAGACGGAGTTTCGGGTGCAGATTGCGCCAGTGTCGGTGCTGAAACTACCAGAGTTGCTGCCATCGGAGTCGTAGCTAAAACAACCCATAATACCAGCTTAACTATTGAAGTATCTTTTTTTTCTTGTTGCCACATAATGCCCGTTATTAAAGTAAAAAATAGAAAGCCTGCCAGCCCTAAATCGCTATGTTTTTCAGGATTATGGAGGAGACGCGCTAATTATACATCTGAGTGATCTTTACTTCTAATTCCTTCAACGTACTTACATCGATTTATACTTTTATAAGACTTGCGTAGCATGATAATTTATACTCTAAATACTAGAGCCTGTTTACTATAAAATGTTTAAACCAGGGAGTGTCAAATTGCAACTATACCAAATTGGTAGCTTCTGACCACAATTATGAATTATTGAATTACTAAAACTGGTAAAGTGTAGCAAATTCAATATTATTTAACAATATTATTTTCAGTAGTGCTGAGTTCTGAGTAGCCTTCTGTCTTAACTGAATACTCATTGTTCAGCACTCATTTGAGATAACAATGACAATCTGGTTTATCAATAAGTGATTCCACCAAAGCATTCAGCGCAGTTGCAGCTAAAGCGCCGCCTCCCAAAGTGCCTGCAACTGTAATAAAAGGTATTGGTTGTTGCATCAGTTGTCGCTTGGCGGCGGGAGCATGGCTAAAGCCGATGGGCATAGCGATTACGAGTGCAGGCTGAATTTTTTGATTGGCCATGGCCACGGAAACTTCTAGCAACACCGAAGGAGCATAACCAACTACCAGCACACAACCAGGAGTTACTTGTTGCAATTTTTCTCGCCATTCTTGCTGCTGCCAAAAAGCAAGTTCCGCTTCTGTGGCAGTGGTAATATGAGGATTATCAATTAAAGTTTCAATGCGACATCCCAAGTGAAGTAATCGAGTTTGATCCAAAGCAGCAGCAACCGTTTGGGTATCGACAACAATTTGACAGCCACAAGATAAAGCTTTTCGACTAGCTGCGATCGCATCTCGACTCAATTTAATAAAGGATACCAAACTCACATCACCACAAGCCAAAACCAGCTGAGAAATTAAATGTTGTTCAATTTCCGAACGGTGAGATAAATCAGGTAACAAGCGTTGTAGCGATTCCGAAAAAGCCTCCGAGTGTGTGTGAATTTCGGCATCTAAACCACTCCACAATTTTTCCAGTCCCCCCAATCCCGCTTGGGTTTCCACATCCAGTAACTTCAGTTGTGCGAGGACTTCTGCCTGTATAATTTGACAATGGCGATCGCGTCCTAATAATCCTTCTAATGCTGATGCAGTTTGGCGCAGTTGGGAAATTTGTTGCATCACCGCCCGATATTGCTGCTGGAGTTGCACCATCAGATTTTGGTTTGTATCCGCCTCTGGTTCCACCTCCAAAATGTGACGGATATGATTTAGTTGAAACCCTTGCTGCTTGAGTGCCACAATTCGCTGCAAGCGCAGGACATCTTTTTGGGTGTAGAGACGGTAATTACTTGGCGATCGTACTGGTTGCGGTAATAATCCTAGTTCATGATAATGCCGCACCATACGCGGAGTCAAACCGCCTCCTACCAAGTGCGTTAACTGCTTAATTGTCAGTTCACTGCTGTTGATTTCCACGAATTACAGTCTTAAAAAGGTTAATTGTTGCCGAGAGGACGTTTAGAAAAGGCGATGTCTGACGACAAGCCACTGCGTGTCTACGCTTTTAACCTAGCTTAGTTAAACTATCTACTAGCCAATAATTTTTTCTGTATATTAGCTTCTTGGATAACGTTGTTGTTGCTCGTAAACACCTGTATATCCGGAACAACAGCATAATCCATGTCATGTGTAATAATTTTAATTTTCCCTGCTCCTGCTCTGCTAATAGCTTCGAGGAGCAGTAGGTCGTAGCCATCAACAGCTTGAGTTTGAAATCGATTCAATGCTGCATCGGTTGTTGCATCATCTACTGTCAGATCAACACGAACAGCAAACGCCTTAACCTGACTCCAAGCAGACTGAACTTCGCCAACAACATTCATCCGTTCATTTGGGTAATTATGACGGTATTCCTTAAGTGGCAAAAACCCATGCGATTTTGTATAAATCTCATATTCAGTTTTCTCAATGATATGAGCCAGTTCAGCCAAAATTAGCCCAGAATAGGTCAGTGTAGCCCCATTTAAAAGAGCTTGATTAATATATTTGAGATAATTGCTGAATTTGGAGGTTTTAGTACCAAACCCAGCATTTGTATAAGTCTGCCAAAACCAGACGTTGGTATCTACAAGGAAAATATCACCCTGCTGGGGATTATCAGTTTTGATGTTGATGATATCAGCTTGGATATTAAGGTTGACCACCATGCTTTAAAAACTTGCAGCCTGCTCTGTAAGCACTGCATCTACAGCATTACGAAATTGCTCATCGGAATAGTAATGCTTCGCATTGGCAATCACACGCTCAAGAACATTCCACCCCTCAGAACTTACAGCGGTGAACTCAACCAATCGATTAAGGTTATCTGCTGGAATATCCTTCAAAAGATGACCGATAGCAAAGTTGAAAAAGGGAGACGCAAAGACCTGGACTCCAGTAAAATCCAATTCTACAGGGTTGCCAGCAAGCAGAACTGGATGAATCTGGTCATATACTTTCTGTCCACTCTCAGCACTGATGGCGTATTTCCCGACGATATCAAAAATTTTGTATGCCATTCCTCTATCTCCCTGTTTAAAATAACCGCTTCTTAAGTTGATGAGCCTCAGAAGCCCTGATGAAGATCGTTCCGGTAAGGTATGGAGTTGCCGTCCCAGGGTTTCCTGTCACAACCGAAATCACACAGGAAGCCATTCTGAGCCGAGTTCATACTAATTTTATCTGAAAGTGTATTCCAATCGAAAGCGAGAAAGCCGCCACGAGCTTCGATAAAACTCTGCGAACCTGCTCACTCTTCGAGCATTTTTCACGCTAAACCTTGACATTAACATCAATGTTAAGGTTTAGCGTGAGAGAGTCCCTCTTAAGTCATTTCTCATGCTTTACCCACAGCGTTTTACCCAATTCACCAGAGAACATGCAGATATCTTAGCAGCCCTAGTTTGTGGGTTATTGTTATTTCTCGGATGGTTCGCGTTGCATCTCGGCGCTTTGGAATTAGCGCTGCTGCTGCTACCTGCTGCTTACGTGATTGGCGGTTACGAAAGTGCGCGAGAGGGACTGACTACCCTTTTCCAAGAAAAAGAACTCGATGTAGATTTGCTGATGATTGTCGCCGCCCTTGGTGCTGCTAGTTTGGGCTTATGGCGGAGAGAATATTATTTAATTATTGATGGGGCAATTTTGATTCTCATCTTTGCCATCAGTGGCGCACTCGAAGGCTACGCCATGCAGCGAACTGAACGGAGTATTCGGAGTTTGATGAGTTTGACGGCAGATACAGCCAGGGTTTTGCTTCAGGGAAGGGAAGAGGAAGTTTCTATTAGTCAGCTAAAAGTTGGTGATGAAATTGTCGTCAAACCAGGAGAGTTAATTCCTACAGATGGAATTATCGTGTCTGGTTACAGCACCCTGAATCAAGCTGCAATTACAGGCGAGTCTTTACCTGTAGAAAAAACAGTGGGCGCAGAAGTGTTTGCTGGTACACTCAACGGCTATGGTGCATTGCAGATTAAAGTCCACAAACCAGCCCAAAGCAGTTTAATTATGCGGGTGATTCGTTTGGTAGAACAGGCGCAAACAGAAGCCCCTCCTTCCCAAGAATTTATCGATCGCTTTGAAAAAGGATATGCCAAAATCATTGTAGTAGCTGGGATATTACTGGCAACTTTACCGCCATTTCTCTGGGGTTGGGATTGGGAAACTACCATTTATCGCGCCCTTACTTTCTTAGTGGTAGCTTCTCCTTGTGCGTTGATGGCTGCAATTATGCCAACGCTGCTTTCAGGAATTGCCAACGGTGCAAGACAAGGGATTTTATTTAAGAATGGTGCCCAGTTAGAGAAGATTGGTAAAGTGAGAGCGATCGCCTTTGATAAAACTGGTACTCTCACAACAGGACAATTGCAGGTATTTCAAGTCATTTGCGTTAGTGAATACACGCAAAAAGATGTATTAAAAGCCGCCGCAAGTGTCGAATCATCTTCCGAACATCCCATCGGTAAAGCAATTGTGCAAGCTGCTGCTAATTTGAATTGGGTTGGTGCAGTGGAAGTGCAAGCCATACCAGGAAAGGGAATTGTGGGAATCGTCAAAGAAAAACAGGCGATTGTTGGGAATACCAGTTTTGTGCAGCAGTATGTAACAAATTTACCAAAAGAATTGCAAGAAATCGCTCAATCTTTCGAGCAAGAAGGTAAAACTGTAGTTTGGGTAGCAGGGGAAGAGGACGCGGGGACACGGGGACACGGAGAGAAGTCTGGGCTGCGGCTTCCGCCGATGGCTTCGCCAACGCCAAGGGCGAACAGAACTTTGGGGGACGCGGGGAATTTATCACAAACACTCTTTGCATCCCCGCGTCTCCCCGTCCCCGCGTCTTCTTCTCTCTTTGCGTCACCGCGTCTCCCTGTCCCCGCGTCCTCTTATCAGGTGATGGGTATCATTGCCATTGCAGATGAGGTGAGAGTGCAAGCGGCGGCGACTATTAGCCGGTTAAAGAAACTGGGAGTCGAACAAATTGTCATGTTAACTGGGGATAATCAGGAAACTGCCAATAGTGTGGCTAAAGCAGTGGGAATTGAACGGGTGTATGCTGAGCTTTTGCCAGAAGATAAGCTCGATGTGATTCGTCGTTTACAGCAAAAGTATCAAACTGTGGCAATGGTGGGCGATGGCATTAATGATGCACCAGCTTTAGCGCAAGCATCTGTGGGTATAGCGATGGGAGTATCCGGTAGTGATGTGGCATTGGAAACCGCAGATATAGTCTTGATGGCAGACAAGTTAGAAAAAATTGCTGTGGCGATACATTTGGGTAGGCGATCGCAACTCATAGTCAAACAGAATATAGTTGTAGCGTTGGGTTTTATTGTCTTGCTTTTAGTGGGCAATTTTCTGGGAAATATTAACTTACCCATCGGCGTCATCGGCCACGAAGGTTCCACAGTGTTAGTTACCTTGAGTGGTTTAAGATTACTTAAATAAACTACTCCCCCCTTTTTTTCCTGCCTTCTCTAACTTACCCACATCTATCGTAGGGGCGCAAGGCATTGCGCCCCTACCGCGTGGTCTATTTACCTGAAAATTGCTGAGTGCTGAGTAATATTAGGGCTTCAAACCTCTTGTGCGTAGTCCCTTTAATTTTCTTTTTCCTGGGCACTCGTTCGCAGTCACTCAAAACAATAAACCGCCTATTTACAAAAAGTCAAACCTAGTAATCAATTGACTATTCTTAAAATTTTCTTTACGAATTAGATCTTAGACTCTATTGAGAATACGCTGTTTTTCTTGATATGACGCGGCTAACCTAGAGGAAGAGGTTTCACCTGAAGTTGACACGTATGAGCATTGCTGTGCCCCTACGATGGATGTGGTTCAAATACATGAAAACTGCTGTAAGCAGTGTAGAGGACGATGCACGATTAATGCGATCGCTCTCTATAACTCTCTAGGCTCAACTGCATCATATCTAAAGCGGACTAAAGAAATATATACCACCCAAAAGTGCGCGTCAGAACCCAAAACCCTTAACTGAAAAACTTTCCAACCCTTATGAATGTACTTCATCATACAGAGAAACGCTATATTCAGTCAAATGCAATGGATCTAATCATTGAGTATTTGTCCTGAAAAAATTTTTTCGATGGGTACTTCAACATCCCCAAAAGCTAAAGGAGAAATTGTCCCTTGGGTGTATTCTAATCGAACACAATAGCTTATTCCTTCAGGCTGTCGGAAAACAATTACTTTCTTCGCTTTGACATCGACAATCCAATATTCTAATATGCCTGCTTGAGCATAAATGCGTTGTTTTTCATTCAGATCCTTAGTGAGAGTTGAATCCGAAATTTCAATCAGCCAAAAAATATCCTCACTGAAAGGATGATGCTGACTGTATTGAAACCAAGGAAGTCTAACAACTGCGATATCAGGTTCAGGTTCTGAGTTTGCTAAAGTAATAGGACGAGCTTCACGAATCCAAGCACGATCGTTTAAACGAATTCGTAAATAATTTGCCAGTCCCTCTCCATAAACCGTATGAAACGGACTTTCTGGAGTCATTTCAACAATTTCCCCCGATAAAAGTTCGACATGACGTTCTGCTAAGATATCAGCTTCAATCATGCGATGATAGTCATCAACTGACCACTTAGCTAACGTTTTGAATGATTGAGACATCCTGATTCTTCTGCGTGTTTTAATAAAATTATAAAGCTTGCAGGATGGTGAGAACCCTGAGCTAAAAGTTGAAGATTGGACAGCGATCGCCTTTACACTCATTCCCTGAATGGTTTAACTTGGAGATTATAAAGCGATCAATAAAACAAATCAACTATTGTCCCCACATCTCATTTCTCTAGCTGTCGAATGCGCTTGATTTGTAACAGATTCCAGTCATCTTCAGAATAGGGCGTGTTAAACCAGGCATCTAATATTTCTTTGGCGATCGCTTCTGTAGTTGCACGTAAACTTAATACTAGGACATTGGCATGATTCCAAGTGCGGGCACCCCGCGCCGTCTCAGCATCATGACATAAAGCAGCACGTATCCCAGAGACTTTGTTGGCAGCAATAGACGCACCGGTACCAGTCCAACAAAAAACAATTCCCTCATCTACTTTCTGAGTTGCTACTGCCAAAGCCACTTTACTACTACTGATAGGCCAATCAACTTCTCGATGATTCTCCGCTAGGGAACCAAAAGGTATAACTTCGTGCCCACGCCGCTTCAGTTCCTCCAATACAGTATCGGTAAGGTTAGTGCGTTCATCACTGCCAATAGCGATTCTCATGCCTTCCCCTCTAAAATCAGCCTGCCTTATTGTCTCATCTTACGATAATTAGCGACAGTTAATTCTCTTCATTAACTGTCGCTACAATTTAGATCTCTTTAACTTTTATTCTTTGCGCCTTTGCGTGAGACTAACTCATATCTACCTCACCAACTACTCCCCCAACTCAACCACCGATGATTGCAGTTCTTGATGCCGTTTTGGTTTAATAAATCGCTCCGTAACCCCCTTAATCACAATATACAAAATTGGCACTACAAACAAACTCAAAAAAGTAGCAATTAACATGCCGCCAAAAACAGTAGTTCCTAAAGATTGGCGACTACCCGCCCCTGCACCTGTGGCAGTAGCCAAGGGAAAAATCCCTAAAAGAGTAGAAAAAGCAGTCATTAAAATTGGGCGTAACCGGTCTTGTGAAGCCTCAATAGCTGCTTTAGTAATAGAAAGTCCTTGTTCTCGCAATTGGTTAGCAAATTCCACAATCAAGATAGAATTCTTACTAGCCAAACCAATCAACATTACTAGACCAATTTGACAGTAAACATCATTGGCAAAACCCCGCATTGATTGAGCTATAAGCGCTCCGAAAATCGCTAAGGGAACTGACAACATAATAATCAAAGGGTCAATGTAGTTTTCATACTGAGCGGCTAATACCAAAAATACAAATATCAATCCTAAGCCAAAAATCAGAGGTGCTAAGCCGGCAGAATCTATTTCTTCTAGAGCAGTTCCAGACCACTCATAACCAAAACCTGGAGGTAAAACTGCTTGAGAAACTTGTTCCATTGCTTTAATAGCGTCTCCAGAACTAGAGCCAGGAGCAGCAGAGCCGTTAATTTCAATTGAACGGAACAAATTATAGTGATTTATCGTTTGCGCTCCCACAGTTGGCGTCACTTTGACTAAGTTACTCAAAGGAATCATTTGATTCTTTTGGGAACGAACGTAGAGTTTACCAATATCCTGAGGGTTAGAACGAAACTGTTGATCTGCTTGGATATACACGCGATAATTGCGTTGCTGAAGATTAAAATCGTTCACATATTGTGAACCCAAAGCAGTTTGTAAAGTGCTGAAAACATCATCTATGGAAACTTGTAGTGATTTAGCTTTATTGCGGTCTACTTCCACAAGTAATTGTGGTGTATCTGCGGCAAAGGTACTGAATACAGCTTGTAATCCTGGTGTTTGATTGGCGCGACCGAGTAATTGCCCCATCGACTGCACCAAATTTTCTAAACCACTGTTACCTCTGCGGTCTTGCAGCTGAAAGACGAAGCCGCCAAAGTTGCCTAAACCCTGAATTGGTGGGGGATTTACTGGAAAGACCCTAGCTTCTGGGATGGACGACAACTTACCCTGTAATTTACCGATTATTGCCTGTACTGATTGATCAGATTTTGGACGCTCATCCCAAGATTTTAAGGTTGTAAATATAATACCGCTGTTAGCTGTGCTACCACTAAAGCCAAATCCTCCGACAGCGAAAGTCCCCACGACTTCCGGAATTTGGAGGATTTCTTTCTCTACCTGTGTCATGACATCGCTGGTGTATTGCAGCGAAACGCCTTGGGGCCCTTGGATAATTGTGATGAAATAGCCTTCGTCTTCATTTGGAAGAAAGGCTGTAGGTACTGTGGTATAAAGCCAAGCAGTCATCCCTAAGGAGACGATAAACAACCCAATGATAACGCTTTTGATGCGTATGAGAAAATTTAGCGATCGCTTATAACTATGCTGTGTCCAGTCGAGAAACCGATTAATCTGGCCAAAAATCCAACCCAGCCAGCCTGAAGGTCTTTGTCCTTGACGCAGCAACACTCCACACAAAGAAGGTGTCAGAGTCAAAGCCAAAAAAGTCGAAATGGCAATAGAAAAGGCAATGGTAAGAGCAAATTGCTGATAAAGTGCGCCTGTAGTTCCCGGAAAGAACGCCACTGGTATAAACACCGCCATCAACACCAGTGAAGTTGCAATCACCGCACCAAAAAGTTCCCTCATTGATTCACTGGTTGCTTGGCGAGGATTTATACCTTTATCCCGAATAAAGCGGCTAATTTGCTCCACTATAATGATCGCATCGTCTACCACCATCCCAGATGCTAAAGTCAGACCAAACAAAGTCAAACTATTAAGGGAAAAGTTAAAAACTTTGACGAAGGCAAATGTCCCAATTAAGGAAAGTGGAATTGTCAGCGCCGGAATTAAGGTTGTTCGCCAGTCCTGCAAAAACACAAAAATTACAATTACAACCAGCACTACTGCTTCAATCAGACTCTTGAGCACTTCTGCCATCGATTCTTCGACAAACATTGTAGTGTCAAAAGCTACCTGATATTTCATTCCTGGGGGAAAACTCGGAGCCAATCGCTCTATTTCCGCTTTAACTCCCTTGGCTACATCCAAGGCATTACTACCAGGAATCTGATAAATCCCTAAACCGATAGCATCTTTGCCGCGAAATTGCAGAAATGAATTGTAATTTTCTGCACCTAGTTCTGCTCTCCCGACATCTTTGAGCTTGACTAATGTGCCATCATCTTCTGTTTTCAAGACAATTTCGGCAAATTCAGTGGTATCTGTTAATCGACTGGCAGCACGCACATCAAGTTGATACCTTTGTCCTTCCGGAGCCGGTTCTTGCCCAATTCTTCCTGCACCCACCTGAATATTTTGTTCAGATAAGGCATTTGCCACATCCTGAGTTGTTAATCCCCGACTAGCAAGCCGATTTGGATCTAACCACAAACGCATGGCGTAGCGGCGTTCGCCAAAAACTTGGGCATTACTGACACCTTTGACTCTTTTTAAGGCATCTGCCAAGTAGAGGTCAGCATAGTTGCTTAAAAATGTATTGTCGTATTCGTTATTCTCCACGAATAGACCAATTGCTAACAGAATATTCTGAGACTCCTTTGATACCTGGACTCCCGTGCGTTGTACAGACTCTGGTAATTGCGGTTGGGCAACAGAAACACGATTTTGCACATCTACAGCCGCAATATCTTTATTACGGGATGAATCAAAAGTGACTGTAATCGTACTAGTACCATCGTTACTGCTGCTGGAAGTGATATATCTGAGTCCCTCGACACCGTTGATTTGCCTTTCTAAGATATTGGTAACACCGCTTTCTACAACTTCGGCACTGGCTCCGCTGTAGTTAGAAGTGACACTAATTTGAGTAGGACTAATTTCTGGAAACCTGGCGATCGGTAGTGTTGCAATACTAATTAATCCTAGTAAAAGGATAATAATGGCGCAGACCGACGCAAAAATTGGCCGCTTAATAAAAAAGTCAACAAACATAATTTAGAAAATTGGCATGGGGCATGGGGCATTGGGCATTGGGCATGGGGCATGGG
>VFQR01002768.1_pt1 | contig 10671 bp, 13 predicted proteins | sample 3512321 | NCBI WGS metagenome assembly VFQR01 (sample SAMN10412374, study PRJNA504923) | tailings metagenome | isolation source: Relicate 3 Philex TSF1 revegetated site | place: Philippines: Tuba, Benguet | collected 2017-08-29
AGGCGACGAGGGTCTGGAACATCGACCAGCCCTTGGGGTGCCAGAAGACGACGCCGGGCCCCTCCTCCTGGAAGTGGAAGAGGTCCATCTCGCGGCCGAGGCGGCGATGGTCGCGCTTCTCCGCCTCCTCCAGCATGGTGAGATAGGCCTTCAGCTCCTCGTCGGTGCGGAAGGCAGTGGCGTAGATGCGGGTCAGCATCGGATTGCTGGAATCGCCGCGCCAGTAGGCACCGGCGACCTTCATCAGCTTGAAGGAATTGCCGATCTGTCCGGTGGAGGCCATGTGCGGGCCGCGGCAGAGGTCGAACCAGCCGCCCTGGTCGTAGAGCTTGATGTCCTGCCCGGCGGGGATGGCCTCGACCAGCTCGACCTTGAAGGCCTCGCCCTTGTCGCGGAAGATCTGCATCGCCTCATCGCGCGACACGACGCGCTTGGTGAAGGGCTTGTTGGCCGCGATGATCTTGCGCATCTCCTGTTCGATCGCCGCGAAGTCCTCGGGCGTGAACGGCTCGTTGCGGAAGAAGTCGTAGTAGAAGCCGTTCTCGATGACCGGGCCGATGGTCACCTGGGTGCCCGGCCAGAGCTTCTGGACAGCTTCGGCCATGACATGCGCGGCGTCGTGGCGGATCAGCTCGAGGGCCTCGGGGCTCTCGCGGGTGATGAATTCGATCTTCGCGTCGCCGTGAATCGGGTCAGAAAGGTCCACGACGACGCCGTCGAGCTTGGCGGCGATGGACTTCTTGGCGAGGGACGGCGCGATGGCCTTGGCGACGTCGAGGCTGGAGACGCCGGCGTCATAGGACCGCTGGGCGCCATCGGGGAAGGTCAGGACAGGCATCTTGGTGTCTCCACTCACTCCTGCCGACAAAGCAGGTAAGGGGTTGGGTCATGGGAAGCGAGGCATCCCCCGACGGAGTTGCGGCTGACAGGGCGGCATCCGGCGCGGGATGGTGCGGAAATAGCCGAGCCGCGGGGCAAGGGCAATGCGTTCGCTGCTTGCCGGGGGCGGCGAGGCCGGTAGCCTCGTCCCATGCGCGCCCTCCGCCGACTCATGCCTTTGCTGTTCGCCCTCGTCGGGGGTGCGCTTCCGGCTGTCGGCGAGGAATCCAGCGCCCCGTCGACGCCTGTCGTCGCCATGACCTTCACGCTGGTACAGGGCGAGGCGGGCGCCTGTGGACCCGGCTGTTCGCGCTGGATTGCGGCGGAGGGTGCGATCCTCGCTGCGACGCCGATGGCGTTTCTCGAGGTGTCGCAGGCCCTTGGCGGCGAGAAGCCGCCGCTGCTCATCCATTCCGATGGCGGGACGGTCGAGGCGGCGATGGCGCTCGGCAGGCTGGTGCGGCGGGCGGGCCTTCCCACCATCGTCGCGCGCACCGACCGGTCCGGCGCCCTGCCGCACCCCGCCGTCGACGGCTCGTGCCACGGGGCCTGCCTCTACCTGCTGTTGGCGGGAACCGAGCGGGCCGCAGCCCCAGGTGCCGTCCTTTCCATCCAGCCGTTGGCCTTTCCCGGACCAGCCTCCGATCCCTTTCCCGAGGCCATGCAGACGCGCCTGACGACGGCTGCCCTCGTGCGGGTGCGTGCCTATCTCGACGAAATGGGCATCGATCCGGGTCTTGCCGGCTATCTCGACGGGACGCGCTATGAGGGCTTCTTCCCAACGCGCGGCTTTCTCGACGGCCACGCCATCCTGACACGCGACCCCTGACGCGCGGCGCAGGCGGCCGCGAATCTGCACGACTGCCCTGTCGGCGGACGCGCTTGTCGGGAGCTGGGATACTGGTGATCCTGCCATCTGGACGTCCCGGATGGGATGGCTATCGGCAGATGGGGCGTGTGATGGGATTGTCAGATCGTATCGGGCGCGCCGGACGCGCCGTTGCCGGAATGATGATGCTGGCGGGCGTCGCTCTCGCGCCCCAGACAGCCCGTGCGGAAACCGTGCTGCGCGCGGCGATGCATTCGGACCTGCGCATCCTCGATCCGATCTGGACGACGGCGCTGATCAGCACCCATCACGGCTTCATGGTCTATGACACGCTGTTCGCTGTCGACGAGAAGCTCGAAGTGAAACCGCAGATGGTCGAAAGCTGGACCGTCAGCGACGACAAGCTCACCTGGACCTTCACGCTGCGCGACGGCCTCGAGTTCCACGACGGCCAGCCGGTGACCGCGGAGGACTGCGTCGCCTCCATCCGGCGCTGGGGCGCACGCGACGGCATGGGCCAGAAGCTCATGGCGGTGACGGCGGAGCTGTCGGCGACCGGCCCGAAGACCTTCGTCCTGAAGCTCAAGGAACCCTACGGCCTCGTTCTCGCCTCGCTCGGCAAGCCGGCATCCAACATCCTCTTCATCATGCCGCGGCGGGTCGCCGCGACCGATCCGAACACCCAGATCACCGAGGCGGTGGGCTCCGGCCCCTTCATCTTCCTGCGCGATCAATGGAAGCCTGGCGAGCGCGCCGTCTATGTGCGCAACCCGCGCTACCGCCCGCGCGCCGAGCCGCCGTCCGGAACGGCGGGCGGCAAGGTTGCCAGGGTCGACCGTATCGAATGGATCTGGATTCCCGACGCTCAGACCCAGGTCGGAGCGCTCCAGCGGGGCGAGATCGACCTGATCGAGGCACCTCCCCACGACCTGCTGCCGCTGCTGAAGGGCGACGCCAATGTCGCGCTGAAGGTCCTGGCGCCCATGGGACGGCAGTACGCCTTCCGCTTCAACGTGCTGCACAAGCCCTTCGACAATCCGCGAATCCGCCAGGCCGTGGCCATCGCCTTCAACCAGGAGGATTTCCTCCGCTCGACCATCGGCGATCCCGACTACTACCTGCTCTGCAAGTCGCTCTATCCCTGCGGCTCGCCGCTGGCCATGGACGCCGGCTTCACCGACCGGCTGGAGGGGAACATCGCCCGGGCCCGGGCCCTCGTGCAGGAGGCGGGCTATGACGGTTCGCCCGTGCTGCTGATGCGGTCCACCGATATCGGATCGCTGTCCAATCTGGCGCCGGTCGCCAAGGCCCTGATGGAGCGGATCGGCCTGAAGGTCGACCTGCAGGCCATGGACTGGCAGACACTGGTCGCCCGGCGTGCCCGGCGCGATGCGCCGGCGGACGGCGGCTGGAGTGCCTTCCTCACGTCATGGGGCTCCATCGACGTGCTCGATCCCGCGTCCACCAGCTTCCTCAATGCGAGTTGCGAGCGCGCCGCCTTTGGCTGGCCCTGCGACGCCGAGATCGAACGGCTGCGCGACGCCTATGCCCGCGAGACCGACGCGGCGAAGCAGCGCGCCATCGCGGAAGCCGTCCAGCGGCGTGTGGCGGAGTATCCGACGCATATCCAGCTCGGGCAGTATCTGCAGCCGACGGCCCATCGCACGAATGTCGTCGGCCTGCTCGCGGCCGGCAACCTCGCGCTGTGGAACGTCGAGAAGCGCTAGGCCTGGCGCATGACCTGGTCGATCGTCGCCCATGATCCGTCGAGCGGCGCCTTCGGCGTCGCGGTCGCCACCTGCGCCTTCGCGGTCGGGGCGAGTTGCCCCTTCGTGCGCTCGGGTGTCGGGGCAGTCTCGACCCAGTCGATGACCAACCGCTACCTCGGGCCCGCGATCCTCGACGCCCTCGCCGCCGGCCATTCGCCCGCCGAGGCGATCGAAAGGGCGCTCACTCCCGACGGGGGACGGCACCTGCGCCAGGTCCACGCGGTGGATGCCCGGGGCCGCACCGCCGTCTGGACAGGGCGGCACTGTGTCGAATGGTGCGGCGAGGCCACCGGGCCGCATGTGTCGGTCGCGGGCAACATGCTGGCGGGCGCCGAGGTCGTTGCCGCGACGTTGCGGACGTATCAGGCGGGCGGCGAAGCCGATCTCGCGGCGCGGATGATGGCGGCGATGGCGGCGGGTGAGGCCGCGGGCGGTGACCGGCGCGGCCGACAGTCGGCCGCCATGCTGGTGACCACGACCGAGGATTTCCCCGATCTCAATCTCAGGGTCGACGACCATGCCGATCCGCTCGCCGAGTTGAACCGTCTGCTCGGCATCTGGCAGAAGACCTGGCCGCCACGCCGCGACTGGGCGCCGTCGAAGGCCAATCCCTCGGGCGCTGCCGACATGGATGCCATCGAGGCGGGCTGGAAGGCGCAGGGGCTCGACCTGCGGTTTCGCCGCTGACCGGCGATCAGGGCCCGCCGGGCGTCTCCACCGCCTCGCAGACCGGCCCGCCGCGCCGCCAGCGCCAGTTGCCGAAGCGCCAGGGCAGGAACCAGCGCGCGTCTGTGGGGCGCTCCAGCGGCGGGTTGTCGATGCCGGAGGTGCCATAGGGGTGGCAGCGGCAGAGGCGGGCCAGACCCATCCAGCCGCCGGCCCAAAGCCCATGGCGCATCACCGCCTCGTCCATATAGGCCGAGCAGGTGGGCATGTGGCGGCACCAGCGGCCGACGAGCATCGAGATGGTGAGCTGATAGGTGCGCAGAAGCGCATGACCGGCCAGACGCGGCCAGCGACGGGGCCTCCAGTCGTCGAACAGGCTGTCGAGATCGCTCCCCGGGCTCATTGCGCCGGCGCGGCGGCCCTCGCCCCGGCAGACCGAGCCGCCTCGGCCTTGCCGATGGCCTCGACCACCGCATCGAAGGTCAAGAGCGTCGAGGCGTGGCGCGCCTTGAAGTCGCGCACCGGCTCCAGCACGGCGATGTCGGCCCAGCGACCGCCCGGCGGCGGACCGTTCTCCTTAAGCATCCGGCGGACGTCGTCGCGCAGGCTCCGCAGTTCCGCCGCTGTCGAACCGACCACGTGGCTCGCCATGATGGCGGAGGAGGCCTGGCCGAGAGCGCAGGCCTTCACGTCATGGGCGAAGTCGGTGACCACATCGCCGTCGAGGGCGATGTCGACGGTCACCGTCGAGCCGCAGAGACGCGAATGGGCGGTGGCGCTGGCGTCCGGAGACGCGAGCCGGCCGAGACGCGGTATGTTCGCCGCTAGTTCCAGAATGCGCTTGTTGTAGACATCGTCGAGCAAGGATCGCGCTCCGTCGGGCCAAGATGAACGTTCGTTCATGGAGCGTTCAGACCCGCCCATCATATATGCGTCTCAGGAAGGCGTTAAAGCCCGGCGGAAGATCGGGTTCTGGAGGGAGCGACGACGGACTGTGGCAACTTGTCGCATGTAGGCCATGTGCGCTTCTGCCGATCCGGAACGTTCTCATCAGGCGTAGCAGGAAACGTTCCCACACGGAGTATGAGTGCCATGGATGCCGTTGTGACGCCCCTTCCCCTCCAGAAGGGCGCGGAGGCTCCCCGCCGCCGCCGTCCCAGCCGAGAAGAAGCCGAAGCTGCCGTCCGCACCCTGATCGAGTGGGTCGGCGACAATCCCGACCGGGAAGGCCTCGTCGACACGCCGCGCCGCATGGTGAAGGCCTGGGAGGACCTGTTCCGCGGCTATGGCCTCTCGGCGGCCAAGGAACTCGGCACGGTCTTCGAGGAGGTCGGCGGCTACGGCGACGTCGTCCTCGTGCGCGACATCCCCTTCTTCTCGCATTGCGAGCATCACATCGTGCCGATCAGCGGGCGGGCACATATCGCCTACTACCCGCGCGAGGGCGTGGTGGGCCTGTCCAAGCTCGCCAAGGTCGTCGACATCTATGCCCGTCGCCTGCAGACGCAGGAAAACATGACGGCCGAGATCGTCGGCGCCATCGAGGAGAGCCTCAGGCCGCGCGGTCTCGCGGTTCTGGTCGAGGCCGAGCACATGTGCATGTCCATGCGCGGCGTGCAGAAGCAGGGCGTCTCGACCATCACCACCGGCTTCACCGGCCTGTTCAAGGACGATCCGTCCGAACAGGCGCGGTTCATGCAGATGATCCGCGGCTTCCGCTGACCTCCGGCCAATTGCCGTAGGTTGCAACGCCCGCCCATCAGGCGGGCGTTGTGCTTTGGGGATCAGAGATCGACGCTCCCGCCGGACTTCGGCACCGCCACCTTCGTCTTCGAGCCCGCCATGCCCGCCACGAACTTGTCGGCGGTCTGGTCGAGCAGGCCGAAGGTCGCGTAGTGGCACGGGATCACCGTGTCGAAGGTGAAGAACTTGCGGCAGGCGAAGGCCGCGGCATCGCCGCCCATGGTGAAGCGGTCGCCCACCGGCACCAGCGCGTGGGTCGGCTTGTGGTACTCGGCGATGAGGCCCATGTCCGGCATCATGTCGGTGTCACCCATGGCGTAGAGCACCACCCCGCCCTTCTGCTTGATGATGAGGCCGTTCGGGTTGCCGAGGGCATGGCTGACACCGTCATGGAAATCGGCGGAGGAATGCAGGGCGTTGGTCAGCGTCACGGTGAAGTCGCCCTGGTCGGTGGTCCCGCCGGTGTTCATCGGGTCGAAGGCCTTGAGGCCCTTGTGCGCGAGGTACATGCACAGGTCGTAGTTGGTGACGACCTTGGCGCCTGTCTCGGCGGCGATCGACAGCGCGTCGCCCACGTGGTCGGAATGGCCGTGGGTGAGCAGCACGTGGGTAGCGCCGGCGATGGCCTCGGCGCGGTTGCCGGTGAAGGATGGATTGCCGGTCAGAAAGGGGTCGATCAGCACGACCGATGCGCCGAAATCGAGACGGAAGGCCGAATGGCCGAGCCAGGTAAGCTTCATGGGGTTCCTCCTGAAGGGACCGGATGGGAGTGGCGGTCGAAGCGGAGTATAGGCTGGCGCGTGACGCCCTCAATGCAGCGACAAGGATTCGGGACAGGATGGCCATCGTCGAACCCGGCGCGCTGCGCGACACGGTCGCCACCGGCCGCAGGCTGCTGGGGCTCGACCTCGGCACCAAGACCATCGGGCTCGCGCTCTCAGACGTCATGTGGACCATTGCCACGCCGCTCGAAACCATCAGGCGGGTGAAGTTCACGCCCGATGTCGAGCAGTTGCTGGCGCTGGCGGGCAAGCACGATGCGGGCGCACTGGTCATCGGCCTGCCGAAGAACATGGACGGCACCGAGGGCCCGCGCGCCCAGTCGACGCGCGCCTTCGTGCGCAATCTCGTGCCGAAGACCGACCTGCCTATCGTCTTCTGGGACGAGCGCATGTCCACCGCCGCCGTCACCCGCACCCTGCTGGAGGCCGACGCCTCGCGCGCCCGCCGCGCCGAGCTCGTCGACAAGATGGCCGCCGCCTACATCCTGCAGGGCTTTCTCGACCGGCTGGGCTACGGGGAGTTCAGCGAGCGCTGAAATCCAGCGTCCAGTTCTGCCCAACGAGATCCACGCCGAAGGAATGGTGCTTCTCCTCCGCAGCCAGCACGAAGCCCTCGGCGACATAGATGCGCCGGGCCGCGGCGAGGCAGTCGTTGGTCCAGAGCGTCATGCCCGCGTAGCCCGCGTCCCTAGCGAAGGCGATGCAGTCCCTGACCAGCCGGCGGCCGAGGCCGGTGCCACGCATGGAGGCGTCGACATAGAGCATGCGCAGCTTGGCGATGCCCTCGCCGCCGTCGACACAGAAGACCGAGCCCACCACCTCGCCGGCCCGCTCCGCGATGAAGGCGCGCTCCCGGGCAGGATCGTTGTCTTTCAGGAAGGTTGCGCCGATCTCGGCGACCAGCGCCTCGAACTCGTCGTTCCAGCCATATTCCCGCGTATAGACCCGTGCCTGCCCGGCAACGATCGCGCCGATGTCGCCCGGACGGTGGCGACGGATGACGACCTCCTCCGCCTCCCCCTGCATCAGGCCGGAAAGAGTCGTCATGGCGCCGACCATGCGGTCGCGGTCACCGGGTCCGAGGCGGGCGAGCATCGCAGCCACCTCCTCGCGGGACGCACGGTCATAGGGCGCGAAGGCGGCACGGCCGGCCTCTGTCAGGGCCAGCACCTGACGACGGCCATCCTCGGATGACGGCGAGCGCGCGAGGAAGCCGTCGGCCTCGAAACGCTTCAGGATTCGCGAGAGATAACCGGCGTCGAGCCCCAGTTCCTCGCCGAGATCCCGCGCGGTCAGGCCGTCGCGGGCGAAAAGCTCGTAGAAGACCCGCGCCTCGGTCAGCGACCAGGGGCCGCCGAGATAGCGGCCGAGCAGGCCGATGGCGCGCGTGTAGAAGCGGTTGAAGCCGCGCACCGCGGCGATCTGGCCATCGAGGTCGTCCGACATCACATGAAGCCCTCCGGATGACCGGAGGCTTCACGATTTAGTTGACGGAGTCAACTATCAGCGCAGTTCCAGGGGCCGCGGCAGCATCTCGGTGATCTGCACGCCGATGCGGTTGCCGTTGATGACGACCTGCCCGCGGGCGATGGGCATGTCGTTGGCGAGGATTTGCACCTCGTCATCCTCCGTGGCATCGAGTTCGATGATGGCGCCGCGGGCCATGCGCAGCATCTGGTGGATCGGCATGACTGTCGTGCCGAGGACCACGGAGATGTCGAGAGAGACGGTTTCGAGCTGGGCCATGTCGCCTTATGCCGGATGCACTTCCAAGGGTTCGGGCACAGCCTGAAGAAACATGGTGAACGAGTGGTAAACGACCGTTCCAATCTGGTGCTGCAAATCGCCGCCGCCGCCGACGCACCGCCCGTCGAATGGGTCATCAGCGAAGCGCCCGTGCCCTACGAGGCGGCACTGGCGGCCATGGAGGCCCATGTCGCGGCGATTTCCGCGGGCACGGCACGGGAGCGGGTCTGGCTGCTCGAGCATCCGCCGCTCTACACCTCCGGCACCTCGGCGAAGGCCGACGGCGTGGTGGACGCGCGATTCCCGGTCTTCGAGGCGGGGCGCGGCGGCCAGATGACCTATCACGGTCCCGGCCAGCGGGTTGCCTATGTCATGGTCGACCTCAACCGCCGCCGACGGGACCTGCGCGTCTTCGTGGCGGCGCTGGAGGACTGGATCATCGGCACCCTCGCCGCCTTCAACATCCGCGCTGAGCGGCGCGAGGACCGCGTCGGCGTCTGGGTGAAGCGGCCGGACAAGGGCGAGGGCCACGAGGACAAGATCGCCGCCATCGGCATTCGCGTGAAGCGCTGGGTGACGCTGCACGGCATCTCCCTCAACGTCGAGCCGGACCTGTCCCATTTCGACGGTATCGTGCCCTGCGGCATCGTTGATCCGCGCTACGGCGTCACCAGCCTCGTCGATCTGGGTTTGCCGGTGACCATGCCCGAGGTTGATGCCATCCTGCGGACCGCCTTCGAGGATCGTTTCGGACCGACGGCGGCGCCCGGTGACGAGGCCTCCGCCGCCTGAACCGGAGACGCCGCCATGCCCGCCTCGAACGTCCAGACCTTCCGCGCCATGGCCTACAACAACGCCTGGGCCAACCATCGGCTTCTCACCGCCTGCGCGGCGCTGACGCCCGAGGAGTTCGCAGCGACGCGCACGAGCTTCTTCCCGAGCCTCGCGGCGACGCTCAACCACATCCTCGTCATCGACTGGTTCTATGTGGACGCGCTGGAGGGCGGCGACCTCGGGCCGAAGGCCTGGGCGAACGAGATCCCTCATCCCCTGCTGGCCGACCTGAAGCGCGAGCAGGCCGCCGTCGATCGCCGGCTCATCGCGATCTGCGAGGCCCTGACAGACGAGGCGCTGGACGGCGAGGTCCGGGTCAACCGCGTCACACGCTGGCAGGTGGAGCGGCGCGACCGGCTGCTCATGCACCTCTTCCAGCACCAGGTGCACCATCGCGGCCAGGCGCACGCCATGCTGGCCGGGACCAAAGTGAAGCCGCCGCAACTCGACGAGTTCTTCTCCATCGGCGAGGCGCCGCTCCGGGCGGATGAGTTTGCGGCGCTCGGGTTCAGCGAGGAGATGGTGTGGGGGCCGGAGGGCGTCCGCTAGACCGTCGGCCTGATCTCGAATCCGTCCACCTGCTCCCGTTCGGGATGGCTGAAGGTGATCGCCTTCTCGTCGATGGAATCGACCTTGGCACCGAGCGGGCCGTTCATGGCGTCGCGCAGCAGCTGCGCATAGGCCTCGTCGCCGGCGAAGACCAGGGCCTCGACGGTCTCGTCGCTGCGGTTCCGGATCCAGCCGGAAACCCCGAGCTCCAGCGCCCGCCGGCGGAACCACTGGCGATAGCCGACACCCTGGACGCGGCCGCGGATGGTCAGGTGGATCGCCATGTCATGACCTCGCGTTTCCTTCACGCGAACCGGTGCCCACATCGCCTGGAAATGCTGCGGCTACCACGGCAGAACGCTCTCCCGCGCCTTCAGCGCCTCCTCGGCGTGGGTGATGAAGTCGCGCGTCACCGGCACCGCGTCGCGCTTCTCGGAGAGGAGGAGCTGGTAGACCATGTTGGAACCGTCGCGGAAGCCGAGCTCGACGGCGGCGAGATAGAACTCCCACATGCGGGCGAAGCGCTCGCCCTGCATGGCGACGACCTGATCCCGCACCGCCTCGAAATTCTCCCGCCAGGCCTTGATGGTCCAGTAGTAGTGCAGGCGCAGCACCTCGCAGTCGTCCACCCAGAGCCCGCAGCGCTCGGTGGACGCGAAGACCTCCGAGAGCGCCGGCACATAGCCGCCGGGGAAGATGTACTTGCGGATGAAGGGCGCCGTGGTGCCGGGCGGCGACATGCGGCCGATGGCGTGGATCATGGCGTAGCCGTCCCGGCCGCAGAGCCGCTTCACGGTGGAGAAGTAGTCGTCGAAGTGGTTGACGCCGACATGCTCCATCATGCCGACCGAGACGACGCGGTCGAAGGTGCCGG
>VFQR01002769.1_pt1 | contig 10670 bp, 10 predicted proteins | sample 3512321 | NCBI WGS metagenome assembly VFQR01 (sample SAMN10412374, study PRJNA504923) | tailings metagenome | isolation source: Relicate 3 Philex TSF1 revegetated site | place: Philippines: Tuba, Benguet | collected 2017-08-29
ACAGACAGCCTTGCTCAGCCCTACCTGACCAAACTGTTGGCGCGCTGCCGAGAGGAAGAGCCCCTCACCGAGGTAAAAATCGTTGAAATGACCGTCAGCGAGATGGTCAAGGCATTGGTGCACGACCAGATCGATGCGGGCTTCACTGTCCATACCGAGCTCAGTGCAGGGCTGGTCAAGGAAGTCGTCTTGACAGATCGCCCCATCATTGCCATCCCGCGAAACCACCCTCTTCTCTCCTTGGAGAAAATTCCTCTCCAGGAGGTGGCTCGGCACACCCTGATTCTGTGCCATCCGGAGCTGTGCTCAGGGGGATACGACGTGATTCACCGCTGGTTCTACGAAGCGACCTTGCCATTTCCCTCGAACGCCGAATATGTCTCCGGGCACGAACCCATGGTGATGTTGGTCGCTGCCGGCTACGGTATCGGCATTGGCCTGGCCTCGCAAATCACGCTGTACAATCACCCAGATGTGATCATCCGCCCTGTCACGGACGATGTACCGAGCACAGCGACGTTCATCACGCTACTCGATCAGCCACGGCCTGAGGCCCTCAGCCGCTTCATCGACCGCGCCCGGCAAATTGGTGAGGTGACCATCGGCTGATGGGGGGGCTCACAGACTCCGATCCGGCCCAGAGCTGGCGCGTCAAGATCTTTTTTCCGTCGCTAGTCGGACCTTTAAGGTCGCCCCATCACGGCACCCGTGCCATTTCACGCGCTGCAGCGCAGCGGATGTCCGCCGAATCAGCCCCAGAAATAGATGACAGCCACCGGCATCGCCCACCAACCTTTTTGGTCACCGCCGTGACCCAGAAGTGCGGATTCGCCGCCTCATCCTTTGCGCAGTAGAACGCTGTGCCTTTTCGATCTTGATTACCCTCGACGCCCTATCAATAGTGCCCGCCTTGCGGATCGGCTGGACGGCGGATGCCAAAAAGCAGTGCGAATTTAGAGCGGCCAAGGGCCGTTCTTGTAAATCAGGTGGTCAGCACGATCCGATTGTTTGATGCGCCAATGGAGTGACGCCTTTCTACTGCATGTCACCCCTTACGAGTGCTACCAAGCATAAAGGAGTGACCACGATGTCCACTGAACAAACCGCGACTGCCGAGCATCGCATCCTGCGCCGCGCCGAAGTGGAAGCCAAGACCGGCTTCAAGCGCGCCCACATCTACAATCTGATGAAGGAAGGCAAGTTTCCCAGGGCCTTGCGCCTGGGGATTCGCGCCGTCGGTTGGGACTCCGTCGAAATCGACAGCTGGATCACCGAACGCCTCAAAGAGCGCGTTTGACACGGCTCCACCACGGACAGGGAGCGGGTCATGCACGTGATCGCCATCATTTCGACCAAAGGCGGGGTCGGCAAAACGACCGTTGCCGCCAACCTGGGCGGCTTTATCGCCGACGCCGGTCGGCGGGTCCTGCTGATCGACCTCGACGTCCAGCCGACGCTATCGTCCTACTACGCGCTCACCCGGCGCGCCGCCGGCGGTATCTACGAACTACTGGCATTCAATGAGCAGTCGATGCCGCAGTTGGTCTCCCAGACCTCCGTGCACAACCTGGACGTGGTGCTGTCCAACGACCAGCACCAACAGTTGGGCACCCTGCTGCTGCATGCGGCCGATGGGCGCTTGCGGCTACGCAACCTGTTGCCGCTGTTCCAGCCGCATTACGACCTGGTGCTGATCGACACGCAGGGCGCGCGCAGCATCATGCTGGAGATGGCCCTGCTCGCTGCAGACCTGGCCGTCTCGCCGATCACCCCGGAGATTCTGGCAGCGCGGGAACTGCAGCGTGGCACGCTGCAGCTTATCGATGCCATCGCCCCCTACCGCTATCTGGGCATCCAGCCGCCACCCCTGCATCTGCTGCTCAATCGCGTGCCCGCCGTCTCGTCGAACGCCAAGTTGGTGCAGCAGACGCTGCGACTGATCTTTCGTGAGCACAGCGAGGTGCGGATACTCGGCAACGAACTGCCCGCGATCGAAGCCTTCCCGCGGGCGGCAACCGCGAGCCAACCCGTGCACCGGGTCGAGTACCGACGCCCGAGCGGGCGCCAGGCAGCGGCGGCGCTGGAGATCATGCGCGCCCTGGCCAGTGAGCTGCTGCCCCAGTGGCAAGAGCAGTTTGCCAGCGTGACCGGACGCGTCGGCAGGAGGCCGTCACATGTCGAGCACCTCTGAGCGCTGCCGTGATCATCCACGGTTCCTGGCGCTGATCGAGTTCGCCGTGCGTGAAGGCTGGCACGTCCGCCGCACACCGGCAGGACAGCTAAAGCTGGTGAAGCCAGGCCTGCCGCCGATCTTCAAGCGCTCACTGGTGAGCGACGACCAGGCAAGCCAGAGCACGTAGGGAGGCCGTCATGGCGACTGTCACGCCTGAGGAAATGGCCGGCCAATTGCTGGCCGAGGGGTTTTCCCGCTCCGGCCCTGCCGCACAGGTGTTGAGCGACCCGCTGACCGACACGCCGATGGTGGTCACGCTCGATGACCTGCGCCCCTACGAGCTGGATCCACGCCTGACGCGCAACCCGCTCTACGACGAAATCAAAACCTCCATCCGTGAGCGGGGCCTGGATGCCCCGCCACCGATTACCCGACGCCCGGGTGCCGAGCACTTCATCATTCGCAACGGCGGCAACACCCGCCTGGCGATCCTGCGCGAGCTGTGGTCGGAGACCAAGGCCGAACGCTTCTTCCGCATTCCCTGCCTGTTCCGGCCATGGCCGGAGCGCGGCGAGATCATCGCCCTGACCGGGCACTTGGCGGAGAACGAGCTGCACGGCAGCCTGACGTTCATCGAGCGGGCGCTCGGCGTTGAGAAAGCCCGCGAGCTCTACGAGCTGGAAAGCGGCAAGGCGCTGTCGCAGTCGGAGCTCGCCCGCCGCCTCAGCGCCGACGGTTATCCCATCCAGCAGTCGCACATCAGCCGCATGCAAGACACCGTGCACTACCTGCTGCCCACCATCCCCAACGTGCTGTACAACGGCTTGGGCAGGCATCAAGTCGAACGCTTGGCGGTGTTGCGCAAAGCCTGCGAGCTCACCTGGGAAAAGTATGCGGGCGGCAAGGCGTTGGCCGTCGATTTCGAGACGTTCTTTCACGACGTCCTCGCCCTTTTTGATGTTCAGCCCGACTGCTTTGCCATTGGCCGCGTCCAAGACGAACTGATCGGCCAGATGTCGCATCTGCTCGATATCGACTACAACGTGCTGGAGCTGGATGTCGACAGCACCGAGCACCGCCAGCGGGCGGTAACCAGCCCACCCCAGCTGCCGGTTGAAACCGCAACCGTCGTTCAACCTGGACGTGCAGCCACTCCATCGCCAGATGCCACTCAGAGCAATGGCACTGCAGCAGGCGCTTCCGGAGCCGTACCGAACAACGACACCGCCCCGCCGCCAGCCCCAGCGCCGACACCAGTGTCAGGCGCTTCCTCCGGTGAAGGTGATCCCGACGCGCGCCTGCAGGGCCATATTGTCTCCCCCGCCGACAACACCGAGCGCCTGCAAACCATCCAACACATGCTCGCCGAGCACACCGGCGAGCCGCTGCCGACCTTCGCGGACAGGGTACTGCAGGCCATTCCGGTGCAAGTCGGCGGACTGTTCCCAATCAACGACGTCTGGTACATCGAACCGGGACTGGATGCGCCTGATCGCCTGCGCATCCACATCGCCCAATTCGCCCAGGAGATCGCCGAGCAAGCCGAGTTGATCGACTGCATCGAAGCGACCGAGACCCGCATAGGCTTCACCTGCAGTGCCCCCCTGGTGGACGTGTCACCACCGGCCTTCGGCCAGGTGGTGTTGGCGTTGTTACGCGCCTTGAGTCTCCCTCACAGCGCGGCGTCCGATCAGGGCGATCTGCGCCTGGACGACAACCTGGGGGCACTGTTGCTGGGAGGCGGCGTCAACGACACGGACGCCCTTCCCCGTCTCAGCGATAACGGTTTGGTCAAGTTGTTCCGTCTGATCCGGCTGGCACGCCGGCTGTTGGATCTGGAGGCCAATCCAGATGAGGCCAACCCCTGAAACAGACCGGAGGGAACCATGTCGGCACCTCATCCGCTCAATCAAGCCGTGGTTGCACAGGCGCTGCACGACCTGCGCAACGGCCAACTTCGCCGCTGCCAATCGATGGGTTTCAGCGAGCGGGAACTGGACGTACTAAAGCAGCCGGCGCTGGTGAGCCTGCTGGCCAATGCCCAGGTGCCCTGGTGCTCCGTGACAGTCAATACGGCCGTCCTCTGGCGCCTGGTTAGCCAGATGAACGACATCGAGCAGGAGATCGCCACAATCGATCGCATGCTGCGCCTGGGGGCCAGTACCGAGATGGTCAGCAAGTTCTACGGGCTGACCCATCAGGAGGTCGCCCTGCGCCGCGACATCATTTGCCTGCCCAAGCGCCGAGGGCGGCATCCGGTGCTGAGCGAAGAGCAGGAGATGGCCCTGTGGAAGCAGTGGAAGGCCGGCATCACCGAGCGCGGCATTGCGCTGGATGACGACAGCACGATGCTGGAACTGACGATGGATCTGGCCGAAGCCCTCGCCTTGCCCATGTCTGTGATCTGGGCGGCCATCGCAAGCTGGATCGACCAAGGCCTGGTGTAGGGCCATGGTCGCGCAGGCAGGTCCCGCCGCGCTTTCAACGCTGTTCGACGACGCCCTGCGGCAGCTGCCTGCCGACCGGGAGCACACACCTGCAAGCGATGGATTTCTCTACAGCGGCAATCGTCATGAAAGCGTGCCCCGGGCGCTGTTTCTCGACACGCGGCTGACGCCGCTGGAGCGCAATGCCTGGCAAATCATCCGGCTTATGCTCAACGCCGATGGCGTCACGGCGTTCCCCACCTACGATCAGTTGCGTCCCTACCTGGCCTCGACGCCCTGCGCGCAGCAGGCGTCGTACGAGACCGTGGCGCGGGCGCTGACCCTGCTGCGCCTGACACGCTGGCTGAGCCTCGTGCGCCGCCGGCGCGATCCCAGGACCGGGCGCATCAAGGGCAATCTGTACGTCTTGCACGACGAGCCCCTCACCCCTTTCGAGGCCATGCAACTCGACCCCGAGTACCTGGGGCTGGTGAGCCATGCGCTGGAGCATGCCAGCAAGGCGGTGCAGCGGGTGGGCTACCGCACCCTCCAGGACATCAGCGAAGACCCGTTGCTCAGCGGCCGCGTGTTGCCGACGCGGCTGCAGGTGCTGGTGCAACGCATGGCCCAGGGCGGCGTCAGCCCTGGGGAAAGTTATCCACAGGCGCGGCCCAGCCACGAATCCGAAGAGGGTGAAAACGCCCTTCTTCGGAATGGCGAGCCGCCGTCTTCGGATGCCGAAGCAGGCACGAAACCCAGCAAAACCGCCCCTCTTCGGAATCCGAAGCGGGACCGTACTAGTACTCGTATAGATAAATCCGTACGTACGGTACCGCGTGCGCGAGAACACCCACACCTGCGCCTGCCTGAGCACTTCCTGGCACTGCGCGATGAACAGCAGGCCGGCGCGTTGGTGGCCCTGCAGCAAGTGCAGGCTGAACAGCGACAAGCCGTGCTCGATGAATGGGCCGCGCGCTGTCGCAGCAACGAGGTGCGCAAACCGGCCGGCTACCTGTTCGGCATCATCCAGGCGGCCATTCGCGGTGAGTTCAACGCCTGGGCGGGACAGGACAAGAGCAAGGCCGCCGCCGATCCTCCGCCCGCTGCCCGAACGGCAAACCCCGAGGTGGTGCACACGCACCTCGCCCAACTGCATGCCCTGCTACAACCAAAGTGACGGTCGAATAACCGTCCCTGGCTCTCTCTGGAGCTATCCCCTGGGGATAGTTGCAACACACGGCCTTCCGGAGGTCCGCCACCGCCTGCTCGGTACCAGCAATGTCCGTCTGCCAACTGGATCTCCCTGGAACTATCCCCTGGGGATAGTTGCAACACGCAGCCTTCCGGGAGCAAACCCTCGCCCGGCTTTTCGCCCGCAAAGCCGGCAGGCCTCGGCTGCGCTTTGTTGACTGACCGCCTTCCGTGCGCTGCTCAAGCTGGCGACTCGTTCCCCTCACGCGAGTCGTCCCCATGGCCACCGACACCTCCTTGCAACTGAATCTCGGATCGCTGCGCAGTGCCATGTCGCTGACGCTGCACACCCATCACGCCTCGCGCATCTGGCACGGCCGCGCGGCCAGCGAGGGCAAACCCGGCATCGTCGGCTTGAACGGTTTCATCGCCATCGCCAACAAGATCAAGCGCGGCGCCGAGCAGGACGACCCCTACTCGGACTGGTGGATGCTGAGGCTCGAGGAAAAGCTGACGCAGACCAAGGACAGCCTGCAGGCCTTGCGTGAGCAGGTCGACCAGGCCCTGGCCGACGTGCCGCCGGCGCTGTCGCTGGGCGAGAACATGAACGTGCAGCCGGTGAAGCTGCCGCTGTTCGTCAACGCGCAACTCGGTTTCCTCGCCGTGTACCTGCTGGCCGACTACGACGACCTGGCGCGCAAGCTGATCCTCGCCCACCACACCGCGCTGATCGACCGCAGCACGCTCGAGCGCTGGCTCAACGAAGGGGCGCACGCCCTGCGCAGCCTGTTCTCGCTGGCGCAGCAGTACCGCTACTCGGGCTGCACCCGGGATGACTTCGCGGCCAAGAATGCCGCCGCCAGGGCGGCCCTGGAGAAGCTCGGGGAACTGCCGCAGGAGGTGCTCGAGGGCACGCTGCGCTCGCGCTACGCACCGCCGATCATCCGGCGATCGGCGCTGGCCGCCGCGGCACCGCAGGCTGCCGCGGATGCCAGTGACGACGATGCCCTGCCTGAGAGCGCGGATATCATCCTGGCCGCCGCCAGCGATAACGAGGAGGCCTCCGCATGACCTCGACACTGAGTACTGCGGCAGTCCGCCGCTTTTACCCCCTGGAACAGGCCGACTTCCTCAAGCTGGAACAGGCCGCCTCTCTAAAAGGCCTTTTACAGCCTTTTAAAGGTAAGGGGGCACTTACCCAGTGGGCCAGCCAGTGCCACAGGCTTCGCGACGAGTTGATCGAGCTGGCGCAGCGACGCGTCCTGGCGCAGGCGAATGCCTACCCCTTCCGCCTGCTGCCGGTAGAGCTGGCCCAGCAGACCACGGGCGCCGGCACGACCTTTCTGCGCTGGCGCAAACCGGATCGCTCGGCCATGGGCGTGGCGCTGTGGCAGGCGCTGATCGCCAGCGCCGCCACGCCCGACACCCTGCTCGATGACCTCTACGCCATGGAGCAGCAGCGCATCGTGTTGAACATGCAGATCAGCCTGCTGCACACGCTGGGCCGCCAAGCTCACGAGTGCGCCAGCAAGCTAGCCCAGGCCGAATCGCTTTACCTGCAGCGCGTCCCCGGAGGCGCTGCGTCCATCCGCACCACCTGTTCCAAGGAGTCACTATGAGCACGCACTTTGTTGGCGAAGGCAACATCGGTTCTGCGCCGGAGTTCAGGGAGTTTCCGAGCGGCAACGACGAGCCCAGGCGGCTGTTGCGCCTGAACGTGTATTTCGACAATCCGGTTCCGACCAAAGACGGCTATGACGACCGCGGTGGCTACTGGGCGCCCGTGGAGCTGTGGCACCGCGAGGCCGAGCACTGGAAAACCCTGTACCAGAAAGGCATGCGCGTCCTGGTGGAGGGCCGCACGGTGCGCGATGAGTGGGAGGACGCGGACGAGAACGAGCGCGTGACCTTCAAGATCGAGGCGCGCCGTGTCGGCATCCTGCCGTACCGACTCGAAGCCGTAACCCTGAGCCCCAAACCGGCCGGCGAGCCTGCCCAGCCAGCCGAGTGATACCGCAAAAGACGTCCATGGAACTATCCCCAGGGGATAGTTCCATGGAGTTCCACTGAGGTCCGCCGCCGCCGTGAACGAAGCTGCAGGTGAGTACACACCGCCGGCTCTGTTCACACCCTCTGAAAGGCCCCCTTCTCCCACACAACTGGGGCGCTGCCGCTGCCGGGTTATTTACTGTCGCCGAGATCGCGGTTGGCCATGCTGAGGCTCACTCGATGGCCATCCCCCCGGAGCCTGTATGCGCCTGTTCCTCTGCGAGAAGCCATCCCAGGGCAAGGACATCGCCCGTGTACTGGGGGCTGGCCAGCGCGGTAGCGGCTGCTACAGCGGCGCGGGAACTATCGTGACCTGGTGCATTGGCCATCTGATCGAAGCGGCGCCACCGGAAGCCTACGACGAGCACTACAAGCGTTGGTCGCTTGAGCAGCTGCCGATCATTCCCGAGCGCTGGCGGGTCGAGCCGAAAGCGGCAACCGCTGCGCAATTGAAAATCGTCAAACAGCTGGTCGGCCAGGCCAGCGAGCTGGTGATCGCCACCGACGCCGACCGCGAAGGCGAGATGATCGCCCGCGAGATCATCGAGTTGTGCGGCTATCGCGGGCCGATTCAACGGCTGTGGCTGTCGGCGCTCAACGACGCGAGCATTCGCAAGGCGCTGGGTGCGCTGAAGCCGTCGAACGAGACGTTGCCGCTGTACGCTGCGGCGCTCGCGCGCTCCCGCGCCGACTGGCTGGTCGGCATGAACCTGAGTCGCCTGTTCACCCTGCTGGGGCGTCAGGCCGGCTACGACGGCGTGCTCTCGGTCGGCCGGGTGCAGACGCCGACGCTGGCCCTGGTGGTCACGCGCGACCGCGAGATCGCGGGCTTCGTCTCGGTGCCGTTCTGGAACATCGAGGTCAGGCTATCGACAGGCGGGCAACGCTTCCTTGCCAGTTGGGTCGCCCCTGACGACTGCAGCGATGATGCCGGGCGCTGCCTGCAGCAGGCAGTGGCCCTGCATGCGGCCGATCGCCTGGGCGCGGCTGGCAGCGCTCAGGCGGTCTCCGTCGCAACGGAGCGCGTGCGTGAGGCGCCCCCCCTGCCCTTCGACCTGGGCACGCTGCAGGAGGTGTGCTCGCGGCAACTCGCCCTGGACGTGCAGGAGACGCTGGACATTGCCCAGTCGCTGTACGAGACGCACAAGGCGACGACCTATCCGCGTTCGGATTCGGGTTACCTGCCCGAGAGCATGTTCGCCGAGGTGCCGGCCGTACTCGCAGCCATGCTCGCCACTGACCCCAGCCTGCGCCCGCTGCTGAAGCAGCTAGACCGAACGCAGCGCTCACGGGCCTGGAACGACAGCAAGGTGTCGGCCCACCACGGCATCATCCCGACGCTGGAGCCGGCCAACCTGGCGGCCATGAGCGACAAGGAGCTGGCGGTCTACAGGCTGATCCGCGCGCACTACCTCGCGCAGTTTCTGCCGCATCACGAGTTCGACCGCACGACGGCGCAGTTGCTGTGCGGCGGGCAGACCCTGCAGGCCGTTGGCAAGCAGGTGATCATCCCCGGCTGGCACCAGGTGCTGACCGTCCCAGAAGCGGACAACGCCGACGGCGAAGCGGCCCCGCGCAGCCAGGTGTTGCCGGCGCTGCACGAAGGGCTGCACTGCCAGGTCGACCATGTCGATCTGAAAGCCCTCAAGACCCAACCGCCAAAACCCTATACCCAAGGCGATCTGATCAAGGCCATGAAAGGCGTCGCCAAGCTGGTCACCGACCCGCGCTTGAAGCAGAAGCTGAAAGAGACCACCGGCATTGGCACCGAAGCCACCCGTGCCAGCATCATCAAAGGCCTGCTCGACCGTGCTTACCTGCTCAAGAAGGGTCGCGCCGTGCGGGCCTCCGATGCGGCGGGCACGCTGATCGATGCCGTGCCCGCGGCCATCAGCGATCCCGGTACGACCGCCGTCTGGGAGCAGGCGCTGGACATGATCGAAGCCGGTGAGATGACGCTGGAGACCTTCGTCGCCAAGCAATCCACCTGGATCACCCAGCTGGTGCAGCAGTACCGCGAGGCCACCCTGGCCATCAAACTCCCCGAGGGCCCCGCCTGTCCGCTATGCGGCAACGCCACCCGCCAACGCACCGGCAAGACTGGCCCGTTCTGGTCCTGCTGTCGCTATCCCGATTGCAAAGGCACCCTGCCCTTTCAGAATGGCCGGCAGGCCAGCACCAAGCGCAGCACTTCACGCAAGCCGCGGCAGATGCCGAAATAGCTCGCCGGCCCGCTCCCCATCGTATCGACCACGGTCGATGCGCCCCCTCGCGCCTGCGGGGAACCCAGCACGCCCCTCCTTCTGCAACGCGTGCCCGTCGCCCGCATCGCTGGGTCGACGGGAAGGCTGACTCATCCTCCGTCCGTAATGCACGAACAGCTTGATCTGCCGAGTGTCGCGATGAAGGGTCCCCTGGTGCCTTGCCCTGATAGCAGGACGAGGCTCCAGGAGACCCTTCGGGTCGAATGGTATTCAGTGCCGGCGCCCACCGGCGAAACAACGGGCTCCTTTTGTGCGCGGATGCGTGCCAAAGGATGTCGACCCCAGCCACGACACGGGTCGAGTGCGATCGCTGCAACAGCGGTTGGCTTTGACGACGGCCACGCCCTGCATCAGCGCACCGGTGGTGTCTTGCTCGACAGCCGAAGGCCCAGGCCTTCGGCGCCTTTCTCCTGTCTGCCCAGTGCGCCGGTGCATCGTTGCCGAGCCATCCACTGAATTAACCGAAATGCACCTTCAGCCCAACTGACAACGACCATTTTCCCGGCAGAACGAGCGCGAGTGCTCCGGCCGCCCGCAAAATCTGGAGGTCACCGGTTTCCCATTTCC
>VFQR01002770.1_pt1 | contig 10669 bp, 12 predicted proteins | sample 3512321 | NCBI WGS metagenome assembly VFQR01 (sample SAMN10412374, study PRJNA504923) | tailings metagenome | isolation source: Relicate 3 Philex TSF1 revegetated site | place: Philippines: Tuba, Benguet | collected 2017-08-29
CTATACGCGCTTCGGCCCGGCCGGCACGGTGGAGGGCGACCCGGCCATCCGGCGCGCGACCTCCGTGCTCGACTGGGCGTTCCGCAAGCTGGCGCGGGAGTATCTCGGCCGGGTGGATCTGGTGGACCCCTCCGAGGAGGATTGCGCGCCGGACAGCCCTGGCCGCGCCGCCGAGCAGACACCGCTGCTGCCGCTCGACCTGCCGGCCGCGCCTTCGCCGCGCGCGATGCGGAAGCAGTTGCGGCTGGTGGGGTAGCGGGTTCCGGCCCGGCTGGCGCCGGGCGCCGCGCGGCGGCAATCTCCGGCCCACCCCGAAGGAGACCCGACATGGCCGGACAGGTTGACGCGAAACTCGCGGAACTCGGCATCACCGTGCCGCAGGTGGCCGCCCCGATGGCCAACTACATCGGCTACAACATCGTGGGAAAGCTGCTCGTGGTCTCCGGCCAGGTGCCCTTCGTGGATGGCAGGATCGCGGTGACGGGCAAGGTCGGCGCGGGCGTCTCGATCGAGCAGGGGCAGCAGGCGGCGCGCATCTGCTTCGTCAACCTGCTCGCGCAGGTGAAGGCGGCGACGGGCGGCGATCTCGACAGGGTGAAGCGCGTGGTGCGGCTCGGCGGCTTCATCGCCTCGCCGGCGGATTTCGCGCAGCATGCGCTGGTGATGAACGGCGCCTCCGACCTCGCCGTCGCGGTGTTCGGCGAGAAGGGGCGGCATGCGCGCACCACCATCGGCGTGCCGGCGCTGCCGGGCGATGCGGCGGTGGAGGTCGAGGGCATGTTCGAACTGGAGTGACGCTTGCCCGACGGCACGCCTGAACTCTCGCTGACGCTGCATCGCTCGATCGCGGAGATCCCCGCGCTCGACTGGGATGCGTGTGCAACCGGCGACAATCCGTTCGTCAGCCACGCCTTCCTCCTCGCGCTGGAGGAAAGCGGCAGCACCGGCGGGCGCAGCGGCTGGCTCGCGCAGCATGTCGCGCTGCGCGATGGCGGTGGGCGGCTGCTGGGCTGCGCACCGATGTATGCGAAGTCGCACAGCCAGGGCGAATATGTCTTCGACCACGGCTGGGCCGATGCGTTCGAGCGCGCCGGGGGGCGCTACTATCCGAAGCTGCAGGTGGCGGCGCCCTTCAGCCCGGTGCCGGGGCCGCGGCTGCTGATCCGGCCAGGCTCGGGCCTGCCGCGCGCGGCGATGGCGCAGGCGCTGCGCCAGGCCTGCGAGGGGCTCGACCTGTCCTCCGTGCACGTCACCTTCTGCACCGAGCCCGAATGGACGGCGCTGGGCGAGGCGGGCTGGCTGCAAAGGATCGGCGTGCAGTTCCACTGGTTGAACGAGGGCTACGCCACCTTCGATGATTTCCTCGGCGCGCTGGCCTCGCGCAAGCGCAAGCAGGTGAAGCGCGAGCGGCGCGACGCGGCCGCTTCCGGCTTCGTGCTGAAGACGCTGCGCGGGCATGAGATCACGCCGAAGCACTGGCAGGCCTTCCATCGCTTCTACCGCGCGACGACCGACAAGAAGTGGGGGCGCAGCGCCTATCTCACGCAGCGCTTCTGGCCGCTGCTGGGCGAGCGCCTCGGCGAGCGCGTGGTGCTGATGGTGGCCGAGCAGGCCGGGGAGCCGGTGGCCGGCGCGCTGAACCTGCTGGGGCGGGATGCGCTCTATGGCCGCAACTGGGGCTCTGTCGTGGACGCGCCCTTCCTGCATTTCGAGCTCTGCTACTACCGCGCCATCGACTTCGCGATCGAGCACGGGCTGGCGCGCGTGGAAGCCGGCGCGCAGGGCGAGCACAAGATCCAGCGCGGCTACCTGCCGGTGCCGACCTATTCGGCGCACTGGATCGCGCATCCCGGCCTGCGCCGCGCGGTGGCGCAGTTCCTCGATCATGAGCGGCCGGCGATGATGCAGGAGATCGCCGCGCTCGCGACGCTGTCGCCCTATCGCCAGGACGACGCGGCTTGATCCTGGCTTACGGACAGCTGGCGCTGTCCATGGCGCTCGTGGGTGCGAATGTCGGGGTGGCGAAGCTTCTCGCGGAGGATCTGCCGCCGCCGATGATCCTGGGGCTGCGCTGCCTGCTCGCGGTGGTCGTGCTGTATCCGATCGCGCGCGCCATGGAGGGGCGCATCGGCGTCAGCCGCCGTGTCGCGTGGAACACGCTGCTGCAGGCGGCCTTCGGCACGCTGCTCTACAACCTCGCGCTGCTCGCGGGGCTGCGGCTGACCACGGCGCTGGAGGCGGGGATGATCCTCGCGACGTTGCCGGCCGTGATCGCGCTCGGCGGCGCGCTCTGGCTGCGCGAGACGTTGCTCAAGCGGCATTGGGCGGCGGTCGCGCTCGCGGCCTTCGGGATGATGGCGCTGGTCGCGGCGCGCGTCGCGGCGGATGGGCATGGCAGCGCGCTGGGCAATCTGCTCGTCTTCGTCGGGGTCTGCGGCGAGGCGATGTATGTGCTGCTCGCCAAGCGCGTGGTGGATCGCGTCCCGGTGGTGACGCAGACCTTCTGGATGCAGCTGTTTTCCCTGTCGCTGCTCATCCCCTTGTGCCTGCCGGTGCTGGGCAGCGTCGCGGCGCTGGCGGCGCCGGAGGTCTCGGCGCTGGTGGTGTTCCACAGCCTGACGAGTTCCGTGCTGTGCCTGCTGCTGTGGTATGCGGGGCTGAAGCGCGTGCCCGCGGGCATCGCCGGCGTGTTCAGCGCCTTCCTGCCGGCGACGGCGGCGGCGGTGGCGATCCTGTTCCTCGGTGAGACACCGGGCCTGGTGCATGGCGCGGGCTTCGTGCTGCTCATGGGGAGCCTGCTGCTCGCCACCTGGCCCGCCGCCGCGCGGGCAAGCCGTTGAAGGGCGCGGCGAAATCCTGTTACGCTTCCGGGCGATGAGACGAACCAAGGCGATCAGGCTGGTCCTGCTCGGCGGTGGCGTCGCGGCCATGCTCGCCGGCTGCGGCCAGCGCGAGGACCTTGCCCGCGCCTGCGTCGAGGCGAAGGCGCAGATGCGCGCGGATGCCGAGGAGATCTGCCGGCGCAGCGCCGCCTCCGCCTCCTCGCGCGGCAGCAGTTTCACCAGCGGGGGCTGGGCGCGCGGGCGGACCGCGACCGATGTGCGGCCGAGCGCGCCGAGCGCCTCCTCGCGCGGCGGCTTCGGCTCCACCTCGCGCAGCGTCAGTTCGTGAAGCGACAGGGACTGACCCCGCGGCCGGATGTGCTGGCGCATGCACGGCGCCTCGGCTTCGCCTTCGCGGAGATCGCCGGCGAGCCCTATTGGGACGAGACCGCCTGCTACGTCTTCACCAGTGACGAGGTGGATGTCCTGGAAGCCGCAACGGCGGAGATCGAGGCGCGCTGCGTGGAAGCGGCCGCCTATGCCGTGCGGCACGACCTGCACGATCCGCTTGGTATTCCGGCCGGCGCCTGGCCGCTGGTGAAGCAATCCTGGGAGAAGCGGGAGCCTTCGATCTATGGCCGGCTCGATCTGCGCTGGGACGGCACCGGCGATCCGAAGCTGCTGGAATACAACGCGGATACGCCGACCGCGCTGTTCGAGGCCGCGGTGGTGCAGTGGGAATGGCTGGAATCGCGCATGGCGGCGGAGGGATTCGTGGCCGATCAGTTCAACGCGATCCATGAGGCGCTGATCGCAGCCTGGCCGGGCATGGGTCTGCCGGAGGTGGTGCATTTCACCTGCGTGCCCGACCATGACGAGGATCGCGGCACCGTGGACTACCTGCGCGACACCGCGATCCAGGCGGGCATCGAGGCGCCCTTCCTGCACATCGAGGAGATCGGCTGGAACGGAAGCGGCTTCACCGACCAGCGCGAGCGGCCGATCCGCGCGATCTTCAAGCTCTATCCCTGGGACTGGCTGCTCCGCGAATCCTTCGGCGCGCATGTCGCGCAGGCGCCGACGCGCTGGATCGAGCCGGCCTGGCGGCTGATCCCGTCCTCCAAGGCGTTCCTGTCGCTGCTCTGGCACCTGTTCCCGGACCACCCGAACCTGCTGCCGGCCTTCCTGGAGCCGGGGAAGACGGGGGGCGCGGAGATCAGCAAGCCGCTCTGGGGCCGCGAGGGGTCGAACATCACCGCGCCCGGCATCGAGACCGAGGGGCCCTATGCCGACCAGAAGCGCGTGTGGCAGGCCTATGCGGAACTGCCGGTGTTCGGCGGGCGCTATCCGGTGATCGGGTCCTGGCTGATCGCGGGAAAGCCCCGCGGCATCGGGCTGCGCGAGGATGCGACGCCGATCACCCGCGACACGTCCCGCTTCGTGCCGCATCTCTTCGAGCCGGATTGAAAGAGACACGCCATGACCAGCCTCGCCACGCTGCCGGGCTTCCTGCTGTATTTCGTGCTGGGCGTCGGGCTGCTGACCCTGGCGCTGACGGCCTATATGCGCGTGACGCCGCATGACGAGCTGGCGATGATCCGCGCCGGCAACCCGGCGGCGGCGATCGCGATGGGCGGCGCGCTGCTCGGCTTCGCGATGCCGATCGCCTCGGCCTTCGCGCATTCCGTGAACATCGTGGATGCGGTGGTGTGGGGCGCGGTCGCGACGGCGGTGCAGATCGGCGTGTTCTTCGCGGTGACCAGGCTGCTGGGCAGCGAATGGCGCGCGGCGATGGAACGCGGCCAGGTGGCGGGCGCGACGCTGAAGGCGAGTGTCTCGATCGCGGTGGGGATGCTGAACGCGGCGTGTCTTTCGACCTGAGGTGAGGGCCTGGTTCCATTGCAGCGGCGCGGAGCTGCTTGCGCGGGAGGGTGCCGACACGGTCGGGCGCTTGGCGTCGGCGCAGCAGGCGCGCGGCTATCCCGGAACGCCAGATCAGGAGTTTGCCTGGCGGGAGCAGGTGGCCGCGTTGCGCGCAGCGCTGTGCGGCATCGGCGAAAGCTGGACCGTCGCGCTGGAATACGACCTGTTGCGGCTTGAGAAGCGCATTGACGCGGTCGTGCTGACCGACCGCGCGATCATCGTGCTGGAGTTCAAGAGCGGCGCCGCGGACCGCGGCATGCTGGCGGAGGCCGAGGATTACGCGCTGGACCTGCGCGACTTCCATGCGGGCAGCCGGCGTCATCCGATCGTGCCGATCCTGGTCGCGGGCAATGCGGATTTCGTTCCGCCGGCCCAGCCGCCGCTGCTCTGGGATGGCGTGCAGAGGCCCCTGCTGGCTGGGCATGGCTCACTCGGCGCCGCGTTGCGTTGGGTGCAGGACAACGCGCCGGCGCAGCCGCTGGATGGCGCGGCGTGGCTCGCCGCGCCCTACAGCCCGGTGCCGACGATCATCGAGGCCGCGACGATGCTCTATGCGCGCAACGGCGTCGCGGAGATCGCCAGCGCGCGGGCGGACACCACCAACCTCACGCGCACCGCCGAGGCGATCCGGCGGGCCGTCACCAACGCGCAGGCGCGTGGCGAGAAGCACCTTGTCGTGGTCACCGGCATCCCCGGCGCGGGCAAGACGCTGTGCGGGCTCAACGCCGTCTTCGCGCCGGAGGCCGGGCCGCACAGCGCGTTCCTCACCGGCAATGTGCCGCTGGTGACCGTGCTGCGGGCCGCGCTGGCGCAGGATGCGGTGGCGCGCCGGGAATGCGGCCGCGCCGAGGCGGAACGACGCGCGAAGCAGCGGCTGCAGAACGTGCACCGCTTCCTGGAGGACAACGCCACCGATCCATCGCGCCGCGCCCCGCCCGACCGCCTCATCGTCTTCGATGAGGCCCAGCGCGCCTGGGACGAGGCGAAGGCGCGCATCGGTACGCGCAACAAGCCCTCACGCCTGACCATGAGCGAGCCCGCGCATACGCTGGACATCATGGGGCGGCATGAGGGCTGGGCGGTGATCGTCGCGCTCATCGGCAACGGGCAGGAGATCAACACCGGCGAGGCGGGATTGGCTGAATGGGGCCGTGTCATCGCCGCCGATCCGCGCTGGGGCGCCGTGGCGGCGCCGCGCGCGCTGGCCGCGGATGATCCGGTGCAGCGCCTGACAGACGGGCCGGCAAGCTGGCTCGATGTTGACCCCGACCTCGACCTGACCGTGCCCGTGCGGAGCGTGCGGGAGAGCGCCGGCGCCACCTGGGTGGATGCCGTGCTGCGCGGCGCGGTGGCAGAGGCGCGCGATATCGCCGCTGGTTGCGACCTGCCCTTCCTGCTGACGCGTGACCTGGATGCGATGCGCGCAGCGCTGCGCCGTTTGGCGCGCGGCAAGCGACGCGCGGGCCTCGTCGCCGCCGCCGGCGGCAAGCGGCTGCGCGCGGAAGGGCTCGGCGTCCAGGTGGAGGACGTCGCAGATTGGTTCCTCAGGCGCTGGCCGGATGTGCGCGCCTCGGACGCGCTCGAGACCTTCGCGACCGAGTACGATTGCCAGGGGCTGGAGCTGGACGTGGTCGGGCTCGGCTGGGGCGGCGACCTGCTGTGGCAGGGGAGCGCCTGGATGCCGCGCCACTTCTCGGGACACCGCTGGCAATCCGTGCACAAGGCCCAGGATCGCCGCCACATCCTCAACACCTATCGCGTCCTGCTCACCCGCGCCCGCTACGAGACGGTGATCTGGGTACCGCGCGGGAGCGACCGCCACGATCCCTTCTACGACAAGACCCGTGACGCCGCCGAGCTCGACGCGATCGCGGATTTTCTCCTCGCCTGCGGCGCGCGCCCGCTCGACACGGTCACGCTCCAGCCCGCGCCGTCGGCGCCCCTGCTGATCTAGCCCGGACTTCTCACCAGGCCAGCCGATGATCGCGCAGGACCTGGTGGTGCCTGGGTCGTTGCGGAGCGAGGCCAAGACGGACTGTCTTGGCGAGCGACGCGGCGGCCCAGGCGCCGCCAGGGACAAGCGAGGGCGGCTGCAACTGGTGAGAAGTCCGGGCTAGCGCAGCCGGTCCGCCACCGCCGCCAGCGCCGCGGCGCCGAAGGCGGTGACCTCGGCCTCGCGCATCGGTGTCGCGGCCAGCGAGGCCTCCTCCATCGTGAGGCTCTTGCCCTCCACGGGCAGGGTCATGCGCAGCTTCAGGAACCGCAGCCCTATCACGCCGACACAGGTGAAGCTCTCGGCGCGGTGGCCGTCCTGATAGATCAGAATCATGCGCGCGCACCCCATCGCCGGGCGGCCGTCGGGTGCGCGGATCGGCGCCGAACGCGCCGTGGACACCACGCGGTAGCGGCGCTCGCGGGCAAGATTCTCGATGTCGCGCAGCGCGGATTGGAGCTGGCGCTCGACGTCCTGCGCGGTCAGGCCGGGCGGGTCGGGGCGCGGCGGGTTGGCGCCGTCATAGTAGTAGACCGTCGCCAGCCCGATCCGGCCGCCCTCCGGCCGATAGCTGGCCGAGGCGCCAAGGCCGGCGCCGCCGGGACGGCTCTCGAAATCCATCACCTCGCCCTGCCGCGCGAGCCCGCCGAGCGAGGCCGGCAGCGCGGTGACCACGTCGAGCGCCGTCAGGCGGCGGCGCGGATCGGGTTGCGCCGCGGCCGCGCCGGCGCAGAGCAGCAGCACCACGAGCAGGACCGAACGCGCGCGCATCCGCCGAGCCTCCGCCGGGACGCCCCATCGTGACCGTCCCGACGACGCTTCGCCAAGCCCCTCCGGCTGGCGGAGCCACCGCAAGGCGATCAGACTGGCGCGATGCGCCGTCTCCTTGCCCTGCTGCTGCTGCTCGCGACACCCGCGCTGGCGCAGCCCGAGCTCAAGCTCGCCACCTGGAACATCGCCTGGCTCACGCTCAAGCCGGCCAACCACCCCGACCTGCCGCCGAACCTCGCGGCGCGGCGCGAATCCGATTTCGCGCTGCTCCGGGGCTACGCCACGCGGCTGAATGCCGACATCGTGGCGCTGCAGGAAATTGACGGCGAGGCGGCCGCCGCGCGCGTCTTCGACCCGCAGCAGTACCGCATCCACCTGACCAACGAGGCCGATATCCAGCGCCCGGGCTTTGCCATCCGGCGCAGCCTGCGCGTCTCGGAAAACCCCGATCTCTCCGCCCTCGACATCCGCGCCGGCGCGCGGCGCAGCCTCCGTCGCGGCGCCGACATCACCGTGGAGACGCCGGGCGGGCCGCTGCGGCTGCTCTCCGTGCATCTCAACGCCGGCTGCCGCGAGGATTCTTTCGCGCGCGGCCCTGCCGATTGTGAGGGATTGGCCAGGCAGGCGCGCATCCTCGGCGACTGGGTCGCGGCGCGGCGGCGCGAGGGGATCGCCTTCGCCATCCTGGGCGACTTCAACCGCCGCATCGGCGAGAATGACGACCTGCTTCGCCTGGTGGAAGGCGATACGCCGCTGGCGCGGCCGACGGCGGGCTTCGCCTCGCCCTGCTGGGCGACGGCGCGCGGCGGCTGGCCCTTCATCAGCCATGTGCTCGCCGGCGGAGCGGCGCGGGACTGGATCGTGCCCAACTCGCTCAGCGTGCTGGTCTATGCCGAGCGAGACCGCGCCTTCCGCGACCGGCTTTCGGACCATTGCCCGGTGAGCGTGCGGCTGCGCTTCCCGTGAAGGCGCCCTCCTTCGCGCGACTGACGCTGCCGCTCGCCAGCCTCAACTTCGTCAACCAGGCGAGCCGCACGCTCATCGCGACGATCGGGCCGCTGCTCGCGGTGGAATTCGCGCTCTCGGCGAGCGCGCTCGGGCTGCTCGCGGCGATGTTCTTCGCGGCCTATGCTGCGGCGCAGCTGCCCGTCGGGCTCGCGCTCGACATGTGGGGTGCGAGGCGCGTGCAGAGCGTGCTGGCCCTCGTCGCCGCCGCGGGCTTCGCGATCTGCGCGCTCGCCACGAGTCCGGCCTGGCTCGCGACGGGGCGCGTCGTGACGGGGCTCGGCATCGCGGCGGGGCTCATCGCGATGCTCAAGGTCAACACGCAATGGTATCCGAAGGAGCGCGTCGCCGCGATGACGGGCCTCGGCGTCTTCGTCGGCGCGCTCGGCAGCCTGGCCGCGACGCTGCCAGCGGCGCTGCTCGTGCCGCTGCTGGGCTGGCGCGGCGTCTTCGCGCTGCTCGGGCTGCTCGCGGTGGGCAGCGCCGTCTGGATCTGGCTCTCGGTGCCGACGCGCGGGCCCGGCACCGCGCCGCCGCGGCGCAGCCTCGTCACGGAGACGCGGGAATTCGGGCGCATCTTCGCGCATCCCGCCTTCCTGCGCCTCACGCCCGCCATCGCGCTGCTCTCGGCGATGAACTTCATCTACCAGGGCCTCTGGGCCGGGCCCTGGCTGCGCGACGTGGCGGGACTCGACAGCGCGGGCCGCGCGACGCTGCTGCTGTTCTATGCGCTCGGGCTGATGGCCGGCAGCGCGGGCACGGGATGGGCCGCCTCCGCGCTGCAACGCCGCGGCTTCGGGCCGATGACGGTGCCGATGGCATGCCTGGTGCTGATGCTCGCCTGGCAGGCGCTGCTGATCGCCCCGCCCAGCCTGCACCCGGCCTTCCTCGCCGCGCTCTGGTTCGCCTTCGCCTTCTGCGCGGCCGGCGGGCCGGCGGGCTACGCCGCGATCGGGCAGCGCTTCGGCGCCGAGCTCGCCGCGCGCGTCGCCACCGCGATCAACGTCGCGATGCTGGTGATGGTCTTCGTGCTGCAGAACGCGATCGGCTGGATCCTCGACCTCTGGCCACGCACGGCGGATGGTGGCTGGGCCTCGGCGGGCTATGCCTGGGCCTTCGGCCTCACCCTTGCGCTGCAGATCGCCAGCCTGATCTGGATGCGCACGGCCCGACAAGGATAGAGCGATGGACAAGCCGATCGAGAAGGTTCTGCACCGCTTCCGCGTCGAGGACGGCGCGCGCTTCCGCCTGCGCGACCACGACCCGGACGACACCGCCGGGCTCGACCTCGACAAGGACGGCGCCTCGGCGCTGCTGGCCAAGGGCGTGCAATACCTCTCCACGATGCAGGACAAGCTCTACGCGCAGGATCGCTGGGCCGTCCTCTGCATCTTCCAGGCGATGGACGCGGCGGGGAAGGACAGCGCGATCAAGCACGTCTTCTCCGGCGTCAACCCGCAGGGCTGCCACGTGGCCAGCTTCAAGGCGCCGACCTCGACGGAGCTCGACCAGGACTTCCTCCGCCGCCACATCCTCGCCCTGCCCTCACGCGGGCAGATCGGCATCCACAACCGATCCTGGTACGAGGAAGTGCTGGTGGTGCGCGTGCACCAGGCGATCCTGGCGCGCCAGAAACTGCCGCCGAAGCTTGTCGGCAAGCGCCTGTTCGACGACCGGCTCGAGGATATCGCCGCCTTCGAGCGCTACCTCGGCCGGCAGGGCGTGGTGGTGCTGAAATTCTTCCTCAACGTGAGCAAGGAGGAACAGCGCCAGCGCTTCCTCGCGCGCATCGAGGAGCCGGAGAAGAACTGGAAATTCAGCAGCGCGGATGTCGGCGAACGCGCCCACTGGGACGACTACATGAAGGCCTACCAGGCCGCGATCCGCGCCACCGCGACCCGCGAGGCACCGTGGTACGTCGTGCCCGCGGACCGCAAATGGTTCACCCGCCTGGTCGTCGTCGCCGCGATCTGCCGCGCCCTCGAAAACCTCAGCCTGTCCTACCCCGAGGTCACCCCCGCCGAACGCCAGGCCCTGCTGCAAGCGAAGGAAGCACTGGGCGGCTAGCCCCGCCTCGGGGGCTGCTGCCTGGCTGCTGTCGCGCTGTCCGTTGGGGAGGGCCCTGCCCTCCCCAAACCCCACCCGCGAGGGGACA
>VFQR01002772.1_pt1 | contig 10658 bp, 6 predicted proteins | sample 3512321 | NCBI WGS metagenome assembly VFQR01 (sample SAMN10412374, study PRJNA504923) | tailings metagenome | isolation source: Relicate 3 Philex TSF1 revegetated site | place: Philippines: Tuba, Benguet | collected 2017-08-29
TTCGCTGAATTTCCATTGCTTTTCAGGGTCTTGCAATCGGGCTATCAGCCGTTTGCCCTGTTCTTCTTTCGATACGTGCAGGTAGAATTTTACCGTTGGAAAACCGTTTCGGAATAGGTAATCCTCAAAATGCACAATGTCGGCAAAACGTTGTTTCCAGAGCGTTTTATCGTCTTTAGGCAGCAGGTTTTTCGGAATATAGCCTTCGCGCAGGCGTTCGGGATGTACGCGCAGGGCTAACACTTCTTCGTAGTACGTCCGGTTAAACACACCGACGTAGCCGCGCTCAGGTAATTCCTGCCAGAAACGCCACAGAAAATCGTGCTTCAAATCTTCTTCGCTGGGCTTTTTGAAGGCCGCCATCCGAAACCGCGAGGGATTCACGCCCTTCAGTACGTGCCGAATGCTGCTGTCTTTGCCGCCCGCATCCATCGCCTGAAATAACACCAACAAGCCATAGTGCTCATCGGCGTGCATCCGGTTCTGGGCCTGATCCATGCGCGACGCCAGTTCGTCAAGCTGTCGCGCCCGGTCGGCTTCGTCGGTATACAGCGGCTCCACGAGCGTGGGCGCGTCGGCTATTTTGAACGGCTTCGCGCCGTCGTAACGAAAGTTTTTCATAACGTTTTGGTTTACCCCACCCCCGGCCCCTCCCCGTTAGGGAGGGGTGCAAACCATCCGGGTCTTACCACCCTTCCTACGGGGAGGGGCCGGGGGTGGGGTGTTACTGCCCGCGAATAACGGCAATCAATTTCTGTAACTCGTCAAACCGTTTTTTGTCGGGGTCTGGCTCGGAAATGGGCAATTTTTTAATCTCGTTTATCAGGATTCGGCCCACTAACAGGCGCATATTTTTCTTGTCGTCGGCAGGAATTACATACCAGGGTGCGTGCTCGGTGGCGGTGGCGTTGATGGCATCTTCGTAGGCCTGTTGATACTCGTCCCAAAAACCGCGCTCTGTCACGTCGCCTTCATCGAATTTCCAGTTCTTTTTAGGGTCTTCAATGCGGGCAATAAGCCGGTCGGCCTGTTCGTCTTTGGAAACGTGCAGAAAAAATTTGACGGTTGGGAAGCCGTTTTCGTGCAGAAACGTTTCCATATGCCGAATGGCTGCGTACCGGTCCTCGAAAAGCTGTTTCAGGTCGTTGGTTGTTTTTTCGGGCAACCGCTGGCTTTTGTATAGAATTTCGGGGTGCACCTTCGTAACCAGTACTTCTTCGTAGTACGAGCGGTTGAAAATGCCGATAGTGCCGCGTTCGGGCAATTCGCGCCAGCTACGCCAGAGCCAGTCGTGCTCGAGTTCTGTTTCGGTAGGGCGTTTGAACGAGTACACTTTTACCCCCACCGGATTGGTGCCGGTAAAAACGTGCTGAATGGTGCCATCTTTTCCGGCGGCATCCATTGCCTGAAATACCGTAAGCAGGCCGTATCGGTTATGGGCATACAGCTTGTTCTGCCATTCATCGAGTTCGGCGGCCTGTTCGCGCAGGCACGTTTCATAATCGTCTTTATCGGCGTAAAGGTCAGCTACTTTGGTTGGTGCCTTGCTGATTTTCAACGGTTTGCTGCCGTCGTAGCGGAAGCGGTCGGTATCAAATTCGTTCACGGTTGAAAGGATAAACTTTACGGGTAGACGTTACGTTATCAATGTAGTAACAACCTACCAAACCAATAGTTGCGACCATGCTGCGCGAATCGCTGATGCTGTTTACCGCTTTGTTGCTCTCGGCCCTGTGTCTGAGTGCGCTGGCCCAGTCTAAACCAAAACGTATGACAACCAATCAATCTGCTAATCTGGAAAAAGCCACTTTCGGCACGGGCTGTTTCTGGTGTACGGAAGCCATGTACGAATCGCTCGACGGCGTTATCAGTGCCGTGTCGGGTTACGAAGGCGGTCAGAAACCCAACCCAACGTATAAAGAGGTTTGCGACGGCACTACGGGCCATGCCGAATGCGTGGAGGTGACGTATGACCCCGCTAAGATTACGTATCAGGAACTACTCGAAGCGTTCTTCCGCAGCCACGACCCCACCACGCTTAACCGGCAGGGTGCTGACGTAGGCACGCAGTATCGCTCGGTGATTTTCTACCACAACGACGAGCAAAAGCGACTGGCCGAAACCGCCAAAATTGAATTGAACAAAGCGGGTGCTTACGCCAACCCGATTGTTACGGAAATCAGCCCGGCCAGTAAATTCTACGAAGCTGAGGCCTACCACCAGAATTACTTTGCCCAAAACCCGGATCAGGGATACTGCGCCTTCGTGATTGCGCCGAAGCTGGACAAATTTAAAAAGGTATTTAAAGAGAAACTGAAGCCTGCATTGGCGCATAACTAACCTTTAATGCAGCGATGTGTTGAAAGCAGCCAGTTTAGGCTGCTTTTTTGTTCAAACTATATACGTAGTAGCCTATTGGTAAATATGAAATTTTGTCAATGTTTATTGCCGTACAATAATTCGTGAATACTTTTACGGCCAGACAGTTGCTAAAAAATGGCGTTTACACGACTATTTGACCGATAAATAAGAGGTCACAGTATCTTATTTGTCGACTGTCTGCAATCAACTTTATTTGTCCCAAGTTTTACGTAAATCCATTGCATCACATGAAAAAATTTCACTTTTCTATTTTGCTGGCCCTCGGCCTGCTGGCTGGTACTCAGTCGTTTGCGCAAATGGCCGTTGGGAAAGGCAGCAAGTTTCTAAACGCTGGTATTGGTTTAGGCGGCTGGGGCGGTATTGGCTTTGGCGGTGGTGGTATCGGTCTCGGTGCGTCTTTTGAGGTGGGTGTTGCCGATAATATTACAGTGGGCGGTATCGGAGCATTTCGTAGCTATAGTGGCTTTGGGTCGTATTATAGCGTTGGCGCACGTGGTTCGTACCACTTTAACGAGATACTGAATATTGCTAACGACAAAGTGGACTTGTATGCAGGCCTTGGCTTGCTATACAGCGGTTGGTCATGGAATGAAAGCTATATTGGTCTCCGGGGGTCATATGGTGGTGTTGCTTTGGGAGGGCACTTAGGGGGGCGTTACTTTTTCTCCGATAAAATTGGTGGTTTCGCCGAAGCAGGCTTTGGTGTTGCGCCGTTACAACTTGGCGTAACGTTCAAGTTCTAATAAGCACTCCGAGTATAAGTAAAAATGCCCCAGCGATACTATTGCCGGGGCATTTTTACTTTACGCTACTGCTGGGCCACTTCTTTCAAACTCGACACGCTCATGTTCCAGAGGATGAAGGCGTAGATGTCGGCGGTGGTTTCGATGTTCTTTTTTGTGTTGCTGGCTCCGTGGCCTGAGTTGGTATCAATCCGAATCAGCACGGGATTATTGCCTTTATACACCTCCTGCAAGCGGGCCGCGTACTTGAACGAGTGCGCCGGCACAACCCGGTCGTCGTGGTCGGCGGTGGTGATGAGCGTGGCGGGATAGTTGAGGCCGGGTTTCAGGTTGTGCAGGGGCGAGTAGGCGTAAAGAGCCTTGAACTCGTCGGGGTTATCGCTGCTGCCGTAGTCGGCAATCCAGTTCCAGCCAATGGTAAACTTGTGAAACCGGAGCATGTCCATTACACCCACGGCGGGCAAGGCCACCCGGAAGAGGTCGGGACGTTGATTCATGACCGCGCCTACCAGCAAGCCACCGTTTGAGCCGCCCTGAATGGCTAATTTGGCCGGGCTGGTGTATTGCTGGGCTATCAGGTATTCGGCAGCGGCAATGAAATCGTCGAATACGTTCTGCTTTTTCAGTTTCATACCCTGCTCGTGCCATTTTTCGCCGTATTCCGAACCACCGCGCAGGTTGGCCTGGGCGAAAATGCCCCCCTGCTCCAGAAACGCGATGCGCGTGGGGCTGAACGCAGGCGGCAGACTCACGTTAAAGCCACCGTAGCCGTAAAGTAGCGTCGGGTTTGAGCCATCGAGCCGGATGCCCTTCTTGTACACAATAAACATCGGCACCCGCGTACCGTCTTTGCTGGTATAAAACACCTGCTTCGTCTCATAATCGCCCGGTTTGAAATCAACTTCGGGTGCGCGGAACACGGTGCTTTGCCGCGTGGCAATGTCGTAGCGGTAGATAGTCGGCGGAAAGGTGAACGACGTAAAGGTGTAGAACACGAATTTGTCATCTTTTTCGCCCCCGAAGCCACCAGCCGCGCCAATGCCGGGCAGTTTCACTTCGTTCTCCGGCTTACCGGCGTAGTTAAACACCTGAATCAGTGAGTTCACGTCTTTCGAGTATTCAACGAACAGCTTGCCGCCAGCCGCGCTAACGCCCCCTTCGGTGATAGGTTCGGGCCGTTCGGCAATCAGTTGGCTCATCTTCCCCGTTTTCGTGTCGAAGGCCCCTACTTTCTGGTTTGGCGCGCCGGCATTGGTCAGGATAATGAGCCGGTCGCCGTCGTTATCGACCACGCCGTAGCTGAAATCGGTGACCTCGGCTACCACGGGCGCGAACGTCTTCTGACCTTTTGTGGCGTCCAAGAAAAACAGCGCGTTGCCGTCTTTACCTTTACCCCGGTCGCTCACGCTTAGCACGGCAAACCGCTCGTCGTCGGTGGTGCTGAGAATATGAAATCGCTGCGGATTCTGCACGTCTTCATAAACAAGCCGGTCATTGCTTTGGGGCGTGTTCAGTTTGTGGTAAAAAACCTGGTGATTTTCGTTTTTGGCGGCCAATGCGCTGCCTTCGGGTTTGGGATAGCGGCTGTAGTAAAACCCGTCGCCCTGCCAGGCCGCGCCCGAAACTTTCACCCATTCGAGGGTTTCGGGCAGATATTGCTTTGTATCGAGGTTCATGATGCGGTACTCCTGCCAGTCGGAGCCACCCTTCGAGGTGCCCACAACGGCGTAGCGGCCATCGTTCGAGAGCGAAAACGCGCCCAGCCGGGTGGTGCCATCGGCAGAGAGTTTGTTGGGGTCGATAACCACTTCGGGCGTACCGTTGAGGCCCTTCTGCCGGTACAGCACCGACTGATTTTGTAGCCCGTCGTTCTTCGAGAAATAAAACCAGTCGCCCTTCCGGCGGGGTGCCGAGTACTTCGGGTAGTTATAAATCTGTTCGATGCGGGTTTGTAGCTGTTTCCGGTACGGAATCTTCTCCAGATAATCGAACGTGACCTTATTCTGGGCTTTCACCCACTCGGCGGTTTCGGCGGAGCGGTCGTCTTCGAGCCAGCGGTAAGGGTCGGCTACGGCGGTGCCGTGGTAGGTATCGGTTTGCTCGACTTTCCGGGTAACGGGATACGAAAGTGGCTGGCTCGATTGCGCCAGCGCGACGGATGAACTCAACATGAACAGGAGTTGAACAGAATGAATACGACGCATACGTTGATGAGGTTATCGGAAAAATTTGGCATTCACACACTAAAAGCCAACAAATATAAGCCCGAATAAACCATATTGATTTATTCGCTACCGATTGGTCAATGTGTTTGGAAAAGTGGCAAATACATACCTCATTTACAGTTGCTTACTTCAATTATCTCATCGACCAATGGGGCTATCGCTACGCGCTGACGTACGGCTGTTACAACTGTTGCTGCTGTTCGGCTGCCTGCTGGCGTTGAACGGACGGGCGCAGACGGTTATGACCGAAGCCCCGACTACGTTTCGGGTCGAACACATTGGCGTGAACGACGGGCTGACCCAGGGGTCGGTGTACGTCATGCACAAAGACAGCCGCAATTTCCTGTGGTTTGGTACGCAGGACGGCCTCAACCGATACGACGGTCAGCGGTTCCGAACGTTTCGGCCTGTTGAAACGGCCAGCGGCACCGACTCGGTGGGCGGCATCCGGGGTAGCAATATTTTTGGCTTGGTCGAAGACCCCAACGGCAACCTCTGGATTGGCACCGAGGAGGGCCTTAACCGCTACGACCGCCAGCGCGACCGGTTCGGTTTGATTCCGACATTGGGGCCAGGTCGAAAGCCACGCCGGAGCCGGGTGCTGCCGTTTTATGCCGACAAAACCGACCTGCTCTACCTGAGCGACGTAGAAGGATTAGTGAGTTATCAGTACCATAGCGGCCAGAAAACGGTACTTAACGCAGAATTTCACCCGTCGAAAGAATATGATTTGCCCAGTTCGGTTGTCCGAATGCCCAACGGCGACGTTTGGCTGCACGCTCCAAAGGGATTAGTGCGTTTCAATACACGCACGAAGGCCACAACCCGCTACTTCAGCGACCGCCCCGACAATGCCTTTGGCCCGGCCACCACCGTTTTTTCGTTTTACGTCGATAAAGCCAATATCGTCTGGATGGGGTGCAGTAGCGGCTTGTTTCGCTTCGACCCTGCCCAGCATACGATTCAGGCCTATCAGCAACTTCGGGGCCGACCGCTCAGCGCGGTTTACAGCATCGCACCCGATCAGCGGGGGCGACTCTGGCTCGGTACGCAGCACGATGGCATACTGTTTTTCGACACGCGTTCGCGGCTGCTGGGGCAGGTGAACGAATTTACCAATAGCCCGGAAAAGCTCAGTGAGTATGAAATCAGTAAAATCTACGTTGATAACACCGGCCTGATTTGGGCCAATATCGACCCAAACGGACTGGCCCGCATTGTGCCCGACGCGTTTTTGTTCGGTGGTTTGCTAAAACAGCGTTCTGCCGAAGCCATTCCCGCCGACCAGCAACTGAGTAATTACTCTATTCGTGGTTTTCTGGAAGAACGATTCGACCGGCTTTGGGTGGCTACTGAAAACGGTATCAATGTGGTTGACCCGCGCACCAACCGCGTTGTTCAACGCTACATGACAAACGGCAACCAAAGTACGTTGCCGATGCACCATACCGTGAAAAGTTTGTATCGCGACCCGCAACGGCGCATTTGGGTTGGTACGCCGGGGGGCGTGATGGCGTATAATCCAAAAACAGATGCGTTCGATAGAATTCAGTTTTCGGGCGCGGGTAGTGGCGTAGCCGAAAACTACGTTCGGACATTGGTCAGCATAAACGATACGCTGCTGATTGCCGCTACGGAAGATGGCCTGTATGGCCTGAATCCGGTACGGCGTCGGCTCAACAAACTGCCCATGCTCGACGACCGGAATATTTTTACGGTCTGGTACGATGCGGCAGAACGGCAAGTATGGGTCGGAACGTATCTAAACGGGTTCTTCTGCTATCAGCTACCGGCCAAACCCGGCGACGCCTGGCAGTTGGTGCGGACTGGGCTGGATGGCTACATGGTGCTGCACATTCGACCCGATACACTGCGGCAGGTGATGTGGCTGGCTACCGACCGGGGGCTGGCGGCCCTTAAACCCACCACCGGTAAACTAAAACTCTACGGCGACCGGCAGGGGCTGGCAAATTCGTTTGTGTACGGCAGTTTGGCCGACCTCGATAACAACGTCTGGATGAGTACCAATCGGGGCATAACCCGCCTTGACCCCAACACCGGCACCCTTAAAAACTTTACGCTCGATGACGGCTTGCAGGGCTACGAATATAACGGCAACGCTTTTCTGCGTACGGCGTCGGGCGAGATGTATTTTGGCGGAGTCAATGGCTTCAACCGCTTCCGGCCCGACCACTACCGGTTGTCGTCGTTAAGCCCGGCGGTGCATATCTACAACCTGTCTATCAATGAGGAGCCGTTTCGGTCAGAGCAGTACATCGGTGAGCGAACCGCCGTTGCCTTAGATAACGGGCAGAACACGCTGGCGATGGAGTTTGCCGCCCTCGACTTTATCAGCAACGGACGCAATACGTATCAGTATCAGCTTGTTGGCTACGACCCACAGTGGGTAATGGCTGGTGAGCGCAACTACGTTCGCTATGCCAACCTGCCACCGGGCGATTATACGTTTCAGGTGCGGGCGGCCAATGTCGACGGGCACTGGAGCAGCCGGGTGCGTAAACTTGCCATTCATATCAACGCGCCGTTTTGGCAACAGTGGCCGTTTTTATTGTTCATGACGCTGGGAATGGGGCTGCTGATTCTGGCGTGGGTGCGGCAACGCGAAAACGGCATCCGAAATCAGCAGGCCAATCGGCTTCGGCTGGCCTACGATATTCAGGAGCAGGTGAAGCGCGACATCGCCCGCGACCTCCACGACGAAATTGGCACCCGGCTGGCTACCATCAAGCTATATACCACCCAATTAACGCAACAAGTGGGCGAAACGCCCGCTATTCTATCGCTCAAAGCCACGATCTTCAATCTGATCAACGATACTATCGGCGATGTGCGGAACCTGTTGCGGAAACTGAATCCGGCCACGCTCGAACAGCACGGTTACGTAGCTGCGGTAGAAGAACTGTTCTCGCGCGTCAATGCCAGCAGCATGGTGCGGGCGCAGTTGGTTGTGAACGAACAACCTGACCGTAAACCCGACGAAGCCGATAACCGGCTACCGAAAGATATTGAGGTGATGCTGTATCGCATTACGCAGGAGTTGGTCAGTAATTCACTGAAGCACGCCAACGCACAGTTGCTGGAACTACGGTTTCTGCGCCAGACCGACCGGCTGCTGCTCAATTACGTTGACGATGGCGCGGGGTTCGATTATAACTGGGCGCGTCGAAACGGCACCGGTCTGGGCTTAGGCAATATCGAAGCGCGGGTGGCTCTGCTCAACGGGCGCGTAACGTGGCAAAGCGAACCCGGCCACGGCACCCGCGTACTAATTGAAATACCGCTCGGCCCGCTCCCCAGACGCCGGTTCTACGAAACCCCGACCGACCAGCCAAACGTAAGTCATCAATGACTATACACCGCTCGCGGTATCAGACCCTGATGGTCGTGCTGAAGCAACAACTCGAATAATTGTACGGTGGCGGCAGCATCGCCCTGCGCCCGGTGCCGTCCGTTGAGCGGAATGCCGAGCGAATGACACAACTTGCCCAAACTGTACGACGGGTAGCCGGGAATCAGCTTGCGGCTGGTGCGGACGGTGCACAGCGTTCGGCGCAGGAAATCGTGACCTGCCCAGCCTAACTCTTTTTTAAGAAAATTGAAATCGAAACTCACATTATGGGCTACGAACACGGCCCCTTCGCTCATCCGCAACACGTCGGGCGCAATGTCGGCGAAGAGGGGCGCGTCGGCCACCATCTCGTCGGTAATGCCGGTAAGATGCCGGATGAAGGGCGGAATAGGGCAGCCGGGATTCAGTAGCGAATGAAACGAATCGATTACCTGCTGCCCGTCGTGGCGATACATGGCAATCTCAGTTAGGCGCGTGGGGCCGTTAACGCCACCGGTTGTTTCTACGTCGACGATACAGTACAAAACAGTTATCAGTTACCAGTCAACAGTTATCAATGTTAACCGAACGGCGCAGTGCCGAGCTCGTCAGCAAGATAAGTAGCTCCGCTCAATAATTTCTGAACAGCTACCACTTATTACTGGTTCACGCCAGAATTGATAACTGATAACTGTTGACTGTTCCCTGTTCTCACCGCCACGCCTTGCCGGATAAGCTGAAGGGCGTATTCCAGAATATAATCGCGGTTAGTCATCAGGTCGTCGTGTGTGCGTGTTACCACAAAATCCGGCTCGACGGTGAAGCCGTTGGCGCGTTCGGCCATAACGGCGTGGGTTAGTTTCTTGAGCGGAATTCGGACCTGAATGCGCGAGTTTGGCAACGTAACGGTCTTGAAGTGTCCGGCGAAATCGCCCCAATACGCGCTGCCACTGGCTTCGCCCACGAACGTACCAATACCCGCATCGAGCGTTTTTGCCAGTACCGTTGTAGACGCCGAGAATGAAGCCCCGTTCAGTAGAAAGTACAGGTTACCTTTAAAGGCCGTTCGACCACGCGGCTGATACTGCCGCCGACCCGACCGGCTCGCAAAACCACCCGGCCCCACGGGTTTGTATTGTAAGCTGAAATTCAGGGCCGAAAACGGATTCCAGCGCGTGACGAGTTCGGCGCGGGCAGCCCGTTTCATTTCTTCATGTTTCATTATCGAAAACCGTTCGGGCATCCAGTACCGCAGCAGTCGTGCCGAGTTGATAACGGCCCCCCCGCCATTACCCTGTACGTCGACAATCAGGTTCTGAACGTTTTGCGCCCGCAATTGCCGAAACGCCCGCCGAAGCCGCCGATTGAACGACCATTGAAACAGGTCGGTTTTTTTAGGACCCATAAACGACGACACCCGCAACACGGCAGTATGCGTCAGCGTATCGACCAGCCGAACCGACAAATTGGGTCGATTGTCGCGTTCGGCACCATACCGGCGGTACATGGTTGTACGAAAACCGTCGAGCGTTGGGCAGCGCAGCCGGGTAGCGCAAACGGTTGTGTCGCCCGGTCGGCGGTAGGTAATGGCAATCGAATCGACCGAACCATACCAGGCGGCATAGTAATCGGCAAATTGTACTAAGCTCCACTGCCGTCGGCCCGTCAGGTTATCGCCGTCGGAGCCGGAGTGGTCGGCCCGTATAAAATCGTGGTGCAGGGCGGCCACCGAGCGGCCATTGATGGTTAGCAGTTCTACTCCCCGCCGAAGGCTCGTATCGGCAGATACATTATGGCTAATGTAATACCGGTCTTCAACGGGTCGGATGTAGAACGGAATAAAGCGCGTGTTTCGGGATATGTAATTTTTACGATGGTGCAGGTTGGTATGCCCGTCTTTGATGGCTGAGACTAATGGGGTCAGATGCCGGAAAAAGTCCAGATACTCGGTGGGGGCCG
>VFQR01002774.1_pt1 | contig 10648 bp, 7 predicted proteins | sample 3512321 | NCBI WGS metagenome assembly VFQR01 (sample SAMN10412374, study PRJNA504923) | tailings metagenome | isolation source: Relicate 3 Philex TSF1 revegetated site | place: Philippines: Tuba, Benguet | collected 2017-08-29
AATCAGATGCGATCGCCTCTACTACAGAATAACTCTCTGGATGCACTGCTGTATTATCTAATGGATTTTCACCACCGCGAATTCGCAGAAAACCGGCTGCTTGTTCAAAGGCTTTTAGCCCCAATTTGGTAACTTTCAACAGTTGGCGGCGATTTTTAAAGGCTCCGTGCTGGTTGCGATGGGCGACAATATTATTGGCTACTGTTGGTGTAATCCCAGAGACGGAAGTTAGCAGTTCTTTGGAGGCGGTGTTTAAGTCTACACCTACGTAGTTAACACAGCTTTCTACGGTTTCATCCAATTTCTTTTTCAACAACTTCTGATCGACATCGTGTTGGTATTGTCCCACGCCGATGGATTTCGGGTCGATTTTCACTAGTTCCGCCAAAGGATCTTGCAAACGCCGGCCGATACTAATTGCCCCACGCACGGTAACATCTAAATCGGGAAATTCTTCCAACGCCACTTTACTGGCAGAATATATAGATGCACCAGACTCATTGACTATCACCTTAACTGGTTTGCGTTCCATAATTTGTAAGACTTCCGAGACAAACTCCTCTGTCTCGCGGGATGCTGTACCGTTACCAATGGCGATTAACTCAATTTTGTACTTTTCAATCAGATTTTTGATGCTTTGTGCAGCTTTAACTCTTTGTTCAGCTGCTTGGTGAGGAAATACCGCTTGGTATTCCAAAAATTTCCCAGTTTGGTCGAGTACCACAACTTTACACCCAGTTCTAAATCCGGGGTCTATGGCTAGGGTTGGTTTCATTCCTGCTGGTGCAGATAACAGCAACTCCCGCAGATTTGCTTCAAATGTCTTGATTGATTCCATATCTGCATAGGTTTTTTTCTCAGAAATCACCTCTCCTATGAGAGAGACTTTCATTAAACGGTTGAATGCATCCTTCAACATCCCTTGATAAAAATCCCGAATTATACGGACTTTGGTTTTAATTTCTTGGGACTCCAGATAATAAAGTACCGTGTCCTCATCGAAAGCAATTTCAAAGCTTAATATTTTTTCAGCTTCACCCCGACACAATGCGAGCATATTGTGGGGTGCAATATTTTTTACCTTAATTTGATAGTTCCGGTACATTTCAAACTTAGTTGTACCTTCGGGATAATCATCTTTGATGCGGGAGACAAACACGCCTTCTTCAAGAAAATAATCCCGGATATGTGCGCGTAACTCAGCTTTTTCAGCTACCTCTTCCGCTAAGATGTCAGCAGCACCTTTGAGGGCTTCTTCTGCTGTTTTTACACCGTTGGTTTCAGAAATATACTTAGCTGCTGCTTCTTCCAAAGAAACACTTGTAGGATTTTTAACATTTAACGACTTGATGAACTCCGCTAGGGGTTCGAGTCCTTTTTCCCTGGCGATGGTGGCGCGGGTGCGTCGCTTTGGTCGATACGGTAAGTATAGATCTTCAAGTTCTGTTTTTTGTAAACAAGATGTGATTTTGGTTTTGAGTTCGTCTGTAAGTTTACCTTGTTGAGCGATCGCATTTAAAATGACAGACTTACGTTCTTCTAGTTCTGTTAAATAAGTATATCTGTCTGACAGATCGTGAAGTTGCACTTCATTCATCTCGTTAGTGCGCTCTTTACGGTAACGCGCAATAAATGGAATCGTTGCACCCTCCGCCAAAAGCTCTAGGGCGTTTTGCACCTGATGGGGTTTGAGGTCTAATTCAGTCGCCAGTAATTGAGGAATGTTCAGCATCGAGTTTTTCAGTTGAAAATCCTACTCCTAAAGGTAATATGCTAAATCCTTTTTCCGACACCAGCCCAAAGTTTTAAGCTAATTTACCAGATAATTCCTTTCCCTCCCACGATAACAGCTAGCATCCGGCTTCTTGTCCTCCTCCCAGAGTGTAAAATAGGAAATTGCATAATCTTGACTTTTTATAAGATTTATATCGATGGACTATTGTGGCTAAAACCTCCTTAGATGTAAAATTAACCACAATTCCAAAAACATTTCAATTTTTATAAACACCATAATTTTGAGTCCATAGGTGATTGACAATGGCTTTGTTTTTTCTGATACCACTGTGTACTGCTTTAGCTACTGGCTACCTATTTAAAAAGAGTACTGATGAAATTGCATATCTCGCGGGTGTTTTTGCAGCTATTAGCCTGATTTTAAGTTTAATATTAGCACCCTGGCAGATTCAGTTTGGGTTGTTAATCATTGTCTTCATGATTACTAACAAGCTTTTGCAAGAAAACGACTCTAAACAAACCCAAATTACACGAAAAACACCTAGAGAAACTAAATAATTTCAACCAACAGAAATTAAATTTTTGTCAATTTTAAAATGCCGAAGATTATCAAAAATTTAATCGAAGAAAACCGTCCGAACAGGCAAAAACGGCTGTGAGTATGCTTTTCATGACTTGATACTCACTTTTTAAATATAAAATTTCCTCACAAAGTAGCTCGGTATTCCCATTCAGGAGATTATCTGGATAGATAGGTAAGACACGTCAAGTTTTCAGTCCGTAGTTAAAATAAGTTCCGCTATCAAATCACCTTTGACGATGAAATCTAAAGTACGATTTTATCGTTCACTTTGTATCTAAAATAACTGGAAAGTCAGTTCGCTCTCAAGTATTACAATTGAAAAATTATTACGGCTAGATAAAAAATGCTTCTACTCTTCATTTTTTATCTGTATTTTCCTCTTGAAAGCAGTATCTTTTAGTTCTATCTTTGCCGATACTTGGACTGTTGTTCAAGTTGAAACTCTCTTTATGACAGTAAACTTGAAACTTTATAATTTGTTTAGACTCTGAAGCTAAATTCCAACTTCTGCAAGTTTAGTATCGAAATAGCCCTTTATAAATATACAATTTTTACGAAATAAAAATTTATGGAGCAGATACAGCAGATTGCAACAGGGTGAGGTACAGATAATCGTAGGGGCACAATATATTGTGCCCCAAAGAGTGTACTTCACTTACCTGAAATAGGCTGTAGTCTATTAAGCTTGTTGTAAAAGTTGTTCTCATTGGCACATTTGCAACAGACTCTGTGAGTTGCATTTATAAAAAAAATCAAAATTTCTGTTGGTTGTAATGCACCATGTACTATGCATTATTTCAAAGAACCTACTGACGGTAAAAACCCACAACTAACGATGAAAAAGGTTTCCTCACCTACAGACGCCATGAATGGCGTTTCTACCTACTCCCTTTTTCCAGCTAGCCTATTGTATGAAGTTTTTGTTTAGATGGATTTTGGTAAAGTAAATTTTTGATGTCGAACTACCATTTTGAGAAGTTCAGCAGCCAACAGTCAATAAATATACACATTTCTAAAAGTAAAAATTCATATAGCAGAGACTGTCTATTTTATGAAGTTTCTGTTTAAGTAGATTTTCAGCAGGTAAATTTTTGATGAAGTGCCACGATAAATTTGCAACATAGTTTTCTCGTGGTATTCTAGTAAGTAATTACATGTAGCAATAACTTTTGAGAAACAACTCTAGTCAAAACTATATGTAATCAATAAAAATCAAAGCAAGTCAACGAAACGTAATACTCATAATGTAAAAACAATCGAATTCAATTCAATTGCTAAAAACTGCGATTATTTCAGCCGACGCTAGTTTAGATTAACCGTTACTCTCATCAGAAGCTCGATTTGGACATTGAATAAGATTTCAAGAAAACTGTAAAGCAATTCATCTATTTTAAGATTCTCCTTTAGAGTCTAAGGCATTGTGCCAGTTTTTTTATTGTCATGTTCAAACAGAGCAAGTAAACAAATTGAGCGAAGTAGTTTCCAGCCTAGCTCACAACTATGTCTGTGAGTATTGAGATACTTTATATACATGAATAAATTAATAAACTTTCCCGTAGCAAATTGAAGGAAATTATTAATTTAGACCAGTTTTGATATAAAGTTAATAGGTTGACAATCTCAGTGGTGTATTCGACGAGATTTCTACACGAAGATACATACAACTGATGAAACTTCATAAATGGATTAATAAAATTATTGGCAATTCATTTTTACTCGCTTAAATGTTAAGAATGAGTATTCTCTTTGAACTTAGCGATCGCGCATTGGTAAACTTTATCTAGGGCGGGTTTTTGGCAAGGCTGTTAAACTTTGCTACACCTACATAAGTGTGTGACCTTTGTCTATAATATTTAGTCCTGAAGTATAACTTGATGGCTGTGAATGGGACGCTGGCATCATACAGCAACTACCCTATCTCCAAAAATCCATAGTATTTAGTTTTTTATTTTTAGGACATGAGCTTCGATGGTCATTTTGATCTCAGTCCCTTCAACCTAACCTTCTGAATTTTATTATCTATTTACTGAAGTGAGAGGTCAAATTGTTGAGAAGGTGTGACCGAAATCCAAAAAATTTAAGTTCATACTTATTATCACCATTGAGGTAAATCTATTATGAAATCTATATTACAAATTTCCCGCTTTCAAATAACTTCGTATATCATCTTACTTCTCAGCATTTTATTTAGTATTTCTGGACAATTGTTGATGAAGCACACCATGAGTAATAGTCATCAAGGACTATTGAGTTGGGAATTTCTGCAACAATTGGCATTATCTGTAACGGTTTATTGTTTAGCAATAGTAGCTTGGATATTAGCTCTGCGGAGTGTCAAATTGAGTATCGCTTATCCAGTAACTAGCTTAAACTACGTCGGCATACTTTTAGGATCGTATTATTTTTTTAATGAAGTGATTACACTAACTCGAATATTAGGAGTTCTCACTATTTTTGCTGGTGTTCTTTTAGTGGTTATTCCCCTGAATAAATCTCAATAACTTTATAGTTACTTATCACAAAAAGTATTAAAAAAATGAACATCATTAACTGGCTAAATTTAATGCTTGTAGTTTTGTTTGGAACAGTAGCTAATGTATCGCTCAAATATGGACTTTACATAACTAATTCTAATAAAGAAGCAAGCACATCCATCCGAAATCTGTTATTTTCTCGTTATTTTGTAATCTGGTTTATTTGCTATGGAATCATGACTTTATTGTGGCTGTACGTATTACGGACAGTTCCCCTGAGTCAAGCATTTCCAGTTCTCGGATTAATGTATGCACTTATACCTATTGCTTCTTACTATCTTCTCAAAGAGAAGGTTGTATTGAGCCAGTGGCTAGGAATTTCAATTATTATCACTGGTGTAATTCTTGTCGTACATTAATAGCTCAATCAGCTATTAATGTTAACAAACTCTGAAGATAAATTTGAACAACATACCCAGAAAAATCTAAGTTTATGAAAATAGGCATCATTGGCGGAGGAATAACTGGGCTAGTATTAGCCCAACGTCTTTCACACCAAGGACATATAGTAACTATTTTTGATAATAACAACCAGCTTGGTGGACTTACTACCTATCATGATTACGGCTTATTTACCTGGGATCGCTTCTATCACGTTATCCTACCTTCTGATACTCACCTAATAAATTTTATCAGAGATATTGGGCTTGGAGAGAAACTGCGCTGGCATCGGAGTTTAACAGGGTTTTATGACAATAAAAAATTTTATTCTATCAGTAACGCTATAGAGTTTCTGCGCTTTCCTCTGTTTGGACTGATTGGAAAAATTAGATTAGCTTTTACACTTTTATATGGTTCTCGCCTCAATAATTGGCGACGTCTGGAAAAGATTTTAGTTGAAGATTGGCTATTAAAACTTGGTGGTAGAAACACATACGAAAAGCTTTGGAAACCCTTACTTTTATCTAAATTAGGTGATAATTATAAGCGAATCTCGGCTGTTTTTATTTGGGCTTACATCAAAAGACTATTTTCCGCCCGGGATTCTTCATTAAGTAAAGAACAACTTGGTTATGTTTCTGGCGGTTACAAGACTGTAATAGACCGGTTGGAACAATTAGTTAATGCGGCTGGAGGTCATATCTGCACAAGTACCGCAGTAGAATATATCGCACCAGCTCAAGAAGGCGGAATTTGGGTAGAATCTCAAGGAAAAAAGGAACATTTTGATAAAGTAATTTTTACTGGACCAGTTAATATCCTGGAACAAGTTGTTGCCAAGGAACTAGTGAAAGTTTCCCAGACTGGTGAAACAGTAGAGTACCTGGGTGTGGTTTGCATGGTACTTATTACTCGTAAAGCTTTAGTTCCTTATTACGTAGTAAACATTGCCGATAGAAATATTCCCTTTACTGGAGTTATCGGCATGAGTAACCTAGTTTCTTTGCAAGAAACCGCAGGATATCACATGACATTCCTACCAAAATATATACTTTCCACCGACCCATTGTTAAAGCGGCCAGATAATGAATTGCAGCAACTATTTTTCCAAGGTATACGTTTGATGTTCCCAGAACTCAAACAAGATGACATTGTGGCAGCACACATAAATCGAGCGATGAAAGTACAGCCACTACAAGTTATAAACTATTCCAGTCTTGTTCCGAAAGTGAGTACTGAAAACGCTGATTTTTTTGTTGTCAATACCTCACAATTCGTGAATGATAGCGTCAATAACAATGCAGTTGTCAGACACGTTGATGAATTTCTCAAAAAATCAACATTGCTAAATTCTTGAAATTTGAGTACTGATATTTTCCAAATTACACGAGGTATTTATGAGTCTTTTTGTTCTTTTACCCGCATACAACGAGGAAGAATCAATTCGGCCGTTGTTCCAAAGATTTCAGGCATTGCAGCAAATTTCTAAGATGGACATCCAGCTGATTTTAGTTGATGATGGTAGTAGCGATCGCACTGCTGACACTGCCATCGAAGCATCCCAATCCCTGGGTATATCGCTGAAATTAGTACAACATTCTCAAAATGCTGGTTTAGGTCAAGCAATTAAAACAGGCTTCACAACTTTCTTAGATATTTCTCAAGAAGGCGATTTTTTAGCAGCAATGGACTGCGATGATACTCAACCACCAGAACTATTGATTAAAATGTATGACACTATGATATCTGGAGGCTATGATATTGCGATCGCATCTAGATATCGCAAAGGCTCCAAAGTCATAGGCCTATCAAAATTTAGAGAATTCATGAGCTACGGAGCAAGTTGGCTATTTAGAATTGCCGCCCGCATACCAGGCGTGAGAGACTACACCTGTGGTTACAGACTGTATAACCGCACTCTCCTCAGCAAACTCGACGCGTATTATGGCGAAAATCTCTTCACAGAAAGTGGATTTGCTTGCATGATCGATTTACTGCTGAAAGCTAAAGTATTCAAACCTAGAATTATAGAAATTCCAATGGTTTTGAGATACGACCAAAAGCCCACAGCCAGCAAAATGAAAATTCTAAAAACTATTATTCGCACACTGAAAGTTTTGCTGAAGAATCAATCATTCACAACACCAACTCCCAATTTAGAGCAAACTTTCAATAGTCGAGAAACATCACGAATTCCCCTGAAAATAGCAAATCGAAAATAAACCTCACAAGGAGAGTTTGGATTTAATTAACTTCATCAGGCAACAAAACTACATATTTAGTAGGAGTTATAATAATTCGTAATTCTGAGATTACGACCCCACACTTATTCCCACTTTTTAACTCCTTTGGTTAAGAAAAGTGCAAGTTCAATACATATAAGTGTATTTCATTTATTAGAACCACAATTTCATGAAGGAGCGTACAAATGTACGCTCCTTCATGCTTTAATTAGCTCAAAATTAGACTTCTTGCAGAAGTTTTGATGAATCTAGGTATACCTTAGGTTAAGAAACGAAATCCAACACCAAAAATTCTCAATTTGGTTGGGTTTCGCTGTCGCTCAACCTAACCTACCAATATTTTTATTTTTTCAGATCAATAAAAGAGCGCTAAACATTATCTTCAATTATTACCAGGGTGGAACGATACCATAGATAGTTTGAATATTTTGCTTCATGCCAAGGTCAGTAACACTTACAAGATATTGGAATAACGCATCAACATCCTTAATAGCTTTAGCAGTCAGTCGAACTTTCCCACTAGGTGCTTGTGTCCAAGAACATGCAGGGATAGGAAAGCCATGAGCAAAACTGTGCCTGACTTGCAAAACGTCGTCTAGCATCTGTCTAGTGGCTAGTGCGTTCATGTTTGTTTTTGACCAAACCCAATCATTGATAGGGTCATAGCCAGTATATTGAACTAGAAGATTGCGCGAATTACCTGAATTTGGCGTGTTAAACTGTTTTAGCGATCGCTCTGCCGTATTTCTAGCAATAGTGTGTACAGCATCAAACTTAGGATCTAAAGGATTTGCAGTGACATCAAAAAAATTGCGAACGAGTTCCTCAATATAAGTTTCCCATCCAGCAACAAACGTTGCTAAAGCAGAGTGGTAATAGATTTGAATTTGAGTGTTCAATATTGGGCGCAAGCGAGGATCTGTCGCAGTATCACGTAGGACACAAGCCTTTTGAACTGCAATGTGGTATCTTAATGCTGCTGGTGATGGCACGGCGATGCTCTCAAAGACAATTCACAAACTCTTCAAGCGCATTTCGATACCTCTGTAATGGCTCTGGATTTAATTGAACTCGCTGCTCACCAATTGTTTTTGGGCCTGGTTTAAGTTTGTGTAAAGGTGTGCCAGTTGTTGCTGCAACTACACATGCACTGTGATAATCAGGAATTTCAATGAAACTTTTGCTCGGTAAGTGTTTAGGATTAGCGAAAATGTGACGATTTTTATGATGTATATCATCCATAGTTTTCTTAATGATTTTGTTTACAGCTATAAATGCAGAGGCAGCTTTACCTTCATACATCGTTACTCGATTGCTCACAAACGTATGTAATTTTGGCACGGATACGCCTTCTTCTTTTGCACGTTTAGCAAAGCTAATTCTTGCATACGGTGCGGTATTGGGATCGGTTATGCCATATAAAAGTGCGACTACATTCTCAATTGCACGACGTGAACTATCATCCGCAGTGAATGGGACAACTACGCCCTCTGCTGCAACCAGACCAAGCTGTGTGTATACAGCGAAACTAGGGTTACAATCAATTAAAAACAAGGCATCTCGCTCACCACTATATATACGCAGAGCAATTGTTAAATCTCGAATCCAACTAATCACCTGTTTCCAAGCATCAATTGGTATTTGGAGTTGAGAGGTTTGCCTAATTGCTTCAGAAATTATTTCCAGAAGATTGTCCCCACACACTAGTCTCAGATTTTCTGGTATTTGTGGGTTAAATTCTTTTGGTTCACACACATAAGGAGATACATCCGTAATCATTCTGAAGGGAGAGTTAAGACGTGCTTCCAAATACCCGGCCACTGTTGAGCGTGGTGTCTTAGTACTTAAAGAATGTAGTGCCTTTGGACTATTGAGATATCCCCCTAGTATGGTTTCTGAGACGTTGGCTTGGGGACACAGGTCAATTACATAAACATCTGTATCGGGGTGACGGTGAGCATATTCAGCAGCAGCAACAAAGCAAAGAAAGCTCTTTCCCACGCCGCCTTTGTTGTTCCAAAAAGCATACGAACTCATTTTTTATATTCCTTGTTGAGGTAAAACAGTCCCTGCGTGTATTGACAATGCTATGGAACTCTTAGCTCTATTGTCGCAAAATACAGTTTAGTAAACTGTATTTTATTCGCTCCCTCAAATGTATTACTTTGAGATCTTTGCTCTCGTGCGGTGAGGAAACCCCTACTGCCTTTGAACCAACTGTGGCATTCACTCATTTGTTAGACTGAACACACCAGGATTTTTCAGTCAAATCTCTGAATTACGCCAGCAGACGAGGCTACCCATGCTTACAAGTACGCTACTTCTCTCGAATCAACTTCCCACTCTACAATATTCTTCTACCCCAGAGCGTTTCGATGAAACCTGGGAAGCCCCACTGGCTACCCTCCTGGGAATAGGACGCGCCGCTGGCGCTGACTTTATCGAATTCTTCTTGGAACGTCGCAACTACATAAGTAGTCTTGCAGAAGACGACGCCATCACCAGTATTTCACCGAGTTTGTCTACAGGCGCGGGAGTCAGAGTATTTCGCGGTAAAGCTGACTGCTACGTCAGTACTAATGACCTTTCCTTTTCGGGTTTGAAAGCAGCCTTAGAAAAAGGCCTTTCGATTATGGGATTACACTTACCCGCACCTAGTTCCTTTATCCCAGAAATCAACCTGGAATTACTGAGAGATTACGCCACCAAAAGAGGCAAAGATGCATGGCTACCAGTGTGTAGTTCCATCCGCGAAATGGGAGAAGTCCTTTTGGATGGTACTGCTTACCTGAAGCAAAAAGCTAGCCATGTGCAATCGCGCCGCGCTAGTTATTTTCGAGATTGGCAAGAAGTCTTAGTCGCCGCCAGTGACGGTATTTTTGCCCGTGACATTCGCCTCACCCAATCAGTCGGATTTAACCTGCTGTGTGCCGATGGTGCTAATCGTACCTCAATTGGCGATCGCGCTGGTAACACTAGCGATGCCAACTTCTTAAGAAACTGGGATTACCAACAAGCTGCCGAAAAAATATCAGAATCTGCTGGTAAAATGCTCTACGCAGATTACGTGGAATCAGGAACTTACCCCATCATTATGGCCAATCACTTTGGTGGCGTCATCTTCCACGAAGCCTGCGGACACCTCCTAGAAACCACTCAAATTGAACGCAATA
>VFQR01002775.1_pt1 | contig 10647 bp, 7 predicted proteins | sample 3512321 | NCBI WGS metagenome assembly VFQR01 (sample SAMN10412374, study PRJNA504923) | tailings metagenome | isolation source: Relicate 3 Philex TSF1 revegetated site | place: Philippines: Tuba, Benguet | collected 2017-08-29
TGCAGAACGTCGGCCTCGGCAAGATGGTCAACGTCGGCGGGGCCTACAGCCTCAATGTGGGCCTGATGATGAACACCATCGTCGGCATGAACCGCTTCGACAAGACCATCCAGTCGCACAGCGTGTCGGCGGGCAAGGAATTCGCCGTCAGTGCGGGCGGCGCCTCCAGCCTGCTGATGGACGAGGAGAAAATCGTGCTGCAGGTCGGCGACAGCCGCATCCAGCTGTTGAAGGACGGCACCATCACGATCAGCGGCGAGAGCATCGAAGCACGTGCCAACGGCGAGATCCTGATCGAAGCCAAGACCATCGAGCACAACCCATGAGCCGCCACGAGCACGACGAGGCTGCAGGCGTTACGGGCGAATGCGTGCAGCAGGAAAACGTGGCATCGACCCCAGCCATGCCGGTGAAGACACCCGCGATGGCCTCCAACGGCGTCGTCATCGGCTTCATCTCGCACCTCAACGACCAAGGCCTACCCTGTGTCGCCATTCCCGGCAGCGCGAACGAGGCCCTGCCCGCGCGCAGCCTGTGCGCGATCAGCGACGAGCATCGTGGCCAGCAGTGCGCGCTGCTGTTCGAGAACGGCGACCTGCGTGCACCGCTGATTCTCGGCCTGCTGCAGCACCCGGTGCTGAGCCTGCAGGGCGATATCGAGCAGGCCCGGCATTCCACCGACGGCGAGCTGCACCTGCACGCGCGCCACGCCATCGAGCTGCACTGCGGCGAGGCCAGCTTCCGCATGAGCGCCGACGGCCGCATCGAGCTGCGCGGCAGCACCCTGGTCAGCCACGCCACGGGACTCAACCGCATCCGCGGCGCCTCGGTCAAACTCAATTAGGAGCCGCCATGGAGATCATCAACGGCAGCCGCCTTGTGCTCGACGCCCACATGGGCACCGACGCCCAGGGCAAGCGCTTCCTGGTCGCCCAAGCCAAGGCCACCTACCGCATCCCGCCCGAGGGCCAGCAGTATCCGCGCCTGGCCGACCCGCAACTGCCTTTGCTCAATGCCGATGTGTTCGAGGGTGAGCCCGGCGAGAGCGGGCTGATCTTCGAAGCCGACCACGCCTGGTTCAAGCCGCGCTGCGATGTGCTGGTGCATGCGGCGGCGCATGCGCCCGGCGGCCAGCCGGTCAAGCAGCTCGACGTCGGCTTTCGCGTCGGCGGCTGCCTGCGCACCGCGCGGGTGATGGGAAATCGCCACTGGCGTCGCGGCCTGCTCGGCCTGCAGCCCTCCGAGCCCGAGCCCTTCGTGTCGATGCCGATCAGCTACAGCCGCGCCTTTGGCGGCACCCGCCTGCACGAGGGCGTGCCCCAGCCCTATGCTGCCAACCCGATCGGCTGCGGCTTCGGCGGCGCGCCCGGCGACACCTCTCTGGTCGATACGCCGGTGCCCAATCTCGAAGAACCCGGCACGCCCATCGACAACCCGCGCGAGCGCTATCGTCCGATCAGCTTCGGGCCACTGGGCCGCAGCTGGACAGGCCGCGTCGAGTACGGCGGTACCTACGACCAGCGCTGGATCGACGAAGTGTTCCCGCTCCTGCCCGAGGACTTCGATCCGCGCTTTTTCCAGGCCGCGCCGGTCGAGCAGCAGATCGACTATCCCAAGGGTGGCGAGGAGGTCGCCTTCGTCAATCTGCACCGCAGCCGGCCCGAGCTGCGCTTCGTGCTGCCGCAGCTGAAGCTGTCGATGGTGGTGCTGGATCAGCACCGAAAGGTGCACAAGCTGGAACCGGTCGTCGATACGCTGAGCTTCGATCTCGACGCCGAGGTCTTCACCGTGGTCTGGCGCGCGCGCCATCCCGTCAAGCGCAGTCTGGCCGAGATCGATGCGCTGGCCGCCGGCAGCCTGTGCAAACGCTGGTGGCAGGCCCGCGTACTCGGCACCAACGACTGCGGCTGCGGCGGCAAAGAGACCAAGGACGAAGACCAGGCCCCGGTCGGGGAGATCGTGGTCGCATGAGTACGCCGATGAAGCTCGCCGTACTCGGCGCAGGCGCGGTCACCTCAGTCGGCAACTCGCTGCCGGCGACGGCGGCGGCGATTCGGGCGGGGTTGAACAACTTCCACGACACGCAGTTCGAAACCGATTCTGGCGAACCCGTCATTGGCGCTGAGTTGGGTCTCTATGGCGGCGAGCGACGCACCCGAGTTGGAGGCGCGCAAAGATTAGCCGATGCGCTGACCTTCGCAGTCCGGGAGGCCATAGCGGGTGCAAGCATTCAGCAGCCGCTTCCCCCAAGTGTGCCCTTGCTCTTCTTGGGCGATGACCAGCGCCCGGCGCCCTTGGTCTCGGCCGTGCAGCTTTGCCACGCGGCCCTTGCGCCGATGTTCGAGCAGCCGAATCGCATGCACTTGCAAGCCTTCACAGGGGGCGAAGCCGGCTGCGTCGATGCCCTGATCACCGCTCGCGACTTTCTGGCCAAGGGGGCACCCTTCGTCCTGATTGCTGCCGCGGACTCTTGGCTGCGAGCGAGCGACATCGCCGAGGCTTTGCGCCACCAGCGCTTGTTGGACGCAGAGCTGGGAAGTGGCTTCGTACCGGGTGAGGCGGCCGCTGCAGTTGTGCTCGGCCGGGAAACGCCTGGCGCAGTGCTGGAAATTCTTGGAATGGGCCTAGCAGAAGAGACCGACGGATTGCTGTCGGACCATCCCTGTAGCGGAAAGGGCTTGGCGCAGGCCACGCGTTTGGCCTTGATGGACAGCGGACTCGCGCCCCATGACATCCATCTGCGAATGAGCGATGCCGCCGGTGAACCCTACTTCGCGGAGGAACTGGCCTACGCCTGGGCCCGCCTGCTGCGTTCACCACAACCGCCGATGCACGCGCAGTTGTTCCCCGCGTCGCACGTTGGCCACGTCGGCTGCGCCTTCGGGCCGCTGATGCTGGCGCTGGCTTGGCAATACGCCAAACGCGAGCGTCTGCCAGGCCCCAAGGTACTCATACAGCTGTCGTCCTCCCACACCCTGCGCGGCGCCATCGCCGCCCACGCCGGAGCTGCCTGATGGTCACGCACGTCTACGCAAACGGCCGAGAAATCGCGTCCAAATCAGCGGACGGCAGTTCGAAGCACGCGATGCCCGATGTCTGCCACACACCGCCGGCTACCGCCTCGCCCACACCGATCAAGCCATTTCCTCCCGGCGTACCGGTGCTCTACTCCAACACCTGCCACGCCAGCGACATCACCAACGGCAGTCGCTCGGTCTTCATCCTCGGCAAAGAGATCGCACTCGAGAACCACAGCTACTTTTCCGTGAGCGAGGGCGATGATTTCGCTACGAAGAAGCTAGCCAAAGGAATCATATCGAGCGCAGTCAAGGGACTCTGTTACTTCCAGACTTGGTCGCCCAACGTGTTTGTTGAGGGGCGCGCGGTCGCACGGCATCTGGATATGGTCAGCCATAACCATAGCAACCCGACCAATACGCCACTGTTTCCATACCTTTCGCGGGGATGGTTTGGAGGACACGATTGCAAGAAAGAGCAGAAGCGAATTGAAGAAGCGTGCAACGATAGCAAGAACAAACCAAAATCACCAAAGAAGCGTAATCCGACGGATAAATCGCCCGCGAATCATTGGACACGCGACTTCTGCACAGGCCTCCAGTTCGGCGCGAACTTCGAGGACAAGGCTGCTCTAAGAGAGGAACTCGAGGACCTTCTCGACAACGCCCAAGAACAGTTCCAGAACCTCTCGACGGGCTTCTGGTCCGCACTAGGCTCCGCGGCAGCCTCGGGCGCTGGCAAACTAGCCATGCGCTCTGGGGCACGAATAGTCGTCGGCGCAGCCGCAGGTGGCGTTGCTGGGCTCGCCACCGGTCCTGGCGCCGTAGTCGCAAGCCCTGCGGGGGCTACTGTAGCTGGCGGAGTCATGACGGCTGTCTCGATCGGGGACGGCCTAATTACTGTGGTATCGGGGCTTTGGAATTTGCCCGAAAATTGGGCAGCGGCAAAAGCCGCCGAACACCTGTATAACGATGCCAAGGGACTATTTGAGGGGCTCGATCAAATTCTAGATGAGAACGGCCAGCTAAAAATTAGTGATAGGGAACTCTCCGACGCAATCGGGGAATGGCAGGACATGATCGCGAAAATCAATCCATGTCTCCGCGCACGAAAATGCAACCTCGTTCCACATACCAGCCCCGCCATTCCCAGTCTTGCCAATCATAACCAAGTCGAGTCCTCAAGATCAGGTGGCTGCTGCCTCGGACAGCAAGGCCACCATCTGGTACCTCAAGCCATGATGGAGGAAGTGAACTGCCCTGGATACCGGGATGCCACAGCGCCAACAGTTTGTGTTGAGGGCAACCGCACCAACAAAGGAAGCCACAAACGAATTCACGGAGAAATGGACGAAAGGCTAAGGCAGCTGCGTAATCAGAACAAAATCTCGCCTCAAGAAACCATCAGCATGAAAGAGGCGCTTGATGCTGCAGTCGCATCGCATCAGGCCGCATTTCCGCTTTCGCGCTGCAGGGAAAAATGCATTCGCGCCCAACTGGAAGAGTACTACAACAAACTCTGCCCTGGCGCTCAAGTCAAGGCCAAGCTTGGAAGCGGCAGACGGGTTCCTGCCGCCCCCACAACTGGCAGCAATACTGGAGTCCCATAATGCCGAAAGTGACTGATTATAAGACCCTTAGCGAGTCGGATTGGGTGGAGAGCCTGAGGGATTGGCTGATCGTGGGCTGCTCCGTACGGCGGGGCCCGGTCATTTCCCTTGCTATACGCAAGGATATCCCCAATGAAGAATTAACTAGAATGTGGGATGAGGAAGTGCCAACCCGCGTGTTTGGCTTCAGCCTTACAACAGGAGCCAGCGGCTTCTTTCATTTTCACTCCGGCATGCCGTTTCCTTGCGTAGGAACGAGCGAGCTTCCGGACAGCCTCACATTGTGTGCGGCGCGCTCTCCAACGGGACCGGTTTGGGCCTACAATCCAACCTACGCGGCAATTGAGGAAGTACAGCCCGAAGCGCAAGGACAACACAGTGAATCCCTGTCCGTCAAACGCGTCGCTCGCGTTGCGGGAAGGGCCTATTTCGTCAGCATGTTCCGACGCTTGTTCCGACGAGATGGACCGAATCAATGGACGGAGGTCAGTCAAGGAATTCCTCGCCTCACTCAGAAAGAACTTGCCGGCAAACGCAACTTTGGATTCTCGGATCTCCACGGCCTGAGTGAAGACAACATGTATGCCGTCGGCGGCCACGGCGATGTTTGGCGTTACGACGGTAGCCGCTGGCTCCAGTGTGACTTTCCCAGCAACAAGCAGCTAGACACCGTCACAGTTGCACCTGATGGACAGGTCTACATATCCGGTCAAAGCGGCAGCCTGTGGGTGGGAAGAGAGGACCGTTGGACACTCATATCCAATGGCAGCTCCAGCGTGCCGTACAACGACAGCCGATGGTTCAAAGGCAAGCTGTGGCTGATTTCGGACTATCAGCTTCATGTACTTGAAGAGGGCGAGCTCCGCCGCACAAGCTACAACGGATCCAGAATTGTGTATACCGGCTGGATGGACTGTACGGATGACCTCCTTGTAATCGCCACAAATAGCGGCAGCGTGCATGTCTTTGACGGTACCGACTGGAAGACCGTTATTCGCCCCTACAGCTAATTTGGAATCCGATGCATCTCACCGCACCCGACGCCATTCCGGCACTTGTTACTCAACACACCGAAGAACTCGCGTTCACCTGGCAGCGCCGCCAGCGCGCGTGGAGTGCGCCCAACCATCGCGCAGCGCACCTGCATGAGATCGACGGCCAACTCGATGCGCATCTCGACGGCCTGCACATCGCCGGCCGCGAGGCACTCGCGCCGGCGATGCAGCGCTTCAAGCGCTGGGGTACGGACGAAGAGGCTTTCGCAGCGGCAGCAGTGATTGGTTTGTGCGCACCCGATGAGACGGACCGCGCCGAGCTCGACAGCCTACTGGTCGCCAACCCACGTTCGATTCGCGGCGCTGCAGCCGCGCTGTTCTGGATCGGCGAGGCCCGTGCCCTGCCCCTGCTGCAGCGCTGGTGGACCTCCGATCAGCCAGCGCTGTGGCGGGCTTCGTTCCCCGCTTGCCTGCCGAACCCCGGCGTGCGCAGACAACACCTGATCGACGACGCCCTGCAGCGGCCGGACACCGCGATGCAAGCCCGCGCCCTGCGCGCCATCGGCGAATGGCGCATCACTGAGCGCGCTGAGCGCCTGCCCGCGTTCGCCAACGGCGAAGACCCGCTGCTGCGCGAGGAAGCGATTTACGCGCTGCGCCTGCTCGGCTATGGCGAGCGTCTGCCGCACTGTCCTTCGCCAAGTTTGTTTGATCGCCCCAGCCGCAGACGCTGGCTCGGCGCATTCGCGCTGACGGCCCCTGTTGACAGCGTGCATGCAGCGTTCGATCTGCTCGTGTCTCACAGCTGCGAGCGCGAAGCGCTGTGGCTTGCGATCTACCGCGGTGACGCTTGGGCGCTGTCGAGGCTGGACGCAGCCGTCGACGGCAAGCTCGCCACGCTGGCCGCCTTCGGCATCGAACAGCTCACCGGCCTCGACCTCGAACGCGACCGGCTCTGGCAGCGACCCGATCCGAATCCCGCGCTTCCTCTGTCAAAACGTTCATCCGTAGAAGAAGCTGAGCACGCGGAGAGCGCACCAACGCTGCCCGAATCTAAGGTCCAACTCGAAGACCAAGGTCTGCTTGAACCGCACGTCGAACGCCTGCGCGCCGCCCTACGCAACACCGCTCGCCCGGCAGCCGAACCGCATCCCCAAGGCGAGAGCCTGCCGATGCGGCTGCATGCGGCAGTGAAGGCAACCCTGCAGGGTGAGGCTGGCGCCCTGCATCAAGTGCGCGAGCCGCTGTTCAAGCTGGGCTGATCCGCGCTACCGCCTTGCGGCGGCCGCTCCTTGACAATCCAACCCGGCCAGGTACGGCCACGCTGCATTCCATCGGCATCGCGTAGCCGATCGCCGAAGCGAGGCCAAACGCTCTCGAAACGCCCGCGCTTTGCCCTCGACGCCCACATGGGCACCGACGCCCAGGGCAAGCGCTTCCTGGTCGCCCAAGCCAAGGCCACCTACCGCATCCCGCCCGAGGGCCAGCAGTATCCGCGCCTGGCCGACCCGCAACTGCCTTTGCTCAATGCCGATGTGTTCGAGGGTGAGCCCGGCGAGAGCGGGCTGATCTTCGAAGCCGACCACGCCTGGTTCAAGCCGCGCTGCGATGTGCTGGTGCATGCGGCGGCGCATGCGCCCGGCGGCCAGCCGGTCAAGCAGCTCGACGTCGGCTTTCGCGTCGGCGGCTGCCTGCGCACCGCGCGGGTGATGGGAAATCGCCACTGGCGTCGCGGCCTGCTCGGCCTGCAGCCCTCCGAGCCCGAGCCCTTCGTGTCGATGCCGATCAGCTACAGCCGCGCCTTTGGCGGCACCCGCCTGCACGAGGGCGTGCCCCAGCCCTATGCTGCCAACCCGATCGGCTGCGGCTTCGGCGGCGCGCCCGGCGACACCTCTCTGGTCGATACGCCGGTGCCCAATCTCGAAGAACCCGGCACGCCCATCGACAACCCGCGCGAGCGCTATCGTCCGATCAGCTTCGGGCCACTGGGCCGCAGCTGGACAGGCCGCGTCGAGTACGGCGGTACCTACGACCAGCGCTGGATCGACGAAGTGTTCCCGCTCCTGCCCGAGGACTTCGATCCGCGCTTTTTCCAGGCCGCGCCGGTCGAGCAGCAGATCGACTATCCCAAGGGTGGCGAGGAGGTCGCCTTCGTCAATCTGCACCGCAGCCGGCCCGAGCTGCGCTTCGTGCTGCCGCAGCTGAAGCTGTCGATGGTGGTGCTGGATCAGCACCGAAAGGTGCACAAGCTGGAACCGGTCGTCGATACGCTGAGCTTCGATCTCGACGCCGAGGTCTTCACCGTGGTCTGGCGCGCGCGCCATCCCGTCAAGCGCAGTCTGGCCGAGATCGATGCGCTGGCCGCCGGCAGCCTGTGCAAACGCTGGTGGCAGGCCCGCGTACTCGGCACCAACGACTGCGGCTGCGGCGGCAAAGAGACCAAGGACGAAGACCAGGCCCCGGTCGGGGAGATCGTGGTCGCATGAGTACGCCGATAAAGCTCGCCGTGCTCGGTGCCGGCGCGATCACCTCGGTGGGCAACTCGCTGCCGGCGACGGCGGCGGCGATTCGGGCGGGCTTGGACAACTTCCAGGACACCTACTTTCGCGGCCACCGCGGCGAGCCGCTGCCCGGCGCTGCGATGTCGCTGGGCTTGAGCGAGTCCGGCGCGCGCGTGGGCGGCGCCACCAAGCTGGGCACCGCGCTCGCGTGGGCGGTGCGGGAAGCGATCGAATCTGCGGGTGTCCGATCCCTGCTGCCCGCCAGCGTGCCGCTGCTCTTCCTCGGTGATGACACCCGCCCTGCCCCGCTGGTCGATGCCGCACACCTCTGTCAGCGCGCAGTAGCCCCCCTGTTCGAATCGCCCGAGCGCCTGCATCTGCAGGCCTTTACCGGCGGTGAGGCCGGGTGCGTCGACGCCCTGCAGGCGGCGCGTGAGTTCCTCGCACAAGGCGCGCCCTACGTGCTGATCGCCGCCTCCGACTCCTGGCTGCGCGGAAGCGATATCGCACACGCGCTCGCGCATCAGCGCCTGCTCGATACAGAAGTCAGCAGCGGCTTCGTGCCGGGCGAAGCCGCCGCCGCGCTCCTGATCGGTCGCGATGGGGAACAGGCCCCCTTGCACATCCGCGGCGTCGGCGTCGCTGAAGAGGCCGCCACCTTGCTCTCCGACGAGCCCTGCCACGGCAAGGGCCTGGCCCACGCCACCCGTCAGGCGCTGAACGAAAGCGGCTGGCAGGCACATGAGATCCATCTGCGGCTGAGCGACATGGCGGGCGAGAGCTTCTTTGCCGAAGAGCTGTCCAGCGCCTGGGCGCGCGTGCTGCGCGCCTCGCAGCCCCCGGGCCACGGGCGGATCTTTCCGGCGGCCTCGACCGGCCACGTCGGCTGCGCGTTCGGGCCGCTGATGCTGGCGCTGGCCTGGCAGCTGGCGAAACGCCAGCGCATCCCAGGGCCCAAGGTGCTGATCCAGCTGTCCTCTTCGAACACCTTGCGCGGCGCCATCGCCGCCTATGCCGGAGCCGCCTGATGGCTACCCACGTCTACGCCAACAGCAACGAAATCGCATCGAAGTCCGCAGACGGCAGCTCGAAGCATGCCTTTCCGGATGTCTGCCACATCAAGCCTGCAACGGCTTCGCCCACGCCGATCAAGCCCTTTCCACCCGGCGTCCCCGTTCCGTTCCCCAACAGCTGCCACGCCAGCGACATCACCAACGGCAGCCGCACGGTCTTCATCCTCGGCAAGGAGATCGCGCTGGAGAACCACAGCTATTTCTCGGTCAGCGAGGGCGACGAAGAAGCCCCCAAGTTCCTCGCGCGTGGACTGATCTCGGCAGAAGTGACCGGCCGCTGTTATTTCCAGACCTGGTCGCCCAACGTCAAGGTCGAAGGGCGCGCGGTGACGCGGCATTTGGATTTGGTGAGTCACAACCACAAGAATCCGAGTAATACGGCGCTGTTTCCATACCTTTCCAACGCCGCGACAGCAGCGGCCTGTAAGAACGAAGAGACTCGAATCAAGCGCGCTTGCGATGATGATAAAAGTGAGGATAAAGACAAGCCAAGCGTAGCTCGACCGAAACGAGGTCGACCAGGCGCCAGCACGACAAGAAACAGCAGAGGCACTGAATCACCCAATAAAACCTGGATTCAGAATCACTGCAACGGCTTGTTGTCCGTCAAGGCCCCGGACGGCAACTCAGTCGACCCAGACTTCTACATGAATCAGCTGAAGCAGTTTCAAGATGAAGTCGCAGATCTTCGGCAATACCTGACAGACATGAACGGCGCCAAGGCGCTCTTGGAGCAAAAAATAACGGAGTGGGCAATAGAAAAAGGCGCCAAAATCGCTGCAAAAGCTGCGGCTAAGCAGGCCGTTGGCACCTTCATTCCCGGCGTCGGGAACGTGATCATGGGGGCATGGAGCGCTGCAGAAGCCTATCAGTTTGCTTCCCAGTTGGCCGAGCTCAAGGATGAGGTGACGGCCCTCTTGGACGACATTGACAGTATTCAAGAGACGCTTCGCAAGTCCACGAGAATGACTGACCGAATCAAGGCACTAGAGGAAGGAAGCCCACTTTCAATCAATGGCGAACCCGACTCACCGAGCCGGGTATTTGCAGACCTCCAGGACGCATTGGCCAACACCAACGCCTGTTTGCGGGCGCGTCGCTGCAGCCTCGTCCCGTTTGGCAACCGGAGCGGCGTCGATTCCGGCAAGCGGTCGGAAACGCAAACATCGAAGAACAACGGCTGCTGCCCCGGCCAGACCGGGCATCACTTGATCCCGCAATCAGCCATCGAGAAGAAGGCCGACGGATTGGGCTGCGAGCACTACAAGGACACGGGCCGAGGCGCAGAAAACATGCACTCTGCCGCGCCAACGGTGTGTGTAGAGGGTACAAACCAGAGTGCAGGCAGCCACGGGAGAATTCATAGAAACCTTGGACGATTGATGCGCGCCACTAAGGAACCTCTGAACTACACGACTGGTGCAGTCTTGCCAGACTTGCAGGGCAACCTT
>VFQR01002776.1_pt1 | contig 10645 bp, 8 predicted proteins | sample 3512321 | NCBI WGS metagenome assembly VFQR01 (sample SAMN10412374, study PRJNA504923) | tailings metagenome | isolation source: Relicate 3 Philex TSF1 revegetated site | place: Philippines: Tuba, Benguet | collected 2017-08-29
AACACGGTAGTTGCGTGGTTGTCCAATTGTAGCATAGACTCTTCAAAGCCTTGCCAGTAAAGCACTTTAGTTAACTGTTCACTGTTGACTGGAGACTGGAGAATTACTATCCCTCATCTCTCCGAAGTTCTGATCGCCGGAAGCCGGCGCTCAGACTTCTCTCCTCATCTCTCTCATCCCCCCATCTTCCCACCTACACTGTAGGAGTTAAAAAATCAAATCGGCTTGCTATAGCTGTCACTCACTTACTTATCTAAGATTAGTAACAGATGTATTGTTTAGAACCTAAATGAGGTAACTTAACACTAACGCTATCTAATTGCTACAACAACAAACTAATTAGTTTTTGACCGATGATTCCTTAAAGTCAATCCAAAATCCGTCTTGAAACCGAAAAATATTTAGATTACTTTCCAACTGATATGTCTAGTAAAATACCAAGTCAATTTATTCGGTTGCAAATCTTCTCTTTCTTAATGGGAGGATGTTTGGTGCTGCTTACCGACTCTACTCCAACCCAAGCACAAATCTCCAACAACAACCTACTACTGGCTCAACAACAATTTGAAACTTTACCGCCAGTTCCTTTTCAAGAATCACCACAGTTACCACCGGCAGAACCAGCCGAGAATTATCAACCTGAGCAAAACTTTCAGCCGTCTCAAACAACAGAGATTTATCAACCTGAGCAAAACTTTCAGCCTTCTCAACCAGCACAATTTAGTCAATATAACCAAAACTTTGAGCGCTACTTAGTTTTCGTTGATGCTAGTGATTTCCAGACTCTACAAGAAATACGTCGGTTGGAACCGAGTGCTTACATTCGAGAATATCAAGGACGTAATGTAATTCAATCAGGAGTTTTTAGCACAGTATCTAACGCCCAACAACGGATAAATGAGCTACAGTCACGAGGTATTTATGGCACACGAATTATCAGTTTTGCCAACGGACAAGAAATAGGCTCCTTTGATGGAGGTAATAGAAATAGCGATCGCCGTTCTCCAAATGTTCCCAAACAAGTCTCTAGATATTTTGTCGCCATTCCCACGACTAGAGAAGATTTACCCGCGATCGCTGCTCAAGTGAGACAGACTTTAGCCCGATTCAGCCAAGATTTAGGACGATCTGGTGGAGTTCTTGAAAGAACCCAACCACGAGGACCACACGTAGCAGTAGGGCCTTTCGCTGACCGAGTACAAGCACAAGAATGGAATAAGTATCTACGAAATATAGGATACAAAGATGCTAGGGTTTATTACGGTAAGTGAAGAAGTTTGTCATTGGTCATTGGTCATTTGGAGTAGAATAAAACTCATAAATTCCGCACTCCGCACTGATGTCAGATAGGCAAGAACAAATCTCGCAAGTAGTAGTAACTGCTGAGCAAATGCGCGATATTGAAGCGCGGATCTTTGCAGCAGGAATGCCTGTAGTAGCTTTGATGGAAAAAGTGGCGGGCTTAATTGCCCGTCGCATTCAAAATATTTACCCAAATCAAAAGGACGCGGGGACATTGGGAGGTGGGGACACGGGGACATTTTTAATCTCCGCGTCAGAGCGTCCCCCACTCTTTGCATCTTCTTCTCGCTTCTCCTCAAATCCCCGTATCGGCATTCTCGTCGGCCCCGGTCACAATGGGGGAGATGCTTTAGTAGTAGCCCGCGAATTACATTTTCGTGGCTATGAAATTTGGATTTATTCTTCTTTTTCTCAGCTCAAAGAATTAACTTCACAACATTTGCAGTATGCTCAAAGTTTAGGTATCCCAATTTATCAAGAAATTGAGCAATTGCCGAGTTCTGATTTGTTGATTGATGGGTTGTTTGGATTTGGTTTAGAAAAAAACCTCACCGATCCCATCGCCTCTGCAATTAATCAGTTAAATGAATTGTCTGTGCCAATTTTGAGTATTGATTTACCTTCGGGGTTGCACACCGATACAGGCGAAGTATTGGGAACCGCGATTCGCGCCACTCAAACTTTTTGCTTGGGTTTATGGAAGTTGGCTTTTTTACAAGACCAAGCGCTGGAATATGTCGGTAAAGCAGAGTTAATTGATTTTGATATTCCTTTGGCTGATGTGCAAGCTGTTTTAAGAGCTGCACCCAGAATTAAACGCATGACATCAGCAACGGCGCTTTCAACTTTACCTCTACATCGTCCAGCGATTACCCACAAATATAAGGAAGGACATTTACTGCTGATTTGTGGTTCGCGGCGTTACGCAGGTGGAGCAATTTTAACTGGTTTGGGGGCGCGGGGTAGTGGTGTAGGAATGCTTTCGGTTGCTGTACCAGAATCCTTGAAATCTCTTTTGGTGTCGCATTTGCCAGAAGCGCTGATTGTCGGTTGTCCAGAGACGGAAACCGGAGCGATCGCCGAATTGCAACTACCTGCAAAAACTAATCTGAGTTCTTTTAGTGCGATCGCTTGTGGCCCCGGCTTAACAACAGATGCCACTCCCATTGTGCAAGAGGTCATCGAAAGCGATGTTTCTTTGATTCTTGATGCCGATGGTTTAAATATACTCGCCCAAATAGGAACCATCCCCACTTTACAAAAACGCCAAGCACTAACCATACTCACACCCCACACAGGTGAATTCCAGCGATTGTTTCCCCATATCGCCGATGCTAAACATCATAGGGTGAAAGCAGTACGAGAAGCAGCAGCACAAAGTGGGGCAATAGTTTTATTAAAAGGTGCGAAAACTGCCGTAGCCAACAGCCAAAGTGAAGTTTGGATCGTTGCAGAAAGTACACCCGCCTTAGCACGTGGTGGTAGCGGCGACGTGTTAACTGGGCTACTGGGTGGACTGTTAGCGCAAGCCACGACTAAACAGATCCCAGCAGAAGATATTGCTGCGACTGCTGCTTGGTGGCATTCCCAAGCAGGTATTCTAGCAACCCAAGAACGGACTGAGTTGGGTGTAGATGCGTTTACATTGACACAATATTTAGTCAAAACCCTCAGTAGTTTTCAAAAGTAAAAAGTAACGATAATCGTGTTTCACTTAAAGTAAGTTTTTTTTAATGTCAATAATATTACAAATAGATCGTGTCAGGAATTATATAGCAATCTTCAATAGACATAGGAGTGGAAATAATGTAAGGGCGTAGGCTCCGCCTTCCCGTAGGGTACGGCCGTACCCTTCGGGTTCCGCTTTCGCGGTACGCCCCTTCCAAGGGTTTCGGGCAACGCAGAATTAATTTTCACTCCTATGTCTAATCATTCGCTATGAACAAAATCCCTGATTTGATTCATATAGCATTTCCCAATAAGCGTGAGGTACTTGGTAGGGGCGCAAAGCTTTGCGCCCCTACAAATTTCTGTACCTCATTTGATTGGGAACCGCTATAAGTCCAGATTTGAGGCTTTGATTATAACTTTAGTTATATCTCTATTGATTATCAATCGTCTTGAAATTGAATATTACCATCATAAAGTATGAGCTACAGACCATGAAATATCTCAGTTTAACTCAGTCGCCAGCAGGAGGAGATTCTCTCTAGTAATTTTTACACTAGCAGATAAAGATTATAAAAGACTTGAGAACAGCATATGCCTCTTCACAAACTTGAACATTTCGACCCAAATTATCGAGAAACTTTTGGTGGAGAAGACGTAAAAGCATTGGATGTTTATACAGAGGGAGGAGAAAGAGTTGGCTCAGTTATTGATGTTTTAGTTGACGACGATGGACGTTTCCGATATTTAGTTATTGACACCAACATCGGTTTTGTTAACAAAAAAATATTACTACCAGTTGGTCTTTCACGTATCAATTATCCAGCAAGAACTGTACATGTTGATGGTTTGAGCAGAGAACAAATAGAAAGATTACCTGAGTACCAAGAAAGTACAAATGTTGATAGCAATTACGAAGAAAAAGTACGTAGTGTATTTCGTTCTTCAACCAGTGGTGTGACTTATAATGATACGTACAATTACCACAAAGAACCAGGCTTATACGAGTTAAATGAGCAATATCATCAAACTTTTAGACTCTACGAAGAACGATTAATTGCTAACAAGCATCGGGTGAAAACTGGGGAAGTAGCTGTTAGTAAGCATATTGAAACAGAAACCGCACGCGTTACAGTACCTATTCAAAAAGAACGAGTTTTGATTGAGCGAGTTTTACCCACAGAAGTAGGAACCGTTAATAACAACGAACTCAAGTTTCAAGAAGGAGAAGTAGCACGCATAGAAGTCTACGAAGAAACACCCGAAATTCGTAAAGAAGCGTTTGTGCGTGAAGAAGTGCGAGTTAAAAAAGTAGTAGAACGTGACACTGTGGAAGCACAAGATACGATTCGTCGAGAAGAGTTAGATGTTGATACTGCCGGTGAGTTACGCGTACAGGAAACTGATACTAGTAAACGTCAAAACATTTAACAATTAACAGTTATCAGTTAAAACATATCTGCTAACTGTTAACTGTTATGTTAGTAAATTACAGAAAGTAGCTCTGATAGGTATAGAGAAAACCTGTTTAATTTTGAATTTTGCTACATTTTCTAAAATTTAGCAGGCAAAGTTAATTTTTTATCTTTGTCTGTATTCTAATTTCGATTTTTATATAATAATATTAGAAAATGCCTATGACTTTTGACAAATTGTTATCAATAAATTTATTTCGACAGAAGGAGGTAGACAATTGAATAATTGTTTACCTTAGCAATAAGGAGATGTAAATAAAATTTTTGAGGTTAAATAGAATGGTACTTTACAAATTAGAAGATTTTGAACCTAACTACCGTGATAGTTTTGAAGGTCATGAAATTAAGGGACTTGGGGTATATACACAAGGAACTGATGAGAAAATTGGTAGTATCAACGATGTTTTAGTTGATGAAGATGGCCATATCCGTTATCTAGTTGTTGACTTAGGATTCTGGATTTTTGGTAAAAAAGTATTGCTACCAATTGGTCGCGCCCGTATTGATTATACCAGCGATCGCGTTTACACGATTGGCTTGACTAGAGAGCAAGCAGAAGATTTACCTGAGTTCAATGAACGCTTAGCGCTTGACTACGACTACGAAGAACGGGTGCGGGGAGTGTATCGCCAACCTGGAGACTACAAGACTCCTGTAGAAGCATCAACACCTTTAGAAGCATCAGCACCATTAGATTCGACTTATTCTACTCCTACTTACAACCGTGATAGTTACACATACGAACATGAGCCTTCTTTATATAACTTAAATGAACAAGATCATCAAACTTTGAGATTGTATGAAGAACGACTAGTTGCTAGCACACGACGCCGCAAAACCGGAGAAGTAGCAATTGGTAAACACGTTGAAACCGACACTGCACGAGTCGCAGTACCAGTAGAAAAAGAGCGAGTTGTGATTGAGCGTGTAACTCCTACGGATGCGGGTAGAACTGTTTCTGCACGGGAAGCAGACTTCCGTGAAGGTGAAGTTGCTCGTGTGGAACTCCATGAAGAAACTCCTGAAATTCGCAAAGAAGCATTTGTGCGCGAAGAAGTTAGAGTTAAAAAAGTGGTAGATCAAGACACAGTTGAAACTCAAGAAACTGTGCGTCGTGAAGAGTTAGACGTGAATGCTCCTAATCTTCCCATTGAAGAACGCTAAGGGGAAATAGGGACTGGGGACTTACCACCCAGTCCCCAATACCCAATACCCAGTCCCTTTTACTAATAGCTAACCGATGGCAAATAACATTGGAAAACTCAGCTCGAACACTCACACTAACACCTTACTAGCAAATTTGAAAAACAAGGTGAATAATTTCATTGTGTTTGATAGTCAAGGTGAGCTAGTAGGAAAGGTTCAGGATTTAATTGTAGATAGTAATCATCGGCTAAACTTAGTTATATCTAACCAAGTTAATCCACAAATTTTAATATCAGATCGAAATTTAGCTGATAGACATGCTTCTTTATTCCGAGTGCAGAGCCAGAGAATCAAAAAAATTGACAACCCGACTAAATCTGTTTTTATAGACTTAGACCAATCAGAAATTGAGTATATGCCTGAAAATTTAGAATCAGAAACACCAGGCGATGTCTACGACGATCTGCACCTACGCAAACTCTCAGAACTATCAGAAAACTCAACTAAAGAGCTAATTTATAATCAAACTACAAATAATTCTGTTGAGCCAGCAGAATTAGAAAACGTTAGTGAAGAAAAGATTATTCGTTTACTAGAAGAACGGCTAGTTGTTGAAAGCAACAAGCGTAAAATTGGTGAAGTAATTGTTCGCAAAGAAATCGAAACCCGGATGGTGCAAGTTCCTGTCCGCCGTGAGAAATTAATTGTCGAACAAGTGAGTCCAGAACGTAAGCAACTCGCAGAAATTGATTTAAGTGATGGCGAAATTACTGGACTGGAATTGAATCAAATAGAAGGACTTGAACTTACACATTTTGACGGCGGTTTAACAGTCAGCTGCGAATTTAGTTCACCGAAAATTGCTAGTTTATTATTGAATGCGATCGCACTAGAGAAAAATCACGGATGTAACCGGGTGCGAGTGGCAATTTCTGTTGAAAATGAGTCACATCGAAAAAAATACCAGGAGTGGTTTGACCGCTGTTCCAAAGGTCAGCAACCAAAACCGGAAAAATAAATAATATCAGGTTCGCATAAATACTTATAATTAGGGTTGATGCCCAGACGCAGAGAAATTTGATAAGTAATTAAGCGAACTTAATATAAGTTTCTAGCAGATAAATCAGTAGGGTGAGCATTGCACACCCTATTTTTTTGCTAAACAAAAGATTGATTATTGTACAGACGCGATTTATCGCGTCTTTTGATTTATGACTTAACTTGAGGCGTATATCTTTTACGAGTCACTATTGCCAAAAACAATATTAAAAAAGTAAACGTTCCAGCTAAATATAATGGATAACCATAGGTTTTGGGGTCAGATTGATGAATTAACATTCCTGCAATTACGGGCCCAATACCATTGGAGATACTCAAATAAGATGCGTTCAATCCCATTGCAGTCCCTTGATCCCCCTGGACTGGCTTTTTGATACTAATTTGTGTATTTTATGTAACTATTAATGGTATTTTCGCCCTAGCTTACTTACTAGGAGGAGATTGTATCGCCAACGCCAGACCAGGCTCTTTTTTAGATGTTTTTTTCTTTAGCGTCCAAACTCTAGCATCCATCGGCTACGGTGCGATGTATCCAAAAACAACTTACGCCAATATCATTGTTACTATTGAGGCGATGATCGGTTTGGTGGGAATCGCTGTAATGACTGGACTAGCCTTTGCTCGTTTCTCTCGACCAACCGCCCGCGTGATGTTTAGTCGTGTAGCAGTGATTACACTTGATAAAACAGTTGCACAGGTTGTCCATGCGCGTCATAGCTATAGTGCTAGCGAAATTTTGTGGAATAATCGCTTTGTCGATATCTTCCATGAAACACCCGATTGACTGAAAAATTTACTACTTATAGCGATTTTAACTGGGTAAAATACAGATGATTGTAGGAAAGTACAGCTAGCTGGGCTTCTTTACAATAATTGTTTGGCAGGGTTAGACAATGGGTTTTTCTGATGAAAAAATTTTGGCGATACCTGGGTTTAAGTTTCGGATCTACGTTTTTGACTGCTACTCCCGGATTGGCAGCCGATCGCATTAGCTTTTATTACCCTCCTTTCGGTGAATTCTCTTTGTCTGTGGACTCGCTGGAAATTTTTGCCAAAGAAGGCAAAATCGATGAAGACTTTTCCTTTTATGCCAGCCGCGCCACTCCCGAACAACTGGTCCAACTGCGGAATCTACTCCAGCAGCGCTTCAATATCAGTCCTACACTAGTATCTCAGGTTACTTATTCACCAATAGGTGAGGAGGTGATGCAACGTATGGGAGAATTACTCCTCACTGAGTCTCGACAAAATGGTTTCTATGCCATACGGGCGGCTTTGATTCTAGCTGCTACCGATCCCCAAGGCTTAACAATTGTGAATTTGCTGCGGAGATTTCCCAGCAATACTATCAGACTGAATTATTCAGAGGGACTAAGGATAGTCGATAATTTGTCACAATTGCTGGAAAAAAAAGATGAAGTTGTGGGTTTTCTGCAACAACAAGCGATCGCAACTGCAACTAAGTCAACCGTTGATTTTTCACAACAACCAGATTTGCGATCGCCAGGAAAATTCGGTTGGCAGAAAAAAACCCTCGAACTAAATGACTTTTCTCGCAATCGTCGTCTCCCTGTAGATATTTATTTACCTCAAGCCAATTCCCAAACAGAAGCAAAGCCGCCGTATCCCCTAATGGTAATTTCTCATGGTTTGGCTTCGGATCGCTCTACCTTTGTTTATCTAGCTCAACATCTGACATCCTATGGTTTTGCGGTTGCGGTGTTGGAACATCCCGGCAGTAATGCCGAACGTTTTCAACTATATTTTGCAGGTTTGGCAGGGCCACCAGAACCAGCAGAATTTATCAACCGACCTTTGGATATCAAATATTTACTCAATGAACTTGAACGTTTAGACAAATCCGATCCCTCGCTGCAAGGAAAACTGAATTTTCAGCAAATTGGGGCGATCGGTCACTCTTTTGGTGGTTATACTGTTTTAACTCTCGCAGGAGCAACGATTAACTTTAACCAACTTTACCAAGACTGTAATCCCAACAATTCTTACTTTAATTTGTCGCTGTTGTTACAGTGTCAAGCAGCTGAGTTATCTCCGAGAAATTATGAACTCAAAGACGATCGCATCAAGGTAGTGATGGCGATTAATCCTATTAATAGTTTAGTTTTGGGTGAGGGCGGCATCAGTCAAATTAAAATTCCGGTAATGTTGGTAGCTGGTAGTCAAGATATTTTCGCCCCGCCTGTGTCTGAGCAAATTCTCCCCTTTACCTGGCTAACGGACTCCAACAAGTACTTGGCTGTGATTGAAAACGCCACCCACTTTTCGGCGATCGCTGAACCTACTCCTGAAAACAGTGTATTACCTGTGCCGCCCGCCTTACTAGGCCCCAATCCCACTCCTGTTTATTCCTATCTCAACGCCTTAAGCGTAGCTTTCATAGAAACCCATCTCCTCAACCGCCCAGAATACCGCTTCTATTTGCAGCCATCTTACGCCACATTCATTAGTAAAGAACCTCTGAATCTCAGCCTTTTGCAATCATTGACACCAGAGCAATTCAATCAAGTCTGGAATGGGACAATTCCCCAATCATTCCGACCATCGAATCCTCAATCTACAACTCCTCAGAGACAAGAAGGAAAAGAATAAATATGGGGAGTGGGGGCGCTGCTAAATAATTACGTATATACACTTAAGGAGACTTTTGATAGAATATTAGTAATTATGAATTATCTTGGCTTTAGGTTCAGATCCCCGACTTTTAGAAAAAGTCGGGGATCTTTTTAGTTATCAAGGTTGAGAATTGAGATCAACAAGGTAAATCTCAAACATTTCTTTGCTAATCTCAAAGCTAAACCCAAATAAATTATCATGGGTACTAAATTTTTAATAAATAAATATGCTAGCAAAATTTGCATTTTAGATCGGCATATAGCCCTCTTAGCTTATGAAAAAAGAGAAGAAGGATAGACCTTAACTCTAAATCATTCAGTAAATATGCTGACAGGAATACGCACATGATTAATAAAATATAATTATTACAATCATAAGAAAAACAAGATGGCAATCTTAAATAACGCGTGACAAACAAGATACTACAATTCTTTGACAAGCTGACATCTCAGGCTGGAAATTCTGACAGATCAAATAGAAGTCCTACATATGTCTTTGTTATATCTAAGCTGTGACTTAGATATAACAATTTCGCAAGACAGAGATTAATTGTCAGGACTTTGAGATATTTGTACTTACGTATTCATAAAAACTTATTTAATTAAATCTTTTGTATATATATACTTGTGTTAACAAGTATTAAAAAATTCTTATTAAAAAATGTTGCAATGACTTGATTTAATTGCTAGCGTGTGTGTGTCAACAATGCTGATGAACGCTCGGATCGAGGAGAAGTAAAATCTATGAGCTATATTGATTCAGCCAAGTGTGTTAGTGATTGACGAGTAGAAAACGAGAAATTTCTGCCTCGTATAGACAATTACGAAGGATTGCAGATTAACCAAGAAATAGCTCGTTGTTAAGGGTTTTGTAGGGACTGGGAACTAGGGACTGGTGGGATGAGGAGAGAAGTCTGAGCGCCGGCTTCCGGCGATCAGAACTTCGGAGAGATGAGGGAGATGAGGGAGAAATAACCAATGCCCCATACTCCATGCCCCATGCCCAATGCCCAATGCCCGATACTCAATCCCTAATTAGATTTTGGAGGATACAACTAATGGAGATTCAAGGTAAAGTAGCCCTAATTACAGGGGCTTCTCGTGGTATTGGTAGGGCGATCGCTCTGGAATTAGCCAAAGGAGGCATCAAGCGGCTGATATTGGTAGCACGCGATCGCCAGAAGTTAGTTGAGGTAGCAAGCACAATTGAGGCGATGGGTGTCGAGACTGCGATCGTTGCTTTGGATTTGAGTCAGGTAATTGAGGTGAATGTTACCATTGCTCAAGTTTGGCGCAAATATGGCCCAATTCATCTGCTGGTTAATTGTGCAGGAGTCGCATACCAAAGCTCGTTTTTGCAAT
>VFQR01002777.1_pt1 | contig 10636 bp, 11 predicted proteins | sample 3512321 | NCBI WGS metagenome assembly VFQR01 (sample SAMN10412374, study PRJNA504923) | tailings metagenome | isolation source: Relicate 3 Philex TSF1 revegetated site | place: Philippines: Tuba, Benguet | collected 2017-08-29
CAAGCTCGCCTCCATCATGCTCTGGCTCAAATGATAAAATTGTCACCACAGCCTAGCGCCGGCCAGCGAAGAATCTTGTCAGCAGCGCCGCGGCCTCTGTCTCGGCGATGCCACCCACCACCTCGGGCACATGCCGGCTGTGGGTGAAGATCCGCGGGCCATGCACCACGCCGCCGCCCTTGCGGTCGGCAGCCGCATAGACAAGGCGGGCGATCCGCGCTTCGGCGATCGCAGCCGCGCACATCGGACAGGGCTCGAGCGTGACCCACAGCGTGCAGCCGACCAGGCGCTCGTTGCCGAGCACGCGGGCGGCTTCGCGCAGAACGAGGATCTCGGCGTGCGCCGTCGGGTCGGGCAGGCCTCTTGTCTGGTTGTGGGCTTCGGCAAGCACAAGGCCGTCCGGCCCCGTCAGCACCGCGCCCACCGGCACCTCGCCAGCCTGCGCGGCCGCCTTCGCCAGCTCGAGCGCGCGCGCCATGTGGGGGCTGGGCGGAAAGGGCATGGCCGCCATCAGCCGCCGGGCAGCGGCGCGCCCTGCCCCACCCACCCGACGAGCAGCGCGACCGGCAGGGCCAGCGCGAAGGCGCGGGCGGACGGCGCCATCGCCGGCGCGGGCGTTCCGGCCGGAGTCTCGTCGTCGGGCTGCTTCACGCCCGTCACCATCGGCGCGACGAGATTGTGGCCGAGCAGCATGGTGTGGATGGCAATCGCCGACAGGTGCAGCGCAATCAGCGCCAGCAGCAGGCTGAAGACCCGCTCATGCCAGGCGGCCGCGGCGGCGGCTGCCTCGTAGCTGACGAGGTGCGACAGCGGGCCATAGACAAGGCCGTCGGTATCGGTCGCGAACAGGCCGAGCGTCGCCTGGGCGAGAAGCGCGAGCAGGATGGCCAGCACGCTCAGGCCCCCCAGCGGATTGTGGCCGACCCCGTGCCAGCGGCCTTCCGCCAGATAGGCCCGGATGGCGCCCGGCCCGCGCAGGAACTGCCGGAACCGCGCCGTCTCGGACCCCGCCAAGCCCCAGAGGAACCGGAACAGCACGAGGCCGAGCAGGACGAGCCCCAGCCGGACGTGCCAGTCCATGTGGCCCTCCCGCCATGTCCACCATTGCAGCGGCACCAGCATGATGAAGCCCAGATGGCACAGCCGGACGGGCCAGTCCCACAGGGCGAACCCCCGCTCGGCCATGGCTATTTCTTCAGGCGGAAGTCGTCGTGGCAGGCCTTGCAGGCGCCCCCCAGCGCCGTGGTCGCGCTTCGCATGCGCGCTGCATCGCCGCTGGCGGCGGCAGCCTCAAGCGCGCGGGCGGCGGCCGTCAGGTCGCTGGCGCGCGCCGTGAAGTCGGCCGGGCGGACCCAGATGGCCGGCAGCGCCTCGGTGGTGACGCCGGCTTCGGGCCCGGTGCCGCGCGGGAACCAGCCCGGAATCTGCGGGCCGAACGCGGCCAGGATCTGCGCCTGCCGGCGAACCACCGCAGCCTCGGGCGAGCGCGCGCGCATCTCGTCGGAGATGGCCTTCATCGCACGGCCGAACTCCTTGAAATTGCCCTGCCGCTGCTTGATGACGTCGGCCGGGCTCGGTGCCTGCGCGGGCGCGGGCACGGCGACAAGGGCTGCCAGCAGGGCGGCCATCAGCGGGACAGGAACGGGCATGGCGCTCTCCTCGGGCAGCGGAACGGGGCCAGACTGCCGGCTGGCGCGCGCCGGCGCAAGCGCTCAGCCGGCCTTCAGCGCGCGGGCCTGGCGCTTGCGCTCGTGCGGGTCGAGCCAGCGCTTGCGGATGCGGATCGAGCGCGGGGTGACTTCGACCAGCTCGTCCTCGTCGATGTAGGCGATCGCCTGCTCGAGCGTCAGGCGCCTGGGCGGGCTCAGCCGAAGCGCATCGTCCTTGCCCGAGGCGCGGAAGTTCGTCAGCTGCTTCGATTTCAGCGGATTGACCTCGAGATCCTCGGATTTCGCATTCTCGCCGATCACCATCCCGGCATAGACGGGCTCGCCCGGCACCACCATCAGCTCGCCGCGCTCCTCCAGATAGCCGAGCGCATAGCCCACCGCCTCGCCCGTCTCGGTGGAGATGAGAACGCCGTTCTGCCGGCCGGCGATCGGCCCCTTCCACGGGCCGTAGCGGTCGAACAGGCGGTTCATGATCCCGGTGCCGCGCGTGTCCGACAGGAACTCGCCATGATAGCCGATGAGGCCGCGCGACGGCGCGGTGAACGTCAGGCGCACCTTGCCGCCGCCCGAGGGGCGCATGTCGGTCATCTCGGCCTTGCGCATCGCCATCTTCTCGACGACCGTGCCCGACCAGTCCTCGTCGACATCGATCACCACCGTCTCATAGGGTTCGGTGCGGTTGCCGGCCTCGTCGGTGCCGAAGATGACGCGCGGCCGGCCGATCGACAGCTCGAAGCCCTCGCGCCGCATCGTCTCGATCAGCACGCCCAGCTGCAGCTCGCCCCGGCCGGCGACATCGTAACTGTCCTTGTCCTCGCTTTCGGTGACGGTGATGGCGACATTGCCTTCCGCCTCGCGCAGCAGCCGGTCCCGGATCATCCGGCTCGTCACCTTGCTTCCCTCCCTGCCGGCAAAGGGGCTGTCGTTCACCGAAAAGCGCATCGACAGCGTCGGCGGATCGATCGGCTGCGCCGGGATGGGCGTGGTGACGGCCGGATCGGCGATGGTGTTGGCAACCGTCGCCGTCGTGAGGCCGGCGATGGACACGATGTCGCCGGCCTGCGCCTCCTCCACGGGCACGCGCTCCAGGCCGCGGAAGGCGAGGATCTTGGTGGCCCGGCCCGTCTCCACCACGCGGCCGTCGCCGTCGATCGCGTGGATCGGCATGTTGAGGCTGAGCCGGCCCGAGGCCACGCGCCCGGTCAGGATCCGGCCGACGAAGGCGTCGCGATCGAGCAGCGAGACGAGCAGGCTGAAGGGGGCGTCCAGGTCGGCGACCGGCGGCGGCACATGGGCAAGGATGATCTCGAACAGCGGCTCGAGCGTGCCCTCCCGGACCTGCGCGTCGCTGCCGGCATAGCCGTTGCGGCCGCTGGCGAACAGCACCGGGAAATCGAGCTGCTCGTCCGAGGCGCCCAGCGCCACGAACAGGTCGAACACCTCGTCCAGCACGTCCTGCGGGCGGCTGTCGGGCCGGTCGATCTTGTTGACGACGACGATCGGCCGCAAGCCCAGCGCCAGCGCCTTCGACGTCACGAACTTGGTCTGCGGCATCGCGCCCTCGGCCGCGTCCACCAGCAGGATGACGCCATCGACCATCGACAGGATCCGCTCCACCTCGCCGCCGAAATCGGCGTGGCCGGGCGTGTCCACGATGTTGATGCGCGTGCCCTGCCAGTCCACGGAGGTGCACTTCGCCAGGATGGTGATTCCGCGCTCGCGTTCGAGATCATTGGAATCCATCGCCCGCTCGGCGACGCGCTGGTTGTCGCGGAAGGTGCCCGACTGGCGGAACAGCTGGTCGACCAGGGTCGTCTTGCCGTGATCGACATGGGCGATGATCGCCACGTTGCGAAGGCGTGGGGCGCAAGCGGACATGGGGGCTTTCCGGGCGAGGCAGGAAGCGGCGCCTTAGCGCAGGCGCTGCATTGCAGCAAGCGCGATGGGCCGCGACGCGCGTGCGCCGCCGGAGCTGGGCGGATTCGGGGGCGGATTCGATTGACTTCCCGCCCGACCTCGGCCTAGCGCTGGCCCGGCAGGGTTAACGAGCGGCTGAAGGTGGGCCGTCCCGGGGCATGGGGTGGCTGGCCCGGGGGCTCCGCGGCTGACAGGGATGGTCGCGAGGCGTGGCGAGCGAGGATGCGCGCGATGAGGCTCCACTGGTGAGCGATCGGCAGCCCGACGAGCCGGCCCCGCCGGCCGAGACGCCGCCCCCGGGCAGCATCGGCGCCGAGCTTCGGGCCGCGCGCGAGCGGATGGGCCTGCGGCTCGAGGACGTGGCCGAGCGGACCAAGGTGCGCCCCGGCATCCTGACCGACATCGAGGGCGACCGCCATGACCGGCTGCCCGCGCTGACCTACACCCTGGGGTTCGTGAAGGCCTTCGCCCGCACCGTTGGCGTCGATCCCGTGCATGCGGCGGACCGCTATCGCCTCGAATCCGCCAAGGGCGATCCCGTGCCGACGCTTGTCGATCTCCAGCCGCTGGAGGCGCGCCGTCTGCCGTCGAAGGGACTGGTCGCCGCCACCACGGCGCTGCTGCTGCTGCTGCTGGGCGGCTTCTGGGCCTGGGGTGCCGGCTGGCTGACGCCGCCGCCCCCTGCGCTGACCGGCGACGGTCCGGAGGCGGACGCGCCGGCACAGCCGGCGACCGGGCTGCCCGACGAACCCGCAGCGCCGGCGGCCGCCGCGCCCCTCCCCGCCGACGCCGTCGTGCAATTGACGGCCCGGGAGGAGGTCTGGCTTCGGATCTCCGACGGCGAGGAGAATTTCTTCATGGGCACGATGATGCCCGGCCAGTCGATGACCCTGCCCCCCGGCCGCGCCTGGACGCTGCGCACCGGCCGAGCCGGCGCTCTCGAGGTCCGCGTGGGGGACCGGGTGCTGCCGCCGCTGGGCGGCCCGGCCGAACAGGTTCGCAACCTGTCGCTGGCGCCGGCCGATCTGGTCGCACGGGCCGCACAGCAGCCCGCGGGCGGCCTTCCGGCCACCCGGCCGGTCGCGCCCTGACCATCCGTGCGCGGCTGATTCAGGCTGGTGCAAGGCAGGCGCCGGCTTGATAGGAGCCGATCCTGCCCGCCATCAGACGGAACCCGTCCATGACCCTGCGCCCTGCCCCTCTCGCCCTTGCCGCCCTGATGCTGGCCGCGCCGCCGGCTGCAGCCCAGGCGCCGGCTGACACCCGGGCGCTCGATCGCCGCGTCACCACGCTGGAGGGCCAGATGCGCGCCGTGCAGCGGCAGGTGTTCCCCGGCGGCGACCGGCGCTTCTTCGCGCCCGAGATCGTCGCGCCTGCGCAGGCGCCGGACGCACAGCCCCCCGCCACGACCGGAGCCGGCCCGCTGGTCGAGTTGACGCAGCGGGTGACCGCGCTGGAGACCCAGCAGCGGCAGCTGACCGGCCAGGTCGAGCAGATGCAGTTCCAGCTGCGGCAGCTGGAATCCGCAATGAACCAGCTGCGCCGCGACACCGAAGGGCGGCTGTCGGCGCTGGAGCCGCGGCCGGCAGACGCCGCGCTGCCGGCACCCGGCGCCGCCCCCCCGGTGCCCGCTCCGGCGGCTCCGGCTGCCGCCGTGCCGGCCACGCCCGCGCCGGCCGTTGCGGCACCGGCCGGTGCCGACGCGATCGAGGCGCGCTACCTGGCCGCCTATCGCCTGTACGAGGCGCGCAATTTCGCAGCCGCCCACAAGGCGCTGTCGGATTTCGCCGCTGCGCACCCGACGCATCCGCGCGCCTCGAACGCGCAGTTCTGGGCCGGGCGCGCGCTGATGGCACAAGGGCAGACGGCCGACGCGGCAAAGGCGTTCCTGGCCGGCTACAAGCAGTTCCCGCGGGGCGAGCGCGCCCACAACAGCCTGTTGTGGCTGGGCAAGGCGCTCATCGAGCTGAATCAGCCGCAGGCCGCGTGCCAGGCGCTCGACGAGCTTCGAACCACCTATGCCGACCGGCTGACCGGCGCCTTTGCAGCCGACGCGGCCCGGACCCGTGCCCGGGCGGGCTGCCGCGCCTGAGCCACCGACCCCGGCGGCGCTCGCGGCCCGGGTCGCAGCGCTCGGCGGGCCGGATGGCGGGGCGCAGGCGCGGATCGCGCTTGCCGTTTCGGGTGGTGCGGATTCGCTGGCGCTGCTGTGGCTGGCGGGGCACGCCTTTCCCGGGCGGGTGACGGCGCTGGGGGTCGATCACCGGCTCCGGCCGGAGGCGGCCGGCGAGCTGGCCCGTGCGGCCCGCGCCGCCGGCTCGCTTGCCGTGCCCTGGGTCACGCTCGGCCTCGACACGCCGCCGGGACCGGCCAATGTCCAGGCCCGGGCGCGGGCGGCGCGCTATGCGGCGCTGACCGGCTGGTGCCGCGCGCAGGGGGTGCGCCTTCTGCTGACGGCCCACCACCGGGAGGATCAGGCCGAGACCGTGCTGATGCGCCTGATGCGGGGCAGCGGCCTGTCGGGCCTCGCCGGGATCCGGGCGCGCGTGGAGCTGGACGATGTGATCGTCCTTCGGCCGCTGCTGGACGAGGCACGCGCCGAGCTTGCGCGCATCGTGGCCGCTGCCGGCTGGGTGCCGGCCGATGATCCCGCGAACCGGGACCCGCGCCACGACCGCACCCGGGCCCGCGCCCTGCTGGCGCGCGAGCCGGCGCTCGATCCGGCACGCCTTGCCGCCAGCGCTGCGCATCTGGCTGACGCCGAGGCCGCGCTCGACTGGGCGGCGGCGCGCGCCTGGGCCGGGCGTGCGATCCGGGAGGACCGGGCGGTCATCCTCGATCCGGAGGCGCTGCCCCCCGAGCTGGCGCGCCGGCTGCTGGCGCGCGCGCTCGTGGAACTGGGCGCGGACCCGGCGGATGGCCCGGCGCTCGCCCGCCTGCAGGCGGCGCTGGCAGCGGGCCGGGCGGCAACGCTGGGCGGGATCGCCGGGCGACCGCTGCGCGACGGCCGCTGGCGGCTGCACCCCGCGCCGCCAAGGCGGCACAAACCCTAACCCCCCCCCGCGCCGCCAAGGCGGCGCAAACCCCAACCCGCGCCGCCAAGGCGGCGCAAACCCCAACCCGCGCCGCCGAGGCGGAAGCCTCGTTCAGAACAGCCAGGCGTCGGCCGGCATGGGCGAGACGCCCGTCAGTTCCAGATGCTTGCGGATGGCGTAGCGGTCGGTCATGCCGGCGATGAAATCGCCGGCGATGCGCGCCGGCCAGGGCGGGCCGGGGCTCGCCGCGCAGCTTTCGGCCCAGCGGGCCGGCAGCCGCGCCGGATCGGCGGCAAGCACGGCGAACAGCTCCGCCACCACCTGCTCGGCCGGTCCGCGGATCCGCAGGACGGAAGGGTGGGTGTACATCGCCCGCCGCAGGAAGGCCCGCAAGGGCTCGAGGTCGGCGAGCATGGCGGGGGTGAAATCGGCGGTCGGCCGGCCCGCCGCACGGATGGCGGCCACGCTGGCCGGCTGCTGCTCGGCCAGCCGCCGGCGGGTCTCGGCAAGAAGATCGTCCACCATCGCCCCGATCAGGTCGCGCACCAGCTGCGGCCGCAGGCGCGAACGCCGGGTCTCGTTGGGCCAGCGGCGGATGACGTCGCGCCAGAGCGCATCGATGATCGGCACCTCGGCGCGCGCGGCATCGAGGTCGATGAGATCGGCGCGCAGGCCATCATCGAGGTCGTGTGCATTGTAGGCGATATCGTCGGCCAGGGCCGCGAGTTGCGCCTCAAGACCGGCATGGCTGTCAAGATCGAGCCCGAGGTCGGCATCGGCGGTGGCCAGCGCCCAGCCGGGCGCCGGCACCGGGCCGTTGTGCTTGGCGATCCCCTCCAGCACCTCCCAGCTCGGGTTGAGGCCGTCATGCTCGGGGGTGCGGTTCTCCAGCAGGGTCAGGATGCGCACGGCATGACCATTGTGGTCGAAGCCGCCGAACGGGGCCATCGCCCGTTTCAGGGCCTCCTCCCCCGAATGGCCGAAGGGCGGATGGCCCAGATCATGGGCCAGCGCCACCACCTCGGCCAGATCCTCGTCGAGCGCCAGCGTCCGCGCCAGGGTCCGGGCGATCTGCGCCACCTCGAGACTGTGGGTCAGGCGCACCCGGAAATGGTCGCCATCGGGCGCCACGAACACCTGCGTCTTGTAGCGCAGGCGCCGGAAGGCAGTGGAATGGATCAGCCGGTCGCGATCGCGCGCGAAGGGGGTGCGCAGCGGGCTTTCCGGTTCGGGATGGCGGCGGCCGCGACTTCGCGCCGGATCAGTGGCGAAGCGGGCGCGCTGCATCCTCAGCCAAGCGCGCCCGCCGATGTCAGCCGGGCGATCCGGTCGGCGTCATAGCCCAGGGCCTCGAGCACGGCCCGGGTATCGGCGCCGGGCCGCGGCGCGGGGCTCGGCCGGACGGTCGGCGTGGCGGAATAGCGGGGCGCCGGCATCGGCTGCACCAGGCCGCCGATCTCGGCGAAGGTGCCGCGGTCGCGGTTGTGCGGATGGTCGGGGGCTTCCGCCATCGAAAGCACCGGCGCAAAGCACACGTCGGTCATTTCCATGAGACCACACCAATGGTCGCGCGGCCGGGTGCGGAACAGGGCGGCAAGCCTGTCCTTCAGCGCCGGCCAGTGCGCCTGATCCATCTGCGCGTCGAAGGCGGGATCGGCATCAAGGCCCGTCAGCCGCCGAAGCTCGGCATAGAATTGCGGCTCGATCGAGCCGATCGAGATGAACCGGCCATCGGCACATTCATAGGTGTCGTAGAAGTGGGCGCCGGTGTCGAGCAGGTTCACCCCCCGCTCGTCCCGCCAGACGCCAAGCCCCCGGAAGCCCCAGATCATGCCCATCAGCAGGGCCGCCCCTTCCGTCATCGCACAGTCGATCACCTGGCCCCGGCCCGTCGTGCGGGCCGACAGGATGGCCGACACCATCCCGAAGGCCAGCATCATGCCCCCGCCCCCGAAATCGCCCACCATGTTGATGGGGGGCGTGGGCTTGTCGCCGGCCCGGCCATAGGCATGGAGCGCGCCGGCAAGCGCGATGTAGTTGATGTCGTGCCCGGCGGCCCCGGCGTAGGGGCCCGTCTGTCCCCAGCCGGTCATCCGGCCATAGACAAGGCGCGGATTGTCGGCCAGCAGAACGTCCGGGCCAAGGCCAAGCCGCTCCATCACGCCCGGCCGGAGCCCCTCGAACAAGCCGTCGGCCCCGCGCGCCAGATCGCGCACGATGGCGATCCCCTCGGGCGACTTCAGGTTCACGACGATCGAGCGCCGGTTGCGGCCCAGCACCGGCTCGGGGCTCTGGGGGCCGGGCCGGTCGACCCGGATCACCTCGGCGCCATGGTCGGCCAGCATCATGCCGGCGAACGGCCCGGGGCCGATGCCGGCCATCTCGATGATGCGGATGCCCTGAAGCGGCCCGGCCATTCAGCCTCTCCCCCTGTAGGGTTGCACGCCCTGTTCCGGCAGCCACAGGCCGGCGGGTGGCGGCCCGGATTGCCAGAAGACATCGATCGGGATGCCGCCGCGCGGATACCAGTAGCCGCCGATGCGCAGCCAGTGCGGCCGCATCCCGGCGACAAGGCGCTTGCCGATGTCGATGGTGCAGGCCTCGTGGAAGGCGGCGTGGTTCCGGAACGAGCCCAGGAACAGTTTCAGCGACTTCGATTCGACGATCGTCTCGTTCGGCACATAGTCGATGACGAGATGCGCGAAATCGGGCTGGCCGGTGACGGGGCAGAGCGATGTGAATTCGGGCGCGACGAAGCGAACCAGATAGAGGGTGCCAACGTGCGGATTGGCGGGATAGTCGAGCACGGCCTCGTCCGGCGCGGCGGGGAGCGCGGACATCTGCCCGAGGTGGCGCGGCGCGGCACCGGGCGCGGCGGGATCGGAAGGCGCATCAGCCATGCCGGCCCCATGCCGCCTGCCACCCTTGAAGGGAACCCCCCATGCTGCTAAGGCGCCCGCCTGCTGGAAATGCCGCTTTAGCTCAGCCGGTAGAGCACATCATTCGTAATGATGGGGTCAGGTGTTCGAGTCACCTAAGCGGCACCAGCCAGTCACTCGGTGGTGAGACACCCCGAGACACCCACTACGGGAGCCCTTTTATTCCGCAATTACCGCGGCTTGCTGAGACGGTAGATTCGCCCAGCCAGAACAGAGACGCTTTCACCGCCCTGACCGGCGCAGCTTTATCCCAAAATCTCTCAGGGCCACTTTCGCGACCCCGACGATGCAGTTCGGTGGTGATTGGGAGTTGGAGGCTGGTCAGCCGAACCCGAGCATTTGTCGCTGCTGCGACCAGTCGTGTGGGAGCCGCGGCATTTTCATCAGGGCGCGGCGGGACAGATTCTCTGGCTGCCGGCCTTCAAGGATGCCGGTCAGGATGTCAGGCGCGAGATAGCTGATGCGCAGAAGGTCCGCTGTGTGCTCACGGCTGTAGCCAAGCTGTGATGCCAGCGCGTCGAACGTGGATGCAGAGACCGTCGTCATGCGGTCCCGCAGCGTCTGGGCCTGGACGACCAGTTTGATGAGAGCCGGGTCCTTGTGCGTGGGGTTCTTCTCTTCGCCGGGTGGGATCGCCAGCTTCAGCTGCTTGCCAACCCGGACCGAGGCGATCGGGACGGTGTGTTGGAGCTCGGTGTCTGTTGCCAGCGCCTCGTCCAGGCTGGCGAGATCGATGCGCATCTGGATCGCGTCGGTCTCGACCTCAACGTGCTGGACGAACTTGCGAACAAGGCTGCGCGCATCACTGCTGTGCGGCTTGGCGAGGATCTCGATGCTATCATCCCGTATCGCCTGCAGCAGCTCGATCCGATCGCCGCTGAGCTCACCATTGTGGATGGCATGGGCAACCTGCTGCTCGATGGCCGTATTGAGCTGCTGAATGATCCGTCCCTCCAGATCATTGGCACTCAACCGGAACACGGGCGTGTCCTTGTGGCTTGGATCATCCTGCTGCGATACTGAGGTGGTCCCGGAAAGCTGGACAGGGTGTTAAGCTATTCCTGATCTGAAGGAC
>VFQR01002778.1_pt1 | contig 10636 bp, 7 predicted proteins | sample 3512321 | NCBI WGS metagenome assembly VFQR01 (sample SAMN10412374, study PRJNA504923) | tailings metagenome | isolation source: Relicate 3 Philex TSF1 revegetated site | place: Philippines: Tuba, Benguet | collected 2017-08-29
AACTTATGTTGCCCAACAAGCAAAACTATACCCCAAAATCCCAATTTTAATTTCTCATGGCTCTCCAGAACCTTGTATATGGTTAATTTTTCAGCGGGAATTTGCCAGCTTAGAAAACGTTTGGTTAGAAAAGTGTGCAAATTCTACCTTTGAAAATTTTTATTATAGTATTCCTTTATTGCGTAAATGGCGCGTACATAAAGTAAAACTGATTACATCTCCAACCCATTTACCAAGGGCTAAATGGATGGCGCAGATTCTCTTAGGCGCTCATGGGATTTGGGTAGAGCCAGAAATCGTTCAAGAATCAGGTGTTCCTGGTAATCGGGAATCTTGGCTCAAAACTGCACTAGATTTAACCCGCAGCTTATTTTGGGCAATTTTAAGTCAAATTATTCAACCACAATGCTCCAACGTTACCAGGCTTGCTGATGTGGATATACAAGCTTGGCAAAGTCGGGGTTTTAGATGCGAACATCAAGGGGGAGTGGGAAGATAAGAAGATGGCTATACCTATAACTATTGTCATTTACTTATGAATTTTTCTTTTACTTACTACAGCATTTCATGAGAATCCTTTGCGTACCTCTGCGTTGACTTTGCGCCCTTTGCGTTTAATTTCCAGCACCATATTACCCAAAGCTGTACTGAGCTATTTTTTGTATAGATTTACAGTTATCGTCTGTTAATGAAAATCCTTGATTTTTTCTAGTAGTTATTGAATTTAGAAAATTTTCAATTTTTGACTAACATAGCAAATAATGTTGTAAATTTGCATGACAAAATTTTACATTTTACAAATCAAATCTTTTGAAGATTAAAAGTTATTAAGGTTTGTGTGGCAACAGTAGTATTTTATTTAACTAATTTTTGGATCTACGCATAAACTTATAAAAATTAATATAATTTTTGCATGAGTATATCCTAAATTTATTTACAAATTTTCCTGGCAAATTTTTCATTAAAACTTCAGCTGGGTTTGGGCTAAAAAAGTGATACTCCACATAGTAAATTAATGAAAGTGCAGATATGCACGGGATGATATTATGACGACTCAGGAAGAAATTAGATTAGCACAAGCTTTGGATCGCATAGTTCATTGGCAAAGATGGGGGCCATATTTGAGCGATCGCCAATGGGGAACAGTACGCGAAGATTACAGCCATAATGGTACTGCGTGGGATTATTTTACCCATGACCAAGCCCGTTCTCGCGCCTATCGTTGGGGAGAAGATGGAATTGCTGGAATTTCAGATAATCACCAACGACTTTGTTTTGCCATTGCCCTTTGGAATGGTGAAGATGCTATTCTCAAAGAACGAATTTTTGGTCTCACCGGCAATGAAGGCAATCATGGCGAAGATGTCAAGGAATATTACTTTTATTTAGATAATACTCCCACTCATTCCTATATGAAAATGCTGTATAAATATCCACAAGCAGCATTTCCCTACTCGCAATTAGTTACAGAAAATCAACGCCGCAGTCGTCAAGAACTAGAATTTGAATTACTAGATACGGGTGTATTTGATGATGACCGCTACTTTGATGTTTTTGTAGAGTATGCCAAACATTCTGCGGAAGATATTCTTATCCAAATTACAGTAGTGAATCGAGGACTAGAGGCAAAAACACTCCATCTTCTACCTACTCTTTGGTTTCGCAATACTTGGTCTTGGAATGGAGATGATAACAAACCTATTTTAAAAGAAATTAAATTAAGTGATGCTTGTAATATCATTGAAGCATCTCATTTAACTTTAGGAATGAGGTGGCTTTATTGTCAAAAACCAACTGAGGTTTTATTTACAGAAAATGAAACTAATTTCCAAAAATTATTTGGTTATAATAATGCATCTGCTTATGTAAAAGATGGTATTAATGATTATATTGTTCAAGGATTAAAAGCGGCTGTAAATCCAGATAAAATAGGTACTAAAGCATCTGCTAATTATATATTAACAATTGGTGCAGGTGAAACTAAAATTGTGAAATTGCGACTCAGTAATATACCAAATTTAGTTGAGCCATTGGGCAAAGATTTTGATGAAATTTTTAACAAACGACAACAGGAAGCAGAGGAATTTTATCAGCGAATTGTACCACATTCTTTGAGCGAAGATATGCGGAATGTGCAGCGACAAGCTTTTGCTGGAATGTTGTGGAGCAAGCAATTTTATCATTACATTGTAGAGGATTGGCTAAAAGGCGATGGCAACGCTCCATCCCCACCACCAGAACGCCAAAATGGCAGAAATCAAGAATGGTTTCATCTATATAATGAAGATATTCTTTCTATGCCTGATAAATGGGAATATCCTTGGTATGCTGCTTGGGATTTAGCATTTCATACCATTCCTTTGGCAATGATTGACCCAGAATTTGCTAAATATCAATTGGATATTTTAACGCGGGAATGGTATATGCATCCTAATGGGCAAATTCCTGCTTATGAGTGGAAATTTAGTGATGTTAATCCACCGGTTCATGCTTGGGCAACTTTGCGAATTTATCAGATCGAACAAAAAATTTATGGGCGAACAGACCGACAGTTTTTAGAACGAGTCTTTCAAAAATTAATGCTGAATTTTACCTGGTGGGTAAATCGGAAAGATGCCAAAGGTAACAATGTTTTTCAAGGTGGATTTTTAGGATTAGATAATATTGGTGTATTTGACCGCAGTGCAGAACTGCCCACAGGCGGACACATTGACCAATCTGATGGTACAAGTTGGATGGGAATGTATTGTTTAAACATGTTAGCTATTGCCTTAGAATTAGCCAAGACTAATCCTGTTTATGAAGACATCGCTACTAAGTTTTTTGAGCATTTTCTGTATATTGCTGATGCCATGAATAAGATTGGCGAAATGGAAGTTAGTTTATGGAATAAATCCGACGGTTTTTACTACGATGTACTGCATTTAAATGAGCAGCAGATTACCTTAAAAGTTAGGTCAATGGTAGGATTAATTCCTCTGTTTGCCATTGAAACAATTGAACCAGAAACATTAAAAATGCTTCCGGGTTTTAAAAAGCGTTTGGAATGGTTTATCCGCAACCGTCCTGACTTACGACAAAATGTAGCTTGCATGGAAACAAAGGGAATTGGTGCTAGGAGATTGCTGGCGATCGCTTCTAGAGATAAACTCAAAAGTATTCTCCAAAAAATGCTTGATGAAAGCGAGTTTTTCAGTCCCTACGGTATTCGCGCACTTTCCAGATTTCACGCCCAACATCCCTATATCTTTGATGTCAACGGTTGTCAATTTCGTGTAGATTATGAACCTGCTGAATCTAGTAGTGGCTTATTTGGTGGAAATTCTAATTGGCGCGGCCCTATTTGGTTTCCAGTGAATTTTTTATTAATTGAATCTCTACAAAAGTTTCATTCTTATTTAGGAGATGATTTTCAATTGGAATGTCCAACCGGTTCTGGTAAGATGATGACACTCCGCGAAATTGCATTAGAACTATCTCAAAGGTTAATGAGAATTTTCTTAAAAGATTCCTCTGGAAAAAGACCTGTTTATGGTGCAACATCAAAGTTTCAAAATGACCCCCATTGGCAGAATTTAATTTTATTTTATGAATATTTTCATGGTGATAATGGTGCCGGAATTGGAGCCAGTCACCAAACAGGATGGACTGGTTTAGTTGCTAACTTAATCCAGGAATGTGGCGAATATAAAACACAATATCATGGACAAAACAATGATGAAGGTAAAAAAGCGATCGCTTTAGCATAAGAATACGTTAATTTATATCAAGCAACAAATCTCCAGCTTCTTTGAAAAGTCGTAGATTTGAAATATCTTTGTTGAGTTATAACCAAATTCCTCATTAACAAAAATTAGTCACTTTGAATAGTTATAGTTTAATTATTCATCAGCAAACAAAGACTCTAAATCTCGATAGCCACTGGCAACACGAGTAATACTAATTCCGTCTTCTCTTGGATAGTAGAATATAATGTAATCATCTACAACAAAACCGCGCAGATTCGGTACAAACCTTGCATAACTTTTTTCCATATTAGGAAAATTAGCTACTAATTTACACTTCTGGCGAATATCATCAAAAAGCTTACTAGCTGCTTTTGGGTTACTACGAGCAATATATTCACAAATTTCGTCTAAATCTCGAATTGCTGCATCTGAAAGTGAATAATTGCTCATTCAGAAGACTCCTCAGTAATTCGACGAATTTTTTCTTGGAATCTGGCAAATACAACTTCACCATCAGTTACTTGTTCCTTAGCGATTTGTTCAGTTCCTAAAGCAATTTTTTGTCGTAATTCTTCAATTCGCTGCTCTCTTTCTTGTAGCAGTTTAAAGGCTTCATTTATTACATCATCTGCACTAGCGAATCTACCAGTTGCAAGCTGCGCCTGAATAAATTGCTCTAATTCTGGCTTAATTTGGATGTACATATTTTCTCACTTTATATAATTAATACTGTTATTATCTTTGTTCTAACAACATTGACACATAAAAAGCAATTGTTGGTTATAGCTACCTCGCTTGTGTGAGTTTGCTAGATTTGATGTTATTTTCAGCTTGCTTGTTACCTGCTCCTTTTAAGTAGGATTATATCAAGCGATCGCTTTGACAAATCTTCATAAATCGCCATATTGACAATCTCAGATTAGGTATGCAATTGTTTATTGTAAGACAAGCATAAATAACCGCACTATAAAGCGCAGGTTTTTGGTAGTGGTCTCAGCAGCAACAATTCCTAGTTTCCTGCCGAGCTTCGTGTCATCCCTTCAGCTGAGTATTTAGCCGAAATTTTAGTCTAGTAATTGATTAGACTTTCAATGGAAAGACAAGAGGTTCGGATAAATGTTCAGGGGAAGGGATGACGCGAAACTTGGTAGGAAGCCAGGAATTCTTACTGCTGAGACTTTAACTAAACTCAAGCGACGGTAGCAAATTTTTTCATAGAGTAAGATTCATTTTTGATAATTTTCCTCAAAATAAATTTGTTAATCATAGATGTGCGATTTTCCAATGCTGCTACAAACAAAAAGCAAAATGGAAAATCAACAAAATGAATTCCAAACAAAAACGTAATAAAAAACAGCAACTTACTAATTTTTATGGCTCTAATTGTTGGTGGTGTCGTGAGAACATACCACAAGAAAGGTTGACAATTGAACACCTTTTACCCAAAAGTCGTGGCGGTTATAATTCTTTTGAAAACTTGCGCCTTTCTTGTTTTAAGTGTAATAACACTCGTGGAAACAGTATTTATCCGCCTATCTTGATAAAAGGTAACTTTTGATAAATAGCACCTCAAATTTTTGAGTATTTGTATCTTACAGGGTAGGTATCTTATCTACCCTTCTCAATCAATTAGCTAAGACAAAAAACAAAACATAAAAATGCACAAACTTCTAATATTTCGCGATGAAAAACTTCTACGCCGTGCGCTGACTCACCGTTCCTATGTTCATGAAAACCCAGGAGAAGGCGAACATAACGAACGCCTAGAATTTCTTGGTGATGCTTTGCTAAATTTCTTAAGTGGTGAATATCTCTATCGCCGTCACCCAGAAAAGGGAGAAGATGAATTAACGCGGCGGCGTTCTGCGTTGGTAGATGAAAAGCAGCTGGCAAAGTTCGCTGAAGAAGTAGATTTAAACTTTAAAATGCGCTTAGGAAAAGGTGCCATTCAAGACGGAGGATATCATAACCCAAATTTACTTAGCAGCACCTTTGAAGCTGTTATTGGTGCTTATTATCTAGATAATAATTCAGATATTGAAGCAGTTCGCGCAATTATAGAACCACTGTTTAATTCTGTACCCGAACAAATTGTGATTTCCCGTTCTAATGTAGATGCAAAGAATCGCTTTCAAGAATGGGTACAACGCAATGTTACCCAAACTCCTCCTAAATATATCACAGTCCAAACAGGCGGTTTGTCCCACGCACCGGAATTCGTAGCCAAAGTACTTGTAGGTGAAAAAATCTATGGCGAAGGTAAGGGACGTAATAAAAAAGATGCTGAAAAAGCTGCTGCTGAAGATGCGTTGATTAAGTTGAAAAAACAAGGGTTGGTGTAGAGGTGATTTTTTCACGCAGAGGCGCAGAGGCGCAGAGAGAGATGTGAGATTTTGGTGTCAAATTAACTTTTTTCTACTTCTAATTCTAAGGGTAAAACTACAGTGAAAGTCGAACCAACTCCCACTTCAGAAACTAAGTTAACTTCGCCTTGTAATAATTTCACTAACCGCCAAACTATTGCCAACCCTAATCCTGTACTATCAGGAAGGTAAGGACGATCGCCAGCATTTACCCGAAAATAAGGTTCAAATATTTCGGCTTGGTGTTCTGGTGCAATGCCAATTCCAGTGTCGGAAACTGCGATCGCCCATTTCTGTTTCTCCAACACTTGACACATTACAATAATAGTCCCAGACTCTGTATAACGAATTGCATTACTAATAAGATTAGTAACAACTTGTTGCAATTGAAATGAATCTGTAAGTAAATCTTGAGGAGCGCGCTGGCAATCGAATACGATTTTCAAGTTTTTCTCTACAGCTAAAGGTTCCAACATTTCACAGACATTATGAATGAGTTCCGGCACATTCGTCGGTGCTAATTGCAGTTTTATTTGTCCCGCATCATAGCGCGAAAGTTCCAACACATCATTAATTAAGTGAAGTAATTGTCTACCATTACGTAACACCCGCTCAATATGTTCTAAATTGGTATAGTTGTCTTTTATCTTGGTTTTTTTGCGTTGTTGGCGTAAAAATAAATCTGAGTATCCAATAATTGAAGTTAGGGGATGTTTTAATTCGTGGGCTAGTTGGGAAATATACTCTTGATTAGCGCTAATTAACCTTGTCAATTCCTGATTGTGCAGCGTTAATGATGTTTGTAACTGCCTCAGTTCTCGCAACCGTTCTTCAACATAACTCTTAAAACAGCGAGCGATCGCTTCATCTACAATAGCGTCAATCAAACGCATAGAACGAATAATTTCTGCCGGTGTTCCTTTCAATAAATCTGCGTGAATAGTGTCAAATATTACTGTTCTTAATAGATGATATTCTCTGGCAATTTCTGTTGCATCAAAACCTTGTTCGGCTCGAATCGCCCCATGCTCAAAACTCGCAACAATTATCGATTGAATGTCATTCTCCTCAGATTTTGAAAGTACCGTTACCATTGCTTTCAAAACACTGGGAATATGATTTCTAATGGCTGTATAAGATAAATCATCAGCACTTTCAATCCGTTGATCTTTACGAACTGCTTTCACCCACTTGTTTAGGATGATATCAGTTTTGTCAGCCAGGAATTGACTAAAATCCATTATGTTAAATTCAGCTAACAGAGAGATGAGTAAATTTCCATATGCAATTAGTTTAGCCACTAGAGCGACTTTTTACCAAAAAAAAATTCAAAATTCACCTATCAAAAGTAATAGATTTTATCTATCGTCTCGTAGATTAGCAAAAACTTGAAGTATCGTTGTCAAATTTCAGTACGCAACATATTAATGTATAATATATATTGTCTTTATAAATAAAAATCTAGTAGTTAACAATGTAGATCCTTGATGATATTACTGCTGTATTCCTTACTATGTAAGAATTTTCATCCTAAGATAGTTCAATTTTTTAACATTTATAATATTTATAAATTAAGTAAAAACAAGGTTAATAACTTGACAATAGTATTTAAAAAAACTAAATTTTAAAAAAAAGAGATGATTTTTACTGAGCGTTAATGTTATACTCTTCACATCAACGTTATATTGTGCGTAATTTCGTACCTTTTAGAGTAAGTCAGCCTAATCCAGCGCATCACAGTGCATAACGCTGGAGCGGAGGAACCAAATTGTGGGGCGTATCTTGGAGAAAGTTATGAGTTATGAGTTATGAGTTATGAGTTATGAGTTATGAGTTATGAGTTATGAGTTTTTAATTAACTCTTCACTCCTCACTCCTCACTCCTCACTTTTTACTCCAAATTAACAACTTTCTTCAGAAGGGCATCTCTCAGCCCTAGCCCGTCAGCTAACTTCGTAGGCATTGAGAGGAGACTGAAGAGACGGCATTTTTATCAATGTTCCGATCTCATCAGTGTCCAAGGCTGGTACTGCTCGGTTTTTTGTACCTGCACTTCAACCTGTTGAGGTTTCATAATGATCTTTCAATTAAATTTAGCAGCGATCGCCGCGATCGCTGGACAAACTGCTTGGAAAAAGACAAAACCCGTCATCAGTAAAGATGTCTTCTTTTTACCTGTTTTGGGTTTTTTAGGAATAATTGTGCTGTGGTGGATTGTTGCACTTGCCAATCATGAATTAATGCCCACCCCACCAGAAGCACTATCAGCTAATTTGGACTACATCTTAAATCCCTTTTACCAGCGAGGCCCCGGTAACTTAGGAATTGGTTGGTTATTAATAGCAAGTCTGCGAAGAGTAATACTAGGCTTTTTATTAGGTGCAGTAGTAGCCATACCTCTAGGATTTCTGATTGGCATGTCTAGACCGGCAATGCTAGCCCTCAATCCCATCATTCAAATTTTTAAACCCGTATCGCCTTTAGCTTGGTTGCCCATTGCCTTAGCTATCTTCAATTTGGCAGATCCTTCGGCAATTTTTGTCATCTTTATTACTTCCCTATGGCCGACAATTATTAATACTGCCTTAGGAGTTTCTAGCGTTCCCAAGGATTATTTAAATGTGGCAAGAGTATTAGAAATGCCACGTTGGCGGCAGATTATCAAAATCATTTGGCCTGCAAGTTTGCCCTATATTTTTACAGGTTTGCGAATTAGTTTAGGGATAGCTTGGTTAGTTATTGTGGCAGTAGAAATGCTCACAGGTGGTGTTGGTATAGGCTTTTTTGTCTGGGACGAATGGAGCCGCTTAAACCTGAGTTCAGTTTTTCTAGCAGTGTTAGTAATTGGTGTCACTGGATTAATTCTTGATTACGCCGTCGGTAAAATTCAAGAAATAGTAACTCGCCGCCCCACACCTTCTAATTAAATCAGAATTCTGAATTCTGAATTCAAATAGTCTCTTTGTCTAGCTTTGAGAGTTAGATAGGGTAATTGACGCTTTTTAACTTTGGGCGTTTGCATCTTGACGCTAGCAATTAATCACCGAATTTTGGATTTTGAATTTAACAATTCAAAAATGATTGATTATCCATGAAATCAATCTCAAATATCAAATCCAAAATCTCAAATTGAGTCACCAACGGAGCCACATAAATGAGTGACTATCACTACACTCGACGAGACTTTATCAAAGGAATAGGAGCAACCACAGCTGGAATTGCCCTTTCTTCCTGTGCAATTTCTGGAGATAGATCTGCCCAAGGATTAACAGAAGAAGCCTTAGCTGTACAACCAGTAGTTAAATCCAGCGAATTAGAAAAACCGGATTTAATTGTTGGATACGTTCCCGTTAATGATTGTGCGCCATTTGCGATCGCCTGGAAAAAAGGCTTGTTCCGCAAATATGGTTTAAACGTCACCCTCAACCGGGAAGCCAGTTGGGCCACCTCCCGCGACGGCGTCATTTTTGGTCGCTTGGATGCTTCACCTGTAGTATCCGGTGCGGTTACCAACGCCAGAATTGGCGCTGAAGGCGCACGCCACGCCTCGTTGTGTGCAGCCATGACCATTCACCGCCACGGTAATGCCATGACCATGAACAAAGCGATGTGGGATTATGGGCTGCGTCCTTGGTACGAGTATCAAGAAAAATATGGCGATGGCGCACTAGAAGCTTTTGGTAGAGATTTTCGGGGCTACTTCGATAGCCAGCCACCAGAAAAAAAAGTTTGGGCAGTTGTTCTCAGTTCCGCCATTTACGAATACTTTGTCCGTTACATATCCGCCGCTGCTGGTGTCGATCCTTTCAAAGAATTTCGCGTCATCATTGTTTCCCCGCCCCAGATGGTTACCAATGTGCGAATTGGCGCTATGCAAGCTTATATGGTTGCAGAACCCTGGAACACCAGGGCAATTACAGGAAACGAAAACATCGGCTTTACCTTCGCCCAAGGGAAAGAAGTCTGGTTGGGACACCCAGATAGACTTTTGGGAGTAATGGAATCTTTCATCGAAAAATATCCCAAAACCTATCGTTCCCTTGTCAAAGCCATGATTGAAGCTTGCCAATATTGCAGCAAAGCAGAAAATCGCCAAGAAGTTGCTGAACTGCTAACAGACCGTTCCTTTACAGGTGCAAAACCGAAAAATAAAAATGCGCCAATTACCAAGCTTACGGGCCCGGCAATTCTTGGTAACTACAACTATGGCGGCTTTGATGGCAAAGACCGCACTATTCAAGCTGCTGACAACACAATTTTCTACGATATTCCAGACAATCTTCCCAAACAGCCAGGAGAACATTCGACATTTTTATGGAGATCTAGAAGTATTTGGTTAATGACTCAAGCAGCAAGATGGGGACAAATTAAAGCATTTCCTAAAGATGCTGAAAAACTAGCCGAAAAAGGTTGGAGAACAGATTTATATCGAGAGATAGCAACTGAAATGGGCATTCAATGTCCTAAGGATGATTACAAAGTAGAACCGTCAGAAGTATTTATAGATAAGAAAGGCTTTGATCCCAGCGATCCAGTGGGCTATCT
>VFQR01002779.1_pt1 | contig 10634 bp, 9 predicted proteins | sample 3512321 | NCBI WGS metagenome assembly VFQR01 (sample SAMN10412374, study PRJNA504923) | tailings metagenome | isolation source: Relicate 3 Philex TSF1 revegetated site | place: Philippines: Tuba, Benguet | collected 2017-08-29
GAAGTATCAACAGGCAACGTGACGGCCACGTTTTTTTCTGTGAGCCGACAAATAATTTTGTGCTGGGTTACCCACTGGCTGGAACGCTGGGGGTTCAACAAACCCGCCAATTTCTGGCAGGCCGATTCGTTTTGATCGGTATTTTCAGCATTTTTTGAAAAATCTTCGCGTTGACCCGGCGTTTGACGTTTTGGCGAAGACAATTGGGAATAGGAGCGGAAATGTTTAAACCCGCAAAACCGTTAAAAGAGATTGACATTTCGAACAGAATTGCCAATTGTAAGGCTGCCGAAGGCGGGGCTTGGTGTGAACTTTCTGAGGGGACACACCAGCCACCATTCAAAGCCTTCGGACGCAAGTTCACAAAGGGCAATGAAGATTTATCACCTTCGGTCAGCGAGAGCGTTTTAACGCTGCGCAGTCCGCTGGGCAATCCCATTCAAGTGAAAGGAAAGATCGACGTTTTTCACGTCGCGTAAATGCTGAGAGGCCGAGTGTTGGTAGCACCCGGCCTCTCTTACAGCAGTTCCGCGATACACCTCACAAACGCCTTACCAGGGCAACATTTGAAAGGGCTTTCGCAATTGTTCGCGGAAGCAACTGTAGGTCGTCGCATGCCTAGTGTCAACAAGAAAACGAATCGAGTTCAAGAATCTGCACCTGTTACGGGGATCGAGATCAGCCCCAACAGGCTTTACACGAAGGATGAATTGCTTCTTTTTATGGGGACGTGCAACAACACCTTCATTGCTTGGGTGGCTGCTGGTCTGAAGCCGCTCAACACCGGCACAAAGGTCAAATACTACTTGGGAAGTGATCTTCTTTTGCTTTGGAAGTCCGATGTGACAATGCCTCGGAAACGTCCAGTGAATGAAGCGAAAAACGAAGAACGTCGCAAATTCCGGAAAGGTTCGACGGCATAAATGATTCGAGTGAAATTGAAATCCCCGTCTGATCGAAAATTCATTCTGGCCACTTGGGAAGATCCGGTGACTGGGCAACCGAAGTTTCGTTCGACAAAAACTAAAGTCAGACGGGAGGCGGAACGGTTTGCTGCCCGGCTTGAAGATGAACTCAATTCGGGCACTTACCGAGCCCCGTCGATGATTGGTTGGGATGAATTCCGGGAACGCTACACGACTGAAGCTGCTGGCAGCCATGCCCCAAAAACGAGAGCGAAAAACGATTCGACGTTCAACGCCATTGAAGAATGGAAAAAACCGAAGTCGCCAGTGTCGATTTCTGCCAGCTACATTTCTGAGTACCAGTCTCACCTGCGACTGAAGGGGAGGAGCGAACACACGATTCGCGGTCATCTCACAGTGATTCGCAAAGCTCTGAACTGGGCCAAGAAAATGGAGATGATCAAGGTTGTGCCCTCGATTGTGTTTCCCGCGAATGTCGATCCTGCAAAGGGAAGGGCGGTCACAACCGAAGAATTTGAGCGGCTGCTGAAGATCGTCGATACGGAGATCAAAGAGCCGTTCCGGGAGAAGTGGAAGCATTATCTTCGCGGCATGTGGCTTTCGGGCCTGAGGCTTGAAGAATCGTTGCTCCTTCACTGGACGAACGACAAATTCATGACTCCCGATTTCAGTTCCAAATACCCGATGCTCCGGATTCAGTCTGCAGCCGAGAAGGGGAAAGCCTTTCGACTGTTGCCCATCACTCCGGACTTTGCGGCCTTCCTGAAGGAAACGCCGGTCTCTGCTCGCAAGGGTTTTGTTTTCAATCCGGACACAGTGATTCGCGGATTGAAAACCGGAGTTCACCGGCCCACTGCTGACCATGTGGGAAAAGTTGTCGCTCGCCTGGGCAAGAAAGCCCTGATCAAGGTTTCGGAAAAGAAGTTCGCCTCGATCCACGATCTTCGAAGATCGTTCGGAGAACGTTGGGCACTTCTCGTGATGCCCAAAGTGCTTCAGGAATTGATGCGTCACGGTGACATCAAAACGACGATGCAATACTACGTCGGGAACATGTCCCAAGACACTGCAGCAGCGGTTTACAACGCGATGCAGCGAATCGGTAACACTTTTGGTAACAGTTCCCCTCATGAGGCTTCTCCGGATCAACCCGAGAGAGCAGAAAACGCTTCGAAATAGCTTGAATTTCAATGTCCCCGAGTGGGTTCGAACCACTAACCTTCGGCTTCGGAGGCCGACGCTCTATCCAGTTGAGCTACGGAGACAATCGACCTGACCAGATGTTGGTCAGGCTCTTGAAGTATCCCAAGAAATGGGAAAGAGTCAAACCAAAGCCCTCTTGAAGAACGCTTCAAACTCACGAAACCCGCTCGATCAGAGCCTGATAGGCACCATCGGCTGGGCTGCCGGGCATGAATTTCTGCTCTTCAACCAGTCGGAATTGTGGCCCACCCGCTTCGGTTGTCGCAGCCAGGAACTGCTGCACGATCTCTTCATTTTCGAGGGGTTCAATACTGCAGGTCGAATAGAGGATGCGGCCACCAATGCGGACTTTACCGGCAGCCGTTCGCAGGATTGTCGCTTGCATCTCGCGCAGTTCATCGAGATGGGCGGGTGAATACTTCCATCGCGCCTCAGGACGCTTTCCGAGCACGCCGGTATTCGAACAGGGGACATCCGCCAGAACTTTATCGAACTCCATCGAGGGCAGGTTCTCGCCGCGCGGGCCGATGGTGATCGTCCGAATGATCGACAGCCCCAGTCGTTCGGCATTCTCATACACCTGACGGATGCGGCCACCATGCGTATCCGCAGCGATGATCTCGCCCTGATTCTGCATCAGTTCGGCCATATGACAGGTTTTCGAACCAGGAGCCGCACAAAGATCGAGCACCACTTCACCCGGCTGAGGATTTAATCGCCTCGCGGCATGTTGAGCCGAGAGATCCTGCACCGAGAATTCCCCTTCCTGAAAACCAGGTAACGTGCTGATTCGCACTGTCGAAAGGAGTCGAATCGTTTCCGGCAGGTCACCAGCTTCCGCCACGAAATCGGCTGCAAAGAGCTTCTGTCGGAACGTCTCACGATCGGTCTTCAGCAGGTTCACCCGCAAAGCTGTCTCAGTGACTTGATTGAACCAGAAGGCCATGCGAATTGTCGCTTCCACTCCATATTGCCCGACCCATCGTTCGACGAGATCGTTGGGAAAACTGAAGGCCGCGGCAATGTAAGAGCCGGGTGTTAATGTGGGCGAAGGGAAGAGATCGGTCGTCAGTTCTCGATACTGATGATGACCGATCGGCAGCGCTCTCGAGGAAGGTTCCGTGAGAATGTTCTCCGTCATGAGCTGAATCGCACTGCGGAGGACACCATTGACGAAGCCACCCCAGCGCATGTTGGCACGCTTGGCCAGATCGACCGTCTCATGCACAGCCGCATGTTGAGGAATGCCCTGGCACAGAAAGATCTGATACAGGCCAATTTTCAGTACCGTCTGCAACGGTCTTTCGAGTGTTTCCATCTGTCGATGGACCAGCGACATCAGCAGCGCCTGCAATGTTGATTGGCGGCGCACAATCCCGCAAATGAGTTCGTAAGCCAGCCGGCGATCACTGGGAGAGAGTGTCGTCCGATCGACAGCCTGATCGAAGACTTCGCCGATATGCTTGTTGCCGGCATGGTGCGCTTCAAGCACGTTAAAGGCCAGTTCGCGGGCAGTCCGCGGGGCCAGCAATTGCATGGGAGGCAGGACTGAGATATCCGGTGCATGCAAGGCTCGCCCGGCATCCGGGGCATGATGACTGTGTGGTGGACGACCGGGCGGCGCGGGGCGTTCGCGACGAGGGGAATTTCCTGTGTGATAACGCGTCGGCTCTTCGCCATTGGGTGCTGCTGGCCTTCGCGGTGGTTTTGAGCCCGCGGGCCGGGCTTCACTCCAACTGGTGACTCCACGCGGCGTGCGTGTTTCGCCAGCACCTGCACCAGCTTTCGGAAACGGACGTGGCTGGGAATTCTGGTTCGATGGACGTTGAAAGCGCGGCTTCTGCTCACGCGGTGGTCGTGTTGTCTCCGATGGATTCGCTCCCGCACTGGCAGAAACATCGGTGTCTGGTGCTGAACCTTCAGCTCCGGGAGCGACCCACAAAAAGGGGTTCGGCCCGACGCGACCAATTCGAGGCCCGGCAGGCGGCTGCTGACTGCGATCAGAGGCATACGGCCTGCGCTCTGGTCGATTGCCAGGTCGATTCTCTTCCTGACGGCTGAAACCGGGTCGGCTAAAACCAGGGCGGCTGAAACGTGGTCGGCCATCATCTCGTGGTGTGGGTGGGCCAGATCTTCGTGGCGGAAACGACCGCGGTTCATTCGTATTGTAAGGCTGGTTCGAACCGGGGGCTTGTCCTGCTCCTCCGGGACCAGCCGGATCAACAGGCCTCGGTGGATTGGGCGAACTCTTTTGACGCGAGATCGATTTCTTACGGCCCGGACGACGAATCTCCCCGCGACGCTGGCGGAATGTATTCACCGGAGTTTCTGGTGTCCCTGAGTTCTCTGGTTGTGGCGAGGAACGTTCCGCGCGGGGCGGAAGTTCCGGTGAGTTTTCAGCGTTCATAGCGAGCTACTTTCTTCGCAGAGGCGGGCGAGATCCGCAAAGAAGTCGGGATACGTCTTTGAGGTGCAACCAGGATTGTCGATCACTATCCCGGAGTGAACGAGCCCCAACAGGGCAAAACTCATGGCCATGCGATGATCATCGTAAGTATCGACCAGTGCCGGATTCGACTCAGAACATCGAGGAACCCCCGGATAAATGGTCATGCCATCTTCGAATTCGACAGCACGGATCCCCAGCTTGTTAAGCTCAGTGACAACGGCTTGGATGCGATCCGTTTCTTTGTGACGGACGTGAGCAATGTTGCGAATCGTGGTGGGGCTTTGAGCAAATGTGGCGACGACAGCCAAAGTTTGAGCTGTGTCACTGATGGCATTCATGTCGATCTCAATCCCCTTGAGGGGCTGGCCTTTGACGGTGATCTGCCGCTCGCCCCAGCGAACTTCGCAACCCATCTGCTCGAGGGCTTTGACGAACATCACGTCGCCCTGTAATGCGTTGGCGTTGAGACCATCCACTGTAATCTCGCCACCTGTGATGGCCGCAACAGCGAAGAAATAGCTGGCGGCTGAAGCATCCGGTTCAATGTCGTACTGAATCCCCTGGTATGTGGCTGGCTTGACGATGTATGTGCCGGGCTGCGGGCATTCCACAGAGACTCCAAAAGCCGCCATCACACCGGAGGTCATTTCGACATACGGCTCAGAAACCATGGTTCCGATGGTTTCAATCTGCAGTGGTTTTTGATTGTAGGGGCTGGCCAGAAGGAGCGCACTCAAAAACTGGCTCGACTTTTCGGCTCGAATCGAGACATTTGAAGCGGATAAACCGGTTGATTCAATCACCACAGGGGGGCAGCCCGAATTGAGTTCGCACCGCGCCTGGCAGCCCATGGCCCCCAGGGCAGAAATCAGATCATCAATCGGTCGCTCACGCATGCGGCTGTTACCATCCAGCCGGTAATTCCCCGACTGGCCATTGCCTGGCCCCAGAGCACACATCGCTGCCAGAAAACGAATGCTCGTGCCACTGTTTTCCAACCACAGCTCGGCCCGCGCATTGGGAATTTTCCCACCGCAACCCTGCACCACCACACGATGTTCGTCTGTGTACTCTTCGAGTGAGATCCCCAGCCGGCGGAGGCTGTCAATCATCACTTCCGTATCACGGCTGTGCAGCACACCGGTCAGCTCACTCGTTCCTGCAGCGAGTGCCGCCGTCACCAAAGCTCGGTTGGTTAAGCTTTTTGATCCCGGGGGACGCATCACGCCAGAAATCGCTCGTCCAACAGGTTGCATGGCGTAAGTAGAATTGGCAGACACTCCCGAACATCCTCAATGTTGCTTCGACGTGAAAACTCAGATGCAAAGGCAATTCTGGTGGAAAAGCGAAACCATGATCTTAATCAAGAACCGCAGTCTTTACCATCACACTCGGCAATTCCCGCTCATCGAAGAGCGGAAGTCCCGAGCGGAATCGTTTGAACAGCAGCACAAAATTCGATGCCAAAATTCGCTGCCACGGTTTGTGAAGTCATTCACCTGCTGAGAACCCGATGCCTCGCTCATGACCAATCATGTGCTTTCCACGAAAACTTCCCGGCATTTGAGGTTAGCGTGTGTGGCTTTATCCGGTTAGTTACGCAACACCTTTCAAAGCCATCTCTGGCCTGATACAGGCACTTCACCGGGGAAATCTCGTCCACCTCACGTGATGGGGCCACTTCAAATAGAAGCCAATCCTAAGGTCGATGAACCATGGCAGAACTTAATGGCAAGCGGATTGTGATTGCAGGAGGAAGCGGATTTCTAGGTTTGTCGCTGGCAGAGCACTTCGTAGAGGCTGGAGGTCAGGTCACAATACTTTCCCGATCCCAGCCGAAAAGAAGTGGTCGCTGGGAAACGGTCACCTGGGACGGTCGGACTCCAGGAAACTGGATGGAGTCATTGAACGGTGCAGATGCCGTTGTGAATCTGGCGGGCCGAACCGTGAACTGTATCAAGACTCCGGATCATCAGGATGAAATTCTTCGATCCAGAGTCGAATCAACGCGGGTCCTCGGAGAAGCCATGCGTGTCGTCAGCTCTCCGCCACCTGTCTGGGTGCAGATGAGTACGGCACACATCTATGGCGATCCGCCCACTGCTGTTTGTAGCGAGGAAAGTATCGAAGGCATTGGCTTTGCACCCATGATCGGTCGCGCCTGGGAGTCTGAATTCGCGCGAAGTCAATTACCTGGTCAGCGGGGTGTGATCCTGCGAACAAGCTTCGTGATCGGTCGTGATCGCGGTGCCGGAAGTGGCGCACTGGGAACTCTGGGCTTGATCACAAAGCTGGGCCTGGGAGGCCGGGTCGGCAAAGGGACACAAGGCCTGTCATGGATCCACGAGTATGATCTGAACAGGCTTTTCACCAGAGCCATCACAGAGCATTCCATGTCAGGTATCTATATCGCATCTGCTCCGAATCCAGTTTCTCAAGTCGAATTCATGCGAACACTGCGAAAGTCGATGGGAATGCCGATTGGTTTTCCGGCATTCGAGTGGATGGTTCGCATCGGTGCTCCACTCTTCTTTCGCACCGATCCAGAACTCGTACTCTATGGCCGATACGTTGTGTCGAAAAGATTAGCAAACGAAGGCTTCACGTTTACGTTTCCACGACTTGAAGCCGCCTTGGAAGATCTCTGTCGAAAAAAGATGTTACGACATGCTATTTAAATTCTATTTAACGATTCGGCATCTACAGTCGACCACTTCGGAAGATCCCATAGATCAGCCAGAGAGCCAGAACGCTGGATGTGAAGTAGATGGGCACGCTGAACCACAACGAGTCCATCCCCTGTCGGATAATCAGGGCCGAAGCGACGATCAACGCCGAAACGACAAATCCGACCACCAGTCGATTGCTCGCCCGCTCAAGTTCGAGAATCAGTTGTCCCAACCCCTGATGTTCCAGATGCACCCGCAGGTCATCCTGACTCAGCTTGGCAACAGCCTTATTGATATGCGCTGGCAGTTCATGAGCGACATTCCAGAGCTTTTTCGCCTCTGCACGAAACTCCGCCCGCAATCGTTGGGGCGAAAAACGGGCTCTGACCACATTTTCAATATAAGGTTGCAACACAGGGGCCAGATTAAAATCCGGATCGAGCCGTCGGCCAATTCCTTCTAAAGTGACAATCGCACGAATCAGCAGCATCAGACTCCCCGGGCAACGGATCTGATGTGTCGTCAGGAGCGACATAAAGTCGCCAAGCAACGTACCGACATTCAGCTTATCCAGCGGCACACCGTAGTAATTCCCGAGAAAATCCCGCATATCGACATGCAGTAAAGCTTCATCCACTGCCGTCGAACTTTCTCCAAACTTCAACACGGCCCGCACTGCCAGCGGAACATCCTGCCGACTGATGGCCACAAACAAATCGACCAGTTGCTCACGAATATCGGCATCCAGAATGCCAATCATCCCGAAGTCGAGCAGGACAATTGTGCCGCAAGGCTTGACGCGGACGTTCCCGGGGTGCGGGTCGCCGTGGAACACGCCTAGCTCAAAAGCCTGCTTCATGTAGAGCCGGGCACCGCTGGCTGCCACGGCACACGGATCACAGCCTGCATTCACCAGCGCATCGCGATCATCGACTTTGATGCCGTCGATGTACTCCATCGTCAGGACCGCTTCTGTCGTCAGATCCATCCAGACTTTCGGGACATAGAGCGAAGGATCATCGGCAAAGAGCCGTCGGAACTCATCCATCGTCCGGCCTTCGCGTGCGAAGTTCACCTCCCGGCGAATCGACCGCGCAAAATGCTTGACGAGTCCTGTCGGGTCAAATACGCGTGTTTCCGGGACATGGGCTTCGGCCAGCACAGCCATCTGTTCGAGCAGCGAAAGGTCGCGCTCGATATCTCGCACGACATTCGGCCGGCGAATCTTGACCACCAGTTGTGAGCCGTCAAATGCCACAGCCCGGTGCACCTGGGCCAGCGAACCGGCAGCCAGAGGCTCCATATCAAATTCGCGGTACAGCTCGTGAACTGGCTTCCCTAACTCACTTTCGACTTCGCGGATCGCTGCCTCGCTGCCAAAAGGAGGGACATGCTCCTGCAGTTTCTTAAGTTCGGTGATCATTGCGGGCGGCACGATATCTGGCCGCGTACTCATCACCTGGCCAAACTTGATAAACGTCGGCCCCAGACTTTCGAGAGAGAGACGCACTCGTTCAACAGTCGTGCATTTCTGCAGCGGTTTGTGCCTCCGCCAGAAGAACACGCGGCGAATACTCTGGTACCAAACTTCGCGCAGCCCGATGCGATCGACGAGGTCGCCAAACCCATGATTCAGCAACACGGTCGCAATTTCTCGCGTGCGACTCAAATTCCGCAACAATCGAAACGGACTGCTTTCCAATGCCCACACCTCCTCGGCTGCATGAAGACCTTACGGCAGTTTATCTGGCCAGCCAACCCACAGCCAGACCATCACCGATCCGCCACACCAAACTTCACCGACAGCGTGGCACTGCTGGCTGGCCCAGCAGTGGCTTTAAGAAAGCATCATCAAACGAGCTGATCATTATCATTCGAGATGCATCCCGGGCCGGAGTGCATGTTCAGAAGTTTAAATTCTTCGCTCATCCATTCGGCTCACCACCAAGCGCAGCATCTTCAAAAGCACGGTACATGCCAATGCACCAATTCGCACGAACTGTGGCAAAGAGCCTAAGCCCCTTTGATTTATTGCCACTTTGATATCTCACATCGACCCAAAGCGCTCGACATGCTGATGTCTTGTTGACCTGTCAGTTGATTAACCCGCCTTTTCCAGGTCACCCAGCATCATGAAGCCCCCCCGGGCAGACCCCGCGCGATTGGACGCTATTCGCTCAGTTCTTCGTGAAACAGGGTATTGACAGTGTTTCTCACAATCCTGATTCTTGAGGGAATTCAGATTCCAGAGTTGTCCGAGTCAAGCAGCGTTTCGATACAAACTCCTGTGACGTCCAGTTATTCAAAGGCTCATCGATGCTCTCACTCCATTCCGCTCGTGCTCGTTGGATGATCGGTACCTTCCTCCTGTTGGCCTGGGCCCTTACCGAGGGGAGCTTTTACCGCGCTACGACAGCTGCTGATAAGGAAGACCAGTCTTTGAGCGCCTTCATGCGGAAGAAACTCGATGCGTCATCGAAGATTCTGGAGGGGATTACCACTGAAGATTCTCAACTTGTGGTGCAGGGGGCGGATGCATTGCTTGCCATGAGTAAAACCGAGATCTGGAATGTGCTCCTCGACCAGGATTATCGGGACTTCAATACGGAATTCCGTGGGTCAGTCCGCAAATTGCGGGATGCCGCCGAAAAGGGAAATTTTGACAATGCCACCTTGCAATGGATGGATGCGGTGAAGTCATGCGTCGAGTGTCACAAATACGTACGGAGCCAGCGCCCGGTTGTGAAATAGAGTTGGTGAGAAGTCATGTCGGCGAGTCCGGAACTGCGGTGAGACGCGACGTCATCGTCGCTTTGTGGCCCTGGCTGAAACTCCGATTTCTGCTGGCAGGGCGAAGCCAAAAGAGGGGACTGGCGGAGCCGTATTTTCAGTAGAGTCTCATCTGAGATCTTCGGAGACCCACATGGAAGTAATTTCGGCAGCCGAACATCTTTTGCCCCCGGCACGCAGGTAGCTTGCAACTTTCAGGCTGTGTCACCTTGCATTCGAAAGTAGTGGAAATGCCAGTGGTTTGTGAACGTGAAGGGATTCAACCACGTCCACTCGAATTTACCTTTCGCCTGTCGATTAACGCTGGGAGTTTGGTCAAGGCTGAGAAAGTGCGATTGCGGGTCGAGGCTGCCTCGGGCTTAGTCGGGTTCATGATGATCGAACAACGGCGCGATCCTGAAGATCAGGATTTCGTCTATCAATTGAGATCGACAACATCCATGGAAGAGGGTGTCAGCCTGAACGACAAACTGGTCGAAGTTCTTCGCAGGTTGGGCGACACTTGGACACTCCACTTAAGTGAGCACGGGAAGGGACTGGAAGCAGCCACACGGAGTACGCGAATTCCTGGAGTGAGCTGGCTGGCAATCAGCGCCG
>VFQR01002780.1_pt1 | contig 10630 bp, 11 predicted proteins | sample 3512321 | NCBI WGS metagenome assembly VFQR01 (sample SAMN10412374, study PRJNA504923) | tailings metagenome | isolation source: Relicate 3 Philex TSF1 revegetated site | place: Philippines: Tuba, Benguet | collected 2017-08-29
TATCTTCCAAAGTTTGTAATAATAAACGCCTTGCTTGCAATTGCCAACCCCATTTCTGAATTCTGTAAGCTGATACAGTTCCAGCTACGGCGGCTAACAAGCCTATGGGTTGATTTAAAGAAATTCCTAGCAACAAACCTAACCCAGCGATTCCCCAAAATGGTAAGGCTACTGTTTGTCTTTGTTCTTCGACAATTTGAGTAATTATATTAGATTTATTTGTAGCTAATAATGCTTCTTTAACTTGCCGTTGTTCCACTGCCGATACTGATAAACCTATTTTACGGCGTAGTTTTTCCATTTTGCGAGCATCAGTACTATACTCAGTTAGCTCATCTTCTGCCATGAGCAGCAGTCTTTCTAGTTGCGCCATTGTGGATTGTATCTAGTATTGCGATACAGCCATTATCTCGAATAATTGTTATTTTTGGACTATGGGTAGGCATTTAATTGCAGAATGTAAAATCCTGCGACTCTGACGAGATTGGCTGCAAAATTTAGAATTAAATATGGGAAATATACTACTGAGATCTTAGATTAGTTCCAAAAACCGTTACATATATAAACCTACGGCTAATAGCGAAAATCCTCTCAAGACGAGTAGACCCTGCTGGTGTTATGTTTCTTAATCAACTTAAGTGGGATCAAGCTAAAAGCCTGTAAAATTTATTTTGAACGGAAAATTAGGTAGTAAGAATTAGGGACTTTCAAGATATTAAATTAAGAGGTAAGACATATGTCTATAGTATCTAGAAACACTTTATCTCCATCTTCTAAAGAGCGATCGCTCATTCTCTGGTTTGATGAAGTTGGTATTAGTGATATTCCCTTAGTTGGCGGGAAAAATGCATCACTAGGTGAAATGATTCAAGAATTAACACCCAAAGGTATTAATGTGCCTACAGGATTTGCTACCACCGCTTATGCATATCGTTATTTTATAGAATCAGCTCTTTTAGAAGCCAAGCTGCGGGAATTATTTGCTGACTTGGATGTAGAGGATGTCAAAAATTTACGAGAACGGGGAAAAAAAGCGCGATCGCTCTTAATCCACACCCCATTTCCTGTAGAATTGCGAGAGGCGATCGCCCAAGCTTATCAAAGTCTCTGTGAAAAATACAATGCAGAGACAGATGTTGCAGTCCGTTCTAGCGCCACCGCCGAAGACCTCCCCGACGCGAGTTTTGCCGGACAACAGGAAACTTACCTCAACGTCGTCGGTGTCGAAGGAGTTTTAGCAGCTTGTCATAAATGCTTTGCTTCCATATTTACCGACCGCGCCATTTCTTATCGTTACACCAAGGGATTCGATCACTTTAGCATCGCCCTTGCTGTTGGCGTCCAAAAAATGGTGCGTTCTGATTTAGCAACCTCTGGGGTAATGTTCTCCATTGACACAGAAACCGGCTTTAAAGATGCAGCCCTAATTACAGCCGCCTACGGTTTAGGTGAAAACGTAGTCCAAGGCTCAGTAAATCCAGATGAATATTATGTTTTTAAACCAACTTTAAAAGCAGGTTTTCGCCCAATCATCGATAAAAAATTGGGCAGTAAAGAACTGAAAATGATTTATGATGACGGCTCAAAATTTACCAAAAATGTCTCTGTTCCTTTCCGAGAAAGAGGTAAATTCGCCCTTAGCGATGAAGAGATTTTACAATTAGCCAATTGGGCATGTTTAATTGAAGATCATTATTCCAAAACCCACGGTATTTACACACCAATGGATATCGAATGGGCAAAAGATGGAATTACCAACCAACTTTTTATTGTCCAAGCACGTCCCGAAACCGTCCAATCGCAAAAAACCGGAAATGTTCTGCGGACTTATCGTTTTCTTAGAAGAGATGAAGAAAACAAACTAATAAATTCTCCCTCATCCCCCTCATCTCCCTCATCCCCCTCATCCCCCCACCCCCTCGTCACCGGACGCGCCATTGGCGAAGCAATTAGTCAAGGGAAAGCACGTTTAATTTTAGATGTTCAAAAACTCGAACAGTTTCAACCAGGGGAAGTTTTAGTAACAGAAAGAACTGACCCAGATTGGGAACCAATTATGAAACGTGCCAGTGCAATTGTGACTAATTCTGGTGGTAGAACCTGCCACGCCGCGATTATTGCGCGAGAATTGGGTGTACCTGCGATCGTGGGATGTGGCAATGCTACGGATATATTGAACACAGGTGAAGAAATCACAATTTCTTGTGCTGAAGGTGAAGAAGGAAAAGTTTACGCAGGTTTATTACCTTTTGAAGTTGAAGAAGTCGCCCTAGAAAACTTACCCCGCACCCGCACGCAAATTTTAATGAATGTGGGTAATCCCCAAGAAGCATTAGGTTTATCGGCAATTCCCAACGATGGAGTCGGTTTGGCGCGGACAGAATTTATTATTGCCAACCAAATCCAAGTTCATCCAATGGCATTAATTCAATATGATTTATTAAAAGATGAATTTGCCAAAGATAAAATTGCAAAACTTACCGCACTTTATGACGAAAAACCGCAATATTTTGTGGATAAATTAGCCCAAGGCGTCGGTAGAATTGCCGCAGCATTTTATCCGAAACCAGTGATTGTGCGAATGTCGGATTTTAAGAGTAATGAATACGCAAATCTGTTAGGTGGCCAACAATTTGAACCCGATGAAGAAAACCCCATGCTCGGTTGGCGGGGGGCGGCGCGTTACTATGATGAAGGTTACAGACAAGCTTTTGCCTTAGAATGTCAAGCCTTGAAGCGGGTAAGAGAAGAAATGGGTTTGAGCAATGTTATCCCCATGATTCCTTTTTGTCGCACTCCCGATGAAGGGCGGTTAGTGTTAGCAGAAATGGCAAAAAATGGTTTAAAGCAAGGTGTTAATGATTTGCAAGTTTATGTAATGTGTGAGTTACCCAGCAACGTGATTATGGCGGAAGAATTTGCTGAGATATTTGATGGCTTTTCCATTGGTTCCAATGACTTAACTCAGTTGACATTGGGGTTAGATAGAGATTCAGCCTTGGTGGCGCGGTTATTTGATGAACGGAGTGAAGGTGTGAAGCGAATGGTGAAAATGGCCATAGAAACCGCAAAAAAATGCGATCGCAAAATCGGCATTTGCGGACAAGCACCAAGCGATTACCCAGAATTCGCTCAGTTTTTAGTTCAACAAGGAATCGATTCTATTAGTTTAAATCCAGATTCCGTATTAAAGACAATGTTAGAAGTAGCAAAAGTTGAGGGTAGTAATTCCTCATTTGAGTAAATTTATGCCAGCTAGAGACCGCTATCACCAAAATTTAAAGAATGCCCTCATTAAAGATGGGTGGACGATTACCGACGATCCTTTTCATTTGAAGTGGGGCAAAAAAGATTTGTACGTTGATTTGGGAACTGAAAAATTACTAATAGCACAAAAAGGAACCCAAAAGATTGCTGTTGAAATTAAGACCTTCAGCGGTGACTCAGAAGTGGCAGACCTCGAACAGGCAATTGGTCAGTATTTTACTTACCTTGCTGTCATGAATCGTAATTATCCAGATAGAGTTTTGTATATTGCTATTCATGAGGATATTTTTACTGATATTTTTGAGGAAGAACCGCTTGGTAAACTTATATTGGAAGACTACAAAATTCCTCTAATCGTTTTTCACCCAAAGCAGGAGGTTATAGTCCGATGGGTACTATAGAGCAATACAGACAGTTAATTTGCAACATTCTTAGTGAACACACTAAGATTCCTTACTCTTACGGCAATATTCAGCATGAAACTATTTTTGATAAAGAAGAAAATCGATATTTGGTAATGATTCTTGGTCGAGAACCGGTGCCAGAACTTTCTCCAACTGCGACTCGTCGCGTACATGGCTGCCTGATTCACGTTGATATTATTGATGGTAAAATTTGGATTCAACGTGATGGTACTGAAGAGGGAATTGCAACAGAACTAGTCACAGCAGGTGTACCAAAGGATCGGATTGTATTAGGATTCCGGTCTGAAGAACTCAGGAAAAATTCAGAATTTGCTATTGCATAACCCTAATTCAAGTATCTTGCATACCGTTCTGTAATGATTAGAATCAATCCCGATCACGTCCTCTATCTCACCGTTCGTGACGAAGTTTACGCCGACATCTTTGATGAACCAATTGCTAAACTTTTGGTAGAAGATTACAAAGTTAATGTCGTCGTATTTCAGCTAGAAGAAGAGGTTATTTTCAGATGGATACCTTGGAGCAACACAGGCAGTTAATTCGGAATATTCTGATTGAACATACAAAAATCCCGTTCAGTACTGGTAACATTCAATTTCAAACAGTTTTCGATAGCGAACAAGACCGCGATCTCTTAATGATTTTGGGAAGAGAACCAGCCTACGATTTATCTCCTACTGTGACTCGCCACGTGCATGGCTGTATGATTCACGTTGATATTATTGATGCTAAAATTTGGATTCAACGTGATGGCACCGAAGAGGGAATTGCAACAGAACTAGTCACAGCAGGTGTACCAAAGGATCGGATTATATTAGGATTCCGGTCTGAAGAACTCAGCAAAGACTCAGAATTTGCTATTACATAACCAACGGTAGTTGAACTTCTGCATCACTACCTGTAACATAGCGATCGCTAGATTATCCTTGTGTAATTGTCTAGATAATTTTTGACTTCTCAACCATAACTATCCTAATATCTTGCAGAATAGCAACTTTGTTTAGTCAAAGGTAAGATGACAAATCTGTTAGAAACCGATCGCTTAATAATTCGCACTTGGATACCCGAACGCGATGCCGAACAAGCGTTTGCTATTTATAGTGACCCAGAAGTTACCTATTTTCTTGGTAATGGTTCTCGTGTAACGAGCATTGAGTCACAGCGTCAGCGTTTAGTAGACAATATCGAGCGATCGCAGCGACGCAACAATGGTACCGGATCTTGGGCAATTCTCGAAAAAGAAACTACAACAATTGTCGGAACTATCCTTCTCAAACAATTGCCCGACAAAGACGGCTTAGCCACTCAAGATTACGAAGTAGGCTGGCACTTACGGCGAGCATCTTGGGGTAAAGGGTATGCAACCGAAGCAGGAAGAGGTATGCTCAGCTACGGATTTAATATCTTGAATTTGCCAGTGATTTATGCAGTGGTGAAGCCAGAAAATCATGCCTCAATCCGTGTAACTCAAAGATTGGCTATGAAGCCAATAGGGCGAACAAAAAAGTATTACGGTATTGAACTGCTGCTATTTGAACAAAATGCATCTGAAGGTAGGGAGTAGGGAGTAGGGAGTGGGGAGATGGGGAGATGGGGAGATGGGGAGATGGGGGGACGCGGGGAGGGGACTAATGCCCAATGCCCAATGCCCAATGACTAATGACTAATGACTAATGACTAAAAAATGGTTCCGAATTGGAATAGTGGGTGTATTTCTGATGTCACTAGCCTTAAGGTTTTGGGGACTGGAGAGATTTAACACTCTGGTATTTGATGAAGTTTATTTTGCCAAATTTGGTAATAATTATCTCACTCATACGCCATTTTTTAATGCTCATCCGCCGCTGAGTCAATATATTGTTGGTATTGGCATTTGGATTGGCAGTCACATTCCTTTTTGGCACGATACGGTAAATGGGTTGACAGGTTCATTGCGATCGCCTTGGACTTATCGTTGGTTAAATGCCCTGACTGGCTCATTTATTCCTGTAGTTGTAGCTGCGATCGCTTATCAATTATCTTATCGTCGTAGCTTTGCTTTGCTTGCAGGTTTTTTCACTGCTTGTGATGGCATATTTCTCGTTGAATCTCGCTATGCCCTAAATAATATTTATATCGTTATTTTCGGTTTATTAGGGCACTGGTTTTTATTATTAGCATTGGATAATCAAAATCAACGACGTTCATTTTGGTTAGTTCTGGCTGGCATTAATTTTGGTGCTTCAGTTGGCACTAAATGGAATGGTTTATGGTTTCTTTTCGGTGCTTATCTAATCTGGATAACAGCCTGGTTAATTCAAGGAATACATTCTTTTTCTAACTCCAAACTTACTTTTATATCCCCCTCTTTGAGAGAAGAACAGGAAAGCATTAGTCTACGGCACAAGGTAGAAGTTAGTACTTATTCTCCCTCATCTCCCTCATCTCCCTCATCCCCTCATTCCCCCATCTCCCCATCTCACACACCACTCCAAAACCTAACTCAATTAAATACTTTCCAGATGTTGTTTTATCTAGGAATAATTCCAGCTTTTATTTACAGTATCATCTGGATTCCTCACCTCCAACTAGATAAAACATACGGATTTATTGCAGTACATCAGCAAATTTTGAAGTTTCATTTACAGATGGGTGGTAATAGTTCGGACATACATCCTTATTGTGCTGCCTGGTATAAATGGCCTTTGATGATTCGACCAATGGCATATTATTATCAAACGGCTGGAAGTATCAACGAACCGCTACCTGTCATGGGGCCGCCTTTACCTCCTGGTGCAGGAGAAGTTGTTTATGATGTCCATGCAATGGGCAATCCATTTTTGTGGTGGTTTGGTGTTGCTGCGATTTTATTTTTAATTGGGATGCTGGTGTCACAAGTTGTGATTCCTTGGGTAAAGGAAAAGCGCTTTTCTGTACCTGCAACTGTTGGTGTTGATACTTGGATTGGTTTGTATTTAGTGATAAATTATGCCGCTAATTTATTACCTTGGGTAAAAGTAACGAGGTGCGTTTTTATTTACCATTATATGTGTGCAGTGGTATTTGTATTTTTAGCGATCGCTTGGTTTGTAGATCAATGTCTTCGCAGTTACTATCAACAACTTCGCACAATAGGTGTCACAATCACTTTTATAATTGTAATTGCTTTCATTTTCTGGATGCCTGTCTATTTAGGTCTACCCCTCTCCCCTGAAGGTTATCAACTGCGAATGTGGTTCAGGTCTTGGATTTAGTAATTCGTAATCCTTGCTGTTCCTAGCAAACGGTACGCGAACGCAAGAAGCAAGCTACTAGTTTGAAGGCTTCTTGGACAAATCTTTCTTGCAACCTTCTGAAATCTGGTTGGTTCAATAATTGATTGTCCAGTGTTTTGACGACAATGCGATCGCCTTTTTCATCTTTGGCGAGATAAGTAATGCCAAAACGTCCCCGCCCTAATACACTTTCGAGGGTATATTTACCCCCCTGCAACTGCTTTGGAACTGCCCAAACCATCAGCTTGACTGTGAAACACTTGTGATAATTTTGGCATATAGCAAGGGACTGGGGATTGGGGACTGGGTGAAGTGACTAAAGCCTCTTTGACTTGTGAATTCTGAATTCTGAATTCTGACTTCTGATTTAAGGCAAAAATCGATCTAAAGCAGCTTTTAATTGTTGAATTTCAACTTCCATATTGCCTTCTTTTGCGGCTCTAGCAATACATTCGCTTAAATGTTCATCTAAAACAATTCGCGCTACCCGGTCTAATGCGCCTCGCACTGCGGCAATTTGTAATAAAACATCAGGACAAGGGCTACTTTGCTGCACCATTGTTTTAATACCACGAACATGTCCTTCTATCCGCGATAAACGATTGACAATTCGCCGTAATGACTCTTCGCTATGGATGTGAGGATGGCTTGACTCTCCATGCTCAGGAGTAGGATCTCCATGTTCGTGGTCTGTATCGTGATTATGGGAGTGTTCTGCTTGCTGGGATGTTGGCAAGGATTCTTTACCTAATCGGTTTGAGCCATTCATGGGTTATCAAAAGTTCAAAGCCTCATTAATCTAGCTTACAGCTATTTTCAGGTAAATAGACCACGCGGCAAGGGCACAGCAGTGCTGTGCCCCTACAACAGATGTGGTTCAAATACATGAAAACTGCTGTAAAGACTTGTTAACAAACTTCAAATACTCCCTCATCTCCCTCATCTCCCTTATCCCCCTCATCCCCCTCATCCCCCCATCTCTACTGACGATTCGCTCTCTCTTGGGGAATAATCTCTGTTATCACTCTACCGCCGGAGTTACCGCCTTTGACAACAATATTTTCTGTTTCCAAATTACCAACGGCTGTTTCACCGGTGAAATTTACTGGTGGGTCAATTTGTCGATAAACTACATTTCCTTGAGCTTCAACTAATTTATTGTCTAAATACCAAGTTAATGTATTAGATCTCAAAGATTGGCTACGCTGACCAACGGCGTTGACGTTACCTGTTAAATAAACCGTTTTTTGGGGTATTTTCATTTCCCCTTGATTGGCGGTGACGGTGACTTTTTCCACACGCTGGAACATGCGGGTGGGGGATTTTGTGGTGATGGTTTCTGCGTTCATGTTCCAGGTCATAGAGTTACTAGCTATTTGCAATGGTGGGTCTAGTAAATCTAGTTGGGCATTTTTTTGGATGGTAGCAATTTTGGTTTTTAAGTTGACTTCGGCTGCATTTCCTTTGCCGCGATCGCTAATTTTATTATTTTTATAACGGTCAATTTCTATGGGGCGATCGGCAATTAATGTTTCTTCTTTAATATTCCAATTCAAATGCTCTGTTCGCATCTGCAATTGGGGATCGGCGGAATTTGCTATCACTCCTCCAGAAAATTCCATCCGCTGTTCACGAGTTTTAACTCGCGCTTCTTTTGCAACTGCTTGCAGTTTTTTATGAGTACCATTAATCTGGTTGCGGACAATCAATAAACCTTCTTGGGGACGCCATTCTAACTCATTACCTTGCAAAACAATTCCATTGCTAGGGTCTGTAGCAAATATTTTACCCTTGAGAAATAGCTGTTTTCCATCTTGTTCAATGTCTGCTAGATCTGCTTTTACTTGGTAAATGACTTTGCCATCTTGGTACAGTTCCCCATAAGGATTTTCCGCTTGACCAATTTGTTTTTCTTTGGTGTATTTTGCCCGTTTAGCTTGGACTTTCCAAATCGGTCGTCCTACTTCATCTGCTTGTTCTAAGGTGACATCAAAGAATGTCAATTTACTATCTGGGTCAGATGAATCAGCAGTATTCTCTTGAGAAGCTGTGGGAGATTTACCCCCGCAGCTAACTAATCCAATTCCTAAAAAAAAGGTCAAAAGCAAAATAAAGAAAGAGGATCGGGCAGTGAGTGAGGGAGATGGGGGGGATGAGGGAGAAAGATTGCTACCTTGTCCCCCTTGTCGTCTTCTCATGCCCCATGCCCCATGCCCCATGCCCGCTACTCTCTGCCCCTCTACCTCTTTCGTTTGATGATTAAACTGATACTTCATTCTTGGATTTCCAGATGTCCATCGCTAGTTCTTGGGTCTTCCAAAAATCCCATACTCGATAATGGTCGATATGGATAGCTTTGACGAGGGGTTTTTTGAATGTCCTCTTTAATGGCTTCTAAATCAATGTAGCGATCGCTTACATTAATTAAGCTGTCACTAGTCATGGAACGCAAACTCACCACCTCTACCCTGACACCACGATAGCTCACGGAATTAACTGCATAAGCCAAATCGCCATCACCGCTGACTAAAACTGCGGTATCATAGGAATCGACTAACGCCATCATATCGACTGCTATTTCTACATCCAGGTTGGCTTTTTTAGAGCCATCTGGTAGTTGCACCAAGTCTTTAGCAATTACTCGATAGCCATTGCGACGCATCCACAGCAAAAATCCCTGTTGCTTTTCGTTTGTCCGGTCTACACCAGTGTAGAAAAAAGCACGAAGTAGACGAGAACCTCCAGTTAATCGACACAATAACTTTGTGTAATCGATTTCAATTCCTAATTGTAATGCAGCGTAAAATAGATTTGAGCCATCAATAAATATGGCGACTCTACCCCGATTTTCCAAAACTTGTTCTGGTGTAAATATCGAGTCGTTTTCTAAATTATTCAACATTGTTGTCATACCTCAGTTTTTATCCCTGTTATTTTTGATACAAATTAACCAGTTTTACATTCTAGTCACAGCGGTTTATGATAATGTTCCGGGGCTAATTAGGTTCAGCCCCCATAAATTTTTACGCCTAGAATTAGAAATTGAACAAAATCAGAGTTTGATATGAACTAATCGTTTTTTGGGGGTTCTATGCGCTTAAAAATTGGTTGGGCTTTACCCAACTGTTGTTTACTCGATAGTACTCCCCACGTTGCATGGGTAGCAAAAGGAGCATTAAAGGAACTTTGTATGCGATCGTTAAAGTTGATCCCGAAGCCCAGCTGCTGATAAATATCGCTACTGATGTTCGGAATAATTGGAGATAGCAGGTAAGCTGCTAGTCTAACCGATTCTAGAACTGCATAGAGAACTTTTTCGACTTCCTCCTGCTGTCCCTGTTTATATAACGACCAAGGAGCTTGTTCATCAATAAACTTATTACTGGCTTGCACCAGTAAAAGGATGGATTCGCAGGCTTGATTGAAAGCTAGCTGCTCGTAGGCTTGTTTTACCTGTTCCCCCAGACGTAAACCAATTGTTTTCAAAGGATTTTCGTCAGAGATTGTTTCGCTGCCGATTGGTGGTACATTATTGTCAGCACAGTATTTCTTCACCATGTTCAGAGTGCGATTGAGCAAGTTACCTAAGTCATTTGCTAAATCTGCATTCAAAACATTAATGAACCTAATTTCATTAAAGTCGCCATCTTTGCCAAATTCGATTTCCTTAAGGAAGTAATAACG
>VFQR01002781.1_pt1 | contig 10628 bp, 9 predicted proteins | sample 3512321 | NCBI WGS metagenome assembly VFQR01 (sample SAMN10412374, study PRJNA504923) | tailings metagenome | isolation source: Relicate 3 Philex TSF1 revegetated site | place: Philippines: Tuba, Benguet | collected 2017-08-29
GGCCAGCGAGCCGGCTGCTGCCGTTGAGCCGGCTGCCCCTGCGCAACCCGTCGAGCCGGCCAAGCCGGCAGCTCCGGCTCCGGCTCCGCAGAGCTTCATTGATGACCTGATGGCCAACCCGATGACGCTGGGCCTGGCTGGCGGTGGTGCGCTGCTGCTCCTGCTGCTCGCGCTGATGGCACTGTCGCGCCGCAACGCGATGAAAGAGGCCGAGCTGCAGGAACAACTGGCCGACGATCTGTCCCAGGATCAGGCCTTCGCATCCGATCTGGACATGCCGGAAGACAGCTTCGCAGGTCTCGACGACGAGCCCGCCCAGGCCGCTCAGGCTGCCAGCGAGGAGCGCGTCACCGCGCAGACGGGCGACGCACTGGGCGAGGCGGACATCTACATCGCCTACGGTCGCTTCAATCAGGCAGCCGAACTGCTGCAGAACGCGATCAATGACGAGCCGCACCGTGCCGATCTGCGCCTGAAGCTGATGGAAGTCTATGCCGAGCTCGGTGATCGCGAAGGTTTCGCCCGTCAGGACAACGAGCTGCGCGAAATTGGCGGGGTGAATGCCCAGGCCGAGCAGTTGAAGGCCAAGTATCCGGCCATCGCCGCCTTTGCAGGTGCCGGTGCGGTGGTCGCTGCCGCCTCCGCCGATGACGACCTGGGCGAATTCAGCCTGGACGACATCAGCCTGGATGAGCCGACTGCTCAGGCGCCTGCCTCGGCCGCCGGCGATCTGGACGATGCCTTCGATCTGAGTCTCGACGACCTCGAAGCGGACCTGGAAAACGACCTTCAGTCTGCCAAGGCCGAAGAAGCGCCGCTGGCGCTGGATGATGACCTGGATTTCGGTCTGGTCGACGAGCCCGCTGCGCCGGCGGCTTCCGCTGCTGACGATCTGGATTTCGACCTGGCGCTGGGCGACGACAAGGTCGAGCTGTCCCAGCCTGCCGACGATCTTTCGGCGTTCAGCCTCGATCTGGACGAGCCTGCTGCGCCGGCCAGTGACGAAGCGGACGACTTCCTGCTCAGCCTGGATGACGATGCGCCGCTGAGTCAGCCTGCCGACGAGCTGTCTGACCTTGGCCTCGATCTGGTGGAAGAGACGCCGGCTGCTGCCGACCTCGACCTGCCGGCCGACTTCGACCTGTCTCTCGAAGACGAAGCGCCGGTTCGACCTGCCGTGGAGTCCGACAGTTTTGCGGCGCAGCTGGACGAGGTGACGGCCGAGCTGGATCAGCTGTCGACCGACCTCGACGAGCCACAAGCGCCTTCGCCGGCCTCTGCCGAGGGCCTGGCGGGTGATCTGGATGGCGATGACGACTTCGACTTCCTCTCCGGTACCGACGAGACCGCGACCAAGCTCGATCTGGCACGTGCCTATATCGACATGGGCGACACCGAGGGTGCGCGCGATATTCTCGATGAGGTGATCGCCGAGGGTAACGACGCTCAGCAGCAGGAAGCTCGCGAGATGATTTCCAAGCTGGTTTGACCGATCCATGTCTGAAGCAGTACCTGTAGCGGCCGCCGAAATGGCGGCCGCTGGCTTTTCCAGAGTCGCCCTGGGCCTCGAATACAAGGGCGCGCGTTACCGTGGCTTCCAGCGTCAGGCTGGCAAGGTCGCATCGATCCAGGGCTGCCTGGAGGATGCATTGTCGAAAGTAGCTGGTGGCGCCCCGGTCAATATCCATTGTGCCGGGCGTACCGATGCATCGGTGCATGCCAGTGGGCAGGTCGTCCATTTCGATACCGAGGTCGAGCGGCCGCTGCACGCCTGGAGCATGGGCGCCAACATGAACCTGCCCAAGGACATCAGCGTGACCTGGGCGAAGGTGATGCCGGCGCATTTTCATGCGCGCTTCAGTGCCATGGCGCGGCGTTATCGCTATGTGATCTACAACGATCCGATTCGCCCGGCGCACATGGCCGAAGAGGTGACCTGGAACCACCGGCCGCTGGACGTGGCGCGCATGCGCGAAGCGGCGCGTACGCTGGTCGGTACCCATGATTTCAGCTCGTTCCGCGCCAGTCAGTGCCAGGCCAAGTCACCGATCAAGACCGTGCATCACCTGGAGGTGATCGAGCATGGTCGTTTCATCGTGCTGGATATTCGTGCCAATGCCTTTTTGCATCACATGGTGCGCAACATCGCCGGCGTGCTGATGGCCATCGGTGCCGGAGAGCGTCCGGTGGAATGGGTCGCAGAGGTGCTGGCGCGTGCGCAGCGGCGCAGTGGCGGCGTGACGGCACATCCCTACGGGCTCTATCTGGTGCAGGTGGAGTATCCCGAGGAGTTCGAGTTGCCGTCGCGCTACCTCGGCCCGCATTTTCTCTCCGGTCTGGCAGATGTGCGACAGGGCTGAGCCTTTGTTACCATCCGGCGTTCGACAGGCAGAAAGGTGTGAAGCGAATGCGCGTGCGCAGCAAGATTTGCGGCATTACCCGTGTGGAGGATGCGCTGGCCGCCGTGGAGGCGGGCGCGGATGCCATCGGTCTGGTGTTCTACGCCAAGAGCCCGCGCGCCGTCAGTGTCGAGCAGGCCGCGGCGATCGTGCAGGCCTTGCCGCCGTTCGTGACCAGTGTCGGCCTGTTCGTCAACATGCCGCGCGATCAACTGCAGGCTCTTTTGCAGCAGGTGCCGCTGGACTTGCTGCAGTTCCACGGTGACGAGTCGCCTGCGGATTGCGAGGGGTATGGCCGGCCCTACATAAAGGCACTGCGCGTGCGCCCTGGTGAAGACCTGTCTGTCACGATGGCGCCCTATGCTGGTGCGCGCGGCATCCTGCTCGACACCTTCGTCGAGGGGGTGCCTGGTGGTACTGGCGCGACCTTCGACTGGTCGCTTGTGCCGCGGGACGCTGCCAGGCCGGTCATCCTTGCCGGCGGCCTGGAGGCGCACAACGTCGGCGCTGCGATTGCCCAGGTTAGACCCTATGCCGTCGACGTCAGCGGCGGGGTAGAAGTCAGCAAGGGCATAAAGGATGCAAACAGGATTCGCGCATTCGTGCAGGCCGTGCGTGACGCGATGTGACGGCGACTGAGGCGGGGCCGTCAATTAGCCTGTCACGCCGCCATGACTCGCTTCGACGAGTGTGAAGGCGGCAGAAAAGAATTGCTGGAGATGGGCCTTCACGATGAAGCGTTCATCCGAACCAACGGTTATGGAGAAATGACAGCATGAGCAACTGGTTGGTAGACAAACTCATTCCCTCGATCATGCGTTCCGAGGTGAAGAAGAGCTCTGTGCCCGAGGGCCTGTGGCACAAATGTCCGTCCTGTGATGCCGTGCTCTACCGCCCCGAGCTGGAAAAGACCCTCGACGTCTGCCCCAAGTGCAATCACCACATGCGTATCGGTGCTCGCGCGCGCCTCGATATCTTCCTCGATGCCGAGGGGCGCGAGGAGATCGGCGCCGATCTGGAGCCGGTCGACCGCCTGAAGTTCCGCGACAGCAAGAAATACAAGGATCGCCTGGCCGCTGCGCAGAAGCAGACCGGCGAGAAGGATGCGCTGATCTCCATGAGCGGCACCCTCGAAGGCATGCCGATCGCTGTTTGCGCGTTCGAATTTTCCTTCATGGGCGGCTCCATGGGTGCCATCGTCGGCGAGCGTTTCGTCCAGGCGGCCAACGTCGCGCTGGAGAAGCGCTGCCCGCTGGTGTGCTTCTCCGCCTCCGGCGGGGCGCGCATGCAGGAGGCGCTGATCTCGCTGATGCAGATGGCCAAGACCTCCGCTGCCCTGGCGCGTCTGCGTGAAGAGGGCTTGCCGTTCATTTCCGTACTGACCGACCCTGTCTACGGCGGCGTATCGGCCAGTCTGGCCATGCTTGGCGACGTGATCGTGGCCGAGCCGAAGGCGCTGATCGGTTTCGCCGGCCCGCGCGTGATCGAGCAGACCGTGCGCGAAAAACTGCCGGAAGGCTTCCAGCGCAGCGAGTTCCTGCTCGAGCATGGCGCCATCGACATGATCATTCCGCGCAACGAGCTGCGCCCGCGTCTGGCGCGCCTCCTGGCGCAGCTGATGAATCGTCCTTCCCCGGTTTCCCTGCCGGCCACTGCATGACCGAGCGTAGCCTGGGCGAGTGGCTCGCCTACCTCGAGCAGCTGCATCCCTCGGCTATCGACATGGGCCTGGAGCGTTCGCGCGAGGTGGCGCGCCGGCTCGGCCTGGGCAAGCCGGCGCCGCTGGTGGTCACCGTCACCGGCACCAACGGCAAGGGTTCCACCTGCGCCTTTCTTGCCAGCCTGATCGGCGTGCAGGGGCCGCGAGTGGGCGTCTACAGTTCGCCGCATCTGCTGCGCTACAACGAGCGGGTGGTTATCGACGGGCAGCAGGCGAGCGACGAGGCGCTGTGTCAGGCCTTCGCCGCGGTCGAGTCCGCGCGTGGCGAGATATCGCTGACCTACTTCGAGATGGGCACGCTGGCGGCCTTCTGGCTGTTCGAGCGTGCCGGGCTGGACGCCGTGGTGCTGGAGGTCGGTTTGGGCGGGCGTCTGGATGCGGTCAACTTGGTGGATGCCGACCTGGCCCTGATCACCAGTATTGGCCTGGATCATGCCGACTGGCTGGGCGATACCCGCGAATCGGTGGCCTTCGAAAAGGCCGGCATCATGCGCGCCGGCAAGCCTGCGCTGTGCGGCGATCTCGACCCGCCCGGGCCTTTGCTGCATCAGGTCGCAGTTTTGGATGCGCCCCTGTTGCTGCGCGGTCGTGACTACGACCTGAGCGTCGATGCGCAAGGCTGGTCCTGGTACGGCCTCGATCCGCAGGGGCGGGTGCTGCGCCTAGAGCAGTTGCCACTTCTCGATTTGCCGATGGAGAACGCCGCGCTGGCGCTGCAGGCCTACGCACTGTTGCCGCTGCCCTGGGACGAGGGGCGGATCGTTCAGGCGCTGCTCGCCACGCGGGTGACCGGCCGTCTGGATCGTCGCGCGCTGGATTGGCGAGGCAAGTCACTCACACTGTTGCTCGATGTTGGGCATAATCCCCATGCCGCCGATTATCTGGCGCAGCGCCTGGAGAGTCGCCCGCCTGCTGGCAAACGTTGGGCGGTATTCGGTTTGCTGGCCGACAAGGATCTGCCGGGGGTGGTCGCACCGCTCTTGAGTCTGGTTGCAGGTTGGGCCGTGGCGCCGCTCGATACGCCACGCTCGCGCTCCGCCGGAGAGCTGGCCGGGCACCTGCGGGGGCTGGGGGCTGCGGTGGCACAGTACCCGGACGTGCGTGCCGCGCTCGAGGCGCAGTGCGAGCAGGCTGCCGAGGGTGACGAGATACTGTTGTTCGGATCGTTTTTCTGCGTGGCCGAGGCCCTGGATTGGCTGGCCCGCCCGGCTTGATAAGGGGATTGGGGGATGGCAATGCTGGACAAGGGGCTCAAGCAGCGCATGGTCGGCGCTCTGGTGCTGGTGGCGCTGGCGGTGATTTTCCTGCCGATGCTGCTGTCGCGCGAGGACGAGATGCGTCGCGTGGTGGTAGAGGCCCCGGCCATGCCGCAGGCGCCCGCCACCGCCGAAATCGTGGTCGAGCCCGCCGAGGTGGTCGAGCCCGAGCAATTGCCGCAGGAGCCCTTGCCCGTCGAAGAGCTGGAGCCGCAGATCGTCGAGGTGCCGGAGCAGCCCAAGCCCACGCCAACGCCGCCTGCTGCCCAGCCGCTCAAGCCCGAGCCGGCCAGGACCGAGCAGGCTGCTGCTCCTGCTCAGCCTCAGGGGCGCCTGGACGCCAATAACCTGCCGATCAGCTGGTCGGTGCAGCTCGCCAGCCTGTCCAGCCGCAGCGGTGCCGAGAATCTGCAGAAAACGCTGCGCAGCCAGGGCTACAACGCCTATATTCGCACCTTCGACGGCATGAACCGGGTGTTCGTCGGCCCGCTGATCGAGCGTGCCGAGGCCGAGCGCCTGCGTGATCAGCTCAACCGCCAGCACAAGCTGAGTGGTTTCGTCGTGCGTTTCCAGCCCGAGGCGGGCTGAGTCCATCGCCGAGATGCAACGCCCGGTTACCCGATTCGCCGGGCTCTGCTAGAATGCTCCGCCTTTTCCGCTGGTAGGCCGCACCGTGGTATTCACCTGGGTCGATTGGGCGATCATCGCCGTCATCGCCATTTCTAGTCTGATCAGTCTCAAGCGCGGCTTCGTCAAGGAAGCCCTGTCGCTGCTGACCTGGATCATCGCGGGTGTGGTCGCCTGGATGTTCGGTGGCGCACTGGCTCAGCATCTGGTCGAATTCATCGAAACGCCTTCCGCGCGGGTGATCGCCGCCTGTGCCATTCTCTTCATCGCCACCCTGCTGGTGGGGGCTCTGGTCAATTTTCTGATCGGCGAGCTGATCCGTGTCACCGGCCTGTCCGGGACCGACCGTTTTCTCGGCATGGTGTTCGGTGCCGCGCGCGGTGGCTTGCTGGTCGTGCTGCTGGTCGGGCTGATCAGCCTGGCGCCGGTGGAGCAGGATACGTGGTGGCAGCAGTCGCAACTGGTGCCGCATTTTCTGATGGTCGCCGACTGGTCGAAGAACCTCATTCTGGGGTGGTCCGATCAGTGGTTTACCGGTGGATCGGCTCACCCAGCCGATCTGCTTTGAAAGAGTGGCCGGTGCGGAGCAACCGCTGCACCGGTCGCTGAATTAGCCTGAATTATCTAGCAGGGGTCGTGGCACATGTGTGGCATCGTCGGTATCGTCGGCAAGTCGAACGTCAATCAGGCGCTGTATGACGCGCTAACCGTCCTTCAGCATCGCGGCCAGGACGCTGCCGGTATTGTCACCAGCCATGATGGCCGCCTGTTCCTGCGCAAGGACAATGGCCTGGTGCGTGACGTCTTCCAGCAGCGCCACATGCAGCGTCTGGTCGGCCACATGGGCATTGGCCACGTGCGTTACCCCACGGCTGGCAGCTCCAGCTCGGCCGAAGCGCAGCCGTTCTACGTCAACTCGCCGTACGGCATCACCCTGGCGCACAACGGCAACCTGACCAACGTCGAGCAGTTGGCCAAGGAAATCTACGAGTCCGACCTGCGCCACGTGAACACCAATTCCGACTCGGAAGTGCTGCTCAACGTGTTCGCTCACGAGCTGGCCCAGCGCGGCAAGCTGCAGCCCACCGAAGAAGACGTGTTCGCCGCCGTGACCCACGTGCACGAGCGCTGCGTCGGCGGCTACGCCGTGGTAGCGATGATCACCGGCTACGGCATCGTCGGCTTCCGCGACCCCAACGGCATCCGTCCGATCGTGTTCGGCCAGCGTCACACCGACGAAGGCGTGGAATACATGATCGCCTCGGAAAGCGTTTCGCTGGACGTGCTGGGTTTCACCCTGATCCGCGACCTGGCGCCGGGCGAGGCGGTGTACATCACCGAGGAAGGCCAGCTGTTCACCCGTCAGTGTGCTGCCAATCCGAAATATGCGCCGTGCATCTTCGAGCACGTCTACCTGGCTCGTCCCGACTCGATCATGGATGGCATCTCGGTGTACAAGGCGCGCCTGCGCATGGGCGAGAAGCTGGCCGACAAGATCCTCCGTGAGCGTCCTGATCACGACATCGACGTGGTCATCCCGATCCCCGACACCAGCCGTACCGCGGCGCTGGAGCTGGCCAACCGCCTGGGCGTGAAGTTTCGCGAAGGCTTCGTCAAGAACCGCTACATCGGCCGTACCTTCATCATGCCCGGCCAGGCGGCGCGCAAGAAATCCGTGCGGCAGAAGCTCAACGCCATCGAACTGGAGTTTCGCGGCAAGAACGTGATGCTGGTGGACGATTCCATCGTGCGTGGTACCACCTGCAAGCAGATCATCCAGATGGCCCGTGAGGCCGGGGCGAAGAACGTCTATTTCTGCTCGGCGGCGCCAGCGGTTCGCTACCCCAACGTCTATGGCATCGACATGCCTAGCGCTCACGAGCTGATCGCTCATGGTCGCACCACCGAGCAGGTGTGCGAGCTGATCGGTGCTGACTGGCTGGTCTACCAGGACCTGCCGGACCTGATCGAAGCGGTCAGCGGCAGCAAGAAGATCAAGATCGACAACTTCGATTGCGCGGTTTTCGACGGCAAATACGTCACCGGCGATGTCGACGAGGCCTACCTGAACCGCATCGAGCAGGCGCGCAACGACGCCAGCAAGGCCAAGGCGCAGGCGGTCAGTGCGATTATTGATTTGCACAATAACTGAGCGGCACACTCTGCATGATCGATTGAAGTCCGGGCCCTAGTGGCCCGGCCTGTTTTCTGGATGAGGAATTGCTATGACACTGGAATGGGAAGCGGGTCGGCTCGACAGCGATCTGGATGGCGCAGGCTTCGATACCCTGGCGGTGCGCGCCGGTCAGCGCCGCTCACCCGAGGGCGAGCACGGCGAGGCGCTGTTTCTCACCTCCAGCTACGTATTCCGCACCGCGGCCGATGCGGCTGCACGCTTCGCCGGTGAAGTGCCGGGTAACGTCTATTCGCGCTATACCAACCCGACCGTGCGCACCTTCGAGGAACGCATCGCCGCGCTGGAAGGTGCGGAGCAAGCGGTGGCGACCGCTTCCGGCATGTCGGCGATCCTCGCCATCGTCATGAGCCTGTGCAGCGGCGGCGACCACGTGCTGGTGTCGCGCAGCGTGTTCGGCTCCACCATCAGCCTGTTCGAGAAGTACCTCAAGCGTTTCGGCATCGAGGTGGACTACGTGCCGCTGGCCGATCTCGATGCCTGGCAGGGCGCGTTCAAGCCCAATACCAAGCTGCTGTTCGTCGAGTCGCCGTCCAACCCGCTGGCCGAGCTGGTGGATATCGCCGCACTGGCCGAGATCGCTCACGCACGCGGCGCGCTGCTGGCAGTGGACAACTGCTTCTGCACGCCGGCCCTGCAGCAACCGCTGAAGCTGGGTGCGGATATCGTCATGCACTCGGCCACCAAGTACATCGATGGTCAGGGCCGTGGCCTGGGCGGTGTGGTGGCGGGGCGCAGCGAGCAGATGAAGGAAGTGGTCGGCTTTCTGCGCACCGCCGGCCCGACCCTCAGCCCATTCAATGCCTGGCTGTTTCTCAAGGGGCTGGAAACCCTGCGCATCCGTATGCGCGCGCAGAGCGAGAGTGCGCTGCAGCTGGCGCTGTGGCTCGAGCAGCAGCCGCAGGTCGAGCGTGTGTATTACGCCGGCCTGCCCAGCCATCCGCAGCACGAGCTGGCGAAAAAGCAGCAGAGCGCTTTCGGTGCGGTGGTCAGCTTCGAGGTCAGGGGCGGGCGTGATGCGGCCTGGAAGGTGATCGATGCCACGCGCGTCATTTCCATCACCACCAACCTCGGTGATACCAAGACCACCATCGCTCACCCGGCCACCACCTCCCATGGCCGCCTGACGCCGCAGGAACGCGCCAACGCCGGCATCAGCGACAGCCTGATCCGCGTTGCCGTAGGGCTGGAAGAGCTGCAAGACCTGCAGGCAGACCTGGCGCGCGGTCTGGCTGCGCTCTGATGCTGGAGTGGGGGAACGACGATACGCCCAACAACGGGCGTGTCGCGCTGGTCACCGGCGCCGCGCGCGGCATTGGACTGGGCATCAGCGCCTGGCTGGTCACCGAGGGCTGGCAGGTGGTGCTGGCCGACATCGATCGCGAGCGGGGCTCGAAGGTGGCGCGTGTGCTGGGCGACAACGCCTGGTTCGTGGCCATGGACGTGGCCAAGGAGGACCAGGTGAGCGTCGGTGTCGCCGAGGTGCTCGGCCAGTTCGGCCGCCTCGATGCGCTGGTATGCAATGCCGGTATTGCCGATCCGCATACGCCGCCGCTGGAGTCGCTCGATCTGAAACGCTGGAATCGCATGCTGGCGGTCAACCTGACCGGCGCCATGCTCTTGGCCAAGCATTGCGCGCCGTACCTGCGCGCGCACCGCGGCGCCATCGTCAATATTGCCTCGACCCGCGCCAGCCAGTCCGAAGCCCACTGCGAGGCGTACGCCGCGAGCAAGGGCGGGCTGGTGGCGCTCACTCATGCGCTGGCGGTCAGTCTCGGGCCGGAGGTGCGCGTGAACTGCGTCAGCCCGGGCTGGATCGATGCGCGCGATCCTGTGCAGCAGCGTCTGGAGCCGCTGTCGGTGTTCGATCATGCGCAGCATCCGGTGGGTCGCGTCGGTACGGTGGAAGATGTGGCGGCTCAGGTCGCCTGGCTGCTGTCCGATGCGGCCGGTTTCGTCACCGGGCAGGAATTCGTCATCGATGGCGGCATGAGCCGCAAGATGGTTTACGAGGACTGAACACCCCTACAAATCTGACAGAAAGCAAAAAGGCTCCCGAGGGAGCCTTTTTCATATGGGCGCGAATTACATGTTGGGGTAATTCGGGCCGCCGGTGCCTTCCGGCGCCACCCAGGTGATGTTCTGGGCCGGATCCTTGATGTCGCAGGTCTTGCAGTGCACGCAGTTCTGCGCGTTGATCTGGAACTTCTTCTCGCCGTCTTCCTGCGTCACCACCTCGTATACGCCGGCGGGGCAGTAGCGCTGCGCCGGTTCGTCGTACAGCGGCAGGTTCTTCGCCAGCGGGATGCTTGGGTCGGTGAGCTTCAGGTGGCAGGGCTGCTCTTCTTCATGGTTGGTGTTGGAGAGGAACACCGAGGAGAGCTTGTCGAAGCTCAGTTTGCCGTCCGGTTTCGGGTAGGCGATCTTCGCGC
>VFQR01002782.1_pt1 | contig 10615 bp, 11 predicted proteins | sample 3512321 | NCBI WGS metagenome assembly VFQR01 (sample SAMN10412374, study PRJNA504923) | tailings metagenome | isolation source: Relicate 3 Philex TSF1 revegetated site | place: Philippines: Tuba, Benguet | collected 2017-08-29
GATGACCTTCGGATCGCGCGAGATGTCGTCGTCGAGGCCCTTGTAGTAGACCGGGGTCGAGGCCGACACGTCGTTGATCGAGAACGAGCCCCAGGTCTGGTGGGCCATGGCGGCGCGGTGAGAGCGGATCTGGTCGCGCATCGCCGCATACTGGCCAAAGCGCAGCGTGGCGCGGATGCCGACGGCCCGCAGGTAGTTGATCATCGCCTCCGACTGGTTGCGCTCGCGATAGGCGTGCAGCTCGATGTCGAAGCCGTTCGGGAAGCCGGCCTCGGCCAGAAGCTCCTTCGCCTTGGCCGGGTTGTACTCATAGACCGGCGCCTGCGACGCATCGCAGCCGAACTGCGCGGGGAAGCAGATGGCGTTGATGAGCTGCGAGCCCTCTCCGACAAGCTGGCGCGCCATGGTCTGGCGGTCGATGGCATGAGCGATGGCGCGGCGAACGCGAACGTCACGCAATTGCGGCGCCGGCGAACGCTCGGTGGTGGCGAAGTTCAGGAAGACAATGCGCATCGTGCCGCCGGAGACGATCTGCAGCGTCGGCACGGCCCGCATCTGCTGGGCCTGGTCGGGGGCGACGTTCATGACGAAGTCGAGACCGCCTGACAGCATCTCGGCGACCTGCGTCTGGCGGTCCGGGATGAAGCGGATGACGATGCGCTCGATCTGCGGCTGTGGCTTGGGGCCGTCACGGAAATAGTCGGGGTTGCGCTGCAACGTGATGGAGCGGCCGATCTGGTGCTCGACGACGCGGTAGGGTCCGGAGCCGACGGGCTTCTCGTTCATGCCCTTCGGACCGACCTGCTCGTAATAGGCGGCCGGATGAATGACGATGGGGCCGGCGAGATATTCGATGGCGGCCGGGAAGGGGCGCTTGGTGATGATGCGCACCTTGTGACTGTCGACCTTCTCGACGCGGTCGATCCAGTTGACGTTGGATTGGGTGGTGGAGCGGTTGGCCGGATTGGCGACGAAGTTCAGTGTGTAGACGACGTCGTCGGCGCTGAATTCCACGCCGTTGTGGAACTTGACGCCGCGGCGCAGGTCGAGCTCAAGCGTCTTTTCATCCACCCAGCGCCAGGCGGTAGCGAGCTGGCCCTTGTACTCGTTGGTCCTGGGATCGCGGTAGATCAGCGTGTCCCAGACCTGGTGGGCGATGATGACGCCGATACGGACGTTGTTGAAATAGGGATCGACGTTCTCCGGAACCTGATCGTAAGCGAAGCGGATGGTGTTCTGCCGCTTCTGCGCCTCGGCCGGTGCCGCGAGACCGGCAGCGAGCGCCACGCCCAAAATCATCCCGAAGAAACGTCGCGTGGACGAAAAACGCATCGTCCCCTCCCCTCAAACAGAAAAACGATTGGCGATGCTGGCTTGGCGGGAAGCGCGGAGTCAAGGCAAGGCGGCGGGACCCTGCCGCGCCTCGTCAGGTCTGGCGGAAGGCGATGAACCCCGCGGCGGCCGTCAAAGTGGCTGCCGCCGCGCCGAACGGCGCGAGGTGTCGCTCCGCCTCCCGGACCAGACGCGTCAGTTCGTCGCGCGCCCATGCCGGACCGCGAAGCGATACGAGGGTGCCCTTGCCCCGGGCGGCGTCCTTGCCCGTGGCCTTGCCGGCAAGAGCTGCGTCGCCCTCGTGGTCGATCAGGTCGTCGGCGATCTGGAAGGCGAGGCCGATCGTCTCGCCATAGGCCGCGAGCGCCGCCCTCCCCGCGGCATCGGCGCCGCCGAGCATCGCACCGGCGAGGCAGCCGAAACGGATCAGCGCGCCGGTCTTCATCGCCTGCAGGCGGCGGATGTCCCCCTCGGCAAGCGTCAGCGGCGCCCCGCCGTCGAAGCGGCCCTCGGCGGCGAGGTCCAGCATCTGGCCACCGACCATCCCACCGAGGCCGGCAGCCCGCGCGAGCAGAAGGCCAAGCTCGACACGGATCGCAGGGTCTGCATGGGCGCGGGGCGACGCCATGGCCTCGAAGGCGAGGGTGAGAAGGCCGTCTCCGGCGAGGATGGCGGTCGCCTCGTCATAGGCCTTGTGGACCGTCGGCCGGCCGCGGCGCAGATCGTCGTCGTCCATGGCCGGGAGGTCGTCGTGAACCAGTGAATAGCAATGGACGAGTTCGAGGGCCGCAGCGGCGGGTACGGCCGCCGCCGCATCGATGCCGAACAGAGCAGCGCTCTCGATCACCAGGAAGGGCCGCAGCCGCTTTCCCCCCGCCAGCACGCCATGGCGCATCGCCGCCATCAGGCGCGGCGGCCTGACCGCCTCTCCGGCGCTGGCATCATCGGACAGCAGCCTTTCCAGTTCGGCCTCGACGAGACGGGCCGCGCTGGCGAGGCGCTGATCGAAGAGGGTGGCGTCGGGCATGACGGTTCCGGCGTGGAGAATGATGAGCCCGAGCCGTGACGGAGCCCGGTCCAGTCGTCAAGCACCAGCGTGTCCGACGGCAGGCGTCACACAGGGTGGCCGGATTGAAACACCCGTCCGCGGCGCTAAGCTGGAGGCCTCATCGACCAGCCTCGCGATTCCGCCATGCGCCCTCACCGCTCCTGCCTTCCGATGACTGCCGCGCTCGCTCTGGCGGGCTGGTTGACGGTGGTGCCGTCCGTGAGAGCCGCGCAGGCGCAGGCCACCCAGATGCACGGCGCCTACAGCCTCGACCTGCTGTCGCCGAGCCAGCGCGAGGACGTCATGAAGCGGGTCGACAGCTACGCGCTGGTGGAGGTCTTCCTACGCGCTTGCGGCCGGCCACCGGCGCTGGAGAGCCGCTTCCGTCGGGCGGCGGCCGGCTGCATTCAGCCGCAGACCATCGCGACGCTGACCGGACAGTATCGGCGCGCCCTCGCGGCGCGGGCCGCGCTCCGCTGGGACTGCCGCAGCGCCAATGGCCGCCGCATGATCGCGCGCTCGGAACACGCGATCCGACTGACCTTCACGGACCTGAACCGGCTCTGCCGGCGCGGCTGATCAGTCGTCGAGGTCGCGGCTCGTGATGGTGAAGTCGACGCTCGACAGTTCGAGGTCGTATGTCTTGCCGTCAGCAGCAACGGCGTCCTCCACCTCGAAATGGCCGTCGTCGAACTCGATGCCGCCCCATCGCGTGAATCCTTCGCGGCGCAGCGTCGCCTCGATCTGACGACGTTCTTCGGGCGTCACGGGGCGATCATCGGCGCGGGCGGTCGAGAGGGCGCCGATGAAGGCGGCTCCCACGGTTGCGGCGAGCACGCTGCGTCGGGTGTGGATCGGCACGGTCAAGCTCCTCATCTCTGTCGTACACATCCCGACACAACGCGCGAGAACCGAGGCTGTTGCCGTGCAGCGGCAGAAGGTCGCGACGCTGCCGGAGCGTCAGGTCGCGGGGATGGGCGGCAAGTGATGCCGCCAGGTCGCGAGGGCGGCGTGTCCTGTCGCGGTGAGACCATAGATGCCGCGCTCCCGCCGCTCGAACCAGCCATAGACGTTGCGCTGGAGGATGGCGGGGGCATCGGGAGCAAGGGCCGTGAGGTCGCGCGGCCGCAGCGGGCCGGCCGCCAGCGCCTGCGCCATCGCCAGCGTACGCTGGCGGTAAGCCGTCATGATCGGCCGGCGCGTGGAGCCGCCAAGCGCCGGATCGCCCCGGCGGCGGCGATGCTCGGCGACGATGCGCGAGCGACGCTTGCCGTCATGCCGCGGCTTCCACGGCACGGGCTCGACGACAACCTCCACGCCTCCCATGGGCAGCACCGACAGGAGCCCGAAGCCGCAGAGGCGGCAGAGCTTCTTCACCCGGGAATCGTGCTCGCGGCCCCTGCCCTTCACCGACGCCTTCACCGCCAGCCAGACCTCGTCGGCCGCCGCCGAGCGATCAACCGCCTGCAGGACGAGTTCCAGCGTGAAGGATTGTTTCAGCTCGCCGATGACGACGGCGGCCGGCTCGCCGTCCCTCAGCGCGACGAGGTCGCAGCCCATGATCTCGCCCTTCACGTCGAAGCCGAGGCCTTCGAGGAAGGTTTTGACAGGGAGGTAGAGGGAGGTTTCCAAGGGCGATCGTCCGTGTCGGGATGACCAGCGGGTAGAGCGGATTCGGGGGCGTGTCGAGGCGGAGGGCATCGCGATCGGCGAATTGCCGGCGCGTCTGTTTCCACTGGCGGGAAAGGCCCGGCTGCGCGACACATTCCGGCATCGTCGGCAGGAGAAAGAGGCGGTATGACCCGCCCCCGCACCCTCGCCGTCGCCCTCTGCTGGGGCCTTCTCTGCCTCGCCCTCGCCTTCGTGGAATGGGCGAGCCTGTCCATGGTGGGCTTTCCCGACGGGCATCTCACCGTCTTCGACCGGGAGACCGTGGGTCCGCGACGCGTGCTGCTTATGCTCTGCGTGGCGCAGGCCCTCCTCATACCGGCGCTGGCTATGGCGGGTTGCTTTCGAAGGGCGTCCGCACTCACTCTCGCAATCCTCGCGGCAGGTTTGGTGATCGTGGCGCCGATGGTCGCACTGCCAGGCTGTCCGGGATCGTCCGCCTGCCGCGCCGCCTACCAAGAGCTGACCGGACGGGGGCTCGACCACGGGATCGGCGGCTGAGCAGACTTCGGGGCCTTCCCCATCCTCGCCATCACCGATGCACCCGCCTTCACCATGCACAAGCAAGTTTTCGTTAGCCAATCCTTCGGGTTGCATTTCATTTCGACAATCGCCTTAAGGTGGCGTCAACACGCGCCGACGAGCCTGTCCGCAGCACGGGAGGGCTCAGCATGTCGTGGTTCGGTCGCACCATCACGAGGCAGCGCTATGGCATCGGGATTGTCATCCGTATTGCCGCCTTCGTGGCGCTGACTGCTGGCTTTCCCTACCTCGTCTACTACGTGGCTTCGAGTGCGGGGCGCGGCACCGGCGGTGCCGGCGGCGCCATAGCGCTCGTTATGGGCATGTATCTGAAACCCCTCATCTATATTGCCTTTGCCCTGTCGGTGATGCGACCGGCGGCGAGACGCGCCTCAACGCTGGAGATGACTGTTCTGGTCGGTCCGCTGATCGGCTGTGTGGTTCTGGCCGATCTCGCCTTCGGCACCCTGCTCTTCAACCATTGGAGCGTTGCCTTCTCGCTTGGCTTTGTCGGCCCCATGCGCATGCCCATTCCTTGGCTGCTTGTTGCAGCGCTGATGGCGCTGGGCACCCTCGCGGCGGTGGGGCAGCGAGACGACGGCATGCCGGCACGCGAGCGTTTCGGCATTGCCTATCCGATCTGGCTCGGCCTTGCGGCCCTCGCGGCATTGCACGGCTTCGCGCTGGTGATGATGTTACTCAGCGTGGGTCTCGGGATCGCACCCCGTCGGCTGCTCTCGCTCGTCTCGCTGACCAACTGGCTGCCTCGCATGCCACTGGCGATTGCGTTCATGGCAGCCTCGATATGGCTTATCGTCGCCGATCGGCTGTCTGGCGGCCCGGGTTCGCGCGCGGCTGCGACGCCACCGCGGACCCCTCCCCATGCCGGGCCCGTCCTCCGCGGAGCCCCACGGGCTGCATTCGGCCTGCGCAAGGCATGAGTTCACAGCACTTTCCTTGACTTTCCGCCCCCTTCCCTCTATCCGCACCCTACTCTCGCTCATCCGAGACCTGACGTCGCCGACCGGGGCCTGACCCCGGAGGTTCCCGCCCGACAGCGCAGCATGCGCCCTCGGGCGCGAAACGCGTTGCGGTTCCGGGGGACCGGGACCACCTTGGGGGCATCCCCACAGGTGAACTCCGGAGTGACCATGTTCGAAGGCCTGTCGACACGACTGTCCGGCATCCTCGACCGCCTCAAGGGCCGCGGCGCGCTGAGCGAGGCCGATGTGCAGGAGGCGATGCGCGAGGTGCGCCGCGCCCTGCTCGAGGCCGACGTGGCGCTCGAGGTCGTCCGCTCCTTCACCGACAAGGTCCGCGACCGCGCGGTCGGCGCCGAGGTCATCCGCTCGGTGACCCCCGGCCAGATGGTCGTCAAGATCGTCCATGACACGCTGGTCGAGACGCTCGGCACCGACGGCGTCGCCATCGACCTCCAGGCCGTGCCGCCGGTTCCGATCCTCATGGTCGGCCTGCAGGGCTCGGGCAAGACCACCACCACCGCCAAGCTCGCCAAGCGCCTCTTCGAAAAGCAGAAGAAGAAGGTGCTGATGGCCTCGCTCGATACGCGCCGCCCGGCCGCGATGGAGCAGCTCGCCGTGCTCGGCAAGCAGATCGGCGTCGAGACCCTGCCGATCGTCGCCGGCCAGACGCCGGTGCAGATCGCCCGCCGCGCCATCGAGGCCGGTCGCCTCGGCGGCTACGACGTGGTGATGCTGGACACCGCCGGCCGCACCCATGTCGACGAGGCCCTCATGGTGGAGGTGGCCGAGGTCGAGAAGGCCGCGGGTCCGCACGAGGTGCTGCTGGTCGTCGACAGCCTCACCGGCCAGGACGCGGTCAATGTCGCCCGCTCCTTCACCGGCCGGGTCAACGTCACCGGCGTGGTGCTGACCCGCGTCGACGGCGACGGCCGCGGCGGCGCGGCGCTCTCCATGCGCGCGGTGACCGGCAAGCCGATCAAGCTCATCGGCACGTCCGAGAAGATGGACGGGCTGGAGGACTTCCATCCCCAGCGCATCGCCAACCGCATCCTCGACATGGGCGACATCGTCTCCCTCGTCGAGAAAGCGGCGGAATCGATCGATGCCGAGAAGGGCATGGCCATCGCCAAGCGCATGCAGGCGGGCCAGTTCAATCTCGACGACATGGGCGACCAACTCGACCAGATGATGAAGCTCGGCGGCATGCAGGGCCTCATGGGCATGCTGCCCGGCGTGAAGAACATGCAGAAGCAGCTCGCCGGCGCCATGGACGACAAGGTGATCAAGCGCCAGCGCGCCATCATCCGCTCCATGACCCCCTGGGAACGTCGCAATCCGAAGGAAATCGACGGCAAGCGCCGCCGCCGCATCGCCCGCGGCTCCGGCACCCAGCCGGAGGACGTCAACAAGCTCCTGAAGATGCACCGCGGCATGGCCGACATGATGAAGTCCATGGGCGGCGCCGGCGCCAAGCGCGGCCCCATGGCCGGTCTCGCCAACATGTTCGGCCTCGGCGGCGGCATGCCGCAGCCGACGCCGGAGATGCTCGCGGAGCTGCAGAAGAAGATGCCGGGCGGTCTGCCTGACAAGATGCCGTCGCTTCCGCCCGGCGGCCTGCCCCCCGGCTTTCCGGGCCTCGGCGGGCTCGGGGGCGGCAAGCTCCCCGGCCTTCCCGGATTTCCCTTCGGCAAGAAAAAATAGCCGAAGCCCTTTCACCGCATCGCATTCACCACCAACACGAACGACCCAACGGAGTACCCCATGTCGCTCAAGATCCGCCTCGCCCGCCGCGGCACCAAGAAGCGCCCCTTCTACCAGATCGTCGTCGCCGACTCGCGTTCGCCGCGCGATGGCCGCTTCATCGAGAAGATCGGCACCTACAACCCGATGCTCGCCAAGGATCAGAAGCGCTATGACCTCGACGTCGAGGCCGCCAAGGCCTGGCTCGCCAAGGGCGCGCTGCCGACCGACCGCGTTGCCCGCTTCTTCGATTCCGAAGGCCTGATGAAGCGCACCCCGTCGAACAACCCGGAGAAGGCGAAGCCGGGCAAGAAGTCCGAGGAGCGCGCTGCCTCGAAGGCCGCGAAGGCCGCCGAGGCCTCCTCCGAGGGCTGATGCCTCAGGTCCTCCTTGCGGGACGCACCCGCACGGAGGACCTTGCGTCCTTCAAGGCTCGTTGCCAGGCGCCCTCGCTTTGCGGGGTGAACGCAAGACCGGCGAGCCTCGAAGGACGCAATTCGGTTCCGCAAGGCATCATCATGTCCACCGATCTCGTCCTCGTCGCCAAGTTCGGTGCCCCTCACGGGGTACGGGGCGAGGTGCGCGTGAAGTCCTACACGCAGGACCCGGCCGCGATCCTCGACTACTCGCCGCTGCAGTCGCGCGACGGCCGCCTCTTCACGGTCCAGAGCGTGCGCCCGGCCGGTGAGGTTCTGGTCGCCCGGATCGCCGAGCTGACCGACCGCAATGCGGCCGAGGCCGTCACCAACATGCAGCTCTTCGTCCCGCGCGAGCGCATTCCGCCCGCCGATGACGAGGACGAGTTCCTTCACGCCGACCTGATCGGGCTGAAGGTCGAGACCCTCGACGGCGAAGCCGTCGGCACCGTCACCGCCATCTACGACTTCGGTGCCGGCGACGTCATTGACGTGGCGCGGCGGGCCAAGAAGGCGGTGATGGTCCCCTTCACGAAGGCGGTGGTGCCGACCGTCGACATCGCCGGCGGCCGGATCGTCATCGATCCCCCCGAGGGGCTGCTCGAGGACACGCCGCGCGACCCGCAAGACCGCGACTGAGGCCGCACGATGTTCCGCGCCTCGGTGCTGACCCTCTACCCCGAGATGTTTCCAGGCCCGCTCGGCCTGTCGCTCGCCGGCCGGGCGATGGGAGAGGCCTGGAACCTCGATACCCATTTCATCCGCGATTTCGCCACCGACCGCCACCGCACCGTCGACGACACTCCGGCCGGCGGCGGGCCGGGCATGGTGATGAAGGCCGATGTCGTGGCGCGCGCCATCGACCACGCCTCGCCCGAGGGCGATCCGCGTCCGCGTCTCTACATGTCGCCGCGCGGTGCGCCCCTGACCCAGGGCTTCGTGCGCGAACTGGCAACGGGCCCCGGCGCCGTGATCCTCTGCGGCCGCTTCGAGGGCGTGGACGAGCGGCTGATTCAGGCACGCGGCCTGACGGAGGTCTCGATCGGCGACTACGTGCTCTCAGGCGGCGAACTCGCGGCCATGGTCCTGATCGACGCGGTGGTGCGGCTCCTGCCCGGCGTAATGGGCCATGCCGAAAGCGGCACCGAGGAGAGCTTTGAGACGGGCCTGCTGGAGTATCCGCACTACACACGGCCGCAGCTCTTCGAGGGCCTGCCGATCCCGGAGATCCTCGTCTCCGGCGACCATGCGAAGATCGCCCGATGGCGCCGCTCCGAGGCTGAGCGGCTGACCCGGGAACGTCGGCCGGACCTCTGGGCGCAACGCCCACCCGAACCGCCGCGACGGCCAAAAAAGGCGTGACAAGAGCGGCGTTATCGACTATCGAGCCGCCTTCCGGCGGGCAGCTCCTTCATGGGACCCTGGCCCATCCTCGGAACCAAGACCAACAAGATGCCGGCAACGTCCGGCCACAAGGATAGAACCGATGAACCTGATCCAGACCCTCGAGGCTGAAGAAGCCGCACGCGTCCTCGGCGACAAGAAGCTTCCCGATTTCGCTCCCGGCGACACCGTCATCGTCAACGTGAAGGTTCGCGAAGGCGACCGTTCCCGCGTGCAGGCTTATGAGGGCGTCTGCATCGCCCGCTCGGGCGGCGGACTGATGGAGAGCTTCACCGTCCGCAAGATTTCCTACGGCGAGGGCGTCGAGCGCGTCTTCCCGGTGCATTCCCCGGCCATCGACTCCATCAAGCTGGTGCGCCGCGGCAAGGTCCGCCGCGCGAAGCTCTATTACCTGCGCGATCGTCGCGGCAAGTCGGCCCGTATCGCCGAGCGCGTGGAGCGCAACGAGAAGGCCTGAGCCTGATCGCATCGACGGAACTGCTGCGGGGCCTTCGGGCCCCGTTTGCATTTCGGCGCCCGGCTGACCGGCTGATCTGCAGCAATAGCCCGATGAGGACCATCGTGTAGGATTGTCGTTATCGGGCAGATTCAACGGAGCCGCATGCCGGAGATTCTTGATGCCGACGCAATCGTCATCGGCGCAGGCCCCGCCGGGCTGACGGCGGGCTATCTGCTGACGAAGAATGGCCGGAAGGTCGTGGTCATCGAGGCTGACCCGACTTATGTCGGCGGTATCAGTCGGACCGTCGCCTACAAGGGCTTTCTCTTCGACATCGGTGGCCACCGCTTCTTTTCCCGCTCGCGCGAGGTGGTGGACCTGTGGCGGGAGATCCTGCCCGACGACTTCATCGAGCGACCCAGGCTCAGCCGCATCTACTATGGCGGGCGCTTCTACTCATACCCCCTGAAGGCGTTCGAGGCGCTGCGCAATCTTGGCCTCCTCGAGTCCGTGCTCTGCGTGCTGTCCTATCTGAGGAGCCGGGCGTTCCCGAAGAAGAACGTGCGCTCGTTCCACGACTGGGTGGCGAACCAGTTCGGCGAGAGGCTTTTCGCCATCTTCTTCAAGACCTACACGGAGAAGGTCTGGGGAATGTCCTGCGACGAGATTTCCTCCGACTGGGCGGCCCAGCGCATCAAGGGACTGAACCTGGTCGAGGCGGTCGGCGCGTCGCTGCGCAAGTCGCTCAAGCAGGGCGGCGGCGCCGTCGGCCGCGACGGACGGCCGATCAAGACCCTGATCGAGCAGTTCGACTATCCACGCCGCGGCCCAGGCATGATGTGGGAGGCCGCCGCGGACCGCATCCGCGAGAGAGGCGGCGTTATCCACATGGGGCACAGGCTGTCACGCATCACGCGCGAGGGCGTCGGAACCTACTGCGTCGAAGCCCGCACCGCCGACGGCGTCGCTGTCCGCTTTCGCGCTCCCCATGTCATTTCCTCGGCGCCCCTGACGGAACTGGTTCAGGCTCTCGACCAGCCGCTGGCGGCCGCACCGGCAGCGG
>VFQR01002783.1_pt1 | contig 10614 bp, 8 predicted proteins | sample 3512321 | NCBI WGS metagenome assembly VFQR01 (sample SAMN10412374, study PRJNA504923) | tailings metagenome | isolation source: Relicate 3 Philex TSF1 revegetated site | place: Philippines: Tuba, Benguet | collected 2017-08-29
AGTGGCCCTGCTGGATGTCGTCGGCGCGCTGCCAGATCACCTTCACCGGCCGCCCGCCCACGGCGCGGCTGGCGAGCACGGCCTGCACCGCGATGTCGCCCTGCGTCTTGCGGCCGAAACCGCCACCGAGGTAGGTGGTGTGCAGCGTCATGCGCTCGCCCGGCAGGCCCAGCGCGCGCTCCAGCGTCATGCGGACCTGGTCGTGGCCCTGCGTGCCGATCCACAGCTCGGCGCTGTCGGCGGTGGCGCGCGCGGTGCCGCTGATGGGTTCCATGCAGGCGTGCGCGAGCATGGGCACGTGGTAGTCGGCCTCCACCACGCGCGCGGCCGAGGCGAAGGCCGCGGCGCTGTCGCCGCGCACGAGCGCGGGCGTGACGCCGGTGGCGTCCAGCCCGGCCTTGAGGCGGCGTTCGATCTCGGCGCTGTCGAGCGTGTCGTTGGGCGTGGTGGTGAAGCGGATGTCGAGCTGCTCGGCCGCCTGCTTGGCCTGCCACCAGCTGTCGGCCACCACCACCGCGCCGCGCGGCACGCGCGCCACCGCGCGCACGCCGGGCATGCCCAGCACGCTGGCCTCGTTGATGCTGGCCACTTCGGCCGTGTGCACCGGTGCCAGCCGCACCGCGCCGTGCAGCATGTCCGGCAGCTTCACGTCGGTGGAGAACACCGCTTCGCCGCGCACCTTGGCGGGCGTGTCCAGGCGGGGCACGGTGGTGCCGGTGAGCTTGCGTTGCGACACCGGCCGCAGCACCGGATCGGCGGGCACGGGCAAGGCGTTCGCGGCCTGCACCAGTTCACCGAAGGGAATGCGCCGCCGCGACGCGGCATGCACCACCGCGCTGTCCTGTGTGTCCAGCGTGGAGGCGTCCACCCCCAGTCGCGCGGCCGCGGCCTGAATCAGCACCGTGCGCGCCTGCGCGGCGGCGCGGCGCAGCGGGTCGTGCCAGAAGCGGATACCGAAGGAGCCCACCGAGCGCATCTGGCCCATGGGCAGGCGGTACTCGGGGGACGGGCGCAGCGGCATGCCGATGTCGATGCGCTTCCAGTCGGCGCCGAGTTCTTCGGCCAGGATCTGCGCGTGCCCGGTGTGGATGCCCTGACCCATTTCGCAGGTGGGCAGCAGAAAGGTGACACGGCTGTCGGCGTCGATGCGGATGAAGGACTGCGGCTGCCGCGGCGCGGGGGCTGGCGGCGTGGCTGCGCCGGGTGCGGGCTGCGCCAGCAGCGGCAGGGGCACGGCCACCATGAGGCTGGTGGCCATGCCCTGTTGCAGGAAGCCGCGCCGCGTGGGTGTGGCCAGCGGGGCGTTGTCGTGCGGGGTGGGGGTGTTCATGTGCGGGCCTTTGAAGGATGGCGTTCAGGCCAGGTTGCGCGCCGCCTGCTGGATGGCGGCGCGGATGCGGTCGTAGGTGCCGCAGCGGCAGAGGTTGCCGGCCATGGCCTCGTCGATCTGCGCGTCGGTGGGCCGGCGGTGCGTGCGCAGCAGGGCGGCGGCGCTCATGATCTGGCCGCACTGGCAGTAGCCGCACTGCGGCACGTCGAGCGCGATCCACGCCGCCTGCAGCGCGCGGCCGATGCGGTCGTCGCCCGCGCCTTCGATGGTGCGCACGCGCTTGCCGGCCGCGAACTCGGTCGGCGTGATGCACGCGCGCACCGGGGCGCCGTCCACGTGCACGGTGCAGGCACCGCACAGTGCGGCGCCGCAACCGTACTTGGTGCCGGTGAGCCCGAGCTCGTCGCGCAGCACCCAGAGCAGGGGGGTGGAAGGGTCGGCGTTCACTTCAACGGCTCTGCCGTTGACCTGGCATCGGGTGGTCATGGTGGGGGCTCCTCGGTCGGTGGTGGGGCAATCGCCACCGCATGGTCCCGGTGCCAGCTTGCGCGAGCTTTCCCCGACATTACGAATTTGTCATGTGCCACCCGGGCGGCCGATAAGCTGGGAAGATCCTTTGCCCGAAACGATCCCGCTTCCTTTGCAATGCGCATCCTGCTGGTTGAAGACGAACAACGCCTGGCCGATTTCCTGGTCAAGGGCCTGCACGAGCTGGGCCACGTGGTGGACGTGGCGCGCGACGGCGTGGAGGGCCGGCGTCTGGCACTCGGGGGCGAATACGACCTGCTGATCCTTGACGTGATGCTGCCCGGCATCGACGGCCTGTCCATCCTGGAAGCGGTGCGCAAGGCCGCGGGCGACTGCGCGCGCACACCGGTGCTCATGCTCACGGCGCGCGACGAAATTCCAGACCGCGTGCGTGGTCTCGAAGCCGGGGCCGACGACTACCTCGTCAAACCCTTCGCGGTGTCCGAACTGTTCGCGCGCATCGGCGCGCTCTCGCGCCGGCTGGTCGTCAAAGGCACGGGCTCCCCGGTGTCGGTGCTGCGCGTGGCCGATCTCGAGGTCGACCTGATCGCGCGCCGCGCGGTGCGGTCCGGCCAGCGCCTGGACCTCACCGGCAAGGAGTTCGCGCTGCTGGCGGCGCTGCTGCGCCGGCGCGGGCAGATCCTCACGCGCACTGCCATCGCCGAGCAGGTGTGGGACATGCATTTCGACAGCCACACCAACATCGTGGAGGTGGCCATCCGCCGCCTGCGCAGCAAGCTCGACGACCCCTTCCGGCCCAAGCTGTTGCACACCGAGCGCGGCATGGGCTACGTGCTGGAGGACCGCAGCGCATGAACCCGCCCGTCATGTCGCCCACCTATTCCATCCGCAAGCGCCTGGCCCTGCGCATCTCGGTGCAGGCCACCCTGGTCATGGCGCTGATGGCCTTGCTGGTCTACCTGTTCGTTCAACTGGTGATGGACCGGCGCCATGCGGTCGACCTGAACAAGAAGGCCGACGTCACGCTCGGCGTGTTCCGGGACGGTCTGCAAGAGGGCGGTCTCGAAAAGGCGCTGGCCGATCTGCGCAGCGGGGCGCTGCGCCGCCCGCAGACCAACCTGGAGGTGCATGACGAACGCGGCGCCGTGGTCTTTCGCGATCCCGATGAAGCACCTTTCGTGATGTCGGAGAAGCCCCGCAGCATCACGCTGGAGGTGGACGCTTCGGGCCAGGGCCTGGGGCGCTTCCGCTTCGTGATGCAGGCCGACACCGCGAAGGACCGCGCCCTGCTGCGCGCGCTGGGCCTGGTGCTGCTGGTGGTGCCGGTGCTGGGCGGGCTGCTGGTGGGCGTGAGCACCACCTGGCGCATCCGGCAGGATCTTCAGCCCCTGGCCGAGCTCGCCGCGCAGACGCAGGGCATCACGGCCAGGCGTCTCGACCGGCGCCTGCACCTGCCCGAGGTGGCGACCGAATTGCTGCCCTGGATCACGCAGTTCAACGGCCTGATGGACCGCCTGCAGGCCGCGATCAACCAGCTCGAGGCCTTCAACGCCGACGTGGCGCACGAGCTGCGCACCCCGCTGGCCTCGCTCATGGGGCACACCGAGGTGGCGCTGTCGCGCGAACGCAGCGCGGCCGAGTTGCGCGAGGTGATGGCCACGTCGCTGGAAGAACTGCAGCAGATCGCGGCCATGGTGCAAGACATGCTGTTCCTTTCGCGAACCGACCGTGGCGCGCGCGCGCGTGCGGCCGATGTGCCCAGCCTGCGCGCGCTGACCGCCAAAGTGGTCGAGTTCCATCAGTACAGCCTGGAAGAAGCCCGCCTGCGGGCGCAGGTGCAGGGCGACGCCCGCATCAGTGCCGATGAGCCGCTGCTGCAACGCGCGATCTCCAACCTGATCGAGAACGCGGCGCAGCACGCCGAGCAAGGCAGCGCCATCGAGGTGTTGATCGGGCAGGAAACCCCCGAGCGGGTGACGCTGCTGGTGCAGAACCGGGGCGCCGGCATCGGGCCCGCCGATCTGCCGCGCATCTTCGACCGCTTCTTCCGCGCCGACAGTTCGCGCAGCGACAGCGGCCAGCGGCATGGCCTGGGGCTGGCCATCGTGGCCGCCATCGCGCGCATGCACGGTGGCGAACCGCTGGCGCAATCGCAGGGGGGCGTCACTCGGGTGGGTTTCTCCATTCCCCTGGTGCAACCCCACGGGCCACCGCAGTCCGGCGCCTGAGGCGCTGCGCCTTCAGGGCACCAGCACCTCGTGCACGGTGCTGGCGAAATCGCCGCCCACGCGGGTGCCGCCACCGAACACGTGAATGCGGTCGCCCAGCGTGGCCGCACCCAGGCCGTGGCGCGGCGTGGGCAGCGGCGGCAGCGCGCTCCAGCGGTCGGTGGTCGGGTCGTACACCCAGGCATCGGCGAACACCTTCTGCTCGGGCACCCACTGCTCGCCACCGAACACATACAAACGCCCGCCGTGTGCGGCCGCGGCCAGCCCGCCTTGTGCCAGGGGCATCGGCGCGCGCGTGGTCCAGCGGTCGGTGGCGGGGTCGTAAACCTCCAGGTGGGGCACGTTGACCTGCCGCAGCGAGCCATCGGGCTGGCGCAAGGCCTGCCGCCCACCCACCACGTGCAGGCGGCCGTTGAGCACGGCGGCGGCCGCGCTGTTGCGGGCGGTGGGTGCGTCGGCGATGGCGGACCAACGCCCGGTGGCGGGGTCCAGTACCGCGCCGCGCGCGGTGTCGGCGTGGTCGTTGAAGTGCCGTGCGTCGTCGTGCGCCCGCACACGGCCGCCCACCAGGTAGAGCCTGCCTTCGATGCCGGCGAACACGCCTTCGGCCGAGGGGTAGGGCAAGGGGGCGCCCGCGCTCCAGCGGTTGGCAGCGGGGTCGTAGACCCAGGTCTCGGCCTGCGCGCGCCAGTTCGGGAAACCGCCGGTGAAGCCACCCACGGCATGGATGCGGCCCGCCGCGGCGGCGAGCGCGATGTGGTGTCGCGCTTCGGGCAGCGTGGCCAGGCGCGTCCAGCGGTCGGTGCTGGGGTCGTAGGCCTCGAAGTGCGCGGAGTAGCCGGTGTTGGGGTTCAGCAGCCCACCGGCCACATAGATGCGCCCGCCCAGCACCTCGGGGTAGAGCTCCTGGCGGGCCAGCGAGGGCGCGGCGGCGGTGGTCCAGTGCGGTGCGGCGGTGCGCGCCCAGGTGGGCATCAGGGGTTGTGCCGCGGCCAGTGCGGTGGCCAGGCGAAGCGTGTCGCGTCGGTTCATGGTGAGCGTCCTCGGGAATGGGGGTGCCCGCATCGTAGGCAGACCACCGCAAAAGACCAGATGCACAATGCTGTACACATTACTTAGCCGAGCTGAACAATGTCGCGCACCGTACTGACCGATCTCGAAGCCTTCGCCGCGGTGGCCCGGCACCGCAGCTTCCGTGGCGCCGCGCAAGAGCGCGGCGTGTCGCCCGCGCTGATGAGCCAGATCGTTCGCCGCCTGGAAACCGAGCTGGGCGTGGAGCTGCTGCGCCGCACGACGCGCAGCGTGGCGCTCACCGCCGCGGGTGAACAACTGCTTGAACCGGTGGCGCCGGCACTCGATCGCATCCGCGGCGCGGTCGAGCAGGTCAACGCCCACCGCGGCACGCCCATCGGCCGCTTGCGCATCAACGCGCCCGCGCCGGTCGCGCAGTTCCTGCTGGCGCCGCTGGTGGCGCGGTTCCTGCAGCAGCACCCGCAGGTCGAGGTGGAACTGGTGGCCGAGGCCGCCAAGATCGACATCGTGCAAAGCGGCTACGACGCCGGCGTGCGCTTCGAGAACGACCTGCAGCAGGACTCGGTGGCCGTGCCCATCGGCCCGCCACAGCGCTACGCCGTGGTGGCCTCGCCCGGTTACCTGAGCCACCGGCCCGCACCCGCCACGCCGGCCGAACTGAACGAACACCCCTGCATCCGCCGCCGCTTCCAGGGCGCGGGCTTTCTGGAATGGGTGTTCCGCCGCAAGGGCCGCACCGTGCGCCTGACGCCAGACGGCCCGCTCACCGTGAACGACGCGCAGATCGCCGTCAACGCCGCCGTGGCCGGGGTCGGCATCGCCTACGTGAACGAACACTACGCGCTGCGCGAGATCGAGAGCGGGGCGCTGGTGCGTTTGCTGGAAGACTGGTCACCCGGCATCGGGCAACCCTTTCTCTACTTCCCCCGGCAGCGCCATGTGCCGGCGGCGCTGCGCGCGTTCATCGACTTCGCGCGGGTGCGAAGGGTGCGGCCGGGTTGAGATCTCGGCTCAAACGGAAGCGCTTCCTTTTTGCTTCATGTGCGTCCTGATCCACGACGCCAGCTGCCTGACGTCTTCCCGCAGCCTTTCATGGGGCGCGATCCAGAGGTTGAGCGTGTGCGGGCTGTCGATGAAGCCGAAGGGCGCGACGAGCTGGCCCGTTTCGATTTCCTTTTCCACCACGTAGTGCGGAGCGAGCGCCACACCCAGTTGCGATGAGGCGGCCTCGATCACGAGGTAGAAGTGTTCATAGCGTTCGTGCGCGGTGAGCCCGACGTCGCCGCAGTTCATCTGCGTGGCCCATTCGGCCCACGCGTTGGGCCGGGTGGCGGTGTCGAGTATTCGCGCGCGCTGGAGCGAAGCCACCGACGAGATGCCCACGCTTTCCACGTACCTCGGGTGGCACACCGGGCCGATGCGCTCGCGCAGCAGCGGCTCGATGACGACATCCTGAGGCGGGCGCTGCATGCTCGTTCGAATCGCGAGGCTGATCTTGTCGCGCACGAAGTCCACTTCGCCATGGCTCATGTTGAGGTGAACCTCGACCTCCGGGTGGCGGCGCTTGAATTCGCTCAGCTTGGGTATCAGCCACTTCATCATGATGGTGGCCGAGCAGGAAAGCGTGAGGCGCCCCGGGGCCAGTCGGGCCACCGCTTCCTGCATCAGGCGAAACGCCTCCGTCAGCTGGCCCGCGAGCGCGCCGCCTTCGGCGGTGGTGGTCACCGAGCGCGGCAGGCGGTGCAGCAGCGGTATGCCGAACTGGTCTTCCAGCGCGTGCACGTGCCGGCTGATGGCGCCGTGCGTGACGCAGAGCTCCCCGGCAGCGGCGCTCATCGAGCCGAGCCGGGCCGAGGCCTCGAAAGCCCGCAGCGCATTCAGCGGCAGTCTGGCTCGGGGTTCATCCACGGGCGCTGACTTCTTGTCTGTCATGAAAACTCACACCTCGTGCCGGAAAAATGGAATGTTCAGCGCGGGGCTTGTTGCCTAGACTTTCTCCACGCTCACCGGATTTTCCACGTCAACTGCAACGATTCCCGGCGAATGCAAAAAACTCAAGGGTTAACCCTGAAATCTTTTGCGGGTGTGAGCGCAACTGACAGCCAATCCCGGCTGCACTACATCGGAGACAAGCATGAAACTCAATCGCCGTCACTTCACCGTCGCCCTGTCGATCGCGCTGGGCGCGCTCGTTTCGCTGCCCGCGCACGCTGACGCGCTGTCCAACATCCAGGCGAAGAAAAAAATCCGCGTGGCCACGGACATGGGCATTCCCCCGTTCGGCATGATGGACGGCAGCATGCAGCCCACGGGCTCGGACGTCGAGGTGGCGCGCGCCCTGGCCGCCGACTGGGGTGTGGAGATCGAGTTCATCAACACCACCGGGCCGACGCGCATTCCCAACCTCAACACCGACAAGGCCGACGTGGTCATCTCCTCGCTCTCCGTGACCGAGGAGCGCGCCAAGGTGGTGGACTTCACCAAGCCTTATTCCTTCATCCGCACGACCGTGATCGCCCCGGTGGCCGACAAGAGCGTGAAGGACTGGGGCGACCTGAAGGGCAAGTCGATCGCGGTGGTTCGCAGCACCATGCAGGACGTTGAGCTGACCGCGAAGGCGTCGGCCCTGGGGCTCAACGTCGTGCGTTTCGATGACGATGCCACCGTCATCACGGCGGCCATTTCCGGGCAAGCGACCTACGTGGGCCTGGGCGACCCGCAAATGAAGGCCATCAACCAGCGCTCGCAGGGCAAGCCTTTTGAAGCCAAGCTGGTGATCAAGCAGTTCCCGATCGCCATGGGCGTGAAGAAGGGTGAGCCTGCCTTGCTGGCCAAGCTCAACGAATGGATTGCGGCCAACGCCAAGAGCGGCAAGCTCAATGCGCTCTACCGCAAACACCACGGCGTGGACGTGCCCGCCGAATTCCTGCAGTAAGTCGCGCACCGCGGGCGCGCCGTGCGCCCGCCGTCCGGCACACCCCATCGCCCCCTGGAAACGCCATGCAACAGCACCGTATAGAAGCGGACTACCTCCTCGAGACACCGGACGATCCCGAGCGCACGGCGGCCACCATTGCCGGGGAGCAATCCAGCGGCACCTTTGTTCGTGTGCCGGGTGAAACCCCCGAGCTGCTGGAGCGCGCGGCAGCGCGTGTGGTGAAGCTGGAGGTGATCGACCGTTTCACCGGCCAGCGCGCGTTGCCCACGGCCCACCCCACACCGGACAACGAGCGCCTGACGCGCGCCCGGCTCACGCTGTCGTGGCCTTTGGCGACGATGGGCCCCTCCCTGCCCAACCTCATGGCCACCGTGGCCGGCAACCTCTTCGAGCTGCGGCAGGTGAGCGGCCTGCGCCTGCTGGACATCCGGCTGCCCGAGCCCTTTGCCGCGGCTTACCCCGGGCCGAAGTTCGGCGTGGAAGGCACGCGGCGCCTGGCGGGCGTGCACGGGCGGCCCCTGATCGGCACCATCATCAAGCCCAGCGTCGGGTTCTCTGCCGAGGACACGGCCACACTGGTGGCCCGGCTCTGCGAAGCCGGCATCGATTTCATCAAGGACGACGAGTTGCAGGCCGACGGCCCCAACTGCCCGTTCAATGACCGTGTGACGGCCGTGATGCGCGAGATCAACCAGTGCGCCGACCGCACCGGCAAGAAGCCCATGTACGCGTTCAACCTCACCGGCGACCTCGACGAAATGAAGCGGCGCCACGACCTGTTGCTCAAGCAGGGCGCGACCTGTCTCATGGCCAGTCTCAACTCGGTGGGGCTGGTGGGCATGATCGAGTTGTCGAAGTTTTCCCAGTTGCCCATCCACGCCCACCGCAACGGCTGGGGTTATCTGTCGCGCCACCCGCTGCTGGGCTGGTCGTTCGCCGCCTGGAGCAAGTTCTGGCGACTGGCCGGCGCAGACCACATGCACGTCAACGGGCTGGCCAACAAGTTTTCCGAACCCGATGAAAGCGTCATCGAATCGGCGCGCTCCTGCATGGAACCGATGTTCGCCACCCGGCCCTGCACCGTGATGCCGGTGTTCTCTTCGGGTCAGGGCGTTGCCCAGGTGCCGGGCACCTACGCGGCCGTCAACACCACGGATTTGATCGTCACGGCCGGGGGCGGCATCCTGGCCCACCCGGGCGGGCCGGGCGCAGGCGTGAGCGCGCTGCGCGAGGCCTGGGACGCCGCGTTGCAGGGTGTGCCTCAGGCCGACTACGCGCGCACGCACCCGGCACTGCAGACGGCGCTGGGGGCCACGGCATGAACGAGGGCGGCCGTGCGCTCCCCGAAGGCCCGCTCGTGGCCTTCTACGGCGACGACTTCACCGGCTCTTCCGCCGCGATGGAGGTGCTGGCCTTCGCCGGTCTGCAAACCATCCTGTTTCTCGCGCCACCCACACCTGAGCGCCTGGCCCGCTTCGCCCACCACCGCGCCATCGGCATTGCGGGCGTGGCCCGCTCGCGCCCACCCGCCTGGATGGACGAGTACCTGCCACCGGTGTTCGAAACGCTCGCCGCCATCGGGGCGCCGGTGGTTCACTACAAGGTCTGCTCGACCTTCGACTCCGCCCCGCACATCGGCAACATCGGGCGTGCCGCCGAAATCGGCCAACGGCGCTTCGGGGGCTGGGTTCCACTGGTGGTGTCCGACCCCGGCATGGGCCGCTTCCAGGCCTTCGGCAACCTGTTCGCGCATGCGCAGGGCGTGGGTTATCGGCTCGACCGCCACCCCACGATGTCGGTGCACCCGACCACGCCCATGCACGAAGCCGACCTGGGCCGCCACCTGGCTGCGCAGACCGATCTGCGCGTGGGGCTGGTGGACTTCGCCACCATGAAGCGCGGCGGGGCCGACGCACAACTGGCGCAGGAAATCGCCCAGGGCGCGGCCATTGTGTCGCTGGACGTGCTGGACCTGGAAACCCTGCGCGAGGCCGGCCGGCTCATCTGGGCGGCGCCAGGCGCATCGCCCCGGTTCGTGATCGGTTCGCAAGGCGTGGAGCAGGCGCTGGTGGCGCACTGGCGCGCGGCCGGCCTGATTCCCGACACCTCGGCCGCGGGCGCTTGTGCAAAAGTGGATCGCATCGCCGCCGTCTCGGGTTCGGTGTCGCCCATCACCGCCGCGCAGATCCGGCACGCCGGCGCGCATGGCTTCGAGCCGATCGCGCTGGATGCGCGGCTTGCGACCGACGAAGCGTCACTGGCCGCGGAGGTGCAGCGCGTCACGCGGCTGGCCCGCGAAGCGATCGAGAGCGGCCGCGATCCGCTGGTGTTCACCGCGAGCGGCCCTGACGATCCGAGGGTGCTTGCGTTCCGCGAAGCCGTGCAGGCCAGCAGCACACCCATGGCCACGGTGAACGACCGGCTCGGCGCTGCGCTCGGCGACATCCTCAATGCGCTGGTGCGCCAGTGTGAGTTGCGCCGCGTCGTGATCTCGGGCGGCGACACCTCCAGCCACGCGGCGTCGCGCCTGGGCATCGACGCCCTGACCGCCATCGCACCGCTGTCGCCCGGCGTGCCCCTGTGCCGCGCCCACTCGC
>VFQR01002784.1_pt1 | contig 10614 bp, 11 predicted proteins | sample 3512321 | NCBI WGS metagenome assembly VFQR01 (sample SAMN10412374, study PRJNA504923) | tailings metagenome | isolation source: Relicate 3 Philex TSF1 revegetated site | place: Philippines: Tuba, Benguet | collected 2017-08-29
CCACGTTGCACCAGGTCATGAAGGGCACCGAGACGAAGCCGCCGCCCGCGCCCACGAGACCCGAGAGGAAGCCGATGACGCCGCCGGCGCCGAGCTGGCCGGCGGTGCCGGGCAGCGTGCGCGAAGCCTTGGGCTTCTTGTCGAACAGCATCTGCGTGGCCGAGAAGCTGACGAAGGCGGCGAAGAACAGCGCCAGCCAGCTGCCCTTGAGCACGGCGAACACACCCAGGCTGGCCACGGCCGCGCCGAGGACGATGCCGGGCGCCAGGCGCTTGACGATGTCCCAGCGCACGGCGCCGCGCTTGTGGTGCGCGCGCACGCTGGAGATGCTGGTGAAGATGATGGTGGCCATCGAGGTGGCGATCGCCATCTTGACGGCAAGGTCGGGTGCGACGCCGCGGCCGGTGAGGATGAGGGTGATGAAGGGCACCATCAGCATTCCGCCGCCGATGCCGAGCAGGCCAGCGAGGAAACCGGTGCCGATGCCGAGAAGCGCCAGTTCGGCGATCAGCAGGGGTTCGAGGGGCATGGGGAATAAGGTGTCTGCAAGTGGGCGCCGGGCCGAAAGCCTGAACCGGGGTTCAGGTGGGCGAGGGCAACGCGGCTTCGGGTTCGTCTGACGCGAGACGCTCGCACCAGCCGCGCAATGTACCAAGCCCGGGCTCTATGAGCATTGGTTCAAGGACATTGAAGCCCGGCGCACACCGCAGACGAGGTGAATTCTAGGACCTGTGCCGTGGTGCCACGGACCATCGGTCGGTATGCCCCCGTGCCGTGACGGGCGGCATGAACTCAGAGCAGGCGCCCGTCCTTGTCGAGCGTCTGGTCGAGGCGGCGCATGAGCTCGTCCACGCGCGACTGCGTCTGCGCATCGAGCGGTTCGGCCTCGAAACCACCGGCTTCGGCGAAGGCGCTGGCGTCGGCACCGGCAAAGGACGACGCCTGGAACTGCTGCGCCTCGGCCTCGCGCTCGGCCTCCTTGCGCTCCAGTTGCGACAGTTCGTACGCGAGGTTGAGCGAGGCCAGCACGGCGATGCGGTCGCGCGCCTTGACCTTGCCCGCATCGCGGATGCGGCACATCGCGGTGTCCACGCGTTCCACCGCCTCGAGCAGCAGGGACTCGCCACCGACGGGGCAGGAGAGCAGGTAGCTCTGGCCCATGATCTGCACCTCGATCTGCTTGTGGCCGGGCTTGTTCACTGGATAACCTCCGTGCTGTGCACTGCGGTGCGAGCGCCTTCGGGCGGCCGTGCGGCGCTCATGTGCGCTCCTTGCGTTCCTCGGTGGCGGGCAGACGTTCGAGCAGGGCGTCGATGCGCGCGCGAGCCGCGAGCAGGCGCGACTTGAGCGAATCGCGCTCGGCCTGCAGGGCGTGCACCTGCTCGACCAGCAGCGCGTTGGTGCGCTGCAGTTCTTCGTGGCGCAGCAGCAGCCGCTCCACCTTCTCGGTGATCTGATCGAGTTGCTTGGGAGCGGCCATGGTGCTGGGGTTCCTGCGATCCGATGTGCGTCGGTCATTGTAGGCGTGGCGCGGGCATAGAATGCGTGCCGTTGGTGCTCGCGGCGTGGTTCACGCGCCGCAGTTCAACGGGAAGCAGGAGGGTGAACCGCGCACCGCGGCGAACCTAACCTGCGCTGCCCCCGCAACGGTAAGCAGACGAGACGGCCGGCGGCCCACAGCCGCCGGATGCTCCGCTTCCATCACACCGCCACTGGTGCAAACGACCTCTCGACGGGTCCGGCACCGGGAAGGCGATGGAGGTCGCTCTGCCAGCCCGGATACCGGCCAACGAGGTGGCGGCACCGCGCAAGCGGCGCCGCCGTGACGCCCATGCACCGTCGGGGAAGGCGGTGAGGGCTTTCGTCCTTTGTTTCGTCCATGAAAACCCGTGTCCCGTCGTGGCGCCAGGCCGCTCTCCTGCTGAGCCTGTCTGCCACTGCGCCCGCCTTTGCGCAGGGTGCTGTTCCCACGCTCGCCGATACCGTCGTCACCGCCAGCCGCACGCCCACGCGGGTGGACAGCCTGGTGAGTGACGTCACCGTCATCGAGCGCGCCGACATCGAAAAGATGGCTGGCCAGACGCTGACCGAAGTGCTGGTGCGCGCCGCGGGCGTGCAGATGGCCACCAACGGTGGCCGTGGCAAGAGCGGCAACATCTTCATCCGCGGTACCGAATCGCGCCACACCATTCTGTTGATCGACGGCGTGCGCTATGGCTCTGCCACGGCCGGCACGCCGGTGTGGAGCAGCTTGCCGCTGGACGCGATCGAGCGCATCGAGGTCCTCAAGGGGCCGGGCTCATCGCTGTACGGCAGCGACGGCGTGGGCGGTGTGGTGCAGATCTTCACGCGCAAGGGCCGCGAGGGCTTTCACCCGAGCGCCTTCGTCACGCTGGGCAGCGAAAGCTTCTCGCAGGTGGGCGCCGGCCTGGCCGGCGGCGACGCAGGCGTGAACTATTCGCTGGACGTGTCGTCGCTCAATGACCGCGGCTTTTCGGCCACCAACCCGACGGTGCCGTTCGGCAATTTCAACGCCGACCGCGACCCGTTGCGGCAGCGCTCGCTCAATGGCTCGATCGGCGTTGCGCTGGTGCGCGACTGGAAGCTCGACCTGGGCTTGCTGTACTCCGAAGGCACCAGCCACTACGACGACGGCCCCGGTCGTGACACGCGCGACGACTTCCGCTCGCAGGTCGCTCGCGCGGGCATCAATGGCAAGGTGCGGGAGGGGTGGAAGGCGCAGTTGCAAGTGGCGCAAAGCCTGGACGACTCCCGCTCCATCGTTGCGTCCATCCTGCCCAGCCGCTTTCGCACCACGCAGGACCAGTTCCTGTGGCAGAACGACATCGACACACCGCTGGGTGCGGTGCTGGCTGGGCTGGAGCGCCTGGAGCAGAAGGTGGATGGCACCACGGCCTATGCCGTGCGCCAGCGCAGCATCAACTCCGCCTTCGTCGGCCTCAACGGCGAGGCGGGGTCGCACAGCTGGCAGCTCAATCTGCGCAACGACCGCAACTCGCAGTTCGGCAACAGCAGCACTGGCTTTGCGGGCTACGGCCACCGCCTGACGCCCGCGCTGCGGGTGCACGTCTCGCACGGCACGAGCTTCGTCGCGCCCTCGTTCAATCAGCTGTATTTCCCCGGCTTCGGCACGCCCACGCTGCAACCCGAGGAAGGCCGCAACACCGACGTCGGCCTGAGCTGGAGTCAGGCCGGTCACACCCTCAAGCTGGTGTCGTTCGACAACAAGATTCGCGGCTTCATCCCCTCGGGCCCGCTGCCGGCCAACGTGCCGCGCGCGCGCATCGAGGGCTGGACGCTGGGCTATGAAGGCGGCATCGGCAAGCTGCTCTTGCGTGCATCCTGGGAAGCCATCGACCCGCGCAACGAGCTCACCGGCCGGCAGCTGGCGCGCCGCAGCAAGGCGCAGGGCATGCTCGGGGCCGACTACGCCCTCGGTGCCTGGAAGTTCGGCGGCACGCTGTTGCACGTGGGCAAACGCTTCGACGACAGCGCCAATGCGTTTGCCCTGAAGGCCTACACCACGCTCGACCTGCACGCCGACCACGAACTCGCGAAAGACTGGACCGTGCAGGCGCAACTGCGCAACGTGACCGACGAGGAGTACGAGACGGTTCGCGGCTACAACCAGCCCGGGCGTGGCGTGTTCGTCACCTTGCGCTGGGCGCCTCGCTAGTGCGGCACGATGGCCGCTGAACCACCTCGCGCACCCATGGGACCGCAACGAATCGTCTGCCTCACGGAAGAGACCACCGAGTGGCTCTACCTGCTCGGGCAGGAGGCGCGCATCGTCGGCATCTCGGGCTACACGGTGCGACCGCGCCGTGCGCGCGAGGAGAAGCCGAAGGTGAGCGCCTTCCTGAGCGCAAAGATCGACAAGATCCTCGCGCTGCAACCCGACTGCGTGTTCGGCTTCTCCGACCTGCAGGCCGACATCGCGGCCGAACTCATCCGCCACGGAGTGCAGGTGACGGTGTTCAACCAGCGCAGCGTGGCGCAGATCTTCGACATGCTTTTCCAGGTGGCGGCCATGGTGGGCCAGGCCGAGCAAGGCCTGGCCTGGATCGCAGGCACACAGGCGCGGCTGGAGCAGATGGCCGCCGCCGGCCGCGCGCTGCCGCGGCGCCCGCGTGTTTACTTCGAGGAGTGGGACGAGCCCTGCATCAGCGGCATCCGCTGGGTCTCGGAACTGATCGGCCTTGCCGGTGGCGACGACTGCTTCCCCGAACTCGCTGCCATGCCGCTGGGCAAGGACCGCATCATTGGCGAGCCGCAGCGCATCGTCGATCGCGCGCCCGAGATCGTGATCGGCTCCTGGTGCGGCAAGAAATTCCGGCCCGAGCGCGTGGCCGCGCGGCCCGGCTGGCAGGCCGTTCCCGCGGTGCGCGACGCGCAACTGTTCGAGATCAAGTCGGCTGACATCCTGCAGCCCGGACCGGCCGCGCTCACCGACGGTGTGGAGCAGCTCCACCGTATTGTGATGGACTGGAGCGCACGCCATGGCTGAGCGGATCGCTCGCAGCGAACTCATTCTCGGTGGCCAGCGCAGCGGCAAGTCGCACCGCGCCGAGATGCTCGCGCGCCAGTGGCTGGACGCGGACGCCGCGCACCGCGCGGTGCTCATCGCCACCGGCCAGGCGGGGGACGAGGAGATGCGCGAGCGCATCGCGCGCCATCAGCGCGACCGCGCCCAACGCGTGCCGGGCCTGCGCACCGTGGAAGAACCGCGTGCGCTGGCCGAGGCGGTGCCTGCACACAGCGCGCCCCAGACGCTGATCGTGGTCGACTGCCTCACGCTGTGGCTCACCAACCTGCTCATGCCCGCCGACGGCGAGCCGGTGGATGCCGCCGTGCCCGTGGCCGGCCTGCGCCGCGTCATCGAGCAGGCCGCCGGCCCGCTGGTGCTGGTCAGCAACGAGATTGGCCTGGGCGTGATTCCCCTGGGGCGCGAGACACGCGCCTTCGTGGACGCGCTCGGTGGCCTGAACCAGACGGTGGCGGGCGCGTGCGAGCGCGTCACCTGGATGGCCGCCGGCTTGCCCCTGAACTTGAAGGCCCCCGCATGAAGCACGTCCACCAACTGCTGCAAACGCTGTGCGCGGGCGCCTGGCTGCTGGCCGCGTTCGCGTCGCAGGCGGGCGAGATCCGCGTCAGCGACGATCGCGGCGTCACCGTCACGCTGCCGGCCGCGCCGCAGCGCATCGTCTCGCTGCTGCCTTCGCTCACCGAAACCGTTTGCGAACTCGGCCAGTGCCACCGCCTGGTGGGCGTGGACCGCTACTCGAACTTCCCGGCCAGCGTGCGCGCCTTACCCAAGACCGGTGGCGGCATCGACCCCAACATCGAAGCCATCATCGCGCTCAAGCCCGACCTGGTGCTGGCGGCCACGTCTTCGCGCGGCGTGGAGCGGCTGGCGGGCTTCGGGCTCAAGGTACTGGCCATGGAGCCGCGCAACAGCGCCGGCGCACGGCGCGTCATGGCCACGCTGGGCACGGTGCTCGAGGTGCCCGACGCCGATCGCATCTGGCGCGCCATCGACGCCGGCGTGGCGGCCGCGGCGCAGTCGCTGCCGCCGCGCGCCAGGCCGCTGCGTGTGTACTACGAGGTCAGCAACGGCGGCTACGCGGCCGGCCCGCAGTCCTTCATCGGCGAGCTCATGGCGCGCCTGGGCGTGCAGAACATCGTCGGGCCCGAGCTCGGGCCGTTCCCGCGCATCAACCCTGAGTACGTCGTGCGCGCCGACCCCGATCTCATCCTCATCGGTGCGCGCAACGTGCAGGGCATGGCGCAGCGCCCCGGCTGGGCGGGCATGCGCGCCTTGCGCGAGCAGCGCGTGTGCGTGTTCACCGCCGATGAGTCCGACGTGCTGGTGCGCCCCGGCCCGCGCATGGCCGAGGCCGCGCGCCTGCTCGCGCGCTGCATTCAAGACAAGGGCTTCAAGCCGTGAACGGCCGCACGCACAGCCTGTGGCTCGGTGCGGCCTTGCTGCTGGCCGCGGCGCTGGTGCTGGGGCTCGGCGTGGGCGTGGGCAGCACCGGCTTCGACAGCGTGCTCAACGCGCGCCACGACGCCGTGGCCCGGCAGATCCTGTGGGAAATCCGCCTGCCGCGCACCCTGGGCGCCTGGCTCGCGGGCGGCTTGCTGGGCCTGGCGGGCGCGGTGGCGCAAGGCCTGTTCCGCAACCCGTTGGCCGACCCCTACCTGCTCGGCAGCGCCTCGGGCGCGGCGCTGGGTGTGGCGCTCGCGCTCGCGCTGTTCGGCACCAGCACGCTGGCCACGCAGTGGCTGGTGCGCCTGGGCCTCACGGGCGCGGCTTTCCTGGGCGCGGTGCTGGGTGTGGTGCTCACGCTGGTGCTGGCCCGGGGCGTGCAGCAGACGCTGCGTCTGCTGCTGGCCGGCGTCATCGTCGGCGTGGTGCTCAGCGCCGCGCGCGATCTCGTCACCATCGCCGAGCCCGACACGCTGCAGGCCATGCAGGGCTTCATGCTCGGCAGCACCGGCTTCGTGGGCTGGGCGGCCTGCGGCGTGATGGCGGCGATGCTGCTGGCCGCCGTGCTCCTGGCGGCGGCATTGGGCCGCGTGCTCGATGGCCTGGCGCTGGGCGAGGCCACCGCGCTCAGCCTGGGCCTGCCGCTGGGTGCGGTGCGCGCGGTGCTGGTGGCGGTGCTCGCGCTGGCCACCGGTGCCGCGGTGGCGCAGACCGGCCTGATCGCCTTCGTGGGCCTGGCCGCGCCGCACCTGGTGCGCTCCATCGTGAAAACCACGCACGGCCGGCTGGTGGTGTTGAGCGCTTTCATGGGCGGCCTGCTGCTGATGGCGGCCGACGTGCTCGCGCGCTGGGTGATCGCGCCACAGGAACTGCCGGTGGGCGTGCTCACCGCGGTGCTCGGTGGCAGTTACCTGCTGTGGCTGATGCACCGCCGCCGTGCACCGGGGGCGGGCCGATGAGCGCCGCGCTGCAGACCCGCGCCATCGGCGTGTCGCTCGGCGGCAGCGCCGTGCTGCACGGCATCCACCTGCAACTGCCCGCCGCGCGATGGACCAGCGTCGTCGGCCCCAACGGCGCGGGCAAGTCCACGCTGCTCAAGGCCCTGGCGGGGCTGCTGCCGCACAGCGGCGAGGTGCAGCTGCTGGGCCGCCCGCTCGCGCAGTGGCGTGGCCGCGAACGCGCGCGCACCCTGGCCTGGCTCGGGCAGGGCGAATCCGGTGCCGACGACCTCAGCGTGTGGGACGTGGCCATGCTGGGCCGCCTGCCGCATCAGGCCTGGCTGGCCGCGCCCAGCGAAGCCGACCGCGCCGCGGTGGAGCGTGCGCTGCGCGCCACCCAGGCCTGGGACTGGCGCGAGCGCGCGCTCGGCGCGCTTTCGGGTGGCGAGCGCCAGCGCGTGCTGCTGGCGCGCCTGCTCGCGGTGAACGCCCAGGTGCTGCTGATGGACGAGCCCCTGGCCAACCTCGACCCGCCGCACCAGGCCGACTGGATGCAACTGGTGCGCGAACTCGTGGCCCAGGGCAAGACCGTGGTGAGCGTGCTGCACGAGGTCGGTGTGGCGCTGCACGCCGACGAGATGGTGATCGTCGACCAGGGACGCGTGCGCCACCAGGGCGCAAGCCACGACGCCACCACCCACCGCGCGCTGGAAGCCGTGTTCGACCAGCGCATCGCCATCCACGCCTTGGGCGACCAATGGGTTGCCCTTCCGCGCTGAATTCGGGAGACATTGCATGCAGATCGAAACCCCACCGGTGTCGCGCGACACCCCCAAGCCGCAGGGCGAACGCCGTGGCCTGGTGCTGGTGCACACCGGCAACGGCAAGGGCAAGAGCACGGCGGCCTTCGGCCTGGCGCTGCGCGCGCACGGCCGCGGCAAGGCCGTCAAGATCTACCAGTTCATGAAGGTGCCGTCGGCGCGCTTCGGCGAACACCGCCTGTTCGAGCAACTGGGCGTGCCCATCGAAGGCCTGGGCGACGGCTTCAGCTGGAAGAGCCGCGACCTCGACCACTCGGCCGAACTCGCGCGCGAAGGCTGGGCGAGGGCCGAGGCCACCGTGCGCGCGGGCGAACACTTCCTCGTGGTGCTCGACGAAATCATGTACCCGCTGCGCTATGGCTGGGTGCCGCTGGATGCGGTGCTGGCCTGTCTGCGCGAACGCCCGCCGCACGTGCACGTGGTGCTCACCGGCCGCGGTGCGCCCGACGAACTCGTAACGCTCGCCGACACCGTGACGGAAATGACACTGGTCAAGCACCACTTCCAGGCTGGTGTGCCGGCGCAGCGCGGCATCGAGGACTGATGGACGCTGGCGGTCCCGCTGCCGTGCCCGCGCTGGCCGTGCTGCTGGCGCTGGCGCTCGATCGCGCGTTCGGCGAGCCGACCGCGCGCTGGCACCCGGTGGTGGCCATGGGGCGCTACCTGGGCTTCATGGGCCCGCGCATCGCGCCGCGCTTCGGTGCTGCCGAACGCCGGCCTGCGCGCGCCTTCGTCGGTGGCGCGCTGGCCTGGTGCCTGGGTGCGCTGCTGGTGGGCGGCCTGGCCTGGCTGCTGGCGTGGGCCGTCGCGGGCTGGGTTTGGTGGCTGCAGGCCGCCGTGCTCGGCGTGGCGCTCAAGCCCTTGCTGGCCTGGCGCATGTTGCGCAGCGAGGTGGCCGCGGTGGAGGCCGCGCTCGGCCGCTCGCTTGCCGAAGGGCGCGAACGGCTCGGCTGGCTCGTGAGCCGCGACGTGGCGCAACTCGACGCCTCACAGGTGCGCGAAAGCGCGATCGAATCGCTGGCGGAAAACCTCAACGACTCGGTGGTGGCGCCCTTGTTCTGGTTCCTGGTCGCTGGGCTGCCCGGCGCGGCGCTCTACCGGTTCGCCAACACCGCCGATGCCATGTGGGGCTACCGCGGCGCACGCCACGGCCGCGACTGGACCTGGGCCGGCAAATGGGCCGCTCGCGCGGACGACGTGCTCTCCTGGCTGCCGGCACGCTTGACGGCGGCGCTGTTGCTGTTTGCGGGCGGCCGCCTGGCGGTGCGCGCGCTGTGGCGCGAGGCCCGGCGAACGCCCTCGCCGAACTCGGGATGGCCCATGGCGGCGCTGGCGCTGACGCTGAGCCTTCGTTTGCGCAAGCCGCGCGTGTACACGCTCAACGCCGACGGCCGCGCGCCCGCGCCGGCCGACACCGCGGCGGCCATCGTGCTCTGCGGGCGCGCGCTGGCGGCGGGCCTGGTGCTGCTCGCCGCCTTGTGGCTGATCGCAAAGGGGCTGCCATGAACACCGCGTTCCCACATGGAGGCACCGACGCGCTCGGGGTACCCGCGCACGATTTCTCCACCAACGCCAATGCCTGCGGCCCGTGCCCGGCGGCGTTGTATGCGGTGCGGTCGGCCGATGCGCAGCGCTACCCCGACCCGGCCTGCACCGCGCTGCGCGCATCGCTCGCGGCCTTCCACGCGGTGGATGCGTCGCGCATCGTGTTTGCCGCGAGCGCGAGCGAATTCATCGCGCGCGTCACAGCCTGGGTGGCGCGCGAAGGCGGCACGCGCGTGTGGCTGCCCGCGCATGCTTATGGCGACTACGGCCGCTCGGCAACGCAGTGGCGGCTGGCGCGCGTGGCCGAGCCGGCGCACGCCGACCTGGCCTGGCTGTGCGAGCCCGCCAGCCCGCTGGGCGTGGCCGACGCGCAGGCGCAAGCCGTGGTCGCGCTGGCCGCTGTGGTGGTGCTCGACCGCGCCTACGAACCGCTGCGCCTGAGCGGGCAGTGCAGCCTGGACGCGCAAGCGCTGCAGCGCGTGTGGCAGCTCTGCTCGCCCAACAAGGCCCTGGGCCTGACGGGTGTGCGCGGCGCCTATGCGATCGCGCCCGAGGGCGCAGACGACGCCGTGCGCGCCCTCGATGCGTTGGCGCCCTCATGGCCCTTGGGCGCGCACGCGCACGCCATGCTGCAGGCCTGGGTTCAGCCCGTGGCACAGCAGTGGCTGCGCGACAGCCTGCCTACCCTGCGCGAATGGAAGGCACGGCAGCAGGCGCTGTGTGAATCGCTGGGCTGGACCGTGCTGCCCAGCGAGGCCAGTTATTTTGTGGCGCGCCTGCCTGAGCTCGGCGATTCCGAACGCCTGACCGCCATGCGCCAGGAGCACGGCGTGAAGCTGCGCGACTGCGCCTCGTTCGGCCTGCCTGGCCATGTGCGCCTGGGCGTTCGATCACCGGCCGATCAAGACGCACTGCGCACGGCCTGGACGGGCACGTGCCGCGGCGACAATGCCGCCGCGCGGTGACGGCAGTCCCACGCCGGCGCACCCCGATCGTCAGCAAGCGAAAGAAAGGAACCCCATGCAAGAGACCGTCGAACAAACCATCCGCCTGGTGCCGCGTGCACTGGCCGCGACCGCACCCGCGCCCGCCACCGAGCGCTGGAGCGTCGACGCCATCGAAGCTTTGTTCGATCTGCCTTTCGCCGAGCTGCTGCACCGCGCCCAGGCCGTGCACCGCGAACACCACGACCCGCAGGAGATCGAACTCGCCACGCTGCTGTCGGTGAAGACCGGCGGCTGCCCGGAGGACTGCGCCTACTGCCCGCAGTCGGTGCACTTCGACACCGGTGTGCAGGCCG
>VFQR01002785.1_pt1 | contig 10612 bp, 6 predicted proteins | sample 3512321 | NCBI WGS metagenome assembly VFQR01 (sample SAMN10412374, study PRJNA504923) | tailings metagenome | isolation source: Relicate 3 Philex TSF1 revegetated site | place: Philippines: Tuba, Benguet | collected 2017-08-29
GTGGCTGTGCCATCAACAGGTTCCGTTGGTGACGAGAGGTTTTCAGTCTGTGGCCTGGTTTCGCCAAACAGAACGGTGTTCGAGAGGCCATCGGTAATATCTCGAAAGTTATTCGTTGGAGTTCGCGAAATGGTTCCACCGGCGGGTGTGACCTTATCACGCACAGGGAGCATGCCATTATCGTCCAGGAATCGATTGGCATCGGTGACAGCAGTCCCAGAGGCACAGGCAATATAAGTCGCGATAAATCGGTCACTCACATACCAGCCGTCAGTGCTGATATCGAGCACGTTGGTTGGACCCGGCAATGAAGGACAACGGAACGCAGGAATGACCGCTCGACAGGCACGGATGTTTCGATCGGTCACACTTGTCCCACTGGCTGCATAAGTCGCTGAGCCATTTCCCCAGTTGTTCCCTTCTGTATAGTTCGTAAACAGGTTGGTCGTATCCAGCGTGTTGTAAAGCGGGGCCTGATCCAGCATGGGCAGGAGTGCTGCTGACCAGACTTCTCCCAGTCCGGTATTGGCAGCCGGCGGCAGATTTCCAAACTGATCGTGGAAGTTATGGACTGCCAGTCCCAATTGTTTCAAATTGTTCCGGCACTGTGTCCGGCGAGCCGCTTCCCGGGCCTGCTGGACAGCCGGGAGCAGCAAAGCAATCAAAATCGCAATAATTGCGATCACGACTAAAAGCTCAATCAGGGTAAACCCTTTGCGAATGCGCATTTTCATTGTACACTACCTGAAAAATGAAGAGATCTTGAGGGGGAACGAGAAGGATTCCCCAAGAAAAGATGCGTTGCTCACCTCCACCCATCTCTCAGGAAGTGAATTCAACGACAGGTAGTGTGTACTTCACCTCGATTCGCTCCAATGAGTATTTACGCAATTCTTTTGATAGTTTCCCCGTGTTTATGAAGTTTGACTCACAATCTCCCTGAGTTCGTCAGGAAATGATGAGCGCCGGTACTTAAAGTCACATCTTTCCACTCCAGATCGAGGTCGTATGTCGCAAGAAGCCCCCGCTTCCCAGGATTCGTCCGAAATGCCTCCGCGTCCAGCGACATTGCCGGTATCGGCCATGCCACCCACCATGCATCGCAGTGTGGCACTCATCGTCCATACTTCATCTGACTGGACGAGGCAGGTCTTGCGCGGGATTGCCCAGTATGCCAGCGAGCACGGCTTCTGGGATTTCTTTATCGAGCCACGCGGTCACGACGAAAAACTGCTGATTCCCAAGGGCTGGAGTGGCGATGGCATTATTGCCCGCCTCACTCATCCCGCACTCGAAAAGCAGATCCTCAAAAGCAATCTCCCTTGCGTCAACGTCTCCTGGATGGGGCAGCATTCCCTCCGGATCCCCAAAGTCGTCTCCGATGAAGCGGCCTGCGGAAGGCTCGCTGCCGAACATTTCCTCGAACAGTCCTTCCGCAGCTTCGCTTACATCGGGCCAATTCATCGTGCCGGATATGACGATCTGCTGGGGAAAAACTACATCAATACGCTGCTGCAAGCCGGTCATCAGACCAGTATTTATCAGCCCACAGTGCCAATTCCTGTCCCTGACCTTTTAACTCAACGCAAAGGTTTTCTGCAGTGGCTGAAGATGCTCCCCAAGCCAACGGCAATCTTCACCTGGAGTGGTGAAGTGGGCCGCGAGTTAATGACCTGTGCCCGCCTCAGCAGGTTTCGGATCCCCGACGATATTGCCCTGCTGGTTGGTGAAAATGATCCGCTGTTGTCGGCTCTGGCACCAGTCCCGCTTTCCAATATCGACCAGGCTCCTGTCCGTGTCGGTTACGAAGCAGCGACTTTGCTCGACAAACTCATGAATGGCGAACCAGCACCAGATGAGCCGATTCTTGTCCCCCCCGTCGGTGTGGTGCAACGCCGATCCACAGAAACATCGGCTGTCGATGATCCTCTGGTCGATATGGCCGTTCGCTTTATGCGCGACCATTTGAGCGAACCGATTCAGATTGCGGATGTGGAGAAAGCCCTCAATGTCTCCCGCCGGGTGCTGGAACACCGCTTCCATAAAGTGCTCGACGATACTCCAGCTAATGTCCTTCGCAGGATGAGATTGCAGAACGTTAAACGACTCCTGGGTGAAACCACACTTCCACTGGCCCGCATTGCACAACTCACGGGCTTCAATCACGTGGAAGTTCTGGTACGTACCTTCCGCCGTGAGCTGGGAGTCACTCCCGGCGAATACAGGCGTCGCCACTAATCGACGCTCAACGTCTCGACAGGTCAGAAACAAGTTCAGCAGATCCCATCCCTCACCAGTTCACGGTCCAAGGTATGAATCGACCATCGAGTGACTGACTGAGGTGAATGAGTTGCGGAATTGTACTAGAATCAAAATACGCAGATTCACATCTGTGTATAGCGTTTCTGAGTACTCTCTCGCCGCGTGCTCGACTTCTTGCCTTCAAAGCGAAATGACTGATGGTCTACCTGAATCGAATCTACACCAAGTCGGGCGACTCGGGATTAACCAGCCTCGGCAACGGAGACCGTGTTTCGAAAACCAGTTCCCGAATTGTGGCGTATGGTGGCGTTGATGAACTCAATGCCAGCCTGGGCGTGGCGTTACATGCCCAGCTCACTGACGAAATTCGACAACTGCTCACCTCGATCCAGCACGATCTTTTTGATCTGGGGGCTGATCTGTGCATCCCTCAGAAAGAGAACGAAGCACCTGGAGAAGCCCTGCGGATGACGGCCGCTCAAATTGAGCGTCTCGAAAAAGCGATTGATCAGGCTGTCGATCAGTTGACTCCCCTGACCAGCTTTGTACTGCCTGGCGGCACAGAAGCCGCCGCCGCTTTGCACGTCGCACGAACCGTCTGCCGCCGAGTGGAAATTGGTGTCATCGCTCTCAGTGACCAGGAACCAGTCAGCCCTCATTGTGTGATCTACCTCAATCGGCTCTCCGATCTCCTTTTCTGCCTGGCGAGACTCTGCAACGATGGCGGCAAAGCCGATGTCCTCTGGATTCCCGGCAAGAATCGCCCCGCTTAATCGCCGCATTGTGTCTTGCAGTCAGCTTGCAATGAACCAGTACCGCCCAATCTACCATGGTTGCAGCCTCTTTTGACCTGATACCGGGCAAGCCTGTCTTCCCAGACCACGCGCTGTTATCTTTCGCCAAGGGTAGCCCGGCCAACTCGTGGCCAGGTTGTCGTGCAAAGGCACGACAACAAGAAGCCGCGCCATTCGCGTGCCCCGCCAACACTCTTGACCTGGTCTTGGGGGCACGACCCTGGAGCCCCTAAAAAATCAAAACAGTGGGAAAAGGCGTGGTGTTTTCCCTCTTCAACGTCACATCGGTTGTATGACCGCGTAGCAGGGGCCAGATGTCTTCATCCGCCTGCTGGTCCAACAAGTCAACCAGCGCGAATGGATCCGTTCTGCTGGAAAAGCTGTCATTACAGCTCATTCGATCGGCAAACGTGACATTTTCTCAGGTCGTTGATCACGAACATCTGGCAAAACGACAAGCTTTTCCTGAAAGTTCTGTCAGGCTTCGTCTCCGGCAATCGCCCCCAGCCAAATGCATGTCAAACTCTCGGAAATCGTTTTCTGGCGAGCCGTCTCACTGGGAATGCCAACTCTTCCCCACAAATTCAGTGATCTGGCCTGCAGAATGGCGTGGCAGTTGCATTTGGAAAATTTCGACGATAATCGAGACAGGAATTCGCCCGGTTGGGGGCTTTGCCAGTGGAAGGTGACCAGAACGATGGGCTTGACCTTGAACGTCATCAGAGAAATCAACCTGACAACCGCTTGAGTGTGTTGCGAACATGCCGATGGAAACGCCGAGTACGTTGGAGAATTCCCAAGTCTTGAATCCTTCAGGGCGAAAGTCTCCTCATTCCACGTCCATCATCCCGGTAATGACTGCTGATCTCGTCTCGGGATTTCTCGTCTTCCTCATTGCCCTGCCATTGTGCCTGGCTATCTCGAAGGCCAGCAATTTCCCGCCGATCGCTGGCATCTGGACAGCCGTCATTGGTGGAATTGTTTGTACGTTCATCAGCAATTCTCAGTTGACCATCAAAGGGCCTGCTGCTGGATTGATCGTGATTGTCGCCGGTGCTGTCATGGAACTGAGCTCTGCTTTTGGTGGAGACACAACGACAGCCGAAGGCATGCTGCTGGGTTATCGCCTGACGTTAGGAATCGGATTCGCGGCTGGCCTCCTCCAGGTGCTGATTGGTCTCCTGAAACTCGGGAAGATCTCCGACTTATTCCCCTCCACCCCAGTGCATGGCATGCTGGTCTCCATTGGCTTAATCGTCATTGCCAAACAGGCTTATGGTCTTTTGGGAACTGATGCTCCACTGGGCCATGGGCACGAACCAGCGTCTCCACTGGTACTACTCGCAAATCTCCCTGCAGCGATTCTGCAGTCCAATCCGGAAATCTTTCTGATTGGCGCTGTCAGCCTGCTGATCATGTTCACCCTGCCCATCGTCGGACATTACTGGAAGCTCTTCCGCCTGGTCCCGGCACAACTGGTTGTGATTGTGGTCTCGATTGGCATGGGTCTGTGGTTCGATCTCGAACACGAGCACAAATACCTGTTCCCCATCGGTGCCTTTTCTTCAGAAACAGCGATCGAGTACGTGGTCGGCCCCAGGTTTCTCGTGACGATTCCCGATGTGCTGAGCGATCCACTTGCGGCCATTGCCTTCCCCGATTTTCGCAGTCTTTCGAGTTGGGTCGGGCTTAAGTATCTGTTGCTGTTCACGCTCATTGGCAGCCTCGAATCGATCCTGAGTGCCAAAGCTGTCGATCTGCTCGATCCCGAAAAACGCAAAACGAATTACGACCGCGATCTGCTGGCTGTCGGAGTTGCCAACTCCCTCGCTGCTGCGATCGGCGGGCTCCCCATGATTTCCGAAATCGTGCGGTCATCGGCCAATATCGCGAGTGGTGCCAAAAGCCGGTTCGCAAATCTCTGGCACGGACTGTTCTTATTCGCGTTTGTGCTCCTTTTTCCGGGTCTGATTCACAGTATTCCACTGGCAGCACTGGCTGCCATGCTGGTTTACACCGGTTTTCGCCTCGCTTCACCAGCCACCTTTGTGCGTACTTATCGCGTGGGGAGTGAGCAACTGGCCATTTTCGTGGTCACAATTGTCACCACGCTGGCCACTGACCTCCTGATTGGCATTGTGACCGGTGTGGGCTGCAAGCTGATCATCAATCTCTGGCACAGCCGGTCGGCGCGCAGCATGCTGACACCACAGCTTTCGATCGAAGCCGAAACCGAATCTGCCGTGACGCTCGAAATGACTGGGGCAGTCGTCTTCAGCAACTGGCCTCGGCTCCAGAAGACGATCGAAGAGCAGCTTACCTTGCGAGAGCGAGTCATCCTCGACCTGACAGAAACGACCTTTATCGATCATACCGTCATGGAAAAACTCCATGAACTCGAAACAAAATTCCAGAGCACCATTCCAACCTTCGAAGTCGTCGGCCTGGATGACCATACACCGTTCTCTCTGCATCCGCTGGCTGGACGAAAAAAATCCCCTGCCACCTCCAAAGCGTCCCTTCCGCAGGAAACCGCACCGTCAGTCGTTCCTTCCGACTCGGTTTAACCGGCAGAAAAAGTCCTCGTGAACCCTATTCCCAGAGCCCAAATCGCTGTTGAGCGAGGCTCTCCGGATCCTTAAACGGGAAAAGTGTGTACATGGGGTCACTGTTGCTGTGCCTCCGCAGTGGCTTTTTTGTCAGCGAAAACTCCCATTTCATGAAGTTTCCACGAATCTTAAGCCTCCTCAACCCGCGAAATACCCCACGAATTCGTATTCTCCCGCGAATTCTCGATGAGCCTCGTATATCCAGTGCCTCCACCGGTTGCGGAGAGTGGCTGGTGAAGACATGATCGATTGACACTTGCGAAATCTGGAATGCGCCCTTCAAAATCAATTCCAGAGTTTGCCACTTATGACTGAGATTGATCCGTCTTTATACTGGTGATTTGTTCATTTTACCCGCTGGCCAAGCCAGCACATTCTGAGAGTTGAGTCACTGATGAGCACAGATGTCGCCTCTCCGACAGCGGCTAAAGATTCATCCTCCCTGTCGTCCGGGAATGAACCCGTCATTTCGATTCGAAACCTGTCGAAAGACTATCGGGATTTCTGGGGTCGCCCCAAGGTGAAGGCGCTCAAATCGCTCACCATGGAAGTTCGCAAGGGCGAAGTTTTCGGCCTCCTCGGCCCCAACGGTTCCGGCAAAACCACCACCATGAAGCTGCTGCTCGGCCTCCTCTTCCCGACAGAAGGCGAAATCTCCATCCTCGGCAAACCCGCGACCGATGTCTCCAAAAATGAACGCATTGGTTATCTGCCCGAAGAATCGTATCTCTACCGTTTCCTTAACGCCGAAGAAACGCTCGATTTTTATGGGCGGCTCTTCCGTCTCCCCGCCGATGTTCGCAAACAGCGCACCAACGAACTTCTCGAACTCGTCAAAGTCTCTCATGCCCGCAAGCGGCAACTCAAAGAGTACTCCAAAGGGATGACTCGGCGCATCGGTCTGGCTCAAGCTCTGATCAACGATCCCGAGTTGATTCTTCTCGATGAACCCACCAGCGGTCTCGATCCTCTGGGGAACCGGGATATGAAGGATCTCATCCTCAAACTCAAAGAGCAGGGCAAAACCATTGTCATGTGCAGCCACCTCCTCGCCGACGTGCAGGATGTCTGCGACCGGATCGCGATTCTCTACGGCGGCGAGTTGAAGGTGATGGGCCGCGTCGATGAACTGGTCAAAGAACAGGATGCCACGCAGATCCGTTCGAGCAAACTTTCCGAAGCTGCTGCCAAAGAAGTGCTCGATGTTCTCAAGAAACATGGCGTCTCCGACGTGCAGATCGATCAACCCACATCGTCGCTGGAAGACCTCTTCCTGCGGACCGTTCAGGAAAGCCGCGAACGTCCTGGTCGCCGCATTTCGGTCTAGGCAACCCCGGCCACAAAGCCTGTGGCCACTGGCCTGCCTTCTATGAAAATCATCGAGGGCAGGCATTCAGGGATGGCCTGTGAATGCGTTGGGATTTTCTCTTTATCATCATCAGTTTTCTACGGCGTAATCGAATATGGACTTCCTTCCGGATCCCTTTCCGCTGCTCTCGGCCTTCAAGCAATGGCTGGCTGTGATCGCGGTCATTTTTTCGAGCGTCCTGCTCATTACCTTCACCTCGAATATGGTTTCAAACGGTGCCGCAGGTGTGGCCCTGTATGGCCATTCGTTGGGCCAAAGCCTTGTCGAGATTTTTTCGACCTCTGTTTCTCGCTGCTACGCTCTGGCCAAACTGACGTTTACCGAGGCTATTCGCCGTAAAGCACTCTTCGTTTTTGTGGTCTTTGCCGTCCTGTTCATGTTTGCCGGGTGGTTCCTTTCGGATCCCGATCAATCCGCCAAATACGCCAAAGATGCTGTCAAAATCCACGTGACCTTTATTCTCAACGTCCTCACCTGGCTGACGATGATTGTCATGCTGCTGCTGGCATGCATCGGCATTCCCGAAGATATCCGGCTGCGATCCATTCACACGGTTGTGACCAAACCCGCCCGGCGATTCGAAATTGTTCTCTCGCGTATCCTGGGCTACGTCGGCGTCGGGACAGTGCTGCTGGGGATTATGTCTGTCACCTCACTGGTCTGGATTTATCGCCAGGTACCCGTCTCTGCCCGATCAGAACTCACCGCCAGGCAGCCCATCTGGGGCCAGTTAAGTTTTCTTGACCGCACGGGTAACAAGACCGATGCTGGCATTAATGTGGGCGATATCTGGGCTTATCGCAGCTATATCGAAGGGGCTACGAAAAGCCGGGCGATCTGGCGTTTCGAAAATGTCACTCCCGCCATGCTGACAACCATGACGGACGACGATGGCAAAACCTACGAAGCTCTCCGCCTCGAATCCCGCATCGAAGCGTTTCGTTCTCATAAAGGGAATATGGATCGCACCACCCGCTTTCAGTACATCATCCTGAATCCCGAGCGAAATCTGGAGGTGACTGCCGCCACTCTCGAAATTGGCGATGAATTCAGCGGCCGAACCGATGGCATTCGCCGCACGCTGATTGCTGAAACGAAAGATAATGAGTCCAAAACGGTCGACCTGATCAACGATCTCGTCGCCAAAGATGGCAGTCTGACCATTGCCGTCGCCTGTACCGATCCCGGCCAATACCTGGGGATGGCCCGGTCGGATCTCTTCATTCGCCTTCCTGACGCACCCTTTGCAGTCACATTCTTCAAAGCGATTCTGGGGATCTGGTTATTCATGGTGCTGACTGTCACCTTAGGTGTCACAGCCAGTACGTTCGTGAAGGGCCCGTTTGCCATTATGATGACCTTCACCTTCCTGACTGTCAGTATCACGGCCCGTGAATTCATACGGGACCTGCTTTCTGGTAAGTTAAAAGGTGGCGGGGCCTTCGAATCAGCTTACCGCATCCCGACCTACATGAACGATACAACCGATCTGCCCAGCAATCCGGGCACTCAACTCATCAAATGGGTCGACTGGGTCATGAATGGGTTCTTGTGGCTCATCCAGCAGATTCTCCCAAATGTCAGTTATTTCAATATGACTGGCTACGTTGCCAACGGTTTCGACGTAGATAACTGGAACACACTGCTTCCCGCAGTGCTGGTCACGATTGGCTACTTCATTCCCTGTGTACTTATCGGCTACTACTGTCTGCGTTCGCGTGAACTGGAGGCAAAATGAACCAGTCCGAATCACGTAATCGAAAACTGGCCTATCTCGGCTTTATTGTCCTGCTCCTCGTTCCCATCGTTCTCCTGGGGATGCCAGGTGGTGGAAGTTCGACCCCTCCGGGTCTGCTCTCTTCAATGAGATCCAAGTTCGAACTGGGTGAATCCGATATCGGCAAGATCGATCCCACCAGTGCCGCCATGAATATGGTGCTGCTTGGTTTTCGAGGGATTGCAGTGAACACCCTGTGGTCCAATATGGATCATTACAAGAACACGAAAAACTGGGCTCAAATGAAGTCCACATCGGATGCCATCATCCGCTTGCAGCCGCACTTCATCTCAGTCTGGCGATTCACCAGTTGGAACCTGGCATTCAATGTGAGTGCCGAATGGGACAGCGTCAAAGATCGCTTCCACTGGGTGAAGGAAGGAGCCAAGTTTCTGCAGAACGGGATTGATATCAACGCCAAGAATCCCGATCTCGCCTGGGAAGAAGGCCGGATTATCGGTTTTAAAATCGGTATGTCCGATGAAGCCCGCTACTTCCGCAAGTTCTTTAAGAACGATCCGGATACCGAACTTTACAAAGGCGGGCCCGATCCGAAGCTCAACGAACAGGGGCTCGATAACTACCTCGTTGCCCGTGACTGGTATCTGAAAGCGAACGATCGCGAACTCAATCAGCGACAGCGCATTCTCGACCGGACTCTCTTCCGGTCTTATCCCGCACGCTCGTACTTCGATTATGCCGCTGCTCTGCAAAAGGACGGCGTCTTCGGTGAGCAGACGCGCGTCGCCTGGGATGATGCTTATCGCGACTGGACCACCAAGTTCGGCCGGGAAGTCTTCTATGTTCCCGAAGTCCCTGAAGTTGGTATGTCGATGGAAATGACAGAGGACGATATCAGCCGACAGGCCAAGACCGGCGACGAAGAACGCCGGCTTCGTAAGGCTGTCGATGACTATCAGAAGATCTGCAATTACCGCTACTGGCGAGAACGTGCCCGTTGTGAACGTGAACCGCAGATGGCGGATGCTCACCGGGAAATCTACGAAGCACAGGTCGCTTACAGCGAACAGCGCTTGACGGAAGCAAAAGCCCTGGTGGAATCGGGCATGAAAAACTTCGGGGCCATGCTCAAGAAGTATCCCGACCTGCTGCAATACGATGACCTGCTGCTCGAAGACGCACTGACTGCAGTGCTCATGTGGCAGTACATTCTCAAGCTCAGTGGCGAAACTCCCACAGACGACTATCCGCTGAAAGTCATCTGGGATAGCCAGCAGGGACGCATTCCGGATGTGCAGGCCCGCCTCGACCGCTGGTTGCTCGAACAGTCTCGCAACATCGACAAAAAGTAAGCCGGGTTGTTGTCAAAGGCTCTGCGGTAGGGTGCAAGAAGTTCCGACGGATTGCACCATCTTCTCTCCTGTCCTGAATTCGATTCGCCTGCGTCGTGCGCCTCTAGCACAACCCCTCGCCCGCGTCCTCGTGGGAGAGGGTGGCACGAAGTGCCGGGTGAGGGTCTTGCCGCTCGATGTGTAACAGTCAGCAAGGTATCCGCAGGGGCGTCGATTGACTATCAGAGAGCGGAGTTGAAAAACAGCTCGCGATGAAACTGCGAGTGGATTGTTCGCCCAATACGTTCGAACTCGCCCTCATCCCGGCCTTCTCCCGTCGGAACGGGAGAAGGAGTCAGGAACCCTCGCCTACATCTGCGTGGGAGAGGGTGGCACGAAGTGCCGGGCGAGGGTCTCGTATGCACTTGTTTGCGCAGATTATGACGGAGGCCTAGCCCCATCAGGTGGCAGGGGTCGAATGTCTTCATTCGCCCCCTGGTCAATCGGCT
>VFQR01002787.1_pt1 | contig 10608 bp, 7 predicted proteins | sample 3512321 | NCBI WGS metagenome assembly VFQR01 (sample SAMN10412374, study PRJNA504923) | tailings metagenome | isolation source: Relicate 3 Philex TSF1 revegetated site | place: Philippines: Tuba, Benguet | collected 2017-08-29
GGCTATTGGCCGCGTTAGCCTGCCGGTTGAGGGTTCGGGTCCAGCGTTCGGTAATGGCGGGCTGATCGGTAGGTACGCCTTCGCCACAGAAATGAACGGGGCCGAGCGTATTGATGGCGAGCAGTTCGGGCGCGGGTTGTGCCGCAGCAATAGTTACTACCAGAAATAAACAGCTAATACCGGCGAGGAAGGCAATTCGTCGTCTCATGCAGCGAATGGGTTACGATGGGCAAGCGCACTGACCGTAAAACGGCCTGACCAATTAACGTTGGTTGGTAGTTAGCGCGGCCCGCTCGTATCGTCTCCACTGTCTGCTTCAGTGGCCGCATTCCGGGGTTGGTGTCGATTTGTAACGAATTGATAACGACCCGTAGATGAGTTGGGTCGATTTGGATAGACCGTAAAAGTACAATGTAGAAACGGAAAAACAAAACTCCCGCCCTTCGCAAAGCAGGAGTTTTGGTTGCCTGGCCGCGCTACGTTACCGTCGACGCACACCGCGAATTTGCTGTACCGTAATCGGAATGCAGGTGGGCGGTGGACAAACGCAGGTAGTGGTTTCTAAGCGTACGGTCTGGTCGATAAAGCACCCCGACGCATTGTATACCCGAACCGTATAATCCTGCGCCGTTTCTGGGTTCGACAGGTTATTGACAATCAGCCCATCGCCGGGTATAGCCTGTGCCGCACCCGAGAGCGACGCGCTGGCGTTGAACGTACTCCCGAGCGAATACTGGTACGTAGCACCCGGTTGGTATTGGCTGAGTTGAATCCGTCCGTTGGCCTGGGCAACTTTGCCTGTGCAGGAAACGGGCGTGATTTGCGCCACGAAAGTTGGAATGGCGTTGATAGTTACCGATTGCACGAGCGTGAAACTACAACGGGCCGGGTTCTGCGGAGTCACTTCCGTTTTGATACTAATAACCTCACCGGCGGCAAATTGAGCCGGGTTAAACGCCGTAAGACTAACGGGTTGCCCGGTGGCTCTGTCGGTGTAAAAGAACCGCGTGGTAGCGGGTATGTCCACCGTTGCCGTTAGCGCAACCGGCCTTGCCGACTGACAAACCGACGCGCTGAGTAACGTAGTCGTAACCGAGGGGTAAAGCTGGCACTGGTTGGCTATGGTAAGGTTATCGACGCCATTCGTTACGGTGAGCGAGTAGCCTAATCCATCGTCGTGTGTGAAGGCAAGCTGATACCTGCCCGAACCTACCGCCGTTTCGGTTAGGGTAGTACCAACGGGCACCGACGTACGGCTGAGCGTATCGGGCCTGAGCATACCCGTTTGTGCCGCTATGCGCCACCGCTGCCCCGGCTGAGCCGTTACGTCTACCACGTCGTAAAGCCGCTTAGGTTCGTTGGGTGCATACGCCACGCCGAAGCATTGGCATGGGTCTTTGATTGCCACAGTGGGCGGGGCTATCGAGCAACTGGCCGGGGCCGTGTAGGTCGTGCTGCTGAGCGAACAGCCTGCCAGCGAAGCCGTTACGGTATGACTTAGGCCGTTGGACGGCAATCCGGCAAAAACGGCAGAATATTGAGCCGTACCCGTGGTTGTTGCTACGGTTGTGCTGGTGACACCGTCGGTAATGGTGAGCGTACTTGTCGCCGGGTTCGCCAGTGTAATCACCACCGTTGACGAATAAGCGTTCGTGACTGGGTCACACGCACCCACAACGGGCGTGGCCGTCAGCGAGCAGCAGCCCGATGGGGCCAGGTTCACCGTTTGGTCGGTGTAGCAGCCGGTTTCGTTATATACCCGAACGGTGTACGCCTGATTGGTAGCCGGGTCGGGCAGGTTGCTGGCGATTAGGCCATTTTCTGGAATAGCTTTAGCCGCGCCAGACAACGCAGCGGCTGGGTCGAACGAGGTACCGAGGCTGTATTGATAGGTAAGCGCACGGTCGAAATCGCTCAGAATAAGCTGGCCGTTTGTCCGTGACTGAGCGCAGTTGACCGCTACTGTGCGTGCCTTGAACGTTGGTAGGGCCACTTCTTCGATGATAAGCGGACAACACGAAAAATCGGGACATTTATCGTCTATGTTGTCAACAACTAAACTATAGCTGCCCGCCTGCGAGATGTCTAATGCCGGGGCAGTTTGGTCGGTCAGGACCGCGCCGTTTCGATACCATTGATAGCGGCTGCGATTGGGCGGGCCGTTTAACTGAAACACGTACTCATCGCCGACGCACACCCGCAATGGCACCGACGTACAGACCTTCGCTACGTTTTGTCCTACGGTGGCAGTGTTATACAAAATGCCCGCACTGTCGGCAACGGCCCGAATGGTCATAACTAAACTTTGACCGGCAGCCAGTTCGGTAATAGTCCAGGTGCTGATGGGTGAACCAATGACAAAACGGGTTCCATCGGGTGCGCTAACAGAGGTGGGCTGATAGGTCAAACCCGTTGAAACCGAATCACGAACAACGACATTACTGGCCGTAGCTGTTCCCGAATTGGTAACAACCATTGTGTAGTTCAACAAATCACCCTGCCGCGCCTGTGTTTTGTCGACTTGCTTGACAACTCGTAGCCGGGCACCCGCCGAACTTTGCGCCCGGCTGTCGATGGACAGGCTTGGTACCAACAAACTGACCCCCAGGATAAAAGGGGTGAATCCCCTAAAAACGGAACAAAGAGATTGAACCGATTCAATGAAACGAGAAAGAAGTTTCATATTTGAGTTTATAAATTTGTATATCTTTTAACTAAAAATTATCTTTTCAAATAATGTGCCAAGTTTTCGACAACAAACTGGCGTTAACTTGTTGATGAGATGATAAGCAATAACCACCGCCAATGAAGCCAGAATCTATTGGGACGAAGACATTTATAATTTATGGGCGCGGTGGGCCTGATTTACCAGGTCGGGTTTTTGTACATTTGCCAGCAACAGAACCCGTTTCATCCGTTCAAAATGTATATCCGATTCATTGCCACGCTGTTAATTGCGCTGAATACGCTTGTTCCAGACTTCGCCATTGGTCAAAACCTCGACCGGTATCCGGTTATTCCGCGTCCGGCCCAGCTCGAACCCCGGTCGGGCGAATTCGTTCTACAGCCCACAACTACGCTGCTGGTGCCATTCGCACAAACTGAATTGAAAGCCATTGCCGATACATTTGCCCGGCAAATCAGCCGCAGCAGTGGCCTGACCATAGCCGTGCGAAACGTGAACCGGATGGCGTTGCCGGGAAATGCGATTCAGTTTATACCGTCGCGCGATACGGCTCTGGGCACCGAAGGCTACCGGCTCGACATTACGGATAAAATAGTGTCGGTAGAAGCCAATACGCCAAGGGGCTTTTTTTATGCCGTGCAGACCATCTATCAGCTTTTACCGCCGTCGGTGCTGGGCAGTGGCTCGCCCAACCTGACTCAGCCCGCCGTTCCTAAGTCGTTGGCGTTCAGTCTACCCGCCTGCCGCATTCAGGACCGCCCCCGCTATGGGTACCGAGGCCTGCACCTCGACGTGAGCCGACACTTCTTTCCAATAGCCTACATCAAAAAGCAGCTCGATTTGATGGCTTTGCATAAATTCAATACGTTTCACTGGCACCTGACCGATGATCAGGGCTGGCGTATCGAAATTAAAAAGTACCCGAAACTGACGCAGACAGGAGCCAACCGGCGTGAAACAATCGTAGGCCATTACGACGACTTCGACCCGCAGGTGTTCGACGGGCAACCTTATGGCGGCTTTTACACGCAGGAGCAGGTGCGCGAGGTGGTTCGGTATGCGGCTACCAAACACATTGATGTGGTGCCGGAAATTGAAATGCCCGGCCACGCGCTGGCGGCCCTGTCGGCCTACCCCGAACTCTCGTGCGATGCGGGCCGAACGTACCAGCCCACGGGCAAATGGGGCGTTTTTGAAGACGTGTTCTGCCCGAACGAAAAAACCTTCACGTTTTTGCAGGATGTATTGACCGAAGTAATGGCTCTGTTTCCGGGTAAATACATACATATCGGGGGCGACGAATGCCCGAAAGATGCGTGGCGGAAAAGTGCGTTCTGCCAGCAGCTAATCAAGCGCGAGGGGCTGCGCGACGAACACCACCTGCAAAGCTGGTTTATTACCCGCATCGACAAGTTCGTGACCAGCAAGGGCCGACGCATTATTGGCTGGGACGAAATTCTGGAGGGTGGCCTGTCGCCCAACGCTACCGTGATGAGCTGGCGCGGCACCAAAGGCGGCATCGAAGCCGCTCGCCAACGCCACGACGTGATTATGACCCCCGGTGCTTATTGCTACCTCGACCATTTGCAGGGCGACCCGGCACAGGAGCCGGTGGGTTTTGGCGGGGTGCTGCCACTGGCAATGGCGTATTCGTATAATCCCACTGCCGCCGAACTCACGCCCGACCAGCAACGCTACATTCTGGGTGTGCAGGGCAACCTCTGGACCGAATACATCCCCGACGCAGCCCAGGCCGAGTATATGACCTGGCCCCGCGCAGCCGCCCTCGCCGAAGTAGCCTGGACACCCCTCGCCCAGAAAAATTATGACGATTTCTCGCGTCGGTTGCTGACCCATTTCACCCGGCTCGACCGGCTGAACGTGAACTATTCGCGCACGTTTTTCGACCCGGCCTTCGCGGCCAAACCCACGCCTGATGGCAACGTAGAAGTGGCCCTGTCGGCCAATACGCTGGTGCCGGATATTCGCTACACGCTCGACGGCAGCGTGCCTTCGGTCGAATCGGCGCGGTATGAAAAGCCGCTGGTGCTGAATAAGACAACCGTTTTACGAACGGCAACCTTCAACGGACCGAAGCCGCTGAGCCAGTTAGCGAAAGTGCAGAAAGAGTTTATCGTCTCGAAGGCTACGGGCAAGTCGTACAAACATCTGTACGCACCAACCTCAGGTCGGCCCGACAAGGGGCAATGGCTCACCGATGGGAAAACCGGCGGCATGGGCGGCTACGAAGTGGACGACATCGTGTCGTTTGCCGACGATTTCGGCGTGGTTATCGACCTCGGTCAGGCGCAGCCGGTGCAGGGCGTTCGGGTGGGTTTCCTGAAATACACGGCTAAGAATATGTGCCTACCCAAACAGGTTGAAATTGCCGTGTCGGACGATGGGCAGACCTTCCGGCCAATCGATACCTTTAAGACCAACCCCGCCGAAAATGGTAAACGCGCTTTTGTGCGGCTCCCGTTCGACTTTGCCACTGGCGTCACCGCCCGCTACGTGCGCGTGGTGGCCCGGAACGTGGGTACAGTTCCGGCCAACATGCGAAACCCAGGCAAGCCAGCGCAGATAGCCGTCGATGAGGTTGAGGTGCGGTAAGGTCTAACCGCTTTTTAACGAGTCTTTTAGTGGTTTTTAATGAATTGTTATTCATGCGTTAATACATTTCATAAAAAAAGCCACTTTTATGAAACGCGCCCTGTTAACTGTTCTGTTGGTCAGTCCGTTAGCGTTACCGGCACAAACGATACCGCTGCCGTTACCCGACTCGCTTAAGCCGATTCAGTTCCGCGAAATACCCATCACCTACGGCAACCGCTCGTGGGTGAGCACTGCCATACGACGCATCTATACCTACGACGGCATCGACGTGCAGGACCCCGAACGCGAACTCTGGCCGGTTATACTGAAACTCAACGACCCCGACGTGGAGCGCGAACACATGGCCTATCAGCAGTTGGCGCGACGTCAGCGCGAATCGGGCACCATAGGGGCCATTTTCTTCTGGCCGGGGCTGGTGGCGTTTACCATTGGGGCCGTGCAGGCGGGTTCGTATGAGCGGCAACTGCGCGAACGGCGAAACACCGGGTTTCAGCCGCCCGCACAGCCCGTCACAACGACGCAGTTAGTACCTGATGTGCTGGCCTGTGGTGCCTGGACGGGCATTGGTAACAGTGACGGTACGACTACCTACACCTGCCGGTCGGGGCCGCATCAGGGCTACCGAACCACCATAAGCGGCAACGCCGTACCTGCCGTGATGGTGCCGCGCCCCGTCACTACCACCACGGCCCTGCCGGTAGGTAACCTGCCCACTGAACTCCCTAACGTACCCACCGGTCGCGGGCTGATGATTGGCGGGGCCGTTTCGATGTGCGTGGGTCTGATTGCGGCCTTATCGGGGCCGCGCGGGCGGGGCGATTCGTTTCTGCGGGCGGTGCAGTACTACAACCGGGGGCTGAAGCAAAAAGTATCGTGGGAGTTGCGCCCGTACTCGACCCTCGGCATGTCGGGCGCGAGTTTGGTAGTGCGGTTCTGAGTGGGGCCGTTGGCGGTTGGATTTCCGGCGAAACTTGCGGTTCTTGTGCGCTTATCGCCTTCCTGTATGCAAGACCCCGTTCTGACCGAAGAGAAATCCGAGTTTAAGCGTTCGCTGAGTCTACTCGACTCGACCCTCATTGTGTCCGGTTCCATGATTGGCTCCGGCGTGTTTATCGTCACTGCTGATATGGCCCGCAACCTCGGCTCGTCGGGCTGGCTCCTGATGTTGTGGGTGCTGACGGGCGTGCTGACGGTGGCGGCTGCGCTCAGCTATGGAGAATTAGCCGGCATGATGCCCAAAGCGGGCGGGCAATACATCTACATTCAGCGGGCGTTCGGGTCGCTGACGGGGTTTGTGTACGGCTGGACGGTCTTTATGGTCATTCAAACCGGCACCATTGCCGCCGTGGCGGTGGCTTTTACGAAATATACGGCTGTTTTTATACCGTCGCTTAGCCCTGATAACGTGCTGTTTATGCTGGGGCCAGTGAAAGTTTCATCGGGGTCGCTGTTTGCCATCGGCAGCCTGGTGTTACTCACCTGGCTTAACAGCCGGGGCGTTCAGAGTGGTAAACTCGTACAAAACCTGTTTACCTCGGCCAAACTGATTTCGCTGCTGGGCCTGATTGTGGTTGGCATTGCCGTGGGTACACAGAGCGGGCAACTTTCGGCCAACTTCGCCAACGCCTGGAACGCAACCACAACCGCTGCCGACGGCTCGGTGGTACCGCTGGCGGGACTGGCTCTATTACTGGCGTTTGGCACGTCGATGATTGGGTCACTGTTTTCGGCAGACGCCTGGAACAACGTGACGTTCATTGCGGGCGAAATCAAAAACCCACGCCGGAACATTCCGCTGGCCCTGCTGTTCGGTACGCTTATCGTGACGGTGATTTATTTTCTGGCGAATGTGTCGTATCTGTCGATGCTGCCGTTGAAGGGCTTGCCTACGGCTACCGACATTCTGGGCCGGGGCATTCAGTTTGCCGAAGCCGACCGCGTAGCCACAGCCGCCGTATCGACGCTGTTCGGCGACGTGGCCGTGGCAATTATGGCCGTGCTGATTATGATTTCGACGTTCGGTTGCAACAACGGGCTGATTCTGGCCGGGGCACGGCTCTACTACGCAATGGCGAAAGACGGTCTGTTTTTAAAACAAGCCGCCGAACTGAACCAGAACGCCGTGCCGGGCAAAGCCCTGTGGTTTCAGTGCATCTGGGGGTCGGTGCTGTGTTTGTCGGGGCGGTACGGCGACCTGCTCGACTACTGCACCTTTGCCTCGCTTATTTTCTACATGATTACCATTGCCGGGCTGTTTCGGCTCCGGCGCACCGAACCCAACGCCGAGCGGCCTTACCGGGCGTTTGGCTACCCGTTCATCCCGGCCCTCTATATCGGTGCCACGCTGCTAATCTGCCTGATTCTGCTCTACACCAAAACATTCAACACGGGCATGGGCCTGCTCATTGCCGGGCTGGGCATTCCAGTGTATTATGTTGCCATGCGCGGGCGGTAAGCTCATGCCAATCGGCCTTTCCCCTGCGTATCAATGATGCGTCTGCCTTCTCCGTCGACGTCGGTAGCCGGGCGACCCGAGAGCGAGTTGGGCGCGTTCAGGTGCGCACCGTTATCGACACCAACGCCGAGCCGCTCAACTAATTCGCTGCCGAGCCAGCCCGTAAAGGCGGCTATGACGAAGGCGGCAAACGACAACGCCAATGCCAGTATCGAGGGAATGTAGTTCGTTTCGTCGCGCCGGAAAAGCCAGCTTACGGCGAACAGCAACAAAACCAGTACGTTGCCTGTGCCGTGTATTAAGCCGATGCGCTTAGCCCGTGTGCCGCCGGGAATGGCAAACCAGTCGATCCAGCCGGGGAGGGAAGCGGCCAATCCGCCCAGCAGACCCGCTACAATCATCCAGTACGAAACCTGCGCGAACATCGGGTCGTCGGCAAGCAGATACACTACGTCGAACAGTACTGAAGTAGAAAGTAACCCAAGTGGAAACACAATGAGAATGGGGTGGGCCGCATGACCCGCCAGCTTAGCCCGGCTTTCCATAGAAAAGTTGGTTGCGTAAAATTTATCCTACTAACTGAGTCGGCTTTTGTTTGTTTGGAAAGTTTTCCTACAGGCACCATCTAACTTTTTGGGCAGGTGCATCGTTGTTCGGATAACTGCTCAACGAACGATAAATGGCCGATTTTCAGGAGAGTGAGACCATGCGCATGGAAGCGTTTAGCGATGGCGTACTGGCAATTATCATTACCTTACTGACATTTGAACTAAAAGCACCAGCGTTTAAGGAAACGTATACCAGCCGAACGCTCCTGCTGGCTCTGCTGAAACAGTGGCCGGCCTACGTAGCGTTTCTGCTTAGTTTCACGACCATCTTCGTAATCTGGGTGAATCATCACCGCATGTTCAACGTGATTCGCCGAAGCGACAGTAAGTTTCTATACCTCAATGGGCTACTGCTGCTGCTAACCAGCCTGATTCCGTTCGCTACCAACGTTCTTGCAACGTATATTTCTACCTCAGCCGACGAACTGCCGGTTGCCTCTGCCATGCTGCTGTTTGGTGCTATTGCCGGTGTATTCTGGCTAATGTGGAAACATGCGGCAACCGATTATCGGCTGCTGAAACGTCCGGCAGCAGACGTGCGCGTCCGAACCGTTCAGAACGGCTTCCTGATTAGTGCCAGTATTTACGTCGGTTCGGCCCTGCTGGCCCTGGTGCTGCCAATGGTTAGTATCGTGATTGGTTTGCTAATGGTTGCGTATCTGGCCCGTCTGAAATACCATCGCGAAAAGGTCGTTTAATACGAATAAAACTACTATGCTACTCAACAACAGACTACGCTTCTTTCTCTTCGTTCTGCTGACGGCGTTAATTGCTGCCTGTACGGGTATCGGGCCGGGGTCAACGCTATTCCGCTCGTCGTCGCCCCGCGAACAGTACGGTCAATCGCTCAAACAAGCCAAACTCGACCGCACCGCCCTCGGCTCCGACTGGTTGGCCGCTGGCGACCGCGCCCTCCGCGACTCGCTCCGCATCGCCATCCCGTACCGTGAAAGTGGCTACTTTTCGGCCAGTCGCGCTTTTGCCGTGGGCTACCGGATTGATGCACAGCGGGGCGATAAGATGCTAATTCGGGTTGAAACGCAGGGGCAGAAATCGGCGCAGGTTTTTATCGACGTGTTCGCCCTCGAAAGCCGCGACCGGGTTAGCTTGGTGGCCGCGTCGAAGGCCGACACCAACGTGCTGGCCTGGGAGCCTCGCCGGACCCAAACCTACCTGATTCGGATTCAACCCGAACTGCTGCGAACGGGCCGCTACACCATTGCCATTACCCGCGAACCGGCACTGGCGTTCCCGGTGCAGGGCCGCGATAGTCGACAAATCAGCAGCTTTTTCGGTGCCCCGCGCGACGGCGGTCGTCGACGGCACGAAGGCGTCGATATTTTCGCGCCACGCGGAACGCCCGCCGTGGCATCGGTCGATGGGGTGGTGTCGGGCGTGGGCACTAACCAACTCGGTGGCAACGTGGCGTTTTTAACGGACAACGAGCGCAACATCCGGCTCTATTACGCGCATCTCGACCGCTGGAACGTGAGCGACGGGCAGCGTGTAACGGTAGGCGACACCATTGGGTTTGTGGGCAATACGGGCAACGCCCGCACCACCGGCCCGCACCTGCATTTTGGCATTTACGGCTTCTCCGACGGGGCCACCGACCCACTGCCGTTTATCCGGCTCGGTCGTGGCCCGGCGCGGCAGGTGCTGCTCAACCCGGCCCGGCTCGGCGACTCGGTGCGGGTAACAGCGGCCCGTTCGACCCTGCGGCTCGGCCCCACTGCCGACGCGCCCCTGCTGCGCGAACTGCCCAAAGCATCGGCGTTGACAATTGTGGGCGGCACCGAAGCCTGGCCCCGCGTTGAACTGCCCAATGGGCAGGTTGGCTACGTGGCGGGCAGCAGCATCGAACCCGCTACCCGCCCCCTCCAACGCCTGACCCTGACCGAATCTGTTAACCTGCTCGATGCCGCCGACCCATCGGCAGCAACCATTACGACCGTGCCGAGTGGCTCAGCCCTTGAGGTGCTGGCAACGGTAGGTGCGTTTCAGTTAGTTCGCGCTCCTAAAGGCATTTCGGGTTGGGTAAAACGGTGAGTTTTTCATATGAAATCATTTATGGTAAATTTTCAGGATAGATTGCTTACGTTTGGCCCATGAAAAATGAAGACCGTATTCTTGAACTTTTGGTAGAAGCTCTACAACGTATCGACCGCCATAATGAGCGGCTTGACGAACATGCTGTTAAGTTCAATCAAATTATTGCTACTGTAGATCGAATCGTTGAGGAG
>VFQR01002788.1_pt1 | contig 10603 bp, 11 predicted proteins | sample 3512321 | NCBI WGS metagenome assembly VFQR01 (sample SAMN10412374, study PRJNA504923) | tailings metagenome | isolation source: Relicate 3 Philex TSF1 revegetated site | place: Philippines: Tuba, Benguet | collected 2017-08-29
GGCGTACTTGTCTTGCATGGGGAGGGCGTGCGGTGCCGGCGGCGGCGCCGCGGCGAAGCGGGGATTTTAGGGTGCGCCCCCGGGGCCGCGGGCGCGGTGCGGCTTCGGCGCGCGCTCAGCGCGCTGGAGACACGGGCGGCGCCGCCTCGGCCACGAAGCCGATGCGCGACAGGCCGGCCGCCTGCGCCATGCCGATGAGCGCCACCACACGACCGTAGGGCACGCGTTCGTCCACGCGCAGCAGGATCTCGGCGTCGGGCTGGCCGGCGCCCAGCGCCTGCAGGCGCTCGCGCAGCACGGCCTCGGAGAGCGCCTCGCCGCCCAGGCGCAGCTGGCCCTGGGCGTCGAGCTCGATGGTCGCGGCGGTGAGCGGTGCTGCAGGCGTGGCGGCCGGCGTCTCGGCGCGTGGCAATTCCAGCGCCAGGCGTTGCGCCATCAGCGGCGCGCTCACGATGAAGATCACCAGCAGCACGAGGAACACGTCCACCAGGGGCGTGACGTTGATCTCGGCAAAGGGCGGCGCGGCGCGCGGGCCCGGCAGACGGCCGAAGCTCATGGCGCGGGCGCGGCGGGGGCGGGTGCCAGCAGTTCCCGCAGGTCGTGCGCGAAGCCTTCGAGCACGGCCTCGATCTGCGCGATGCGCCGGCCCAGCACGTTGTAGCCCAGCACGGCGGGGATGGCGACGGCCAGACCGGCGGCCGTCATGACGAGCGCTTCGCCCACCGGGCCGGCCACGGCCTCGATGCGAAAGCCCTCCTCGCCAAACCCCACGGCCCGCAGCGCCTGGTGCACACCCCACACCGTGCCGAGCAAGCCCACGAAGGGCGCGGTGGCGCCCACGCTGGCCAGCAGCGTCTGCCCGTGCTGCAAGCGGGCGTTGGTGTGGTGCAGCGCGTCGCGCAGCACGCGCGTCAGGCGCGCGGCGGGCGCGCCCTGCGCGTCCAGCACCTCGGGTGGCAGCGCGAGCAGACGGCGCGCCGCCTGCAGCAGGGGCTGCGCCAGGGCCTGCACGTCGGCCGCGGCCAGCCGGCGCTCGGCGTCATCCAGATCGCGCGCCTGCCAGAAGGCGGCGGTGGCCAGCGGCAGGCTGCGCGCGGCGCGGCGCAGCAGCCAGGTCTTCCAGACGATGAGCACCCAGCTGGCCACCGACATGCCCAGCAACAGCAGACCGATGGCACGGCCCAGGGTGTCGGCGGCGAGAAAGACGTCGAGCACGTTCAGCGCAGGCCGAGCACGTCGAACATGTCGTGCAGGCCGCTGGTGCGGCCCGCCAGGAAGCGCACCGCGCGCAGGCTGCCCTGGGCGTAGGTGGCGCGGCTGCTGGACTTGTGCGTGATCTCGATGCGCTCGCCGATGCCGGCGAACAGCACCGTGTGGTCGCCGACGATGTCGCCACCCCGGATGGTGGCGAAGCCGATGGTCGACGGATCGCGCTCGCCGGTGACGCCCTCGCGCGCGTAGACCGCGCAGTCCTTGAGGTCGCGGCCCAGCGCGTCGGCGATCACCTCGCCCATCTTGAGCGCGGTGCCGCTGGGCGCATCGACCTTGTGGCGGTGGTGCGCCTCGATGATCTCGATGTCGTAGCCGGTGGGCATGGCCCTGGCGGCCAGTTCGAGCAGCTTGAGCGTGACGTTGACGCCCACGCTCATGTTGGGTGCCATCACGATGGCGATGCGCTGCGCCGCCTCGGCGATGCGCGCTTTCTGCTCATCGGAGAAGCCGGTGGTGCCGATGACGAGGTTCACGCCCTCGGCCACGCAGGCTTCCAGGTGGGCCATGGTGCCCTCGGGGCGCGTGAAATCGATCAGGCAGTGGCTGCCGCGCAAGCCGGCGGCGAGATCCGCGGTGATGGGCACGCCGGTGGTCTGGCCGGCGTAGGCGCCGGCGTCCTGGCCGATGGCCGGGCTGCCCGCCACGTCGAGCGCGCCGGCCAGCGTGCAGTCGCCGCTGGCGCGCACGGCCTCGATCAGCATGCGGCCCATGCGCCCGCTGGCGCCGGCGATGCAGACGCGTTGTGGCGTGGTCGCGCTCATGGGACGACCCTCCGTGCTGCGCACTGCGGGGCTGAGCGCCTGGGGAGCGGCCCGGCGGCGCTCATCGGGCCGGCCCCGCGCCGTCGATGGGCGGGAAGTTGGTGGTGGCCGGCGCGCTGGCGGCGCTCGTGGGCACGGGCGGGTTCTGGGGCTTGTTGCGCTCGGCAAAGGCCTTGAGCTGCTCCTCGGTGGCTTCAAGGACCGGCGGCTTGCCGCCATCGCCGCGGCGCGCGTCGAGCGTCGCGACAAACTCCTCCTCGCTGGGCAGCTCGTCGGCCTCGTGGCGCTGCAGCACGCCGTCCTTGAAGAACACGGCCACGCGGCGCAGCACCGGCTCCTGGCCCTGGCGGCGCAGGGTGAACACGTAGTCCCAGCGGTCGGCGTGGAACACGCTGGCCAGCAGCGGCGAGCCGAGGATGTCGCGCACCTGCTCGCGCGCCATGCCGGGCTTGAGCGCCTGCACCTGCTCGCGCGTGACGACGTTGCCCTGCAGGATGTCGACCTTGTAGGGCGTGATGAAAGAGCAGCCCGACAGGGCCGCCAGGAGGACCAGAGCGGACAGGAGGCGGTGGCGAACGAGGGACATGGACGGATACCCTGAACGGCGCATGGGCAACCGCCCTGATGCGGGCGGCGCGTGGCGGGCGATAATCGATCGGCCATTGTAGTGAGCCCGCACCCACCGCCATGACCAACAACCTCGAAGAACTCAAGAGCACCGGCCTGAAGGCCACCTTGCCGCGGCTGAAGATCCTCGAGGTCTTCCACAACGCCAAGCAGCGCCACATGACGGCCGAGGACGTGTTCCGCGTGCTGCTGGAGGAGCGCAGCGACATCGGGCTGGCCACGGTCTACCGCGTGCTCATGCAGTTCGAGCAGGCCGGCCTGCTCACGCGCAGCAACTTCGAGTCGGGCAAGGCGGTCTACGAACTCAACGAAGGCCAGCACCACGACCACCTGGTCTGCCTGGACTGCGGGCGCGTCGAGGAGTTCTTCGATGCGGAGATCGAGAAGCGCCAGCAGATGGTGGCCAAGTCGCGCGGCTTCGCGCTGCAGGAGCACGCGCTGTCGCTCTACGCGAACTGCACCAAGGGCGACTGCCCGCACCGCGGCGCCGGCAAGGTCCCCGGCGGCCACCGCTAGGCGCGGCGTTCGTCATTCGTCGCGCGACATCGCGGCGCGGTGGCGCAGCACGAACTCCTGGTAGGTGTCGATGCCGCGCAGCTGCAGGATGGTGTTGCGCACCGCGGCTTCCACCAGCACGGCGATGTTGCGCCCCGCCACCACCTGGATCACGGCCTTGCGAACCGGCACACCGAGGACATCCTGGTAGAGGGGCTCGTAGGGCATGCGTTCGTACTCGCGCTCCAGCGTCTCGCGGCGCACCAGGTGCACGATGAGCTGCAGGCGCATCTTGCGGCGCACGGCCGTCTCGCCAAAGATCGCCTTGATGTCGAGCAGGCCGATGCCGCGCACCTCCAGCAGGTTCTGCAGCAGCTCGGGGCAGCGGCCTTCGACGCTGGTCTGGTTGATGCGGTAGAGGTCGACCGCGTCGTCGGCCACCAGCCCATGGCCGCGCGAGATGAGTTCGAGGCCGAGTTCGCTCTTGCCCAGCCCCGACTCGCCCGTGATCAGCACCCCCATGCCGAGGATGTCCATGAACACGCCGTGCATGGTGGCGCGGTCGGCGAAGTGGCGCGACAGGTAGGCGCGCAGCACGTCGATGACGAAGGCGGCCGACTCCCGGGTGGAGAACATCGGAATCTGCGCGCGTTCGCACATCGCGAGCAGTTCATCGGGTGCGGGCTGGTCGTCGGCCACCACCAGCACCGGCGGCTCCAGCGTGACGATGCGCGCCACGCGGCGGCGGTTGTCCTCGACGCTGGGGCTGGTGAGGTAGGCGACTTCGCGCTCGCCGATGACCTGCAGGCGGTAGGGGTGGATGTAGTTGAGATAACCCACCAGATCGGCGCCGGAGCGCGCGGCGCGGATGGCCACCTCGTCGAAGCGGCGCTCGGAGGCGCCCAGGCCGGCGATCCACTGCCATTTCAGCGTGTCCCGGTGGTCCTCGAAGAGGACGTCGGCGCTGACGACGGTGGGTTTCAAGGCCTGTAAGGGTCAGGCAGCGGCGTGGGCCGATTGCCAGTTGGCAATCAGCGCGTGCAGGGCAGCGGCGTCGCCCGCACCCTTCATCTGCTCGCGCAGGCCACCATCGCTGAGCAGCTCGGCGATCTCGGAGAGGATTTCCAGGTGCTTCTGCGTCGCCGCTTCGGGCACCAGCAGGAAGATCATGAGCTGCACCGGTTGCTCGTCCGGTGCGTCGAAACCGATCGGGCTGGCCAGCTGGAACACCGCTGCCAGCGGTTGCTTGAGGCCCTTGATGCGCCCGTGCGGAATGGCCACACCATGCCCCAGCCCGGTGGAGCCGAGCCGCTCGCGCGCGAACAGGCTGTCGGTGATGAGCGCGCGGTTCAACCCGTGCTGGGTTTCGAACAGCAGGCCCGCTTCTTCGAAGGCGCGCTTCTTGCTGGTGGCGTCGACGCTCACCAGCACTTGGGCGGCGGGCAGGATGGCAGAGAGACGGTTCATGGCGGCCCTTTCGGACCGCGGATTATGCGCCTCTCACTTTTTGCGGCTAGACGCCGGAGACAAAAAAGCCGCTTGACAATGCAAGCGGCTTGTTGCAGTGCAGCACGGTCGCAAACCCACGCCGGGCGTGGGTCGTGACCGTTTTCACATCAGGCGCTTGGCGGCGTCGTGGTGATGTTCCTTGGTCTTGGTCTTGTAGCGCAGCACCTGGCGGTCGAGCTTGTCGGCCAGCTCATCGACGGCGGCGTACAGGTCGGCGTGGGCGCTCTCGGCGAACAGGTCGCGGCCCTTCACATGGATGTTGCACTCCGCGCGCTGGCGCAGGTCTTTCTCCTTGAGGTTGTCCACCTTGAGCAGAACCCGGATGTCGACCACCTGGTCGAAGTGCCGGGAGATGCGTTCGAGCTTGCTGGTGACGTAGCCGCGCAGGGCAGGCGTGACCTCGAGGTCGTGACCGCTGATCGTCAGATTCATCTGTGAGCCTCCAATTGCTCCGGGTTGACACAGGTCACCGTGGGGGCAAGCCCCCCCGGCGACCACGGGATGGCTTGAGCCCACTATGCCGACGATGCGATGCCCGCGCAAGGCGCAAACGTCAGAAAACGTGACTTCTTGACCGGCGTCAACCGGCTGTGCCCGTGCCGGCACCGTGCAGCTGCAGCCTTCTGGCCAGCGCGATGCTGGCGAAGCTGGCAACCACTCCGATGAGGCCTGCCACCCAGTAATGCTCGACCCGACCGGCGGCATCGCGGGCGATGATCAGGCCACCCACCAGCGAGGCCAGGCCCATGGCCGCCGACTGCACCGACGCGTTGAGCACCATGAACGTGCCGCGCAGGCGCGGCACCGCCGCCGAGGTGACGATGGCCATGCCCGGGATCATGCGGCCCGAGGTCAACACGAAGAACGCGGTGGAGACCAGCAGCACCAGGGGCAGCGGCGCCGGCGGCATGAGCGTGGTGGCCATGATGGGCACGGTGGCGGCCACCACGAGCCGGCTGAAGGTGGGCACCTTGCCGCGGCGGTCGGTCATGCGCCCGAACCAGCGCGCGGTGAGCAGGGTGACGGCGCCGCCCGTGAGGTAGATCAGCGGGATGTCGCGGTCGGTGAGCCCCACGTTGGACTGCAGGTAGATGGTGATGAAGGGAATGACCATGAACCCGGCACACATCATCACCGCGGACAAGGCGAAGGCGCGCCAGTGGTTGCGCTCGGCCAGGACCTCGCCGATGCCGCGCCACACGGCAGGCCGCCCCGCCTGCAGGTGCGCGCGCAGCGGTGGCAGCGTGAGCCAGGCCCCGAGGCAGAACAGCGCGCACAGCACGGCGATCGCAATGAACGTGGCGTGCCAGTCGAGCCACGCGGCCAGCCACAGGCCCAGTGGCACGCCGGCCACGGTGGAGACCGAGAACGCCGACATCACCACGCCCATGGCGCGGCCGCGCCGCTCGAAGGGCACGACGTCGGCGACGATGGTCTGCGCCAGCGCGGAGAGCACGCCACCGAACACGCCCGCCGCGATGCGCGCGCCCATGAGAAAGCCATAGCCCGGCGCCAGGCCGCAGGCCAGCGTCGCCAGCGCGAACAGGCCATAGAGCCACAGCAGCAGGGTGCGGCGATCGAAGCGGTCGACGTAGGTGGCGGCCAGCAGGCCCGAGGCACCGGCCGACAGCGTGTAAGCCGACACCAGCAGGCCGAACTGCGCATCGCTGATGCCGAAGAGCCGCGTGAACTGCGGACCCAGCGGCATCATGATCATGAAGTCGAGGATGTGCGTGAACTGGATGCCGGCGATGGTGAGCAGCAGCCAGCGCTCGCGCGCGGGGCTCAGGGCGGGGGATGAAGGGTGGGCAGACACGCGGCGATCCGGCAACGGGGCACGAGTGTCGCCGATCGGGCGTATCGGCGTCGCCACTGGCCTATGCTTCGCTCCCATGGACGACCCGGGCCCCATGCGACAGCGCCTGCTGCGAGAGCAGATGCGCCTGCTGGCGCGCAACGTGCCGGCGCTGGTGTTCGGCACGCTGCTGCTGGGCGGGGGTGCCGCGGCGCTGCTGTGGACCAACCGGCAGCCGCGCGAACTGATCCTGGGCTGGCTGGCCGCGCTCACCACCTTGAGCCTGTGGCGGCTGTGGTCGGCGCGCCGGTTCTGGCGCGACACACAGCACGGCGCCCGGCCCGAGGACTGGCGCGGCACCTTCGTTGCCGCCTCCGGCCTGGCGGGCCTGTGCTGGGGTTCGCTGGCGTGGCTGTTCTTCACGCCCGACAACCCCTTGAACCTGGCGGTCATCGCGATCGTGATCACCGCCATCCTCTCCAGCGCCACGCAGTCGCTGGGGCCCTACTTTCCGGCTCACGTGGCTTTCGCGATTCCCTGCGGGCTGCCGTTTGCGGCGCGCTGCCTGTGGTCGGGTGACACCGCCCTGATGACGCTGGGCGCGCTCGCCGGCTTCTTCCTGGTCATGGCCGAGATCTTCTCGCTGCGCATCGCGCGCGCCATCGAGGAGGCGCTGCGCCTTCGCTTCGAGAACGAGTCGCTGGTGGCGCAGCTGCGCGTGGAAAAGGAGCGCGCCGAATCGGCCGACCTGGCGAAGACGCGTTTTCTGGCCACCGCCAGCCACGACCTGCGCCAGCCGATACACGCCATGAGCCTGTTCGTGCCGGCCCTCAAGGCGCTGTCGTTGCGTGCCGAGATCGGCCCGGGCACGGTGGGCAGCATCGCCGATCGCATGCAGGGTGCGCTGGACACGATGGCCCAGTTGCTCAACCGGCTGCTCGACATTTCGCGCCTGGATGCGGGCGCGCTGCAGCCGCAGGCGCAGCCGGTGGTGCTGGCGCCCTTGTTGCGCAAGGTAAGAGACGAAGTGGCCCAGCAGGCGCGCGCCAAGGGATTGCGGCTGCGTGTGCGCGATGGCGGCCTGGCGGTGATGGCCGATCCGGCGGTGCTGCACACGATCCTGAGCAACCTGGCGGGCAATGCCGTGCGCTACACCGAGCGCGGCGGCGTGTTGCTGGCGGCGCGGCGCCGCGGCGATCACGTCCGCCTGGAAGTGCGCGACACCGGGGTCGGCATCGAGGCGCACGAACTGCCGCGTGTGACCGAGGAGTTCTATCAGGCCGGCAACGTGAAGCGGGATGCCAACCAGACGCGGGGATTCGGCCTCGGGCTGGCCATCGTCAAGCGCTCGGCCGACCTGCTGGGCAGCCGCCTGAGCTGCCACTCGCACCCCGGCCGTGGCTCGGTTTTCGCCATCGAGCTCCCGGCGGTCGACCCCCCCGGCAATGCCAACACCACCGCGACGCCACCGGCCGATGACCCGCGACCGGCACGCACGGTGCTGGTGGTCGACGACGACGAACAGATCCTGATCGCCATGGGCTACCTGTTGCGCGGCTGGGGCCACGAACCTCTTGTGGCGCGTTCGCTCGACGATGCCCTTTCGCGGCTCGCGTCGAGCCATCGACCTGTGGAACTTGCCCTGGTCGACATGCATCTGGGCAATGGCGAAAGTGGCCTGCAGGTGATCCACGCACTGCGCGCCCGGCTGGGCCACAGCGTGCGCATCGCCATCATCACCGGCGACACCAGCCCCGACGTGCTGGCCACGATTCACGCCGCGGGCGTGACCGGCCTGCACAAGCCGGTGGACCCGCAGACCCTGAGTCAGTTCATCGATCAGGCCCCTTGAGCCCTGCGCAGTCCACCCATGTCGCTCGATACCGTCCTCACGCACAACACGGCGCTGGTACCGCGCCCCGGCAACACCCCGGACGGCTGCGCCCTGGTGCTCATGGGAGGCGGTGCACGCACCGCCTATCAGGCCGGCGTCCTCAAGGCCCTGATGGCCATGCTGCCCTCGGGCCAGCCGGCCTTTCCCTTCCACTGGCTGTTCGGCACGTCGGCGGGTGCACTCAACGCCAGCTATCTGGCCAGCCACGCCGGCGACGGCGCCGCCGCGCTGGGCCGGCTGGCCGACTTCTGGCAGGGTCTGCGCTCGCATCAGGTCTACCGGCTGGAAGCGCCGAGCTGGGTGCGCGCCAGCCGCGTGCTCGCGGGCTGGACGCTGTCGCGCCAGGTCAAGCGCCACCGCGCGCTGCTGGACACGCTGCCGCTGGTGGACACCCTGCACCGCGCGATCGACCTGCGCCGGCTGGAGGCTGCGCTCGAGATCGGCGCCATCGAGGTGCTGGGCGTGACCGCGTCGAGCTACACCACCGGCGAGCACTGGACCTTCTGCCAGACACGCAGCGAATGCCAGGTGCCCCCCTGGCACCGGCCCGGACGGCGCGCCGACTTCCAGCCCGTCACCATCGAGCACCTGATGGCCTCCAGCGCCATCCCGTTCCTGTTCCCCGCGGTGCCGCTGTGGGTCAACGGCCACCGCGAGCACTTCGGCGACGGCTCGATGCGCCAGCTCTCGCCGTTGTCGCCGGCCATCCATTTCGGCGCGCGACGGGTGCTGGTCATCGGCGTCGGCCAGCCGCAGCGCGCGGGCCTGGCGGCGGCCAACGCCGAGGAGCCCACCGCCGGCACCATCGCCGGTCACGCGATGGCGAGCGTGTTCCACGACACGCTGCAGTCCGACGTCGAACAGACCCTGCGCGTGAGCCAGACCCTGGCGCGGCTGCCGCCCGAGGTGTCGGCCCTGCTGCCCTACCGCCCGGTGGAAGTGCTGGCGCTGCAGCCCAGCGTCTCGCTCGACGAAATCGCGCTCAAGCACGTGCACGAGCTGCCCGCGTCCACGCGCCACACGCTCACCGGCCTGGGCGCGCTGGACACGCGCCGCGGTGCCAACGCCAGTGCCGCCGCGCTGGCGAGCTACCTGCTGTTCGAGCCCGGGTTCGTGCAGGCGCTCATGGCGTTGGGCGAACACGACGCCTGGCGCCGGCAGGACGAATTGCGGGCCTTCCTGGCCCCTTCCGTCACGAACGGCGCGCAGGGGTCGGTGCAATAATCGCCGCATCCCCCGCATGGAGCACCACATGGAAAGCACACCCCCCAGTTGTGTGCTTTCAGCCGCCAGCGCCACCGTCTGAGCCCGCGCCAAGCACCGGCGCAGCGCCCCGGCGGCCGGCCGGCTGAAAGCGCCACCGACCCCGCCGGCCGGCACCCCGGCCTCCCCCGCCCATCGCCACCAGCAGCAGGGAGCGCGCCATGCTCAACGTCTTCACCCTGGCCAATGGCCGCCTCTTCCAGGAGGAAATCGAATCCCTGGAAGAACTCGCGAAATTCAAGCCCATCTGGGTCGACCTGGAAGACCCCACGCCCGAGGAGCGGCGCTGGGTCAAGCAGCACTTCGGCCTGTCGATCCCGGAAGACGCGATGGACGACGACATCGAGGAGTCGGCCCGCTTCTTCGAGGAAGACAACGGCGAGCTGCACGTGCGCAGCGACTTCCTGATCGACGACGACGAGGACCCGCGCGCGGTGCGCGTGGCCTTCATCCTCAACGAGCACAACGACACGCTCAAGAGCCGCGGCGTGCTGTTCTCCATCCACGACGAGGACGTGCCGGTGTTCCGCCTGCTGCGCATGCGCGCGCGCCGCATGCCGGGGCTGATCGAGGACGCGAAAGACGTGCTGCTGATGCTGTTCGACGCCGACGCCGAGTACTGCGCCGACACGCTCGAAGACATCTACGACGACCTGGAAGCCGTGAGCGCCAAGGTGCTGTCCAGCGAAGCCACCGACTCGGCTCTGGGCGAAGCGCTGTCGGCCATTGCTCAGCACGAGGACATGTCGGGCCGCATCCGCCGCAACGTGATGGACACGCGCCGCGCGGTGAGCTTCATGATGCGCAGCCGCCTGCTCAGCGCCGAGCAGTTCGAGGACGCGCGCCAGATCCTGCGCGACCTCGACTCGCTCGACGGCCACACCGCGTTCCTGTTCGACAAGATCAACTTCCTGATGGACGCCACCGTCGGTTTCATCAACATCAACCAGAACAAGATCATCAAGATCTTCTCGGTGGCCAGCGTGT
>VFQR01002789.1_pt1 | contig 10597 bp, 9 predicted proteins | sample 3512321 | NCBI WGS metagenome assembly VFQR01 (sample SAMN10412374, study PRJNA504923) | tailings metagenome | isolation source: Relicate 3 Philex TSF1 revegetated site | place: Philippines: Tuba, Benguet | collected 2017-08-29
GGCCAGTTCGAGATGAACTGGGAGTACGACACCTGTCTCAAGACCGCGGACAGGCACGCTTTCTTCAAGTTCATGGTCAAATCGATCGCGGAGAAGCACGGCCTGCGCGCGACGTTCATGCCGAAGCCGTTCTCGAACCTGACGGGCAACGGCTGCCACGCGCATGTGTCGCTGTGGTCGACGAGCACCGGCAAGTGCGTGTTCGACGATCCGGCCGGCGAGCTCGGCCTGTCGAAGGACGCCTATCACTTCATCGGCGGGCTCATACACTCGGCCGGGTCGCTCGCGGCGATCACCAATCCGACGGTCAACTCCTACAAGCGCATCAACGCCCCGCCGACATCGTCCGGCGCGACGTGGTCGCCGAGCTCGATCTCGTATGCGGGCAACAATCGCACCCACATGATCCGCATTCCCGATGCCGGACGTTTCGAGCTGCGCCTCGCCGATGGGGCGACCAATCCCTACCTGCTGCAGTCCGTCATCCTCGCGGCCGGCCTCGACGGCCTGCGCCACAAGCGTGATCCCGGCAAACGCCTCGACATCAACATGTATACCGACGGGCACACGGTGAAGGGCGTGAAGAAGCTGCCGCTCAACCTGCTTGATGCGCTACGCAGCTTCGAGACGAGCGACATGCTGAAGTCGGCGCTCGGTGAAGCGACGGTCGCGGCCTATGCCAAGCTGCGTCACGCCGACTGGAACGCCTACGCGAGCCATCTCACCGCGTGGGAGCGCGAGACCACGCTCGATTGCTGACGCTCGTCAGAGAGCCGCGTCGCCTGTGAACGCGGCCCACGCCGGAACCTTCGTCCAGCCAGACTGATGCGCGGAAGCTACACCCGCCGGGTGCTCCGCCATGCCGTAGAGGCTCGGAATTCTGCATCTGCCGGCCGCATTTGCTGCCTTAACCGTCCAATCCGGGTGGAAGGCGGCGCATACTTTACTTTTTCGGTAAAGAATGATTGATTGGCCCGCGCCGGCCGGAGTGTGAGCCCGGTCCAGCGACGGACGCACAATTGCTTCCAGGACGAGAGAGCGTTCCGAGTGGCGATCGTCCCCTTGTGACAGCCGGACATGGAAGCAGGATGATGCGAGGGCTTGGAAGCATGACGTCGTCGATGACCAGGATCCGCAGCGCCATCGTCGCGGCCGGCATGGTGCTGCTGGCTGCGCTGACGAGCATCGCCGCCGCGGAGACCAAGCCTGCCGCCGACGCCTCGCGCATCATCTCGATCGGCGGTGACATCACGGAGATCCTCTACGCCATCGGCGCCGAGCCGAGGATCGTCGCCGTCGACTCGACCAGTCAGTTTCCGCCCGAGGCCCTGCAGCAGAAGCAGAACGTCGGCTACATGCGGGCGCTGTCGACCGAGGGCGTGCTGTCGATCAAGGCCAGTCTCATCATCGCGTCCGATCGCTCGGGGCCGCCCGAAGTCGTCAAGGCGCTGAGATCGTCGCCCATTCCTTATGTCGAGGTGGCAGAGGACTTCACCCCCGAGGGCATTGCCGGCAAGACGCGGCGAATATCGAAGATCGTCGGCCTCGAGGCGGCGGGCAACGAGCTCGCGCTCCGCATCGAGCGCGACTTTGCAATGCTGGCCGCGCAGCGCGAGCACATCAAGAAGCCGCTGCGCGCCCTCTTTGTCCTCAATATCGCCAACGGGCGGGCAACGGTCGGCGGGCGCAACACCAGCGCCGATGCGATTCTGAAGCTGGCAGGAGCGGTCAATGCCGCAGACACGGTCAACGGCTTCAAGCCGATCTCCGACGAGGCCATGGTGGAGATCCGCCCCGAGGCGATCATCATGATGAACCGCACGAACAGCGGCAGTCATGATGGCGATCGGATCGCGACGCTCAAGTCGGCGGGGACGAGCCCTGCCGTGCTCAGCAAGCGCGTCTTCACCATGGACGGGTTGTATCTGATCGGGTTCGGGCCGCGTGCGCCGGCGGCCGCGCTCGACCTCATGCGCAAGCTCTATCCCGATCTGCCGTCCAAGCGCGCTGATCTCGGCAAGTGATGTCGTCCACGATTTCGAGACAGGCAGCGGCGCCGATGGATCGCGAGCATATCGGGCGCCGCCTCGTCGTGGTGTCGATCCTGGCATTGACGCTCGCGATCGTGATGTCGCTGTCGATCGGCGCGACCGGCATCTCGCTGGATGCGCTGTGGCGCGCCGTCCAGTCCGCTCTGTTCGGGACCGAGGATGCCGAACGCATCACGGAACAGCTCGTGCTTTTCGGCATCAGATTGCCGCGCACGCTGCTCGGTGTCTTCGTCGGCGCGGCCCTCGCTGTCAGTGGCGCGATGATGCAGGGCCTGTTCCGGAATCCGCTCGCCGATCCTGGCATCGTCGGCGTCTCCTCGGGTGCGGCTCTCGCAGCGGTCGCGACGATCGCGCTCGGCAATACGATCGCGGCGCCGTGGACGCGCACCTTCGGCACCTATGCCCTGCCGTTTGCGGCCTTCCTCGGTGGGTTTCTGACGACGACCCTGCTCGTCCTCGTTGCAGGACGGCGTGGACAACTCATGATCGGCACGCTGCTGTTGGCGGGGATCGCCATCGGAGCCATCGCGGGGGCGCTCACGGGCCTCATCGCCTACGTGAGCGACGATCGCGAGCTGCGCGACCTGACGCTGTGGTCGATGGGGAGCCTGTCCGGCGCGAGCTGGCCGAAGGTCGTCGCCATTCTCCCATTTGCAGCCGTCATCGCCGTGGCGCTACCTCGCGTCATCCGGGCGCTCAACGGTCTCCTGCTCGGCGAGGCCGAGGCGTTCCACCTCGGCATCGATGTCGAGCGCGTCAAGTGGCTGATCATCTTCACGACAGCAGCCTGCGTTGGAGCGGCGGTAGCGGTTGCCGGCGTCGTCGGCTTCGTCGGCATCGTTGTCCCGCACTTCATCCGCCTCGTCGCCGGTCCCGACCATCGGTACGTGCTGCCGTGCAGTGCTTTTCTCGGCGCAACCCTGCTGCTGATGGCGGATGTCATTGCCCGCATGGCGGTGCGCCCGGCCGAGCTGCCGCTCGGTATCGTCATGGCCGCGATCGGCGCACCGGTGTTCCTGCACATCGTCCTACGCCGCGGCATCGGCGGCCTGGAGTAGCCATGCTCGAAGCGCGCGGCATCGTTCTGGAGCGGTCGGGCCGCCGCCTGCTCGACCAGGTCGATCTGCAAATTCCGCCCGGTCGCGTCACGGCGATCATCGGTCCCAACGGCGCCGGCAAATCGATGCTGCTGAAGGTGCTCGCAGGTGAGCTGTCCCCGAGCGCCGGCTCGGTTCTCATCGACGGCCGGGAATTGCGGACGTTCACGCCCGCAGCGCTGGCGCGCCGGCGTGCCGTGGTGCCGCAAGCGACGCAGCTCTCGTTTCCGTTCACGGTCATCGAGGTCGTGCGTCTCGGCGCTTCCGTCCCGGGCTTCGACGGCATCGAGACACGCGCACACGCGATTGCCGACCAGGCGCTGCAGATCGTCGACCTCGAGCGCTTTCGTACCCGCTACTACGGTCAGTTGTCCGGCGGAGAGAAGCAGAGAGTGCACATCGCGCGCGCGCTTTGCCAGCTCGATGCCGCCCAGCACACGCCGGACGAAGGCGCGACGCTGATGCTCGACGAGCCCACGGCCAGTCTCGACCTGGCGCATCAGGCCAGGGTCCTCGATGAGGCGCGGCGTCAGGCCAGCCGCGGCCGCGCCGTGCTCATCGTCATCCACGATCTCAATCTCGCCGCGGCCTGGGCGGACGACATCGTGTTGCTCAGCGCCGGGCGAATCGCCGCGCAGGGCGCACCCGCCGAGATCTTCAACAATAGAGTCCTATCGGCGGCCTATGGGTGCGAGATCCGCGTCAACCAGACGCCGCCGCCCGGCGTGCCCTACATGCTGCCCCACGTATTGGCTGGCGCCGCCACGTAGGCGTCAGTGGCGGAAGAGCTGCCCCCACCCATTCAAGGGCGTGTCGTAACCGCTCAGTCGCAGCGCGTGCCAGATCAATGCATGGTTGGCCGCGATGACGGGCTTGCCGGTCGGTTGCTCCGCGTCCTCGATGATCTCGGCCGCGCGCGTCGCTGCGGCGTGAAGCGGGCGAATCAGCCATGATTGCACGCGAAAGCCGGGTGCATCGATGGAAACCAGCCTTTACCTGCCGATCAAGCGGTTCCTCGAGGGCATGGGCCTCGAGGTCAAGGGCGAGGTCTGCGGATGCGATGTGGTCGCCCTCGCCGACGGCGTGCCCGCTGCCGTCATCATTGCCGAACTGAAGCTCGCCTTCACGCTCGAGCTGCTGCTTCAGGCGGTCGACAGGCTGCCCGCTTGCGACGATGTCTGGCTTGCTGTGAGAGCTTCACGCCGAGGTCGCGGCCGCGAGAGTGATGCGCGGGTCAGGAAGCTGTGTCGCCTTCTCGGCTTCGGGCTTGTCGCCGTAGCGGCCAACGGCAATGTCGAAGTCATCGTCGAGCCGGTGCCATGGCGCCCGCGACGAGATCCCAAGCGGCGCTCACGTATCGTCGAGGAGCACAGAAAGCGGCGGGGTGATCCGACCCTGGGCGGCAGCACGCGTCGGCCCATCATGACCGCCTACCGGCAGCAGGCACTCGACTGCGCGAGAGCGCTGGCGGCCGCGCCGGGCCGGCCACGCGATCTCAAGGTCACGTTGCCTGACGCACCCAAAATCCTGCAGCGCAACGTCTACGGCTGGTTCGAGCGCATCGAAAGGGGGCAGTATGGCCTCACCGAGCTTGGCCGTGCCGAACTCGCGCGTTGGGTTGCGCAGTGACGCGCGGCGCGGTGCGCGATGGTCGGCGCCGGCGCCTTGACTGTTCACCCGGAGTGGTGGGAGCCTCGAACCGGCATGACGGACCCGCTACAAACCCTGCTCAAAGCACTCGACGTCCAACCGCTCGGCGGCGATCGCTTCGAAGCACGTAGCATCGAACACCTGCGGCCTCGGATCTTCGGCGGCGAGTTGCTGGCCCAGGCGCTGGCCACGGCCGCGCGCACCGCAGAGGACCGCGCATGTCACGCGATGCACGTCGACTTCCTGCTGCCCGGCGACCCGACGATTCCCATCGAGTATGTCGTGCGGCGCGTGCGCGACGGCCGTCGCTTCGTTCAGCGTCAGGTGTCCGGCTATCAGAACGGGCGCGAGATCGTGCTCGCTACCGTGTCCTTCACGACGGACAGAACGGACGCTGCCGGTTTCCAGCACGAGCGGATGCCGGAGGTGGCGGGTCCGGAAGGCCTGACATCGGAGCTCGAGCAAAGGCTCGCCGTGGCCGAACGCTTCGCCCCCGAGCATCGGCCGTGGCTGACGATGCCGCGTGCGGTGGAAGTGCGGCAGGCACGTCCAGTACCCCTCTTCGATCCGCCTTCATTGCCGCCGATCGCGCACACGTGGATCAAGGCAACCGGCGCGATGCCGGACGATCAGGCGTTGCACTGCGCGGTGCTCGCCTGTGTCTCCGATGCGACGCTGCTCGACATCGCCTTTTATCCACACGGCGTGTCGTGGATCAGCCCGAGAGCGAAGCAGGCAAGTCTCAGCCACAGCATGTGGTTCCACCGGCCGTTCCGCGTCGACGAGTGGCTGCTCCATTCTCAGCAAGTGGCGTCGAGCGCGGGCGGCCGAGCGATCGCGCGCGGCAGCATCTTCACGCGCGACGGCGCACTCGTGGCGTCGGCGGTCCAGGAAGGGCTCTCACTGATCGATGACGCGTGATTCGGCTGCGGCATGACGCCGGCCCTGCGTCGGCGTTAAGGACCTGCCATCTCCCTAATTGCATCTCGAAGGCGCCTATCGGCGTTTCCCGCTCAACAAGCACTCGCCCGCCAGGTCGGGAACACCAGGAACGACGCCATACACCTATGCGTCCGGGGACGAGAAGACGGTTAATAGGCAGGAAGAACATGACGGGGCGGCATCTGCCATCACGCAGCTATTGCCCGAAGCGATGTCTGCCTGCAGGCTTGACCGGTCCAACTGCGAGACAAGTCGAAAGCGAGATCACTAGATGCCTGCACGCAGCCAGAATGTTGCCCGCGCGACATTGGCATTCTTTTTGGTCGGGCTCGTCACCCTGGCGGCCATCGTTGGGCTTTCAATCTGGCTGAGCGAGCGGGCGAAGATCTACTACGCCCAGACGCTGGTCGACCGCGGCATCCGTGTCGCCGTGGTGGAGCTCCGACATGCGGTGCAGACCGCGGAGTCGAGCCAACGCGGCTACCTGCTTACCGGCAACCAGATCTATCTCGCCCCCTACGGAAACGCGAAGGCGGCGGCCCTGCGCGAACTCGAAACGCTGAAGCGCGCGCTTGCTTCGCGCTCCGAGGTCCAACAGGCACTCAATCGCCTGTCAGCCATCGTCGCCGAAAAGATCGCGGAAATGGACGACACCATCGCCATGAAGCGCGAGCGTCGAGACAGCGATGCTATGGCGGTTCTTCGAACGCACCGGGGCAAGGCCCTGATGGACGAAGCGAACGTTTTCTTTTCGGGCATTCTGCGGTCGGCCGACGAGCGCCTTGCGTCCGGCGCCGAGGAACAGCAAGCCAATGCCGCATGGCTGAGGTGGCTCACGCTTCTCGGTGGCGCCATCATCATGACGGTCGCAGTGGGTGCCGCGCTCACTGCGACGCGCTACACGCGGGACCTTCTTGCCGCGCGCCGGGAAGTGGACGTGCTCAACACGACGCTCGAGCGACGGGTCAAGGAACGGACAGCCGACCTTGCAGAGCTCAATGAGGAACTGCAGAGATTTGCCTATGTCGTGACCCACGATCTGCGAGCTCCACTGGTCAACATCATGGGCTTCACCAGTGAGCTCGAGAGAGGCGTCGGCAGCATGAAGATGGCTCTCGACTCGTTCATGCCAAAGGCTTCAGAAGGAAATGCGGTCACCAGCGAGGCGAGGATGGCGGCCGACGAAGATCTCCCGGAAGCAATCGGCTTCATCCGGTCGTCGACCCGGAAGATGGACAGCCTGATCAATGCGATTCTCAAGCTGTCGCGCGAGGGCCACCGGACGCTACGCCCCGAGCGGATCGTTCTCAGCGAGCTTGTCCAGACCAGCGCGGACGCGCTCCAACACCAGCTCGCCGAGGCCGATGGGTCGATCCAGATCGACCTCGACGTGGGAACGATCGTGACAGACCGAATGGCCTTGGAGCAGATTATCGGCAATCTGCTCGATAATGCCGTCAAGTACCGTATGGCGGATCGCCCCCTGACCATCGCCCTTCGGGCGCGGCCCGCAGCCGGCGATCGCTTAACGATAGCCGTGAGTGACAACGGGCGAGGCATTGCCGACCATGACCGGGAGCGTATATTCGAGCTCTTCCGCCGCTCGGGGCCTCAGAATACACCGGGCGAGGGCATCGGCCTTGCGCACGTTCGAGCCATGGTGCGAAACCTGGGTGGGGATATCGCGGTCGACTCGCAAGTCGGCGTAGGCACGACCTTTACGATCAACCTGCCAAGAGAGATCGCGGTCGAAAAGCAGGTCAACATATGAGTCCGCAGCAGACTGCCGTAACCATCGTGATGATCGAGGACGATCAGGGCCATGCGCGGCTGATCGAGAAGAATATTCGTAGGGCTGGCGTGAACAACGAGATCGCGGCGTTCGCCGATGGCACGACGGCGCTCGAGTATCTGCTCGGACCCGATGGTTCAGGCGCCGTCAGCGCGCATCGCTTTCTGCTCATCCTGCTCGATCTCAATCTGCCCGATATGGCCGGTGTCGATATCCTTTCGCGCATCAAGGCCAATTCCCACGTCAGGCGTTCGCCGGTGATTGTCCTCACGACCACGGACGACGCGCGCGAAATCCAGAAGTGCTACGATCTCGGCGCCAATCTCTACGTCACCAAGCCGGTGAACTACGAGGATTTCGCCAACGCGATCCGCCAACTGGGGCTGTTCTTTTCCGTAGTACAGGTGCCGGAAAATGCCTGAGCGGCCATCGACCGTACGCGTGCTCTACGTCGATGATGACGTCGCCCTGGTTCGCTACATCCAGAAGACACTGTCCCGGCGCGGGTTCGATGTGAGCCACGCCGCGACCCGCGAAGTGGCCGAGGCGGATATCGCGGCAGGCGGCATCGATGTGGTTGCGCTCGATCATTACCTCGCCGACGGGACAGGACTCGAGTTGCTCGAGAGGCTCGCCGCGCGAGAGGGTGCGCCGGGCGTCGTCTATGTGACGGGATCGTCTGACACCAAGGTGGCCGTCGCGGCGCTCAAGGCCGGGGCAGCCGACTTCGTGCCCAAGACGGTCGATGATGATTTTCCGGTTCTTCTCGAGTCGGCGTTGCTTCAGGCCGTAGAGCAGTCGCGGCTGAGGGCCGAGAAGGAGGCTGCCGAGCGGGAAGTGCGACTTGCGCGCGATCGCGCCGAGCTCCTGCTTGGCGAGGTGAACCACCGGGTGGCGAACAGCCTGTCGCTGGTCGGCTCGATTGTGAGCCTGCAATCCAAGTCCGTTTCCAGTGCCGAAGCGCGAACCGTCCTTGCCGAAGCCCAAGCGCGCATTTTTGCCGTCTCGCTCGTCCACCGGCATCTCTATAACACCGGCGACGTGCGCTTCGTTGATCTTCGCGACTATCTTTCAGCCCTCCTTTCCCATCTGCAGACGTCCATGCAGGCTGATGGCTCCGGCGCCAAGCTCACGCACGATATCCAGCCTGTGAGATTGAGAACAGACGCAAGTATCTCCCTAGGGATCATCGTCGCCGAGTGGGTGACCAATGCGTTCAAATACGCGTATCCGAGTGGGACCGGTGAGGTTCGCGTCAAACTCACGCAAGACGGCGATCAATTCGTCGAGCTGACGGTCGCCGACGACGGCGTGGGCCATCAACACGTCGCGAGAGAGAAAGGAACCGGGCTAGGCACCCGCATCGTGTCGGCGACGGCCCAAAGCTTGCGCGCGACAACCGAGTATCTCGATGTTCCAGTGGGTACAGTTGCCCGCATCCGCCTCCCCCTCGTTCTGGAGTAGACCGCGCATGACCTCCCAGATGGCGAGGTTTTCGAAGGATGAGGCAGGCGCCAGTATCCGGGCAGTCCTCGCGGGCGCGCTCCTGACCATGGCATGCCTCGGTCTTGGCTCCGTGCCCGCCTCGTCACAGCAGGGCATTACGACGCCGCAGATCATCCCTGGCCACAACAGGCGTGCGGCCCCGTGTCGGCCTCCAGAGGGCTTGGAAAAGGCGCTCGTGTTCGCCCAGGACAACGAGCGCGATTTCATGAATGGCGTGAGTTTCGGCCTCGCGAGGGCGGCCAAGGATCGGGGGCTCAGCTATCGTGTGGCACTTGCCAACAACGACGCGCAGCTGATGCGTGAGCAGGTCGAGCGCCTCCGCGGGGAGCGCGTCGGTGCTGTCGTCGCGGCGCCCATCGACGCCGAGCACCTCGCACCCAGCCTGCAGAGCCTCATCCTCGGCGGCTCATATGTAGGCACTGTCGTACCGCCGCCGGCAGTGACGATCCTCAACGCGCCTCAGTATGAAACCGGCAAGTCGCTCGCCGAAACTGCGGCCGCGCACATTCGCAAGCACTTTCCAGTCAAAGCCAACGTCGTTCTCCTCACGCACGACTCGCTCGAGTTCCTGGCGCCGCGCTTTGTCGCCATGCGGGATGTTCTGCGAACGATCCCCGGCGTTGCTATCGTTGCCGACATTTCGCCGCCGACTGTCGATCAGGTTGGCGGTTACGCGACGATGACCACGGTGCTGCTCGCATCGCCCGAAATCCATGTCGTGCTCGGTGCCGATACGGTCGTGCTTGGCGCGCTCAAGGCAACGCGAGCCGCTGGAAAGCTGCTACCCAACCAGTTCTTCGGGGGGATCGACGGCGAACCCGAAGCGGTCAAGGAATTGAAGAGCAACGGCAGTCCCTACCGCGCGAGCATCAGCCTCGCCGCTCCTATCTTCGCCTACGCGATGGGCCAGCACGCTGCCGACTGGCTCGAAGGCAAAAGCATTCCTCAGGCGATGGATATCCTGCCGCGCGCCCTCACGCGGGATACCATAGCGCAATACGAGGCCGATCTGGCTGATCCCGGCGCCGTCTACGCCGACCCCAAGCGCCGCGATCTCTACCTCCGCATGTACGGCAACATCTGCTACGAGACGCGCGATCAGTACATAAATTTCCCTTGGAATTCGGAGCGGAAATAGCCGCTGATTGCATACGCTTCATCGGCGTTTTGGCGGCGTAGCTGATCCGGCTGGCACACCGCGTAGACCATGGATGTGCCGCGTCGACTACCTGAGGAATTCGGGAGAGATCAGGTTCGGCAGGAACAGCGACACCTTGGGCCAGACGATCACGAGGGCTAGCACCAGCAGCATCGGGATCAGCATGATGCAGGTGTCCCTGATCGCATCGCGGATGCGTATCCCTGCGATGGAGCAGGCGATCATCAGGCACAGGCCATACGGCGGCGTCACCAGGCCGAACGCCAACGACACGATGCCGATCATGGCGAAGTGCACCGGGTCCATCGCCACTGCACGCGCGAGCGGCTCGAGGATCGGCGCGCAGATGATGATCGCTGGAATGGCGTCCAGGAAGCAACCGACGACCAGAAACACAAAG
>VFQR01002790.1_pt1 | contig 10593 bp, 9 predicted proteins | sample 3512321 | NCBI WGS metagenome assembly VFQR01 (sample SAMN10412374, study PRJNA504923) | tailings metagenome | isolation source: Relicate 3 Philex TSF1 revegetated site | place: Philippines: Tuba, Benguet | collected 2017-08-29
CTTGTACGCATAGGTGTTGAAACCGAGCGCGCTCATGCGCGCTTCGTTGTGGTGGATGCCCTGCAGCACGCGGCCGAACGGCGTCCGCACGAGCCACAGCAGGAACAGGTAGGACAACACGAGCGAAGCGAGGCAGAAATAGAAGAAGGCGGTGCGGTTCGAAAAATTGAGCAGCTGCTGCGAGCCGATGGAGAAAATCGGCCGCACGTTGATGTAAGCGCCGTCCGTGCCGCCCGCGATCTTGGTGTCGAAGAACAGCGAGAATCCCATCTGCCCGAACGCAAGCGTGACCATGATGAAATAGAAGCCCTTGGTCAGCACGACGACGGAACCAATCACAAGCGCGACCACACCGGCCAGCAGGATCGCGAAGGGGATTGCGAAGAACCCGTTCGCGGCCGCCGACTCCGGCGATATGAAATAGAGCGAATAGGCTCCAAGTCCGAAATACAGCGCGTGGCCGAAACTCACCATGCCGGTGATCCCGATCAGGAGATCGAGGCTGATCACGAAGATTCCGATAATCATCACGCGCGCTGCAAACTTCAGCGCGAAGGCGCCGCCGAAGAACGGCAACGCGAGCGCATAGCCCAGCAGCGCGAGCAGGATGACTATGACGAGCGGGCGTGGAAACGAAAGCATCTCAGGCCGCCCGTCCGAACAACCCGCCGGGCCGCGCGATGAGCACGATGGCCATCAGCGCATACACGACGCTCGACGAGAACGCGGGAAAATAGACTTTGCCGAGCGCATCCGCGATGCCGATCAGCAATGCGCCAACGAACGCGCCTTTGATCGAGCCGATGCCCCCGATCACGACGACGACGAACGAGATGATGAGAACGGGCTCGCCGATCCCGGGATAAACGCTCTCCAAAGGCGCTGCGACAATGCCAGCGGTCGCCGCAAGCGCGGCACCGGCTGCGAAAACGAAGCGGAACAGGAGACGCGAGTCGATGCCGAGTGCTTCGACCATTTCGCGGTTGGATTCGCCCGCGCGAATGATGCGGCCGATCCGCGTTTTCTGGATCACGAACATCATGACGAGCGCGAGCGCGACGCAGAATGCCGCGACAGCGATCCGATAATAGGGATAGGTAAGAAGCGCGGAAATTTTCACGCCGCCCTGCAGGTAGGCCGGCACTGGAACGCTGTGCGGGTAGCTGCCCCAGATGAGTTTCTGCGCTTCGTTGAAAATCAGGATGAGCGCGAACGTAAGCAACACCTGCTGCAGGTGATCGCGGTCATAGAGGTGGCGGATGAACAGCCATTCGATCGCGACACCGAGCGCGAAAGCGAGCGGGATGCCGATCAGGAGCGCCAGAAAAATGTCGCCAGTGAATCCGACGAGCGTCAGCGCGCCATACGCGCCGAGCATGTAGAAGGAGCCGTGCGAGAGATTGATCACGCCCATGATGCCGAAAACGAGCGTCAGTCCGGAGGCTGCGAGAAAAATCAGCAGCCCGTACTGCACGCCGTTCAGCAATTGAATGAGTGCGAGATCCATTCGCGACGTCCCCCGGCGTCTGCTTTACTCTAGACTATAAGCGGCAAGCGGGGGCTTTCGCCCCCGCTTCCTTTGCTTCGTAGAAATACTCAGGCGAGGCTGCAGCCGGTCGTCGGATCCGAAACGTCCGTCGCCGCAACGCCGAGATAGACGTTCTCGCCGCCCTTCAGTTCGCGCAGATAGAAGTTGTGGATCGGGTTCTGCGAAGCCGAAAGACGGAACGGCCCGCGCGGCGAATTGAACTTCGCTTCGCGCATGGCTTTGAACATCGCATCCTGCTTCTTGACGTCGCCACCGGCAGCCTTGAGGCCGATGTCGAGCAGCTGCGTCGTATCCCAGCCCTGCACCGCGTAGACGTCCGGGAACATCTTGAACGCTGCGTTGTAGTCGGCGCGGAACTTCTTGTTCTCGGCGTTGTCGAGCGATTCGACGTAGTGCGAGGCGGTCTTCACGCCTTCACCTGCAGCACCGGCGGCCTTTTCGACGCCGTCGGTGAGGAAGCCCGGGCCCCAGAGCGGAACGGAATTCTTCAGGCCCGCCGCCGCGTAGTCCTGCATGTACTTCAGCGCGCCGCCGCCGGCGAAGAACGAATAGACGCCTTCGGGCTTGAGCGAAGCGATTTCCGCGAGACCGGCCTGGAATTCGACGTTCGGGAACGGCAGGCGCAGTTCCTTGATGATCTTGCCGCCGCCTGCAAGGAAGCTTTGCTTGAAGCCGTCGACGGATTCTTCGCCCGCCGCGTAGCCCCAGGTGTACGTGACGGCAGTCTTGATTCCCGCCTTGATCATGGCCGCGCCGGCTGCGACGCCGGGCTGGCTGTTACCGAACGAGGTGCGGAAAATGTTCTTCGCGCACTGTGCGCGCGTGAGTACGTTCGCGCCCGCATTCGGGATCAGGGTCGGAATGCCCGCTTCGCGTGCGATCTTGGCCATCGCCATCGCTACGCCGGAGTGAACGGTGCCGATCAGCACGTCGACCTTCTCGCCTTCGACGAGCTTGTTGGTGAGTTCGGTGGCTTTCGGCGGCGCGGATTCGTCGTCGACCTTGATCCACTCGATGGTGCGGCCGGCGAGCTTGCCGCCCTGCTGCTTCACATAGAGGTCCATCGCGTTGGTGATCGCGGTGCCCAGCGCGGCAAAGGTGCCGCTGTAGGGCAACAGAAGACCGACGCGCAGCGGCGCACCCTGCGAAATCGCCGGGCGGGCGAACGGAAACGCGGCAGCTGCGGCGCCTGCGCCGGCCAGTTGCAGGACGCGGCGGCGCGAGACTCGTGATTTATTGTGCATGTATTCTCCTCCCAATCTGGACATCGCTGCGGGCTATTCGACGTGCCGTCCCTTCCGGCGCGAACACGAGCTTCCCGTTTCTTCGATCCCAGCTGTCGCGAAGTATGAAGACGCGCGACCGATGCGGCAAGCATGTTTCTGGACCATCTGGCGAAAACGCTTGCTTCGCCAATTCTTTGCGATACCTCGCGGCGCCCGCTGCAGTGCAAGCTTGCGCTCTCGGCAACCGAATGTATTATAATTCATAACGACTTGGCCGAGCTTTCCGGCAGTCTCACGATTGTAATATGATATAATGATCGACAATCGCCTCTGTAGCGGGGCAGACTGTCGGCAACAACGACGCCAAAAACAACGAAGTTCAGGGGAGGAAACAAAGATGGCTTCGAAGACGCGCATTTCGCGCCGTACGTTCACCGCAGGCATGGGTGCCGCCGGTATCGTCGCGGGCACCGCACCGTTCAACATCATTTCCGCGCAGGGCGCGCCGCTGAAAGTCGGCGTACTGCTGCCACGCTCGGGCGCTCAGGCCGGCATCGGCCAGGATTGCCAGCGTGGCGTCGACGTCACCGCCGGCCTGCTCAAGGACCTGAATCTCCCGGCGCTGCAGATCATGAACGGCGACACCGAAACCAACGTCGAAGTCGCCCGCGCCCGCGCCGAGCGCCTTATCAACGAAGGTGCGCAGCTCCTCGTCGGTGCGTTCGACTCCGGTCAGTCGACCGCGATCGCGCAGGTCGCCGAACAGAAGGGCATTCCCTACGTCATCAACATCGCCGCTGCGCCGCCGATCACGGAGCAGGGATACAAGTTCGTATTCCGCAACTTCCCGACCGCGCCGGTCATTCTCTCGAACGCATTCGAGAACCAGATCGAAATCTTCAAGGCGACCGGCAACGCGCCGAAGACCGCCGTGTTCATGCACGTGAACGACACCTTCGGCACCGCGATGCAGAAGGGCTTCACCGGCATCATGGGCAAGTTCCCGGAGACGCCGTACAAGGTCGTCGAAACCATCGCGTATGACGGCACCGCGCGCGACCTCTCGGTCGAAGTGGCGAAGGCGAAAGCGACCGGCGCGGAAGCGCTCGTTATGGTCAGCCGCCTGAACGACGCGATCCTGATCACGCGCGAACTCGTCAAGCAGCGCTGGTCGCCGAAGGCGATCCTCTCGATGGGCCCGGGCTGGTACGAAGATCAGTATCTCAAGACCCTCGGCAAGCTCGGCGATGGTCCGATGAGCTTCGTGCCCTGGTACGATCCGAACAAGAAGCTCGCGAAGGCGCTCGAAGCGGCGCTCGCCAAAGCGCATCCGGGCGTAAACCTGAACACCAACCAGGTTTACACCTTCGAAGCGCTCCTGGTTGCCGCCGACGCCTACAAGCGTGCCGGTTCTGCGGATCCGAAGGCGCTCGCCGACGCGATCCGTGCGACCAAGATCACCGACAACGTGTCGCCCGGACCGGGCATCATGTTCGATGCGAAGGGCCAGAACTCGGCGCTCAAGAACTCGGCGATCCAGAATCGCGGCGGCAAGCTCGTCACGATCGCTCCGGCTTCGGCGTCGAACGCCAAGCCCGAACACCCGATGAAGCCTTACGACAAGCGCTAAACAGCAATCGGAATGCCAAAAACCTCCGGCCGCGAAAGCGGCCGGAGCGTTGCTGCACAGGGTGAAAGCGTGACCACCGAAGTTATTCTGAAAATTGCGATCAGCGGCGTGCTCACGGGCCTCGTCTACGGCCTGATGGCGCTCGGCCTTTCCGTGATTTTCGGTGTCGTGCGCGTCGTGAACTTCGCGCATGGCGAGATGATGACGATCGCGATGTATCTCGTCATCGTGTCTTTCACCGCGCTTGGTCTCGATCCTCTTCTTATGTTGGTGCCGATCTCGGCGGTGTTGTTCGCGCTCGGCTATCTGATGCAGCGCGCGATCATCAATCCCTTCATCAACCGGCCCGAGCACAGCCAGTTCATGCTGCTTGTCGCGGTGGCGCTGATCATGGTGAACGGGCTGCTCCTGATTTTCGGCCCCGACTCGCAGGGCATCACGACTCCTTATTCGTTCGACAGCTTCGATGTTGGCGGGATCATCATCGACGCCGGAAAAGTCTATGCGGCGATCGCCGCCTTGATCGTGGCGGTGGCGTTGTTCGCGTTCTTCCGCCTGACGCTGACGGGGAAAGCCATTCGCGCCTGCGCCGACAACTATAACGGCGCCCTCGTCGTCGGTCTCGACGTCAAGCGGCTTTATGCGCTGACCTTCGGCATCGGCGCGGCATGCGTCGGTGCGGCCGGCACGATGCTGATGATCGTCACGGACGTGACGCCGGCAATCGGCCCCGCCTATACGTTGCTCGCTTTTGTCATCGTCATCACCGGCGGTCTCGGTTCGATGCCTGGCGCAATTGTCGGCGGCGTCTTGATCGGTCTTACCGAAGCGCTCGGCGGCTTCTTCTTCACGCCGTCGGCGAAGACGATGTTCTCGTTCGCAATTCTCGTGCTGGTGCTTCTCTTCCGCCCGCAGGGCATCATGGGACGGAAAACAGCATGAAGTACCTGTTCGAAGGCGTGTCGCGCTACGCGCTCGTCCTGCTCACCATCTTTTTCCTTGCGTTGCTGTTCGCGCCCTTCGTCGTGAACGACTACGTGATGATCGTGCTCGTCACGATTCTGTACTTCGCCTATGCCGGCCAGTGCTGGAACATCATGATGGGATTTGCGGGCCAGCTTTCGCTCGGCCACGCGCTTTATATCGGGCTCGGCGCTTACGTGACGGCCGCGCTCTACGTGAAGTTCGGTATCAGTCCCTGGATCGGACTGTGGCCTGCGCTTGCGGTCTCCGGCGCGGCGGGTGCTGCGATCGGCTTTCTCGCGTTCCGTTTCGGCGTGTCGGGCGTTTACTTCGCGATCCTCACGATCGCGTTCGCGGAGTTCGCGCGCATCGGCTTTGACCACTTCGGGTGGGTCGGCGGTTCCGGCGGCCTGTTCCTGCCCGTCGCCAACTATACGCAGAACGATTTCTTCAACCTGCGCGGCAGCCAGCGGATGTTCTATTACATCCTGCTCGCGATGGCGGCGCTCGCGTTCATTCTCTGCCATCTCCTGCTGCGTTCCCGCGCGGGCTACTACTGGCTGGCGATCCGCGAAAGCCCCGAAGCGGCGGAAGCGCTCGGCATCAATATCTTCCGCTACAAGATGTACGCGGTGGTGCTTTCGGCTGCTCTCACCGCGCTGGGCGGCGTCTTCTTCGCGTTCTTCTACAACAATCTGTTCCCCGAGCAGGTTTTCCATATCTCGCGCTCGATCGAAATCATTCTGGGCCCGATCATCGGCGGCATCGGCACGCTGTTCGGCCCGATCGTCGGCGCGTTCCTGCTGACCGGCCTCGCCGAAAGCTTACGCGAAATCATGCTTCGCCTCGGCGTCGACGTGCCCGGCGTGAAGCAGGTCTTTTATGGAATCTGCCTGCTCGTCGTCATCATGTTCCTGCCCGAAGGCGTATGGCCGCCGCTGAAGAAAAAGCTCGGGCTGGATCGCGATACAGACGGGAAGGAGAGCTGAGATGGCGCTCCTCGAGATCAACGGAATTTCCAAGAGCTTCAGCGGCCTCAAGGCCGTGCAGAACGTCACGTTCGAGGTGCCGGAAGGAAAAATCGTCGGCCTTATCGGTCCGAACGGCGCCGGCAAGACCACCTGCTTCAACATGATCGCGGGCGTCTACAAGACCGACACCGGTTCGGTGAAGCTGAACGGCGTCCGCATCGACGGCCAGCGCCCGGACCAGATTTGCAAAGCCGGCATCGGCCGCACCTTCCAGATCGTGAAACCGTTTGCCGGCCTCAGCGTTCTCGACAACGTGGTCGTCGGCGCGCTGAACGCGGCATCGTCGGTGAAGGAAGCGCGCCGGATCGCCGACGAAGTGCTCGAAGTGCTCGGCCTGGCACCGAAACGTATGCAGGCCGCGTCCACACTGACGCTTCCCGACCGCAAGCGGCTTGAAGTGGCGCGTGCGCTTGCGACGCAGCCCAAGGTGCTCCTGCTCGACGAAGTCATGGCGGGTTTGCGTCCGACCGAAGTCGACCAGATGGTGCGCGTGTTGCTCGACCTCAACAAGCGCGGACTGACGATCCTGCTCATCGAGCACGTCATGCGCGCGGTGATGGCGCTCGCTGGAAACATCGTAGTGCTTCACCACGGCGAGCTGATTTCGCGCGGTACGCCCGACCAGATCGCAAAGGATCCGAAAGTGCTCGAATGCTATCTCGGGGAGGAAGCGCTGTGATCCTCGAGATCAAGGACCTCGATCTGTACTATGGCGATGCGCAGGCGCTCGACCGGGTTTCGCTCGAGGTCGACAAAGGCGAGCTTGTCGCGATCGTCGGTGCCAACGGCGCCGGCAAGTCGTCGCTCATTCGCACCATTGCGGGCATCGAACGTCCGCGTGGCGGCAGCATCCGCTTCAAGGGCGAAGATATCACCGGCAAGCCGAGCTACGTCGTCTGCAATCTGGGCGTCGGCCAGGTCGCCGAAGGCCGTCAGATTTTTCCGACGCTGACAGTCCAGGAAAATCTGGAAATGGGCGCACTGCTTCCGCGTGCGCGGGCGAAGCTGGATACCGAAATCGATCGGGTCTATTCGCTGTTTCCGCGGCTCGCGGAGCGCCGCGAGCAGTTTGCGGGCACGATGTCAGGCGGCGAGCAGCAGATGCTTGCGATCGGCCGCTGCCTGATGGGCCAGCCCGAACTCATCATGTTCGATGAGCCTTCGCTGGGATTGGCGCCGGCCCTCGTGCAGGAACTTTTTCAAACCATCCGCAGGTTGAACGAAGCCGGCCTCACGGTGCTTCTGGTCGAGCAGAATGTCGCGATGTCGCTGAAGCTCGCAAACCGCGGTTATGTGATCGAGAACGGCCGCATCGTGTTGTCCGGCACCGGCGAGAAGCTGCTGCACGACGACGGCGTGCGGCAGGCCTATCTTGGCGTCGGGCACTAGGCTGTACGGCGACGCCGCCTAGCCATCGAGCAGCGCGAGCTTCTGTCCCTCCACGACCATTGCACCCTCTTCGACGAAGAGGGCCTTCACCTTGCCGCCCTGCGGAACGAGTACGGGAATCTCCATCTTCATCGACTCGAGGATAAGGAGCGTGCCGTCGCGACCGAGCGTGCTGCCCGTAACGGCTTCGATGGTCCGCACGACGCCTGCGATTTCGGAGCGGACCTCGAACTCGGCCATTTCGGAATTTCCTCGACGGATGCAGTATCGGCCCGAGCATTCTGGTTGCGGGCTGTCTCTGTCAAGCCATCCGACGGGTTGAGATCATGAGCTGGGAAAAAGAACTCGAAGAACTTCGCCGCCGTGAAGAACTCGCGAAGAAGATGGGCGGCGAGGAAAAAGTGAAACGGCATCGCGATGCCGGAAAACTGACCGTTCGCGAACGCATCGAACGATTGCTCGACAAAGGCAGCTTTCACGAAGTGGGCGCGATTGCCGGCAAAGGAAAATACGACGCCGACGACGAACTGATCGATTTCCAGCCGGCGAACTTCGTGCTCGGCCGCGGCAAGATTGATGCACGCGCCGTTGTCGTCGGCGGTGACGACTTCACGGTGCGCGGGGGTGCCGGTGACGCCGCGATCATGCAGAAGCAGGTCTATGCCGAGCAGATGGCGAACGAACTGCGTTTGCCGATCGTGCGTCTGATCGACGGCACCGGTGGCGGAGGTTCGGTGAAAACCATCGAGGTGCTCGGCTACTCGTACCTCGCGCACAATCCCGGCTGGGACTGGGTCGTGAAGAACCTCGGCACCGTGCCGGTCGTTTCACTGGGGCTCGGCTCGGTCGCGGGTCTGGGCGCCGCGCGTCTCGTGTCCAGTCATTACTCGGTGATGGTGCAGGGGATCTCGCAAATGTTCATCGCCGGCCCGCCCGTGGTCGCGCGCACCGGCATTACTCTTACTAAGGAAGAACTCGGCGGGGCAGACATTCACGCAAAAGCGGGTGCTGTGGACGATGTCGTCGCAAGCGAAGAAGAGGCTTTCGCCCGCGCCCGAAAATTTCTCTCTTACCTGCCGGCCTCGGTCGACGAGTTACCCGCACGTGTGACGCCGACGGACGATGCTGCGCGCCGGGAAGAGTCGCTGCTATCTGCCGTGCCGCGCGACCGCCGCAAGGTCTACGACATGCGCAAGATCCTGTATGCGGTCGTGGACAAGGATTCACTTTTCGAAATGTCCCGGAAGTTCGGCGGTCCGTTAATCACCGCGCTCGCGCGGCTCGACGGCTGGCCGGTCGCAGTGCTGGCGAGCGATCCCTTCTTCTACGGCGGTGCGTGGACGGCCGACGCGGCGCGCAAGGCGGAGCGCTTCATCGATCTCGCGAACACCTTCCATCTGCCGATCGTAAACTTCGTCGATGTGCCGGGCTTCATCATCGGGCCGGAGGCGGAAAAGGCGGGCACGATACGCTCCGGCGCGAAGGCGCTGGCTGCGATGTACCAAAGCGAAGTGCCGCAATGCTCCATCATGGTGCGCAAGAGCTTCGGTGTCGCGGGTGCAGGCCACATGAACCATACGCGGCTGCACTATCGTTACGCATGGCCCTCGGGCGACTGGGGATCGTTGCCGATCGAGGGCGGCATCGAAGCGGCCTACCGCGCGGAACTCGAAGCTTCGTCGGATCCGAAGCAACTGCTCACCGCGATCGAAGAGCGCCTCAATCGCTATCGCTCGCCGTTTCGTACGGCGGAGACCTTCATGGCCGAGGAGATCATCGATCCGCGCGACACGAGGCCGCTGCTTTGCGAGTTCGCCAATCTCTCGGCGAAACTTCGCAAAGCGGGACCGCGCGCAACGCCCATGCGGCCTTAATCAGCGTCCCTGATTAGCGGAAGAACAGGAACGTCGCGACGATGAAGAGCGGCACAAGGATACAGCCAGACCACAGCATGTAACCGAAGAAGCTCGGCATCTTCACGCCGCCGTTTCTCGCGATCGCATAGACCATGAAGTTCGGCGCGTTACCGATATAGCTATTCGCACCCATGAACACGGCGCCGGCCGAGATCGCCGTAAGCGTCAGGGCGCCCTTGGTCATCAAGGCTTGCGGGTCGCCACCCGCCAACTCGAAGAACACGAGATAGGTCGGCGCATTGTCGAGGAACGAAGAAAGGATGCCCGTGAGCCAGAAATAGGCGACGTTGTTCGCGCTGCCGTCCGGGTTCGTGACGAGCGCGACCAGTGGCGCGAACGCGCCGTTGCGGCCCGCCTGCAACATCGCGAGCACAGGAATGATCGTGATGAAGATACCGGCGAAGAGTTTCGCGACTTCCTGAATCGGCCCCCATGAGAAGCCATTCGCCTCGTGGCTCGCCTTTGGCGTGAGCCAGAGTGAGACCAGCGTGACCACGATCATAATGATGTCGCGCAAGAGGTTCGCGATCATGATCTCGGTGCCGAAGATCGTGAAGGATCCGAGCTTCAGCTTCGCACTCATCAGGATCGCCCCGATGATGACGGCAATCAGCACGAAGTTGATGCCACCCTTCACGCGGATCGGTCTGTCCGGGGTCGGGTCCTTCGGCAGGTGTCCTTCACGCTTGTAGATGATGGAATCGAGCACAAAGAAACCGAGCAGCAGCGCGCCCGCGCAGAAGAGCGTCTCCGGCAGCAGGTGCGCCGTGGTCCAGAAGAAGTCGACGCCGCGGAGGAACCCGAGGAACAGCGGCGGGTCGCCGAGCGGCGTGAGCGAACCGCCGATGTTGGAAACGAGGAAGATGAAGAAAATGAACACATGCACGTT
>VFQR01002792.1_pt1 | contig 10585 bp, 8 predicted proteins | sample 3512321 | NCBI WGS metagenome assembly VFQR01 (sample SAMN10412374, study PRJNA504923) | tailings metagenome | isolation source: Relicate 3 Philex TSF1 revegetated site | place: Philippines: Tuba, Benguet | collected 2017-08-29
CCCAACAAAAACGAGCCGGAAGCGTAAGCGACGGAATCATCATTCAACCTCATACAATCCGCGATAAGGCCCATATCCCAAAGGGTGCTCCAGGTTGAAACTCCGATTTCGACCGGGTTGCCAAAGCCACAGCAGGTCATTGGCCTTTATGCAACTCCGACACGTTGTCCATCTGAAATCCTCAGAAACTCACACGGTATTTCTTGAGATCACCACACCTCCTTCGTCTCGGTCACCCAGTTGGCCCGCAGACGGCCAGCAACCTGTAAGTTCATTATCTCGGGTAATGATGCCAGCGATCGCTCTTAGCTCTGCTTAATTAGTGCCTACGGCAAAAACCATAAAAGAAAGGTTTCGGAAAAGGCATAATCGAGAGTACCGGCGGATAGGGTAGAAGGAGTAACGTGTGGCTATGTGTAAATAACACCGACATTGCAGAAATCAAGGTTGAGGAATGGGGCAAGAGTCATGAACAAGTCCTCACGCATGACACCATTAACAAGCGGATATAATGAAAGTGCCTCAGGGGAACAAAGTACAAGCTCATTATTCACCTGTGAATATGTTCCGTACTCTACCTTCTCTTCACGCCAATCCGAAAACAAATGCCTGACTTCACGAAGATAGACACCGGCGAGAAAATAATATTTTGCGGTAACTGTGCTTGATGGCATTACTGGCCGTCGAAGTATCGCTCGAAGAGTAGGGTAAGTCTTGGCCTTCTTGGCTTTGAGCTCCCAGGTGAAGTCGCCCAAAGCGGGCAAGGGAACATTTGCGAGTCTCACAAATTCCACGAGATGCCCCGTAACACCGCTTGCCACTGAGGCTTGGCGAAAAAGTGTCTCATTGACAACCAAATTCTGTTTAGATGGACCCGGCATAAAGACATCAGGGACGATTCGACCGGAACGAACGATTTTGCAGCCTCCACGCTGAGTATAACCATGTAATTCACTTGTGGATGTAAGCGTCCGATCATAATCTCTCCAGTAGACAAAGGGTGTGTTGTCGCTGGGTGCTATCATTTTATGAATGTACTCGTCACATTCAAACCCATGATACACATCGTCATGGAAGATGCCAGTTCTCCATGAATAGCAATGCATCTTGCCAGATGCGCGGATGCAATAGTATCGTTTGTCTAGAAGTGCCATGCGCTCCCCCTGGAGTCTCGGTGCAACAGAAGGAGACCCGCAGGGTGGGTTAAGGCCTTGCGCAACCCACCATCTTCCTAAAGTTGTCGTGGATAAAGACGGTGCGTTGGCGTGCTCCCTGCTTCCCGTGCTGACCAAACAAGCCGTACAATCCTGCGACAGGGTGAAGGCGATCTACTCAATTCGTACATGCTTTTTATAAATAGAAGATTCACGAATGCGAAATAACTCAATCGAATCATATATAACTCGATATTTGTCGATTGAAGCATTCAAGTCCAGGTGGACAGGCTTATCAACACGAAACCCCTTGTTGACAATCAGTTCCGGCGACAAAGTTAAATCAAACAACGAACTCGCAGGAAAGACATATCCAGATAAGCAGTTCATCACATTCTCGACTTTTATCTCGTGATGATCAGAAACCGGTACTGGATCCTCACAGATTGTCACAGCGATCCATTCTGGCTTGAATTTTACGAAATACTGCTTGCCATCGATCCATTCATGTTTTTGCCAACCAAATTCATCAAACGCTTCGATTTCATTCTTCGTGTAAGCATCATGGAAAGACTTCCGTATGTCGATGATAGCGTCAAGAATGATTTGTCTTTCACTCTTGATGGTTTTGGTGGCGTTAGAAATCTTTCGAGTGACTAAACCAAACCCCGAATATCGTAAATCCGTGCTATAAAAACTCCACTCAATGGGTGGGCCATATGGGCCAAATGAGCCTTCGTACCAGTTTTTTCGCGGTACCTCTGCCCCACATGCACTTAAAAATAGCACTGAATATAACATCAGGGCGAAGGGACCTGTAAGGATAACGCCACGATTGCAGCTTTTCATTCCAGCTCATCCTGGAAAGGTGTTTTGATGTTGCCAGATCAGGCCGTCATGCGCCTCGTTGCGGGTTGTATATTGCCGATAGATGACAAGGCGGTCGCACAGTGCAAATAGGCCCATCGGCCTACCCCCTACTTCTGATCATGCTCCTTGAGCCATTGAATCCAGTAATCCGCCTTGTCGCCCTCGAACTTGGGATTGGTCATTTGGAATCCTTTGCGATCTTCAAGCTCGAGAAAGGAAATCGTCGTACCATCGATGACTTCTGCGAGATGCCGGGGAGTGATAATGTTCAGACCTTGATATTGGCTCACTTGATGGCCTTTGTCGATCTCTTCTGAAACCCCAAGTTCATAGAGATAGCCCGTGCAGCCTCCTGATTTCAGCCCGATTCGCAGATATTCGTCGTCGGCGACATGCATCCGTTTCATGATCTGCCGGATCTCATCAAGCGCTTCAGGAGTAATGAGAATTGTGGGACGGGAATTCGCCGGTTCCTTCTCAATTTCTGTAACGACGGGTGCAGAACCTGACTTTGACATCAAGCCGGGTAAAGAGAGCTGTTCACAACCCATCACCAGCAAGGTGAAAGCACAGCACAATAATCGCAGAAAAGCTGGACTCACGGGCGACCCTTGTTCATAAATATGGATTTCCTCTCAACCTGCCCAGAGAATCATGACTATGAACGGGGCATAACTCAAGAAGTTCTTCTTATTGATACCTTTTTGCCTCCCCAGAGTTTCACGTCACCCGTAGAGCGCGAATGAGCATGCCGGATGTGTCGAGGGGATTGAACGCTCAAAGATAGCTGACGCATACTCGCTCAGAGTTGCCGCAAGTATGCCACACAGAGCGCTGTGAACTCTCGCGGTCATCGAGGAATCGTGAATGTCAGCACCAGAAGTGTCATGATCTGCCCGAGGTAACAGCCGCAGCCGAGGACATCGCCAGTCAGGCCGCCAATCTTCTGAACTGCGTAACCTCCCCAGAGCCATCCGCAGAGAGCAGAAAGTGAGACAGCCCCGGCCAGCTTCACGCTGATAACCATCACTTCCCACCGATCCGCAGCAGTCGCCAGCGTCACTGTCAACACAAAGATCAAAGTGGGCAAGAGCCACAGCGTACCGGCCAGAAACATCCCAGGTCGAACGTCACCGGCGATATCTTTCGATAATCCATCACGACCGCTGACCAGCGGATAGGCAGTCCGCATGACAAGAATCGTCCAGCGGCCAATCGCACCCGAACTGGCCACCAGCGACACGACCAGCAGCAATTTTTCAGGTGTCACGACCAGGCTGCTGATCAAACTCGCCCGTAAACCAATCGCCAGAATCAGCCCCAGGGCACCGTAGCTCCCCACCCGGCTGTCTTTGAGGATTCGCAGGATATCGTCCCTCGTCCAGCCTCCACCAAAGGCATCACAACTGTCTGCCACCGCATCTTCATGAAAACCACCTGTGGTGAACGCTTCGAAGGCCAAAGCCAGCAGGGCCGCGACCAGCGGTATCCACACCAGACAGGCCAGACCATAGATCGTCCCCGTCAGCAGTGCCAGCAGGCCACCCACCAGCGGATAGTAAATAATCGAGTGCTGCAGAATTGCCAGATCGGCTCCCGGTTGATGCATGCCGCCCGGGACGGGAATACGTGTCAGAAACTGAATCGCTGACATGCATGCATGCCATTCGAATAACCAGCGGGACATGTCCGACTTCCTGATCAATGGGTAAACTCAGCGCTGATCTGTTATTGGAAACGAACCGGTGAGTTTTTGGGAAGTCATGGGGCGTGGAGAGGTAACCAGCATGTTCCGCAACCATCAGCACGCCGCTTTCTCCTGTGCCTCGTGACTATTTGCCATACTGGAGCCCGGTCCCGCGGGATTGCCGGCTCAATCGATTGCTGCAGTACAGGCCATCCAGCAGAAACTCCGCCACGCTGGCAAGCACAGCCGTTTTTGTAGCACCCTCCAGTAAAGCTGGCTCAAGCTTTCTGGCAGCAGCTTCGACTTGCTCGCCGAAGCCGCGAATGGCACTCAATTTCTTCCACGTTTCTTCAGAGGAAAGTCCATCACCCAGCTCGATCGATTCTCCCAGATCGAAATGTTCGACAACATTCCGAAACTGCTTGGGATTAAAATGCTGGTCGAAGATGTTCTTGGTGGCCTCATCAATGATGCGTCCCAGGAGCTTATCTTCCTCACCCGATTCATCGGACATCGAAAGTTCGAGCTTGCCCCGGGAACTGCTGACCATCGAATTCAGATCGCACGTCCGGGCGACAGCCAGGCTCTCATGCTGCACAATGGCTCGTCTTTCCGCATTGGAAACCAGGTTTTCGTAGTTGGCGATCGACATCCGCACGCTGACTCCCGATGCCTGATTGACATGCGGGCTCTGCCGCGCCAGGCGGGCCGTCTCTTCCACAATCTCTTTGAGGAATGTCGGCACAATCACCTGGGTGGAGGAGTCGCGATCTGTCCACGCATTCTGATCGGTGATCGACATCCCCAGTTCGCGCGTCAGGGGATAATGCGTACGGATGACAGACCCGATCCGGTCCTTGAGAGGCGTGACAATTCGCCCGCGGTTCGTGTAATCCTCAGGATTCGCACTGAAAACAATACAGACATCCAGATTCAAACGAATTGGAAATCCGCGAATCTGAATGTCTCGCTCTTCGAGCACATTAAACAATCCCACCTGAATCTTGGGGCTCAAGTCGGGGACTTCGTTCATACAGAAGATACCGCGATGAGCACGCGGGATCAGGCCGAAATGGAGCACATCTTCGCTCGCCAGTTCTTTCCCTGAAGCATGCTTCACAAGATCGATTTCGCCAATCAGATCGGCAATCGTCACATCGGGCGTCGCCAGCTTTTCAAAGTATCGATCCGCAGCTCCCACATAATCTATGGGGCAATTGTCCCCTTCGACGGCAATTCGATCACGGGCATACTTCGAGAGTGGTGCCAAAGGGTCATCATGAATCTCCGATCCCGCCACGATGGGCAAGGCGTCATCCAGCAGTGACGTCAACGACCTCAGAATGCGAGTTTTGCCCTGGCCTCTCAGACCCAAAAAAAGCATATCGTGACGGGAAAGAATCGCATTGATGATCTGCGGCGTGACGGTTTCCTCGTAGCCGACAATTCCCGGGAACAGATTTTCACCTGAGCGCAATTTACGAATGAGGTTCTTTCTCATTTCGTCCTTAACGCTCTGTGGTCGATAACCCGATTCCCGAAGTTGACCAACTGTCTGGGGACGATCCACCATTACCTGTCCTTCACCGATGAAATTCTTGACCTCATCCAACCCACCTCCGCACACACATTCACATTATAGGCAGGGGGGCATGATGTCGAACGCCAGATGAACTGTGGGAAAACAGGAGTCCTCCCATTCCTGACCTCCCGGAACAGTCGAGACAGGTTGGGCTTTCCCGTTTTACAGCCACCAGATGATGTGGCTGCTCCCCGGAACTTGAGGCAAAAGTGAGGAACTGCCGCCAAATCCTGAATTTTCTCTTTTCGTCCATCAAAAGCTTTGTTACTTTCCCGTACTCTCCGACAGGATGTCGCGATAGATTATGGATGAGCTGAAGGTTTTCGTATTTTACAACGAGCCTCGATAGACTCGAAGTTTGATTGGCAAGGAGGCCATGGTGACAACCGGCAAAACCACGAGCAGCAATCCTTCGGCCTGGCTGTGTGACATGCAGATTCGGTGGATGATCCGCCGAGACATGCCGGAAGTGCTCGAAATCGAAAAAAAGAGCTTCGAATACTCCTGGTCTGAAGAAGACTTTCTCAACTGCCTTCGCCAGCGGAACTGCATTGGCATGGTTGCCGAGCATCACGAGCAGATTGTGGGCTATATGGTCTACGAACTTCTCAAAGACCAGCTTCATATTCTGAACTTTGCCGTCGCTCCGGGTCATCGCCGCCAGGGCGTAGGGACTCGTCTGATGGATAAGCTGGTGGGCAAACTGGCCATGCAGCGCCGGCAGGAAATCACTTTCGAAGTCCGCGAAACGAATCTCGCTGCCCAGCTCTTTTTCAAGAGCCGGGGCTGCCAGGCTGTCGATGTCCTCCGCGGTCATTACGTCGATACCGATGAAGATGCCTACCAGATGGCTTACTCGCCATTCGGCAACGATGTCCTCCGCATGGATCGCGACAAGAAAAATCGCCTGGCCGATTGGGATGATGATCGCGCTGCCGCATGAGGGAATCGTTTTTGCGAAACCCCAGATCTCCCTAACCACTGTTAACCCTGTGCCATCTTTGGCACAGGGTTTTTTGCTACCTCAAGGTAAGACGTCGACATTCATCGGCTCCTCTATCCTTGAAACAGTCGCGCTCCGTGTGCCATGTGCCATGCTTGCGACAGGTACGACTGGTGCCATGCTTGCAGCTCTGGGCAAGCATGCCTTCTTTGCCAACAACGCGAATTTGTTTCCTCGAAACCAAGGGTGGCCCGGCCAACTCGTGGCCGGGTCGTTGTGTTCGACACAACGACAAGAAGCCGCGCCATGCGCGTGTCCTGCCACCACTGTGGACTTTGTCTTGGTTGGCACGACCCTGAAGCCCCTGAAAATCAAGAAAGTGCGAAAGGGCGTGGTTCTTGCCCGGGTGGCAGGGGTCGAATGTCTTCATTCGCCCCCTGGTCAATCGACTTCACCAGCGCCAATGCATCCGAAACAAGCCTTCATGACTTTCAAGCACGTTCGACCGCACCTCAATCGCAAGCATGTCGTCTCAACCAACAACGCGAATTCTTTCCCGGGAACCGTATCATTCAGCGAATTTCTGTGCGAACCACGTCACGACAGAAAAATTGAATGACAAGCAATCGAGGAAACCCTTGCTTCTGAAGCCACGATTCGAAAGGATCTTGACCATGAAAACTACAACCTGGATTATCGTATCGCTTCTGGCGATATCCTCAGTCGTCACACCAATTGCCGGATTGGCCATTGCTGCCAATCCTCAGGTGGAGCATTTAACACTCCCTGAGACTGACGATGGTTTGCCTGGCACCGGCCCGATTCGTCGTTACGACTGGTTCAAAAATCTTTGGAAACAGCGGCGCGGTCAATGGGTGAAAGATGCCGCGAACGATCAAGGGGCCGTAGTCCTTTATGGCGATTCGATTACCCAGGGCTGGGGCGATCGATTCTCGAAGCAGTTCCCAGGCTTAAAAGTCGCCAATCGGGGCATCAGCGGCGACACCACTCGTGGCATGCTCCTCCGCCTGAATGACGATGCCCTGCGTCTTGCTCCAAAGGGGATGGTGCTCCTCATGGGCACAAATGATCTCGAAGAAGGGGCCTCCCCGGAGGTGATCGTCGCCAATGTACAGCTCATCCTGCAGGCGATCCAAGCTTCCAACGCGAAAATGCCAGTCATCCTCTCACTCGTCTTCCCGAGTTCAGAAACGAAAAAGCGCCCCGCAGCACAGATCAAGGCGATCAACGCAGGGTTGGCAAAGATGGCCAAAGATTTTCCCCAGGTGACAGTTCTCGATACCTGGACACTCTTTGCCAATGAAACAGGTGATGCCAAAGCCGCCGAATTCCCCGATCTGCTGCATCCCAACGATGCAGGCTATGAAAAGTGGGCCCATGCTTTGCGGCCACTTTTCGCCACGGCGGGCCTCATCGAGACCGAAGTCGATTCTTTTGTACCCGAAGAAGGATTTGTCAGCCTCTTCAATGGCCACGATCTCACGGGCTGGGGCTGGCGTGGTAAGAAAACACCAGAAGGTCAGGCTGCTCCCGGCAATCCCGCCGGCATCGTTTCCTTCGATGGGAAAACCGCATCAGATGATGGTCGTTATCAGGTGATCAATGGTCGCATTGTGGTCACCACACCCATTGAAGGCCGACGGGTTCAGCAAATGTGGACGACCACTGAGTTCCCCAAAGACTTTGAATTGCGACTGGAATTTCGAGCCACACCAAATGCCGACAGTGGTGTGTTTATTCGCAAGCCACAGCTTCAATGTCGAGATTATCCATTAGCCGGGCCCTACAAAAATCTCAAAAACTACAAACCTCAGGATTGGAACGAACTGGTCGTTGTGGTCAAAGAGGGCAAGGCCTACTGCACCTGCAATGGTGAAGTTCTGGAAGCGGCTCTCCCTGTTCCAGAAACAGGACCCATTGGCCTCGAAGGAGACCGTGGCCAGATGGAATACCGACGTCTGCGGCTCAAAACCTTGAACTGAGTTCACTCAGCAGTGCGTCTTAAAGCGTGGGCTGATGTATCTCCGCAAACCACTGGTCGCTCGCCCTCGCTCAAACTATCTTTTGCCGCACCGGCAAATGGTGATGGGATGGCTGGGGTTGAGCGTCTTCGCGAATCCCCAGTTCTCGTCCAAAGTGGCTGGGTGTTCCAACACTCAATTCCAACCACCAGAAGTGCAGTTGTTGATTGAGATCCGATTTATGCCGCACCGGAAGATGTCGCTGGGCGGAAGTGCCCATCATCCGAAACATCTTCGAAACGGACCGACATCCGTTTCGAGACACCAGATTCTTCCATCGTGACACCATACAGCACATCCGCGACAACCATCGATCGCTTGTGATGTGTAATCATGATGAACTGTGTGTCTTCTCGAAACTCGCGAATGACCGCTGTAAAGCGTTCGACGTTGGCTTCATCAAGGGCTGCATCCACTTCATCCAGGATGCAGAAGGGGCTGGGCTTGGTGCGGAAGATCGCCATGATCAGCGCAATGGCCGTCATCGTTCGCTCACCACCTGAAAGCAGCGAAATACTGCGCAGTTCTTTCCCTGGAGGCCGAGCCTTGATATCGATGCCGCATTCCAGAATCTGATTGGGGTCTTCGAGAACAATATCTCCTTCACCTCCCCCAAACACCTTGCGGAACAGATCCTGAAAGTTGGTGCGAATCGTGGCAAAGGTTTCAGCAAAGAGCTTGCGGCTCTCCTGTTTGATGCGTCGAATAATATCTTCTAACGTGGCCTTCGCTTCCACGAGATCCTGAAGTTGTGCCGCCAGTTGTTGATAGCGCTGCTCCAGTTGTTCGAGGTCATTAAGGCTCTCTGTGTTCACACTCCCCAGCAGTTTGAGTTTTCGCCTTAATCGCTGGACGTGTGCATCGACTTCGGGGCGAATGGCCTCAAAAGTAATGTCTTCCAAAGCCAGATCAGAGCTCGTTAACGGCGCTGCCTCCTCTTCGCTTGCAGTAGTTTCATGATGTGCGGATAACCGCTGCTCCCGATAGTTTTTCAGCGCACTATGTTCCGAAGCCGCGAGTTCCTCAGGTTGCGGGTGCCCCTCTTCCTGAAGTCGCTCGGCAATCGCAGCGAACGCATGTTCCAGATCGCGTTGCCGCATGACGATCGCCTGCCGCTCATCATCGAGTTTACGCTCTTGTTGACGCAATTTGAGTTCTAATTGCAAAGTCTGGCTGCGGCTGGAACGAAGCTCCTGCTTCTGGTGTTCGAGTCTGGCAGAAGTAATCGCCAGGCTTTCAATTTCAATCATCGATTCGTCTGTCAGAGCGGAAGCATTCAGCATCTGCAGCGTCAACTCGGATCGTGTCGCCAAGGCTTCCTGAACCCGACGTTCGGCTTCATCGCGCTGGGCCAACCGGCTTTGCACTTCTTCGGCCAGACGGGCACTTTGTTTTTCCCAGCCGGCAAGTCGTTCCGCCTGCGTCGCCAGTTCCAGTTGTTCGCGATTGATGGCCTCGATCAGTTGCCTGCGTGCCAGCGCGGTCTGTTCCAGCAGATGACGAGCGTTCTGGAGTGCGGTCTCTTGAGAACGGCACTGTTCTTCGAGACGGGTTTTCTCTTCAGTCAACTCAGTTTGAGAAGTCTGCAGATGGTGCAATTGTGTTTCGACCGCAGCACGGTTCGCGTGGGCCTTTTCCAGTTCAGTCTGCAGTCGATGTTCGATCTGTTCGGCCATCGAAACCTGTGAACGCACCTCGGCAAGCCGTGTCGCTGCCGTGTCCGCTTCAGTCGCGGCGGCTTCAAGAGAGGCGTCAGCCGCAGACAACTGGGTGTAAGTGATGTTCACCGATTGTTCTTGCCGCTCGATCTCCCGGTCCAGGCGTGAAATATCGATTCGCAGTTGCCGCAATTCGCTTTTTCGCGGGATAACCGCCGTATCTGTCCGCAATGTTCCTAGTGCAATCGCGCCGTTGGCTTCGAGAACTTCTCCCTGCAAAGTGACAAACCGGCAGCCTTGCCCTTCCCCTGCGGAAAGTCGGACTGCCGCCGGCAGGTCATGCACGATCCATGTATCTGCCAGGACAGCCGCAGCCAATCCATGGACACCACGTTCCTGACGGATCAGTCGATCGGCACGAGTCACAACACCCGGTTGTCCATCGAGAGAGACCAGTCGACGGTGATCGAGTGGGAAGTGAATGAACCGCGTTCCCTGCCACGCTGGCTGACGGAAATCAGATCCTTCGGTTTCAGGAATCGCGAGAAACTGAACCCGCGACGAAAGTTGAGCCTGGCTGCGTCCCAGGTAATCCAGCAGTGGCTGGTATTCGCGAAGCACAATGATATGGGCACGCGAGCCCAGTGCC
>VFQR01002794.1_pt1 | contig 10581 bp, 8 predicted proteins | sample 3512321 | NCBI WGS metagenome assembly VFQR01 (sample SAMN10412374, study PRJNA504923) | tailings metagenome | isolation source: Relicate 3 Philex TSF1 revegetated site | place: Philippines: Tuba, Benguet | collected 2017-08-29
TCCTCAACAAGTGCGACGAGCTCGAACGCCCCGTGGTGGCCGAGTTCTACCAGCGGGTGTTCGGTGAAGACCTGCCGGAAAGCTCCGCCAATCTGGCGGTCATGGCGTAATTTGCAGGGTTGGGCCCTCTGCTCCCCTCCCCCTTGAGGGGAGGGGTCGGGGGTGGGGGTCCAATGGGTAACCACTGATCCACCCCCTCCCCAACCCTCCCCGCAAGGGGGAGGGGGCGCAGGTGTCACTTTCCGTGCGAAGCCAAGGCGCCGGTCCAACTGACGAGCGTAATCATGGCATCTCCCCCGCGCAGCAAGCCCAACAAGCCCGACCAGACCCAGGCCTTCAAGTCGGCCATGGGCGCGACGGTGCGCGCCATCGGGGGCAAGGCCGACCTGGAAGTGACCTTTACCGCCGACCGGCCGCTCTTGACCTCGGACCGGGCGCGGCTCGCCAACCTGCCGCGCCTGCCCACCAAGCGCGACATTGCCATTGCCCGCGGCCAGGGCGATGCCATGGCCATGCGGCTGGCCAGCCATGACCCGGAAACCCATCGCAAGCGCTCTCCCATGGATCCGCAGGCGCGGGCGGCGTTCGATGCGCTCGAACAGGCGCGTGTCGAATCCCTGGGCTGCATCCGTATGCCCGGCATGGTCGGCAATATCCACGAAATGCTGGAAGACCGGCTGTTCCGCGCCAATTTCGCCGAGGTCGGCGACAAGGGCGATGCTCCTCTGGCCGAGGCCCTGGGTCTGATCCTGCGCGAAAAGCTCGGCGGGGTCGACGTGCCGCCTTCGGGCCACGCCCTCGTCGATCTCTGGCGCAAGGAGATCGAGGTCAAGGCCGGGACCTCGCTCGACGAACTGCTCGGTTCCTACGAAGACCAGGCGGAGTTTTCGCGCCTCGCCCGCAAGGTACTGCGCGATCTCAACCTGCTTGCCGAAAGCGACATGGAGGATCCCACCGAGAGCGACGAGGACGCCAACGATGACAACCAGCCCGAACAGGCCCAGGGCTCGGACCAGGCGCCTGAACAGGGCGATGGCGAGAATGAGCAGGCCGAGTCGGACGAGGACCAGCAGTCGGGCGAGAGCGAGGACACCGGCGATGTCGAAGGCATGGAGGCCGACATGGCCGATGCCGACGAGGATGCCGAGGCCGAGGCCGGCGAGGATGCGCCCATGCCGCCACCGGCCAAGGATGGCGGCGACAAGCTCTCCAACCAGTTCAACTACAAGGTCTTCACCACAAAGTTCGACGAGATCGTCAAGGCGGCCGAACTCTGCCCGCCCGATGAACTCGACCAATTGCGGGCCCTGCTCGACAAGCAACTCGAAAATCTCGCCGGTGCCGTGGCGCGGCTGGCCAACAAGCTGCAGCGGCGCCTCATGGCCAAGCAGAACCGGAGCTGGCAGTTCGACCTCGAAGAGGGCCTGCTCGATACGGCGCGCCTGACCCGCGTGGTCACCGATCCCCTGCAGGCGCTATCGTTCAAGGTCGAGAACGACACCGATTTCCGCGATACGGTGGTGACCCTCCTGATCGACAATTCCGGCTCCATGCGCGGCCGCCCGATCACCATTGCGGCGATCTGCGGCGACATTCTCGCGCGCACGCTGGAACGCTGCGGCGTCAAGGTCGAGATTCTGGGCTTCACCACCCGTGCCTGGAAGGGCGGCAAGAGCCGCGAAGCCTGGCTCGAAGCCAACCGTCCCGCCAATCCGGGTCGCGTCAACGACATCCGCCACATCATCTACAAGGCCGCCGACGAGCCTTGGCGCCATGCAAGGCGCAATCTGGGCCTCATGATGCGCGAAGGTCTGCTCAAGGAAAACATCGACGGCGAAGCGCTCGAATGGGCCCGCAAGCGGCTGATGGCCCGCCCCGAGCAGCGCCGTATCATGATGGTGATTTCCGATGGCGCGCCGGTCGACGACTCGACCCAGTCGGTCAATGCCGGCAATTACCTCGAAGCGCACTTGCGGCAGGTGATCGAGGATATCGAAACCCGTTCGCCCATCCAGCTCGTCGCGGTGGGCATTGGCCATGACGTGACGCGCTATTATCGCCGCGCCGTGACCCTGCTCGATGCCGAGGAACTGGCCGGAGCGCTGACCGACGAGCTGGCGGCGCTCTTCGACGAGGAAATGCCGGCCCAGACCCGCCGTCGGGGCCGGGGATGATGTCCCGCCTCGCCCTTGCCTTCGCGCTTGCCTCCCTGGCCCTGCCGGCCGGGGCGGTTGAGGCGACGGTGAGCGCGGCCCCGGTCACCCAGTTCAAGGGCGTGGGGCTCGACCAGCCCGTGGATGGGCTGATCTTTCGTGGCGGGCTGACGCTGCAGAGCCCGGACGACACCTTTGGCGGCCTGTCCAGCATCACCAGGACCGGGCCTGATCAACGCGTCGCCCTCGTCACCGATCGGGGCAATTTCGTCTCCGGTCAGCTGGCCTATGACCAGGCCGACCGACTGATCGGGCTGATCGGGGTCACCATAGAGCCGATGCGCAATTCGGGTGGCGAGGTCCTGCCGCGCCAATATGCCCGCGATGCCGAGGGCATGGACACGATCTGGCGCAATGGCGAAGCCGTGGCGGTGCGTGTGGGTTTCGAGCACCTCACAAGGGTGGCCGATTTTGACATCATCGATGGCAGACCGGGCGGCGCGGCGCGGGAAGTCGCCATTCCGCAATGGCTCACCGATCTCAGGACCAATGAAAGTATTGAATCGGTCTGCATCGCGCCGCCCGCCTCCCCCATCGCCGGCTCGACCCTGCTTCTGGCCGAAGAAGCGCTCGATGCCGATGGCAACCATCGCGGCGAGTTGCTGGGGGTGAACGACAAGGGGCCCCTGACCTATGTCAACTCGCCCATCGTCAATCCCACGGACTGCAAGTTCCTGCCCAATGGCGATCTGCTAGTGCTGGAACGGGGTGTGTCGCTGTTTGCCTTCGTGATGGAGCTGAGGCGCGTGCCGGCGGCGGAGGTGCGGCCGGGCAATCTCATGGCAGGCGAATTGCTGCTCTCTGCCCGGGGCGGCGAGATCGACAATATGGAAAGCCTGATGGTGCATCAGAGCCCAAGCGGCGAGACGCGCATCCTCATCGGCTCGGACAACAATTTCAACGATTGGCAGCGCACCATGCTGCTGGAATTTGCGCTGCCCCAATAGATATTGACCACGGTCAAGACGGTGCGAACAGGGCGCGCCATCATGCGGTATGGGAGCAGGAGCTGACCATGCCGCACTTCGTCCATATCGATATTGCCGCCGACAATCCCGAACGGGCCGCCAAATTCTATGCCGACGTCTTCGGCTGGCCTGTCACCAAGCTTGAAGGGCCGGTGCCATACTGGCTGCTCGGTACCGGACAGGATGGTACCGGAATTGGTGGCGGTATCGGCAAGCGCGACCGGTCCTGGCAGTCGATGGCGCCGACCGTCGAAGTGCCTTCCGCCGATGCCTATGCCAAGAAGATCACCGATCAGGGCGGCAGTATCATCGTGCCCAGAATCACCATGCCCGGGGTCGGCGACCTCGTCACCTGCAGGGACCCGGATGGCAATGTCTTTGCCATCCTCGAGCCCGCCGCCGACAATGCCTTCATGCCCCCGGCGGGACAGACAGGCCGCTGAATGACAACACCGGCCCGCGTACGGACCGGTGTCTTCATTCGTCGTAAACCGGTGTCAGGCGAGGGCGCCGATCGGTGGCAGGGGCTTGAGCTTGCCCATGAGCGCGCGATAGGGCGCCAGCAGCAGAAGCGCGGCCAGGAACTTCACCAGGAAGTCGCCGCAGGCCAGCGAGAACCACAGCGGCACTTCCGGGCCCACGCCGAGCCAGGGGGCGGGAAAGCCCAGCGAGCCGTCTTCGAGCCCGAACAGGGCGTCGATCCCGGCCAGGGCCGGTGCAAAGGCGATGGTGAAGAAGATGGTCGTGTCGAGCACCGAGCCGAAGAGCGAGCCGGCCAGCGGCGGCAGGAACCAGGCGCGAGCCGCGCGCAGGCGCGAGAATATGGCGATGTCGAGCAATTGCCCGATCACGAAGGCGATGGCCGAGGCCACGGCGATGCGCTGCGTCGTGGCCGGGCCGCCTTCGGGGTTCCAGGGCAGCGGGTGATAGCTGAGATAGAAGGAGACGGCGAGGCCCACCAGGAAGCCGACCAGCACCACTAGGCGGGCCTTTTGCGGTCCGTCGTAGCGATTGGTCAGATCGGTGACGAGGAAGGCGAAGGGGAAGGTGAAGGCGCCCCAGGTCAACAAGTCGGCCAGATTGACCGGGCCGAACTGGACCCGGAAGGGGTAAAGCACCAGGATATTGGACGCGGCGACCACCACGACCATGGCGGCGACTGCCGCCAGGAAACGAGACAGCATCTGACTGTACCTTCTTGTGTCGCAATCAGCAGCAGACTGACGCGACTGTTGTGAGCAGTGGACTATCCACTCCCCGGATCGTCACCCGCGGGCTTGACCCGCGGGCGTTGTAGTTCTTGTTCCCACCGCAAGTATAGGGCCCTCGGGTCAAACCCGTAGGGGACGCCGGTGGGTGATTGGACAGCGAACTCTCTTGTGCACTGCTCCAAAACAAAACCGCGCGGAGCAGAACTCCACGCGGTCGAAACTGATGCGAAGTATCGCTTAGGCGTTGAGAGCCGCGCGGATTTCCTTCTTGATGCCGAGAGCCAGCGGGCTGAGGTCGGCGTCATCCTGCTTGATCAGGAAGGCGTCCAGGCCACCGCGATGCTCGACCGAGCGCAGGGCCGCAGCGGAGACGCGCAGCTTGACCGGACGGTTCAGCGACTCGGAGATCAGCGTGACGTTGATCAGGTTGGGGAGAAAACGGCGGCGGTGACGGTTGAGGGCGTGCGAAACGGTGTTGCCCATCAAAACGCCCTTGCCGGTCAATTCGCAGCGACGTGCCATTGGTGATATCCTTGTTTGTGTAAAGGTCCTGCGTGGCGGGGTCGTCCCGCTACGGGCCTCGATTGTGATGAAATCGAGCGGGTCTTTAGAGAATTGAAGGCTTGCCGTCAACCCAAAGCCCGACTCAAAGGCCTGCGAGCGCCTTGCTTCAGCCCTGCGAGAGCGGCACTTTGGAGGCAAACAGTGATTCGAGCGGTCCGGCGCGGCTAGTGGCGGACGGCGCAGAAGAGAAGCCTCGACGTGATCCGCACCGCCCTTGCCCTTGCCCTGATTGCCGCTCCCCTGTCCATCCCGGCCGTTCATGCGGCAGAGGTCGATGCCCGGGCGAGCTACGTCGTCACGGTCGGCGGCATCAACGTGGCCATGGTCGATATCGACCTCAACGACGATGGACGGCGCTATGGGCTTGACCTGTCGGCGCGCGTGGCCGGGCTGGGTTCGGTTGTCGCCAGCGGCACGGCGACGGCCAGCGCGTCGGGCTCCTCCACGGGCCTGACGCTCCAGTCGCAGAGCTTCGCGCTCGAGACGCGGGCCAATGGCGAGGTGTTCACCTCCAAGGTCAATTACGAGGGCCGTTCCGTCGCCGCCTTCCAGGTCGAGCCGCCAGTGCTCGACAGCTATGACCGCGTTCCGCTCGAGCGCTCCCAGCTTTCCGGCGTCGGTGATTTCCTTTCGGCCTTCGTGCTCAAGGGCAATGGACTGGATGCGAGCCTGTGCGATCGCACGCTCAATATCTTTACCGGGGTCGAGCGCTTCAACATCCGCTTGGGTTTCCTCGACAATGACGAGGCAACCTCGCCGCGTACCGGCTATCAGGGGCCGCTGGTGGCCTGCTCGATCAAGTACCAGCCGATTTCGGGCCATTTCGAAAGCTCGGAAATGACCACCTATCTGGCCGAGACCAGCCGCATGATCCTTTGGTATGCACCCCTGGGGCAGACCGGTTATTTCATTCCCTATCGGGTCAATATCAGCACGACGATGGGCGATCTCTCCATGGTCCTCACTCGCGCCCAGAGCTGACCGGCTCCCGTGGCCTGTCCCGCTTTGGGGCGGTCAAAGGCTTTTTTGCCAATTTGATGGGGCGCTTGGGCCCGAAATCGGCGTCCCGCCGGTTAATGGCGAGCCATGTCACAAGTTTTTTCGGCTAACCGTTCGTCAGGACTCCGCCGGATTCGGCGCGGTTTAACCCGATCTTCATGTCCCTGAACGGGATTTTCGTGTTCCACCCGCGATCCGGTCCGGCCTTGTGTGTCCAGTGCATGTTGCCCACCATAACTTGTAGAGAACAAAGCCGAATTTGTGATTTCGGCCCGATTCTGTCCCCGTTCGTTCCGGGTTTGGGCCAGGGGTTAATGGTGCGGCAGATCAGGGACGAAAACTGTCTCAAAACCGGATGCTGCTGGTTGCGCCGCGTCCCAGCGCCTGATCCCTCGCGAAGAGGGCGGTGAATTGACGAGCTGCAGCATCGGGCCCTCGCCTCCTCCACCTGTAGGGGGATGAAAGGCAGGTGGAAGCTTCGAGGGGGCAGCGGCCCTTTGTCCCATCACGACACGTCAACACGGTTTTTCGTCAAATCCTGCGGCAAAACCTCAGGACTCCCCGGCATGACACCATGAAGACAGGAAAAATATCGTAAGATCAGTTGTTTACATAGTGTTCAGCTTTGGTCGATTTCGCCCGAAATTTACCTGATGGCAACCAATCTGAACCCTTTGGGGGCGCCCAAAGGCCGGCACGGCGGCCGGCCGCGCATTCGCGGCATCGCCTTGTATGGAATCGCCTCGTGCTGCCACCACATCTAGCCGTGAACAAACCCGGATTCAGTGAGTCGCGCCGATTCGGTTCTGTTTCGTTCTGTCTCCGTTCGCCTCGTTAAGGGCAGTGTCAAAACCGTGACAAGATCGTCCTCTGTTGGGACAAATCATCTTGCCTCTCGCAAGCCAGGAACGGAGCCCCTAAATAGGGTCCAATGAGCTTTTCACCTTCCCAGTCGGTCAAGGCCATCCTTGGGCCGACCAATACCGGCAAGACCTATTACGCCATCGAGCGCATGCTGGCCCATCCCACCGGGATGATCGGCCTGCCGCTGCGCCTGCTTGCCCGCGAGGTCTATACGCGCATCGTCGAGCGGGTCGGGGAGCAGGCGGTAGCGCTGGTCACCGGCGAGGAGCGCATTGTGCCGGCCAAGCCGCGCTACTGGGTGGCGACGGTGGAAGCCATGCCCATGGATATCCATGTCGATTGCGTCGCCGTCGATGAAATCCAGACGGCCATCGACTTCGATCGCGGCCATGTCTTTACCGATCGCATCTTGAAAGCCCGCGGCCTGCACGAAACCCTGCTGCTCGGGTCCGCAACCATGGCGGGGGTGGTGAGAAAACTCATCCCGCATGCCGAGATCATCGACCGGCCGCGCTTCTCGCAGTTGACCTATGCGGGCTCCAAGAAGATATCCCGTCAGCCATCGCGTTCGGCCATCGTCGCCTTTTCGGCCAGGCAGGTCTATGCCATTGCCGAGCTGATCCGCCGCGAGCGGGGTGGTGCCGCCGTAGTCATGGGCGCGCTCTCGCCCCGCACCCGCAATGCCCAGGTTGCGCTGTACCAGAATGGCGACGTGGATTTCCTCGTCGCCACCGATGCCATCGGCATGGGACTCAATCTCGATATCCACCACGTCGCCTTTGCCGACGATACCAAGTTCGACGGCCACCAGAGCCGTCCGTTGACCCCGTCCGAACTCGGCCAGATCGCCGGGCGCGCCGGCCGCCACCGCCACAATGGCACGTTTGGCGTCACCGGCGGCACGGAAGGGTTCGACGAGGAGCTGGTTGTTCAGCTCGAAACCCACGATTTCGAGCCGATCCGCCAGGTGCAGTGGCGCAATTCCAACCTCAATTTCGGCTCCATCGACGCCCTCAGGGCCTCGCTCGACATGGTGCCGCAGGACAGGACGCTCACCCGCGTTCCCACCGCGACCGATCAGCACGCGCTCGAATTCCTCATGCGAAATGAGGCCGGTGCTTTGGCGCGCGGCCATGATGCGGTCAAACTGCTCTGGGAATGCTGCCAGATTCCTGACTATCAGGGCATTTCACCGGCGGCTCACGGCGAGATCGTCACCCGTATTTATTCGGATTTGAGACGAAATGGATCGGTCAAGGCAGACTGGATTGCCGAGCAGGTCCGCTTTTGCGACAATGCGGAGGGTGACATTGACACGCTCAGTAATCGGATCAAGCAGATCCGGACCTGGACCTTTGTCGCCAATCGCAAAAACTGGCTTGAAGACCCTACCTATTGGCGCGAAAAGACGCGAGACATTGAAGATCGCCTGAGTGACGCTCTGCATGAGCGTCTCACCCAGCGATTCGTCGACCGGCGCACCAGCGTCCTGCTCCGCCATCTGAAAGACAAACGTATGGTATCTCCCGAAATTAACAGCCAAGGCGAAGTTCGGCTGGAAGGTCACCTCATCGGCACGATCGAGGGCTTCCGCTTCACCCTGGCCCGCAATGATGGCGACGTGGACGCCAAGGGATTGCGCGGCGCCGCCGACTCGGTGGTCGCTCCCGAGATACACCATCGTGCCGAACGCCTTGCCGGTTCGCCAAATGAAGAATTCGTGTTGGCCACCGATGGCCGCCTGCGCTGGCGCGGCGAGATCGTGGCCGAGCTGGCCGAGGGCGACAGCCTTTATCGCCCCCGCATCATCATGCTGGCCGACGAGACGCTGACCGGCCCGGACCTCGAAAAGGTGCAGGACCGCCTCTCGCTCTGGCTGCGCCACCATATCAATACCGTGCTCGAACAGGTCATGGCGCTCGAAGCGCCGGCCGATCTCGACGGCACTGCCCGCGGGCTTGCCTATCAGCTTTTCGAGCATATCGGCCTCCTGCCGCGCGCCAATGTCGCGGACGAGGTCAAGGGTCTCGACCAGGACGTGCGCGGCAAGCTCCGCAAGCTCGGCATCAAGTTCGGTGCCTATCACATCTACCTGCCGCTTTCATTGAAGCCGGCGCCGCGCGAACTGGCGCTGATCCTGTTTGCATTGAAGCATGGCGGCGTGCGCCAGCCCGGCGTCACCGACATTCCTCACATCGTCCTCTCGGGCCGCACCTCCTTCCTCGTTGATCCGGAAGTCGATACGCGCCTCTATGAGATCGCCGGCTTCAAGGTGGCGGGCAAACGTGCCGTGCGCGTCGATATCCTGGAGCGCCTGGCCGACATCATTCGCCCGCTGATCGCGCTCGATGCATCGCGCCCCTATGCCGGTGACCTGCCGGCCGGCGCTGCCGAGGGTAATGGCTTCCGCGTCACGGTGGAAATGACCAGCCTGCTCGGCTGCTCGGGCGAGGATTTCGCCTCGATTCTCACGTCTCTGGGTTATCGCCTGCGCAAGACGCCCAAGGCGCCGGCCCCGGTCGTGCCCGCCGAAGCTTCGCAGGAAACCGAGGCGCTGGAAGCCAGCCTTGAGGCGGCGTCCGCCAGCCTCGAGCCGGTTGCCGAGGCCGCTTCAGGCGAAGTCGCGGAGGCCCTGCCTCCTGCTGCCGAGGGTGCGGTGCCCGATGCGGCCCCTGCCGAGGCCGCGCCCGCGGAACCGGAATTCGACGAAGTCTGGTTCCCTGGTGGCCGCCGCCATAATGACAACAACCATCGCGGCCGCCAGGCAGAGGGCCGTCAGCGCCGCGAGGGCGACGCCGAGGGTCAGCAGGGCCGTCGCAACGAGCGCCCGCGCCACCATGGCAAGGGGCCGCGTCGTCCGGAAGGGGAGGTCCAGCAGGCCCGCCCGCAGGGTGGCCGCCCCAATGGCAAGGGTCGCGACGAGGAGCGCCGGGGTCGCCCCGATAAGGCCGATCGGCCCGAGCGCAATGATCGTCGCCCGCCGCGCGAAGAGCGCAAGGTGGCCTTCGATCCCGATAGCCCGTTTGCCGCGCTCGCCGCCCTGCGCGGCAAGTCTGAGTAGAATTGGCAGGGCCGGTCGAAACGCCGACCCGCAAGGAGCGGCTCGACCGGTTCCTGTTTTTCTCGCGCGCCGTCAAGTCGCGCACCCTGGCGCAGAAGATCATTGAAAGCGGCGCCATCCGGGTCAATTCCGAGCGTACCGATCGCACCGATCACAAGGTCGGGGCCGGTGACGTGCTCACCATGGCGCTGCACAACCGGATCGTGGTCTGGCGCATCCTCGATTGCGGCTCCCGGCGGGGTCCGGCCAGCGAGGCGCAGGGGCTTTACGAGGATGTTTCCCCGCCGCCCGTGCCGCGGGCCGAGCTCTCGCCCTATGATGCCGCCATTGCCGAGCGGCCGGTGGGCGCGGGCCGCCCGACCAAGAAGGAACGGCGCGACACCGATCGGCTGCGCGGGTCTGAGGACGAGTAGATACTCATTTCACCTGCGCCCTCCCCTGCGCCAAACCGTCCCCTTTCACAGCCTTGCGATAGACAAGAAAACGGTTTAGCACCGATCCCGTTGAGACAGGCGGGCTGACCTGCCCCAGGGTTGGGCCGCGCTTAGATGGGATCGCCTCCTAGATGACCTATATCGTCACCGACAATTGCATCGCCTGCAAATATACCGACTGCGTGGAAGTGTGTCCGGTGGACTGCTTCTATGAAGGCGAGAACATGCTGGTGATCCATCCGGACGAGTGCATCGATTGCGGCGTGT
>VFQR01002795.1_pt1 | contig 10576 bp, 10 predicted proteins | sample 3512321 | NCBI WGS metagenome assembly VFQR01 (sample SAMN10412374, study PRJNA504923) | tailings metagenome | isolation source: Relicate 3 Philex TSF1 revegetated site | place: Philippines: Tuba, Benguet | collected 2017-08-29
TCGAGGCCGAGGCCGCCATGCTCGGCCAGCCCGTCTCGATGCTCCTGCCCGAGGTCATCGGCTTCCGCCTCACCGGCCGCCTGAAGGAAGGCGTCACCGCCACCGACCTCGTGCTGACCGTCACCCAGATGCTGCGCAAGAAGGGCGTCGTCGGCAAGTTCGTCGAGTTCTTCGGCCCCGGCCTCAACAACATGACGCTCGCCGACCGCGCCACCATCGCCAACATGGCTCCCGAATACGGCGCCACCTGCGGCTTCTTCCCGGTCGACGACGAGACGCTGAACTACCTGACCACCTCCGGCCGCAAGACCGCCCGCATCGCCCTCGTGGAGAAGTATTCGAAGGCGCAGGGGCTGTTCCGCACCAAGGCCTCGCCCGATCCGGTCTTCACCGACACGCTGGAACTCGATCTCGGCGCCGTCGTGCCGTCGATGGCCGGCCCGAAGCGCCCCGAGGGCCGCGTCGCGCTCGAGGCGGTCGGCGCCGGCTTCGCCGATGCCATGGAAAAGGACTACAAGAAGTCCGCCGAGATGGGCCGCCGGGTGAAGGTCGAGGGTCGCGATTTCACCCTCGGTCATGGTGACGTCGCGATCGCCGCCATCACCTCCTGCACCAACACCTCGAACCCGGCCGTGCTCTTCGCCGCCGGCCTCCTCGCCCGCAACGCGGTGGCCAAGGGCCTGAAGACCAAGCCCTGGGTGAAGACCTCGCTCGCCCCCGGGTCGCAGGTCGTCGCCGAATACCTGGCGAATTCGGGCCTCCAGAAGGACCTCGACAAGCTGGGCTTCAACCTCGTCGGCTTCGGCTGCACCACCTGCATCGGCAACTCCGGCCCGCTGCCCGCCGAGATCTCCAAGGCGATCAACGACAACGGCCTGATTGCCTCCGCCGTGCTCTCGGGCAACCGCAACTTCGAGGGCCGCGTCTCGCCGGACGTGCAGGCGAACTACCTCGCCTCGCCGCCCCTCGTCGTCGCCTATGCGCTGGCCGGTTCGGTCACCATGGACCTGACCAAGGAGCCGCTCGGCACCGACAAGAAGGGCAACCCGGTCTATCTGCGCGACATCTGGCCGTCCTCGCAGGAGATCAACGCCTTCATCGCCAAGAACGTCACCAAGAAGCTCTTCAAGGAGCGCTATGCCGATGTGTTCAAGGGCGACGCCAACTGGGCCAAGGTGAAGGCCCCGACCGGCCAGACCTATGCCTGGGACGACAAGTCGACCTATGTGCAGAACCCGCCCTACTTCGTCGGCATGGGCATGAAGCCGAATGCCGTCAGCAACATCGAGGGCGCCCGCATCCTCGGCCTGTTCGGCGACAAGATCACCACAGACCACATCTCGCCGGCCGGCTCGATCAAGGCGGCGAGCCCGGCGGGCAAGTATCTCCTCGACAACAAGGTGGATGTCGCCGACTTCAACCAGTACGGCACGCGCCGCGGCAATCATGAGGTGATGATGCGCGGCACCTTCGCCAACATCCGCATCCGCAACCACATGATGGGCCCGAACGGCCGGGAAGGCGGCTTCACGATCCACTATCCCTCGAAGGAGGAGATGTCGATCTACGACGCCGCCATGAAGTACCGCGACGAGAAGGTGCCGCTGGTGGTCTTCGCCGGTGTCGAATACGGCAATGGCTCGTCGCGTGACTGGGCGGCCAAGGGCACCAACCTGCTCGGCGTGCGCGCCGTGATCTCGCAGTCCTTCGAGCGCATCCACCGCTCGAACCTGGTCGGCATGGGCATCGTCCCCTTCACCCTCGAGGAGGGGACCACCTGGGCCTCCCTCGGCCTCAAGGGCGACGAGAAGGTCACCATCAAGGGCCTCGAGAAGGTGAAGCCGCGCCAGAAGATGGAGGCCGAGGTCACCTTCGCCGACGGCAAGGTGAAGAAGGTGCCGATCCTCTGCCGCATCGATACGCTGGACGAGATCGAGTACTTCAAGAACGGCGGCATCCTGCAGTACGTGCTGCGCGACCTCGCGTCCTGACCTGATCCTGATCAAATGATTGATGGCGGCGGCTTGGCTTCGGCCCGGCCGCCGTTATTGTATCTGCCGGGGGAATACGGGACCTCACATTCGTTTGCGCGGTTCTCAACGAACCGTGAGTAGCCTCGGGGCTTGCCGCGGGCGTAAACAGCGCTCGCGGGAACGAATGGGTTCTCGAGATCGGGGCGGATCCGATGAGTCTTGGCAGGTTGTTCGGCGGGCTGGTGCTCGCCCTGGCTTCATGGAGCGGCGTCAGCGCCACGCCGGCCGAGCGTCCGCGCGCCGTGATCGAGCTGTTCACCAGCCAGGGCTGCTCGTCCTGCCCGCCCGCCGACCGCTTCGTCTCCGAGATGGCCGACCGTCCCGACGTGATCGCCCTCACCCTTGCCGTCGACTACTGGGACTATCTCGGCTGGCGCGACACCCTCGCCAATCCGATCCACACCAAGCGGCAGAAGGCCTACGCCTACATGCGCGGCGACCGGCAGGTCTATACGCCGCAGATGATCATCAACGGCATCGGCCATGCCATCGGCTCCGACCGCGCCGCGGTCGAGCGGGTGATGGAGCAGACGCGGAGTCAGTCGGGCGTCCTCACGGTTCCGGTCACCGTCCGCATCGCCGGCGACACGATCACCGTCACCCTGCCGCAGGCGACCGTCGACCTCAGCCCCGAGGCGCCGGCCACCGTCTTCCTGTTCGGCGTGTCGTCGCGCCAGCCGGTGGAAATCACCCGTGGCGAGAACCGCGGGCAGACCGTCACCTATCGCAATGTCGTGCGGTCGCACGCCAATCTCGGCGAATGGACGGGCGCTGCGCGGACCTTCACCGTGTCGCGGCGCGATCTCGTCTCGCCCGAGTGCGAGCGGCTGGCGGTGCTGGTCCAGGCGGGCACGCCGCGCCGGCCCGGTGCGGTCGTCGGCGCGGCGATGATCGACATCCCGCCGCTGCTGGTCCACTAGGGCTTAAGGGCTCAGGCCCGCGCCATCCAGACCATGTCGGGGGCGACGATGCCGGGGACGTCTTCCTCGTCGATGCGGCGGACCGTCTCCACCGACACCAGCTTCTCCGCATTCAGGGGGCAGACGCCGCGGCGCACGAGTTCACGGCCGAGGCTCTTGCGGACGCGCTCGGCGGCCGTCTCGGCGACGTCGGCCTCGACGAAGCGGGTCGCGGCGAATCGCGATCCCGTCGCAATGTCGGTTTCTCCGCGGGCGTCACAACGATACCAGGGCATGATCCTGTCCGATTTGCTGATCAAACCTCTCTCAACCACGTCGACGTTGAGAGAGCGTTGAGAAGTTTGCTTAACCATTGGTGCGCATCCATGCGCCTCATGGCATGGGTGTCGCTGTGCAAGGAAAAGGTTCGATGGCTGAATGTGACCTGAAGGATGGGGCGTGGATCCTGCCGCGCCGCGCGCTGCTCGTCGGCGGCGGGTCCTCGCTGCTGCTCGCGGCCTGTTCCGCGCCGCCCGTGCAGGCGCCGAGCCAGCCGAGCTTCTATCGCAACCTCGCCCAGGCCGGCGCCCGCGTCGATGCCGCCATGGCGGCGGAGATGATCTCCGGCTTCCGCCGCAACAACGGCCGCGGCAACCTCACCGTCGATCCCGTCCTGATGGCTGTGGCGGAGGCGCAGGCCGCCGCGATGACGCAGGCGGATCAGGTCGGCGTGCGCACGGGAGCCGTCGGCGCGCGACTGACCTCGGCAGGCTATCGCCACCGGACGGCGGTGGAGAACACCTCGGCCGGTTACCTCACGCTCGCCGAGGCCTTCTCCGGCTGGCGCGATTCGCCGCCGCATCGCGCCAACATGCTGAACCCGGCCGTCACACGCCTCGGCATCGCCACCGGCTTCCGGCCGGGATCGCGCTATCGCGTCTTCTGGGCGCTGGTGCTGGCCGAGCCAACGGCCGCCGCCTGATCAGGTCGGATCGCCCGAGGCGAGATACCAGTCCATGATCTCGCGGCCCTGCATGAAGACGACCTCGGGCCGCGCCGCGAGTTCCGCGAGCAGGGCCTCGAGGACGGCGATGCGGTGCGGGACGCCGAGGATGTAGGGGTGGATGGCGAAGGACAGAACCTTCGCCCCGCCGAGCGGGCCTGTCATCTTCGCCTCGGCGATCAGCCTGTCGGCCTGCGCCAGAGCCCGGTCGAGAAACTCGCGCGCCGGGTGGTGCTGAATCATGACCAGCGGAATGTCGTTGAGCTCCACCGAATAGGGCATGGTGAGCACATCGCCGGAGGCGGTCTTCAGGCGGCAGGGCAGGTCGTCCGCCACCCAGTCGGCGATGTAGCGGATGCCGGCCGCGGCCAGGTGATCGGCGGTCTCCAGCGTCTCGGTGAGGCCGGGGCCGAGCCATCCGACAACCGGCTCGCCGGTGAAGGCCGACAGCGTCTCGACCGTCTGGCGGATCATCGCCCGCTGGTCCTCGATCCGGTGTGTCGGCACCTGATGCCAGCCATGGCCCATGAACTCCCAGCCGGCATCCCGCGCGACGCCGGCGACACGCGGATAGTCGACCGCCACCGAGCCGTTGATGGAGAGCGTCGGACGGATACCGTGCCGGGCGAAGGCTTCTGCGAAGCGCCAGAAGCCGACGCGCATCCCGTATTCGTGCCAGGCCCAGTTGGCGATGTCCGGCTGCAGCGCCGCGCCGGTCGGCGCCACCAGCACCTGGCGCGGCATGGGGTTTTCGATCCGCCAGTTCTCCACATTCACAACCGGCCAGACGGCCAGCAGCTTGCCGTCGGGCAGCGCGACGCGTGGCCGGTCAATGGAGGCCGTGTAGGGGAGGCGCTGTTCGGGGCGCAGGGGCTGGGTCAAGTGCTGCACGTCCCGGCCTCAGGCCGCCTTCTTGCCATGGTGGCTGTGAAGCTTGGCACTCATCACCCGGCGGATGTCGTTGAACTCCGGGCTCGCCACGTCGCGCGGGCGCTGGAGCAGGAGCGAGTTGTCGCTCTCGATACGGCCGGGACCGGGCGTCATCACCACCACGCGGTCGGCGAGGAAGATCGCCTCCTCGATGGCGTGGGTGACGAAGACCACCGTCAGGCCGGTGCGCTGCCAGATGTCGAGGAGTTCGTCCTGCAGGCGCTCGCGCGTCATCGCGTCGAGGGCGCCGAAAGGCTCGTCCATCAGCACGATCTCGGCGTCGTTGGCGAGCACGCGGGCGATCGCCACGCGCTGCTTCATGCCGCCCGAGAGCTGGTGCGGATAGGCATTGGCGAACTTCGTTAGGCCCACCAGTTCGATGAACTTGTCGACGGTCTCCTTCACCACCGGCCGGGCGAGGCCGCGCGATGCGGGGCCGAAGCCGATATTGTCGCGTACCGTCAGCCAGGGGAACAGCGCATAGTCCTGGAACACCATGCCGCGCGTCGGGTCCGGCCCCTTGATCGGCATGCCCCACATGAGCGCCTCGCCGGACGAGGGCTGTTCGAAGCCGGCGATGATGCGCAGCAGGGTGGACTTGCCGCAGCCAGACGCCCCGATCAGGCAGACGAACTCGCCCTTGCGGATGGAGATGTTGGCGTCGTGCAGGGCGTTGATCGTCTGGTCCTGCAGCTTGAAGACCTTGGAGACCTGCTTGATCTCGATGATCGGCGTCTTGGATTCAGCCATGATGGGTCGGGCTCCAGGCAAGCAGGCGGTTGCCGATCAGGACGACGATGCGGTCGGAGATGTAGCCGGCGATGCCGATGATGATCATGCCGCAGATGACGAGTTCGGTGCGCGACAGGGTGCGGCCGTCCATGATCACGGCGCCGAGGCCCTGCGGGACGCCGGTCATCTCGCCGACGACGATGACGAACCACGCAAGGCCGAGGCCGAGGCGCAGGCCGGTGAAGATCGACGGCAGGGCCGCCGGCAGCACCACCTTGTAGAACTGGGCATTGCCCTGGCAGCCGAGCATGGAGGCCGCCTCGAACAGCTTGGGGTCGACCGAGCGGACACCGAAGATCGTGTTGAGGAGGATGGGATAGAAGGCGCCGAGGCAGACGAGGGCGAAGGCCGAGCGCGAGCCGAGGCCGAACAGGATCATGGAGAGCGGCAGCCAGGCGGTGACGGGAATGGGCCGCATCACCTGGAGGAACGGATCCAGCACCATCCGGGCGGTCGGAATGCGGCCGATCATGAGACCGATCGGCAGGGCGAAGAGTGCCGCGAGCGCGAAGCCACCATAGACGCGGCTCATCGAGGCGAAAAGGTGGGTCAGCAAGGTCGCCGAGAAGGCGTCGTCGTAGATGCCGCCGACCGCGAAATCGATCATGTACTCGCCGACCTCGTAGGGGGTCGGGATCAGGCGCGTCCAGCGCTGCGTCGTCGCCACCTGCCAGAAGGCGAGGAGGAGAGCCGGCACGATGAGCGCCAAGACCGTCGGCTTGACCCGCTCCCACGGCGTCTTGCCGGCCGGCTTGTCGGTGATCACGGCCGCCGGCGGCGGCACCGTCTCAACCATCGCCATGATCGCTGTCCTCTGCTGCCGCATGAAACGGGAGAGCGCCGCCCGCCGGTGGGCGGACGGCGCGGTTCGGTTGTCCGGCTCAGGCCGCGGCGATCTCGTTCGAGAACTTCGGGTTCAGGAACTTGGCGAAGTCCGGCAGGGTGCGGATCTGGCGCAGCGACAGCATCTGCTCGGCATAGGTCCGGGCCTGCTTCAGCACCGTCTCGTCCATCTTCCAGGCGTACTCGACATTGTTCGCCCCGAGCGCCTGGTCCACGGCCGTGCGGTTGGCGCCGAGCTTCTGCACCGTCATCTCGGCCACAGCCGCCTTGTTGGCGACCATGAATTCGACGGCCTTGCGGTGGATGCCGAGGGCAGCCTTCACGAGGTCCGGCTTGCCCGAAACCGTGTCCTCATGGGTGGCGAAGATCATGTTCAGGCCGCCCATGCTGGTGCCGTAGGGATATTCCACCAGCTGGCCCACGCCCGAGGAGATCGACAGGCCGGGGCCCGGCTCGGCGCCGACATAGGCGTCGATGTCGCCGCGCGACAGCATGGCGTGCATTTCGCCGAAGGGAACGCGCACCGCGGTGATGTCGCGGATCGACAGCCCCTCCATGCGCAGGCGCTCCATGATGAAGACCTCCTGGGTGGAGCCGGGCCAGATGCCGACGCGCTTGCCCTTGAGGTCCTTCACCGTCTTCACGTCGGAACCGGCCTTGGAGATGACCCCCATGCCCTTGTTGGAGAAGGCGCCGACCACCACCACGGGCTCGCCGGCGGCAGCCCCCAGCGTCGCCGCCGCGATGCCGAAGGCGCCGAAGTCGACCGACTTGGTGACGACCGCGTTCTTGCCGTCGGTCGGCGAGTCGAAGGTGATGATCTCGATCTTGGTGCCGGCCGGCGCGAACTTCTCGTAGAAGTGCGGCGGCATCGAATGGATGAGGCGCAGCGAGCCCATCTTGATCACGCGCTCCTGGGCGCGCAGCACCGAGGGGGCCGAGAGGGTTCCGGCGGCGAGGCCGGCGCCGATGAGGAAATGACGACGAAGGATCATGTGCGTGGCTCCTGGGAAAGGGGACGCGGGCTGGCGCCCGTCTGCTTGTTGGGACCGGCGGTGAGCTGGTGCCGGGATGCGAGGAACGGGGTCATGCGGCGGCCCCCGTGAGGGAGGCGATGTAGGCACGCCAGCCGCCATGGGCGGTGATGTCCTCGGCGCCGGCGAGGCCCTCTGGCTCGACGAGGAAGCCCTTGGGCGTCGTTCCGTCCGAAAGCCGGAGCGTGCCGATGCAGAGCGGCGCGGGGATGCCAGCGACGAAGGTGCCGAAGCCCTCGGCGGGCAGGGCCCAGACCTCGCAGGCGATGGCCGCGCCCGTCCCCGCCGCGACGCGGATCAGGCCTGGCCGCTTCGGTGGCCCGCCGGCGAGCGCGTGGAGCCGGTAGTCCGGCGCGGTCTGGACGACACGGCGGAAGGTCGCGCCACGGCTGGTGAGTTCGCCGTTGAGCGGCATGCCGGAGAGATGCGCCCCGACGACGACGATCTCGATGGCGTCCGGCATGATATCCGCGGGAGTGATGGTGGAGGTCATGGGTTCTCCCCTCCTCAGGCCGCAGCGGATGCGGCGGGACGCCGCCGTTCGCCCGCGGCTGCGACGAAGGCCGCGCCGAGGCGCATGAGCGCCGCGTCGCTACCCCGCGGTCCGATCAGCGTGATGCCCGCGGGAAGCCCGTCGGCGCGGAAAGGGCCGGGGACCGAAAGCGCCGCGAGATCGAGCAGGTTGACGAAATTCGTGTAGGTGCCGAGGCGGCTGTTGGGGCCGAAGGGGTCCGCCGTCAGCTCGGCGAGCGTCGGGAAGATCGGGCAGGTCGGCACGATCAGCGCGTCGACGCGCGTCCACACCGCCTCGGTGGCGCGCCTGAGTTCGGCGAGGCGATACAGCCCCTCGAAGGCATCCGTGGCCGAGAAGCGCCCGGCCGCACCGACGATCTGGCGCGTCACCGGGTGGACGTCATCGGCGTTGGTGGCGAGGAAGGCGCGCATCGCGGCGTGGCGCTCGGCCACCCAGGGCCCTTCGTAGAGCAGCCGGGCAACCGCGAGGAAGGGATCGAGGTCGACCTCGGCCGTGGCGTCGACCAGCGGCGGCAGCAGCCGCAGTGAGGCGTCGAAGGCATCCGCCATGAGGGTGTCGCCGAAGAAGTGGCGGTCCTTGGCGGCCGGTAGCCCGATCGCCTTGAGGGCTGGCGCGCTTGCAGGAGCCTCCGCCGGGACGGGCCGTGAGTAGGCATCCTCGGCGTCGAAGCCGCGCAGGACCTCGTAGGTGCGCCAGGCGTCATCCGGTGTGCGGGCGAAGACCGAGACGCAATCGAGAGTCCGGCAGGCCGGCAGGACGCCGCGGGTGGAGACGGCGCCGAGCGAGGGCTTCAGTCCGACGAGATCGTTGAGGCCGGCGGGAATGCGGCCTGAACCTGCCGTGTCGGTGCCGAGTGAGACGGGGACGATGCCCTGGGCGACGGCGATGGCGGAACCAGACGACGAGCCGCCGGGCACCCGCGACGGATCGAAAGCGTTGCGCGGAACCGGATAGGGCGAGCGGACACCGACGAGGCCGGTGGCGAACTGGTCGAGATTGGTCTTGCCGATGATCAGCGCGCCGGCCGCGACCAGCCGCTCGATTGCTGTCGCCGACCGGCCGGGGACCTTGGCGAAGGCCGTGCAGGCGGCCGTGGTCGGCAAGCCCGCAACGTCGATATTGTCCTTTACCGCGACGGGCACGCCCCAGAGCGGATAGAGGGCCGAATCGAAAGCGGGCAAGCGCGCCGCGTCGGCCATGACATCGGCCTCGGGGCGGAGGTGGATGAAGATGCCGGGGTCGGCGACGGCTGCGATCCGACGGTAGACGGCAGCGATGGCCTCGCGTGCCGGCGTTCCTGCGGCGTAGGCGGCATGCAGCTCGGCGATGGTCGGTGCGTAGTCCGTCGGCATGGGTCCAGCTCTTTGTGGACCCTGCCTCGCAATGGCTGTGCCAAGCCGCCGAAGCTCTCACCCGCAAGAGCGGGGATTGCAGTTCTGCGCCTCCTATCCTCGAACAACGACGCAGAAGCACCCCGATCGACCATGTTCGGCAGTCATTCCGCCGCCGATCCCACTCACATCAAGTCTATTGAGATTGTATGCAACACTGCGGAGATTGTCATAATGCGCCCAAAGAATAGGCATAAGCGCTATTCGAGGGCTCAGCTTGAAGCCAGCGCGAGGTCGTCCCAGGCGCGTGCAGCAAGGCCGATATGGTCGCGCATCGCCGCGGCGGCCTTGGCCGCCTCCGCCCGCTGGATCGCCTCGACGACCGCGTCATGCTCGCGGTGCGAGCGCGCCAGCCGGTCGCGCCCCTCGAACTGCGCGCGGCGGAATGGCGCCAGCCGGCGTCGCGTCGCGGAGGCGAGTTCCCCGAGATAGGAATTATGCGAGCCGCGATAGATGGTGACGTGGAAACTGATGTTTGCGGCGCTGTAGGCATCGAGGTCGCCCGCCCGCACCAGGCCGGCCATGGCGCGGTGCAGTTCGTCGAGTGCGATGCGCTCCTCCCGCGTCATCTTCAGGGCGCACAGCCCGGCACACAGCGCCTCCAGCTCGCCCATGACGGCGAACATGTCGCGCAGCTGGTCATGATCAGGCTTGGCGACGACCGCGCCGCGATGGGGCCGGATCTCCACCAGACCCGACGACGACAGCTGACGCAGGGCCTCGCGCACGGGCGTCCGCGACACGGCATACTCCGCCGCGAGCTGGGCCTCGTCGAGGGTCGATCCCGGCTTGAGCCGCCCGGAGACGATGGCCTCGGCGAGCCGCGTCTGCAGCTGTTCCGAGCGGGTGCCGCGACCGGCACTCGCGCGGCCGACGGCGGAGCGTTCTGATCCGGTGAGGGACGACATGCCCGGCCCTCAGGGCAGGATCGTGGGAAGGCCGATGCGGATCGGCCCGACCTGCAGGCGGCCGTCGGCGGCGCGCAGGGTCAGGACGCGGCCCGGGCGGCCCTCGACCTCAGCGGGGCGGCTCGCCATGGTGATGGCCCCCGAGGCGATCGGCCCGAGCGTCGCCCCGAGGCCGGTGGCGCGCAGCGCCGCGGGCACGTCGGGGACC
>VFQR01002796.1_pt1 | contig 10576 bp, 5 predicted proteins | sample 3512321 | NCBI WGS metagenome assembly VFQR01 (sample SAMN10412374, study PRJNA504923) | tailings metagenome | isolation source: Relicate 3 Philex TSF1 revegetated site | place: Philippines: Tuba, Benguet | collected 2017-08-29
GGCAATTCGGCAACGGGCAAAATGACCAAGGCCTGTACGCCCCTAATAAAAAGAACTGTTTCAAGTCGCTTGAGGGTAAACCGCTCCTCCCCCACGACGAATCTCTCCGTCTTGAACCCCATGGCACTCCCACGTTCCTCAATCCCAACCAAAACGGAATGAGCAAACTCCTGGACGCAGTGCGAGCGGCTGGATGGAAAGAGGTCGACGACACCGATCACGCCTCGGAAATCGAGCCCACAAGACCGGCGTTGATGGGACATCACTGTTCCCGCCAACAGATTTCGCTGGTAGCCCGCGGCAGTAGCCGCCTGGACCACGCGCTCCATGGTTTCGCGTTTCACCCGAGGCGAACCGCGCAATGCGTCGGAGATCGTCGTTCGAGAGAGACATAGGTCTCGGGCAAGCGAGCGGAGGGTCGGGGTGGGCACCCCAAAGCGTTAGCCGATTATTCCGACCGAAGGGGGGCAAAAGTATTCATACAGTTCACATCCTCCGCACGGCGGAGAGATCTTGATCAGCAGGGCTTGGGCCGACGCATACCCTTGGCCTTTCCGTTCCTCGCGAAGCAATGCGCCTGCCATTCATCCAACGGGCTCTGCTGTTTTCATCTTGGGCATTCACCCACTTTCAGTTCGACTCACCGAGGTCGCCCCCTTGTTTCCAATGCCCCCATCAAAGATTCAGTCGATGCGAGCCTTGGCCCGGGCCATCGGTGTTTCGCTCGCCACGGTATCGGATTCACTGCGCGGCGATCCAAGGGTCAATGCGCAGACCCGCGCCCGAGTGCGACGTGCCGCCGACGAGCTCGGTTATGTCTACAATCCCCTCGCCGGATCCGTGATGTCCGAGATTCGGCGTTCCTCGGTCTCCACGTTTCGAGGCCTGGCGGCGATCGTCGATCTGGAGGCCTCCTGGGCCCGGCCAGCACGTTCGGCCATTTATCATCAGAAGCTCATCGACGGTGCCCGTGAGACTGCTCAGCGCCTTGGCTTCAAGGTGGACTATTTAAACACGGCAGAATCGGGGATGTCGTTACGACGTTTGGGGAGCGTACTCAGGTCGCGGGGAATCGGCGCCATCTTGCTGTTGCCCATGTTCGCCCGGCCCGTGGCCACAGCCCTCGACTGGGAGAGGCTTACGGGCGTCTACACAGATTACCTGATCGAAGATCCTCCCTTGAACCGGGTTTTCCCAGATCACTTTCGCTCGATGTTCATCGCCCTGGAGGCGTTGAGTGCCTTGGGGTACAAGCGTCCTGGTTTGGTTCTCCATCAACGGCATGCCGAACGAATGCTCTATCGGTTCGAATCCGCCTTCGATTCATTCTGGGCGCACCATGCGGGCGAGTCCATGCCACCCCACCTGATCTTCGAAGACCTGAAACGGGACGCGTTCCTCGACTGGTTCCGAACCTCCCAACCCGACGTGGTGATCGCTCATCCTGCGGAGATTGTGGATTGGATGCAGGAAGCTGGCTGCCGGGTGCCGGAAACCCATGGGTTTTGTTCTTTGAATGTCATCACGGCAGGTCGCCCCGTAGCCGGGCTTGATCTCATGCCGGGCTTAGCCGGACAACGGGGCATGGAGATGCTTGTCGCCCAGATCCAGCGTTACGAACTAGGCATCCCTCAGTTCCCGCTGATGGCATCCTATGACGGCGCTTGGCGAGAGGGACCGACGCTGCGAATGCAGGACGCCAATATTTCCCGTACGGCCGCGAAGGCTGGCCACTCGCCAAACGGCACTCTCGCCAAACGGAAGAGCCGCATCGGAAGAAAGCCCGCTCGCGACGACAAATAGGCGCCCGGTGGGAAGTGACCGCTCGACCGCTGCGTACTTAACTGTCTGAACCCCGCGGTCTGGCTCCGGTGCCCTCCGCGAGCGCACGCTCGCTTCGCCCCGCAGCTCATCGGTCATGGCAGTTCTGCCCATGATCGCCATTCGCGGATTTTTCTGAGCTGCCCTGTCTCAACCCGCTCGATCCCTCCTTTCCATGATACACGACCCGGTCAAGGTGGCCGTCATCGGTTGCGAGGGCTATTCCAACCAGTGGATTCGCCGGTTGTTATCCCTCCCGGACTTCGTTGAAGTCCTCGCAGTCTCCGCTGTCGACTCAAGTAGTCCCGGCGCCGCCTATTGCCGCGGTCGCGGCCTTCGCGTGATGCCCAGTCTCGAAGAGGTCTTGCAGACCCCGGGATTGGAGGTGGTCGTGAACCCGACCCCCATTCACCTGCACGAATCGATCACCTCCCGGTGTTTGCACGCGGGCGTACAAGTCTGGTTGGAAAAACCGGCGGTTCCCACCGTGCAAGCATATGACCGTCTCGTAGGGGAGGTCTCCAGGCATGGCAGGGCGATTCCGGTATGCTTTAACGCCCTCTTCGCCCACCAAGTCCAGAATCTCAAGGCGGAGCTGGTGGCCGGAAAGTATGGGCGTATTCAACGCATCAAGGGCATCGGGGCCTGGAAGCGCACCCGCTCCTACTTCACGCGCAACGATTGGGCCGGTCGGGTTATGCGTGAAGGCCAGTGGGTCCTGGACGGTTCACTCAACAATGCCCTGGCACACTTGCTTTGCCAGAATCTGTTCTTTGGCGGGCCGACCCAGCAAGGGCTGGCTGACTTGGAACAGGTGACCGGCGAGGTGTACCGATGCAATCTCATCGAAGGCGATGATCTCTCCTGTTCACGCATCCTTACCCGCCAGGGCTTCGAAGTCCTGACGTACACGTCGCTGGCGGCACCGGAGGAAATTGTGCCGCTCACCGTGATCGAAACCGACCGTGCGTCCATTCATTATGAAGATTTCAGCCGGGTAATAATCATTCACCATTCGAGCGAGATCGAGGAACGCGAGAGCTATCAGGAGCATCGCATCGAGATGATCCTTCATCTTTGCCGCGCCTTCAGAACAGGAGGCGACTATATCGCGGATCTGCGACATTTGAGGCCCTTCACCGAGGCAGTTAACGGCATCTTCGATTCGGCCGGAAGCGTTCAGCCCATTCCGGAAGACCAGATTGTCATCGTTCCGGAAGGCACGACCGAGGCTCGCCTGGTCAAACGGTTGAACACCTACATGAAGGACGCCTTCCTGGCCAACAAGCTCTTCTCGGAGCTGGGGGTGCCATGGGCAACAGCCGGCGAGCCATTCTCCGTAGTCGATTACACCGAGTTCCCCCAGCGTTTCACGCAGGCGCTCGTGCCGCAAGAACGTTGAACCCGTCGCGCCGGAGCGCCGCGTCGGACTTCCACTCTCCATTGAAGGTGCCAATTCAACGCTTCAACTCCATGAGCTGGTTACGCTCGAAATACCTTCGGCAGGAGTGCACCCGATCGAGTACTGCCTTACCGATCAAGCCTCACAACCCGTCCCGATTAAGCATGGGGTGCCCGAGCGTGTAACCCACTAGGACTCAAATTAAATGAAGACCCCCGTAAGCCACTGCCTCAAACTTCTCCTCTTGGGCTGGCTCGCCCTCGCCCCGGTCTCCGCCGCCGATCGCGGGAAACCAAATATCGTCATCATCTTGGCGGACGATCTCGGCTACGGCGATTTGCGGAGCTACGGTGGCGACCGCTTCAACACCGCGAACCTCGACGCCTTGGCCCGCGGGGGTGTTCGCTTTACCGATTTTCACTCCAACGGTGCCGTTTGCAGCCCGACCCGGGCGGCCTTGATGACGGGCCGCTACCAGCAACGCACCGGTATTACCGGGGTGGTCACCGCCAGGAGTCACCGGCACACCGGTTTGGATTTAGCCGAGACCACCTTGGCCGAAATTGCGCGGCAAGCCGGATACGCCACCGCTTTGGTCGGCAAATGGCACCTGGGCTACCAGCCTGACTACAACCCCATCCGTCAAGGTTTCGACGAGTTTATCGGTTATGTCAGCGGCAACGTCGACTACCACGCCCACCTCGACCAGACCGGCGCGGAAGACTGGTGGAAGCAGGACCGATTGCACCCGATGGAAGGCTATACCACCGACCTGATCACCGAATACGGCGTCGACTTCATCCGGCGTCACCGGGATCGGCCCTTCCTGCTCTACCTCGCCCACCAAGCCCCCCATTTCCCCTTTCAGGGACGCAGAGACCCGCCGCGCTACACCCGTGAGGAAGGCTCGACGAAAGATCCACTGACCCTGCCGGTCTACACGGAAATGATCGAGGTGATGGACGAGGGCATCGGCCGCATCCGCGAGGCCATCGAGGAAGCCGGCCTGAGCGAAAATACGCTGATCTTCTTCACCTCGGACAACGGTCCGGCTGGCTTGAGTACGGCGGGGCAATTCCGCGGAAAAAAGGGCACCCTCTACGAAGGCGGACACCGGGTTCCCGCGATCGCCTACTGGCCCGGACGAATCAAGGCCGGAGTGGTTTCCGACGAAAAGGCCATGACGATGGATTTGCTGCCCACCGTTGCCGCGCTCGCGGGCGTCTCCATCTCGGAGGACTTATTGATCGATGGGATAGATCTCTCCGGCCATCTCCTGGAAGGCACCCCGCTCCCAGACCGGCTGTTGTATTGGCAACACAACGACTCGCTGGCGGTGCGCAGTGGCGACTACAAGCTGCTCGCCGATCGGTCCTTCGAAAAACTCGAATTGTACGATCTCCGCTCGGACCCGGCGGAATCCCGCAACCTCGCGCCGGAACGTCCGGAACTGGCTGAACAGTTGGTCACCGAACTGAGAGCTTGGTTCGAGGCGGTCACCAAGGATGTGGCAATTCGATCACCATGATCGAGGCCAGTCCGGGACACCACAAGAGCGTGTCACCAACCTTTCGATACGATGAGCCCGGCGGGAGAAAAGAGCCTCCAGCCTCAGCCCTCAAGACCCTCGTGTTTGCATCTAACCCCCTGTCCTGGCACACCCTCGCAAAGGAAATCTCCCACCCGTTTACGTTCTCTCCAGCCATGCCTTTCCGTGCATTTCTCCCCGTCCTGGCCCTCAGTGTCGGGCTTGCCGCCTCGGCTTCAGCCACACCTAACATCGTGTTTATTCTGGCCGACGACATGGGTTACGGCGACCCGTCCCACGCCGGCGGTAAGGCGCCCACGCCGAACATTGACCGACTCGCGGCGGAGGGCGTGCGCTTCACGGATGCCCACACGACGTCGTCGGTCTGCACGCCGACGCGCTACAGCATCTTCACCGGACGTTACAATTGGCGCTCTCCCCTGAAATCAGGCGTGCTCACGGGAATTTCCGAGCCACTTATTCCACCGGCCCGCATCACCGTAGCCCGCTTTCTCCAGGAACGCGACTACACGACCTACGTCGTGGGCAAGTGGCACCTCGGGCTTGGCTGGTCGAAATTACCCCAGGCGCGCACCGCCGACTCGGGCAAGACCGAAGGTCCCGGCTGGGACCTCGACTACTCCCGGCGAGTGAGCGGCGGTCCCGGTGACCTCGGCTTCAGCCACAGCTTCCTGTATCCAGCATCGCTCGACATGCCACCCTACATCTACCTGCGCGACGACACTCCCATCGGCATGCCAACGGTAACGAAAGCCTTCAAGGAGCCCCACCGGCCAGGACCCGCGCTCGCCGATTTTGACGCGGTGAACTGCCTCCCGGACTTCGCCCGCGAATCACGGGCCTACATCGCCCGGTCAGTCGCCGCCCAAAAGCCATTTTTTCTCTACCTTCCCCTCACCAGTCCCCACACGCCGACGGTGCCGGGCGAGCACTGGCAGGGCCGATCGGGCATCGGCGATTACGGTGACTTTTTGATGGAGACCGATTGGGTGGTGGGCGAGATCCTCGCCGAGCTCGATGCCCAAGGGATTGCCGGCGACACCCTGGTCATCTTTACCTCCGACAACGGGTGCTCACCGATGGCGAATATTCCCCACCTTGAGGAGCAGGGACACATGCCGAACGGACCGTGGCGTGGGCACAAGGCCGACATCTTCGAGGGAGGTCACCGCGTGCCGTTCTTGGTGCGTTGGCCAGGTGTGGCTCCCGCCGGGAAAACCTGCGCCCAAACAATCTGCACCGCGGATTTTTTCGCCACCGCCGCTGACGCCGTCGGCGCCCTGGCGGAGGTGCCGGATTCGGCCGCGGAGGATTCCTTCTCGTTTCTGCCGCTGCTGAAGGATCCGGACCGCGGCATAACCACGCGGCCGTTTACCATCCACCATTCCATTAACGGATCTTTTGCCATCCGCCGCGGCGACTGGAAGCTTTGCCTGGGCCCGGACTCCGGCGGCTGGTCAGAGCCCAGGCCGGTGAGATCCAGCAAAGACGGTACAGTGACCTCCGCGATGAAAGCAGCCGCCGCCCTGCTGCCGATTCAGCTCTATAACATCGCTCAGGACCCCAAGGAGACGGTCAATAGGCAGGCCGAGAAACCGGAACTGGTGCGGGAGTTGGTGACCGAGTTGGTCGCCGCAATCCGCAACGGCCGCACTACGCCAGGCGAACCGCAAGCCAACGAGGGTTGGCCCGACACCATGCCGGCGGTTGTGCTAGCCATGTTCCCGGAGTTGGGCGGAACCGGCGAGTGGGTGAGTCCCGATCAGGCAACCCGCGCGCGTTGACCAGAAACGTCTCTGATTGGCGTCCCTGCGGATGAACCCTGAGCCAACCGAGGTACGACCCGATCTCCTCGGTGATCGTCTCTAGGCCCTCCGGCAGGCGCGCCCGCTCCCCTGAAGTCCGGTAGAGTGGCGATGTTGGCATAAGCCGCGGTCCCAAAGAAAGTGCCGAACGGGAAAGCCCTTCCCCGCCCGATCTCCGGCAAGATCCAGTAACGTACTCGTAAAGCCGGGATGATGAGCGGAATGTCGGGCGTATTCGTCGTGGTGCGAGCCGAATGGGTTTTCCGCGACCGCTCAGGGAACGGGCTTGAGCCAACCGAGCGAGACGAGGAAATCGTCGCATTTTTTCACCGTGTCCGCGAGGTCGTCCCCTCTGTTGAAGAAACCGTGGGCGCGACCTTCGTAGTAGTGCGTGTCGCAACGCACGCCGGCGCGCTGCATGTCGGCGGCGAGGCGCTCGATCGTCTTTACGGGGATATGTTGGTCCTTGGTGCCGAGAAACACGATGGTGGGCGGCGTCTCGCTCGTGACGTGGTGGGCCGGAGAGTAGTCCCGCCAGTTTTCGCCGATGCGCGGGTGGGCGTAGCCGCCCTCGGGACCGACATCGGAGACGGGATTGAAGAGCAGCTGGGCGTTGCCTTTGGCGGAAACCGACAGGTCGTCCTGCGGGTCGTCGCAGCCCTCGAGCATGCTGCAGGCGGCGGCGAGATGGCCGCCCGCCGAGCCGCCGCCAACGGCGATGCGCTCCGGGTCAATGCCGAGCTCGATCGCGTGCGAGCGCACCCAGCGCATGGCCGACTTGGCATCCTGGATGCAGATCAAGGGCGGGCCTCCATTCTCGCTCCTGGGGGCGAAGCGATACTCAACCTGAACGGCGACCATACCGCGCGAAACGAAGTGGGTGCTCTGGGGGCTGAATTGGAAGAGAGGACCGCCCACCCAGCCGCCGCCGTGAAAGAAAACCACGGCGGGCCGGCGATCGCCCGGCGCGGACTCGGCCGGCATGCGCACCCACAGGCGCAGGGCCTGGTCGTTGACGGTCTTGTAGACGTAGGTCCGGTCGCCAGGGTCCGCCTCGGCCCCGCGATCAACTTTACCGGGTTTGGGCGTGGTGGTTTCAGCAGGGCCGGTTTGGGCCGATGCGAGGGCTCGCTCGGCCATGCCGGTCGTGGCCTCGCGCGTGGACGAGCTGGTATCCGCGTCGGTGAACGCCATGCCCGACGCGGCGAAGGCAGGAGCGACAAGAAGTCCGAGCAGAAATCTGCGGAGGGTTGGGATGCGGAGTTTAATCATCGAGTGGGGAGCTGCGTCTTTGGGGCGGAGGGGGCCGAACGGCTACTTCAGGGCGCCATAAAATCCCGCTCCCACGCCTCGCCGTCGAACTCGATCTTCACCCGACCCGACTTATAAGCCGAGCGCAGGTAAGGACTGTCCCAAGTCATCGGATACGAGTAGTCGACGGGTTCACCGCCCACGGTGGGAATCTGCGGAGCCGCGCAACTGAAAACGATCTCGGCCGCGTCGTCACCGGAACCGGTGTAAACCAGGATGTTGTCGCCGGGAACGACCGTCTTATAAAGCGTGAGCGGGTTATCCAAGACATCCGCCACGAACTCATCAAACGAAGCGTAGTCGGCCGCACTCCCGGCCTCGATGATGACGGTCGTGAACGGGTCCATCAATTCCAGCAGCTTGCCGTCCTCGCTCCAACGGTAGGCATCCTTGCGAATCTTCACGGTGGGCACGTCGTCGTGCGCGTTGAAAAATATCTGGCTGTCCGAGGTATCCTTCTTGTTTGCCCGCTCGTAGGCCTCATCCCAAAATACCGGGCGCACACCCGCGTAGGCGTTGCCCTTGGCCACAAAGATCCAGCCGTCGCGCTCGATCCGCTGATCCCAGTCGTTGCCCATCCACACTCCGGTGGGGAGATTGTAATCCGTCGAGACCGGATACCATTCCGGATGGATCGCATACCAACGACGGTTTTGCTGCACGATCAGGGTGCGTTTGTGCTGCGCCGTCTGCCATTTGGCCTGCGTATCGTACGGCTTCGCGTTCCCGCGTTCGTCGAGACCATTTTTGTTGAGATTGACGGGTACGATCTGGGCAGTCGGCGACTGGGCGAAGGTCATCCCATGCCATCGGCTGGTTACGCTCAGGTGGGATTGCACCGCCGAGGGATGGTCCATCTGCGTGCCCAAGACATAATCCGGCGTCACGTAGGCGTATTTGAGGAAACGCGCATCGGTATCCACCACGAGCGAGCGTTCCGTGCCCAGCGGTCGCGGCATCTCGTTGACCTCCTCGCCGATGCCGCGCGAGCGATAGACGAAGTTGCCCATGCCGGCGCGATCGAGGGCCATCTTCCAGATCACGGTGGGGGGCCGATAGGCGCTGACGAGGTTCCAATACCAAAAAGCGCCGGCATTGCCCGGACCGCCCAACTGGAAGCTGATGAGGTCGGTCGTGCCCTTGTCGCTCGCTGTACCCAAGGTCGAGTGGTGCCGGGTCTTGGGTCCGCCGCGAATCCCGGCGATGGAGACCTGCGCCCAGTCCGCCCAGAAAACGGTGACGAAGTCATCGACCAAGGACCGCAGTTCGTCGTCACCGCCAAACTGCCCCGCGAGGTCGACGAAGTGAAGCGTGTGCTTGCTGTATACCGGTGAACCATACTCGAGAAAGAAACCGCGTTGGGCCCGGCTCCGGAAATAGTCCTTCAGGAACTTCAGCCATGCAGCGTAGTGGTCGGCCGCGTTATACCGACCGCCGTCGGCCAAGTTGGCCCGACCGCCGCCATGACGCGTTTCCGGGTCAATGCCGGCGCCGTAATAGCCGGCGTGACCGTAGTTGTAGCTGCCGCCGAATCCATAGTCCGGGTAAATCCGATCCCGGTAGTCCGGTTCGTTCATGAAAATGCGGGAGGTGACCAGGTTGCAGGCCTTTGCGTTCAGGTCGTGATTCTCGCTGCCATCCAAATACCACGTGCTCTGCCGGGCCCAGAAAATGTCGTTCTTCTTCGCCGTGCGCTCCCAGAGAGTGTCGAGCAAGAGCTTCTCGGTCTCCAGCGTCATGCGCCCCGGATAAGTCCCGACCCGATTCGAAAAGAGATAGTAGATGCGGCAATAGATGGGGGTAAGGAAGAGGTTCCAGGTGTTGCGGTCGGAACTTCTCTTCAAGTCCAACACCAGAAGTTCATTGGCCGTGGCCAAATCTTCGTTGAGCATGAACTTCGCGAAAGCCTGCACGACGAGGGCGATATTCGGGTTTGCCGCCGCCTCGGCAAACGCGGCATCGATCCGGGCGGCCCGGCTCGCCGCCTCCTCACGCTGCCGCTGTTCGATGCTCTTGTCCGTGACACCGATTACACCGGACGGTCCCGCGAAACGCACATCATCCAGATGCACCGACGCGAAAAGACTCCAGTCGGCCGCGAATTCACAGCGAACCACATTGCCCCAATCAAAGCCCGCCGCAGGTTTCAGGTCGGCCAGTAGAAGCGTTTGCTCGGCCCATGACTCGGCCGTCGGCACGAAGGCGCCCGTCGCTTCACGGCCGTCTGCATCTACCAGAATAACGCGCCACGACTCACCGGGCGCCTTTCCCGTCTTAAGCCAGAAACGGAGTGCCATCGTCGGCGCCAGCGACCAACGCTCGCCCCAGAGTCCGGCGACAAAACCGAAGCGCGCCGGCTTGCCCGCCGCACCCGGCGTAAAGACGACACTCAGATCGCCCTGGCGATGATCGGCCTGATCATAACTGAACCCCCGCGCTCGATAACTGCCAGTACGGCGAGCCGCGAGATTGTCGTCGGTGCGTTTGCCTTCCAGCGCCGTGCCAAACAACCGCAGTCCTTCATCCCAAAAATCGAGGCGTGGCGACTCCGCGTGGGCCACCACCGTCGCGCAGGCCACCAGCCCCAGACGCACCAGAAGGCGTTGTTTACGGAAGCAAGGTGGTAGGGGAAAATTCATGGCAAGGAGTGGCGCTACGTTTCTCGGGAGGGTTTGGTGACGGGCGTTC
>VFQR01002798.1_pt1 | contig 10574 bp, 8 predicted proteins | sample 3512321 | NCBI WGS metagenome assembly VFQR01 (sample SAMN10412374, study PRJNA504923) | tailings metagenome | isolation source: Relicate 3 Philex TSF1 revegetated site | place: Philippines: Tuba, Benguet | collected 2017-08-29
CGTGTCGAGCTGAATGGCGGGTCTTGACCCGCCCTACGGCTGCCGGCCGGTCGGGTCGTTGAGCGCCGGCTGTGGCCGGCGCTCGTGACCCCTTAACCGCGTCGGCGTGCCCGCAGGCCGAGCGCCAGCAGGCCCGGCAGCATCAGCGCCCAGCCGGCCGGCTCGGGCACGACCGCGGCGGTCTCGACGCCGCTCAGGTGCAGGCGCCAGAAGCCGCCCTTCTGGTCGTTGGCGTTGACGTCGTAGCTCGGCTGGTTCCAGGTGGCCAGGGGGATGGGCGTGTCGCCGTCGTAGGTGAAGCCCGCGGACAGCGTCGAACCCAGCCGGGTGTTGGAGCTCGCGTTGAGCACCAGGCGGTAGCTGCCGGCCGTGCTGGCAGTGAACGTCAGGCCGGCGTCGAAGAAGCCAGCGCCGGCGTTGACGAGGCTGCCGTTGTCATCGTCTTCCAGCACGATGGCATCGCCCTGGGCCAGGTAGAGCTGCGGGTCGAAGTTCAGGCCCGACTGCCAGCTGTCGGTCCACAGCGAGATGCTGCTGCCGGCGGCGACCTGGAAGTCGATGACGATCTTGTCGTTGTGGTTCACCGCCTGGCCGGAGAAGGTCAGGTCCGCCGCGCCGGCGCTCAGCGAGAGCAGGGCGGCGAGGAGCGTGAGGGCGTGCTTCATGTCGAGGGTCCGTGGGAGGTTCAGGGGGCCAGGGCCGGCGGGTTGGCGCGGTTGGGTGTCTGGGCGGACGCGCGCAGGCGGTTCTCGCCGGCGCGCACCTCGAAGGCGGTCGCGAAGGTCTCGATGTTGCTGGGGCTGGCCACCGTGTCGACGTACCACCACTCGCCCACCACGCGGTCACGGTTGACGTCCATGACCATGTAGCCGCGGCGGGTCAGCTGCACGTACTTGAAGTGCGGGTTGAAGGAGCGGATGGCGCCCGCCACCGCGCCGGTCGTGTCGGTGTCGATGCCGGGCGAGGTGACCGACGTGCCGACGAACTCCACCGCCAGCGAACCGGCGCCGGTGGCCTTGTCGTAGGCGACCGGGTTGTAGGGGTTGGGATGCAGGTCGGCGGCCCAGCTGCTGTGGATGTCGCCGGTCAGCACGACGACGTCGTTGACCTTGGCGTTCGCGGCATCGCCCTGGATGCCGGCAAAGATCCGGTTGCGCGCCGGCTCGTAGCCATCCCACTGGTCGCTGTTGATGAAGTACAGACCCGGGTCGGTCGCCTGGTTGCTGCCCGGCGCCTTGAGCTGGGCAAACATGACGCCCTGGCCGAGCAGCTTCCACTGGGCCGGCGTGGTGCGCAGGCGGTTGATGAGCCAGGCCTCCTGCGCATCGCCCAGCAGGGTGCGGCTCGGGTCGCCGTAGCCCGCGTCGGTGGTGGAGAAGCCGGCGCCGAAGGCGGTGGGGTGCACGGCCGTCGTGAGCTGCTCGGAGCGGGCGTTCACGCGCTCTTCCAGCATGAGCAGCTCGGCCAGGTCGCCGTAGGCAAAGCTGCGGTGGTTGTCGCGCAGGTTGGCCACGTCCACCGGGCGCACCGGCATCCATTCGTAGTAGGCCTGCATCGCGGCAGCCACCCGGGCGCTCCAGTCGCCTTCGGTGGCGGGCTGGTGGTTCTCGGCGCCGGTCTTGAAGGCGTTGTTGGCCGTCTCGTGGTCGTCCCAGATGGCGATCAGCGGATGCTGGCGGTGCATGGCCTGGGAGTCGGCATCACGCTTGTACTGGGCATGGCGCTGGCGGTAGTCGGCCAGCGTGACGATCTCGTTGGCCGGCTCGGGCGTGCGCACGCTGCCGTACTGGCGGGCGCCGTATTCGTAGATGTAGTCGCCCAGGTGCATGACCAGGTCGAGGTCAGCCCGTGCCGCGATGCGGGCGTAGGCGTTGAAATAGCCGTAGGCGTGGTTGGAGCAGCTCACCACCGCGAAGCGCAGGCTGTTCACGCCGGTCGTCGGCAGGGTCTTGGTGCGGCCCACGGGGCTGTCCACGCCCTCGGCGCTGAAGCGGTAGTAGTAGGTCGTGCCGGGCTTCAGGCCCGCGGCATCGACCTTGACGGTGTAGTCGCGGCCCGGGTTGGTCTTGGCGCTGCCGCGCTGCACGACCTGGGTGAGCGCCGGGTCAGTCGCCACCACGTACTGCACCGCGATGGCCGGGCGAGCCGCCGACGGCGTCACGCGGGTCCAGAGGATGACGCGGTCAGCCAGCGGGTCGCCGCTGGCCACGCCGTGCTCGAAGCGCACCGGCCCGGTGGTCTGCGCGAGCAGCGGCGTGGCGGTCGCCACGGCCACGGCGCCAGCGCCTGAGCGTTTGAAGAAGTCGCGGCGGCTGCTGCCTTCGCGCGACGGCTGAACCTTGCTAGGACGACCCATGCGTTACCTCGTGTGCGCTGCCGCAGCGGCTGCTGCGGATGGGCGCGGAGGATGGGTCGCTTCTGTGAAGCGGCCGTGACGGCGCGGTTCAGCGCACCCGGCGGCGCTGCGCCAGCAGGCCGAGCCAGCCCAGGCCGGCGCCGATCAGGGCCCAGCTGCCCGGTTCGGGCACCGCCGCCACGGCGCCCCACTGGATGGTGTGCCCGTCGGTGGCGAGGCCATTGGCGGCCGTGAAGCCGTAGTACACCGGCAACCCCACCAGCCCCAGCGCGGCGAAGTCCACCCCGGCCTGCACGCTGAAGCTGCCGACGTCGGGGTTCCAGATCGTGCCGGTCAGGGTGCCGGCGTGGTCTGCCAGGCCGGAAGGCGTGTAGTCGAACGTCGCGATCAACGCGTAGTTGCCGTTGCGGATGGCGTCTCCAAGCCCGGTCTCGGTGTAGGCCACCGGCGTGGTCACGCCCTGCGTGAGGATCTGCAGGCTGGGCGAGACCGGCTCGCCGTCGAAGTGGAAGGTGTCGATCGCCAACGCCAGGCTGCGCGAAGACAGGCCCTCATAGCCGAGCCCGGAGCCGGTGCCGCCCACGCCGGTGGCATCGGCCAGCACGAAGGTCAGGCCGTCGCCGCGCACCTCGTCGGGGTTGTTGTGGATGTTGAAGGCAAAGCGGAAGCTGAACGCGGTGTTGAAGTCCAGCAGCAGCGTCTGCGGTGCCCAGCCGGCACCGGCCGAGCCGCCGACCGTGGCCTGGGTCAGGTTCAGCGTGCTGTAGGTGAAGCCGTTGCCGGGCGTCAGGTTCTGGGCGCTGGCGCTGCCGTAGAGCGTCCAGGCGGGGAAGTTGGGGCTCTGGCCAGGGGCGAGCAGGTCCACGCCCTGCTGGGCATGGGCCGCGCAGGCGCTGGCAGCGAAGACGAGGGGCAGCAGGAGGCGGGTGAGTGACATGGCGGTTCTCCCATCAAGGTGGCCGCAGTCTCTGAACCGACCGTTAGGCAAGCGTTCGTCCATCGTTTGCTCAAGGGGGGCAAAAGCCCCGCAAGCAGGGGGGTGCGTGCCTATCATTCGAGGCCATGGCACTCGCCCACACCAAAACCCGAGCCCCGCGGCCGCGGGCCGGCTTGCTGTTGCCGCGCCCGGCCTTGCTGGCCCGCTTTCATGAAGCCCTGCAGACCCACCGGGCGCTGCTGCTGTGTGCCCCGGCCGGTTACGGCAAGACGGCGCTGCTGACCCAGGCGCTGGCCGAACTGGGTGACGACACCGCCGTGGCCTGGGTGGCGCTCGACGAGGGCGACGACCTTGGGCGCCTGCTGGACTGCCTGTTCACGGCCTTTGAGCCCTACGACCCCCCCTGGCGCACGGCACCCGAGGGCCTGCGCGATGCGGCGCTGCGCGGTGGCGCCGAGCTGATCACGGCGGCGGACGCGATGGCCAACGCGCTGGAGGCTTGCGAAGTCGCCCACGGCCTGATCGTGCTGGACGATGCCCACCATCTGGTGGACACCGCCTCACTGCAGTTCCTCGACCGCTGGCTCGCGCGCATGGGCGAGCGCTGGCGGCTGGTGCTGTCGGCGCGCCATGAGCCGGCGCTGCGCGTGGCCCGGCTGCGGGCCACCGGCGACCTGGCTGACCTCGGGCCCGAGCAGCTGGCCCTGGCGCCGGCCGAGGTCACGCAGCTTGCGCACGCCGCCGGCCTGGGTGACGAGGCCGCGGCCGAGCTGTATGCGCGCAGCCAAGGCTGGGCGGCCGGCCTGCGGCTGGCGTTAGGGCTGTCGCAGCGGGCCGCGCTGCCCGCGGCCATCGACCGTGCCACCTTCGACTATCTGGCCGCCGAGGTGCTGGACCGGCTGGACGCCGAGCTGCGCGACTTCCTGCTGCGCACCAGCGTGCTGCATGAGCTGGACGTGGCCCGCTGCCAGGCCCTGGGGGAGGGCGCGATGGTGGCGACCTTCCTGGCCGAGATCGAGCGGCTGTCGCTGTTCGTGACGGTGGTCGACCTGTCGCCCCACACGCTGCGCCTGCACCAGCTCTTCCGCGACATGCTGCAGCTGCGCTTGCGCCAGACCCAGCCCGAGCTGCACCGCGAGCTGCTGGAGCGCGCTGCGGTGTTGGAGAGCGACGCCCAGCGCCGCCATGGCCTGCTGATGGCCGCCGGCCGGCCCGACCGTGCGGCGGAGCTGCTGCTGGCCGATGCCGGCATGCTGATCAACCAGCTCGGCGCCCAGGGGTTGCTCGACCTGGCGGGGCGCTTCGATGCGGACTTTGCCGAGGTCAGCCCCGAGCTGCACCGCGTCAAGGCCGTGGCGCTGTGGACGCTGTGGGAAGCGGAGCGGGCCGAGTACCACCTGGGCCGCGCGGAGCTGCTGTTCCAGGCGCGGGGTGACACGGCTGCGCTGCGGGTGGCGCGCGCCCACCTGGCCGTGCTGCTGATCGCGCAGGGCCGGCTCACGCAGGCGGCGGCCATCCTGCAGGCGCTGGACCCCTTCGATGGTGAAAGCCGGCTGAGTGGTGAGGCCCGCCGCGTGGTGCTGCTGGCGCGCTGCTGGCATGCGCTGGAGAGCTGCCACTTCGACGCGGTGGCGCCTCTCTTTGAGGTGCAACTGGCCGAGTTGCTCAAGCATCCGACCGTGGAAGCCTGGTACACCGGCGTGCCGCCGCCGCGACAGATCAGTTGCCGCGGCATGGCCGCGCCCATGGAGCGCTGGTTCCGCGGCGCGATGCAGGTGGTGGGCGACCGCCCGCTGCCGCTGGGAGTGATGGGCTACATGGCGCGTGCCTGGAGTCTCTTCTGGCAGGGCGAGCTGGCCGAGTGCGAGCAGCATCTCGCGCGTGCCGAGGCCGATGCCGCCTGGTTCGGCCGGCTGGTCATCGCCCGCAACCATGGCCAGGCGCTGCATGCGATGTTGGACCTGGTGCATGGCCGCCACGAGTCTGCGGTGGCCTTGATGCGGCTGCGCCTGGCCGAGCACGTGCCGGGCTATGGCCGCTGGGGCCTGTGGCACGGCATCTTCTTCTGCTCGCGCATGGCTGCGGCCTGTGGCGAGGTGGCGCTGCTGGATGAAGGCCTGGCGCGCCTGGTGCGCGAGGGCGCCGACCTGCCCGACCTGACCGCCCCGCACCGCCGCGACCCGCTGGCCGGCCTGCGGGCGCGCCAGGCCGAACTGGCGGGCCGCCGCGCAGAGGCGATTGCGCTGTGGCGGGCCTTGCTCGCCGAGGGTGAATCCGCCGACCTGCTCGGCCAGCGCGCCGAGGCGCAGCTGCGTCTGGCCGGCGCGCTGCTGGATGACGGCCAGCCCGCCCAGGCCGCCGAGGCGCTGGCGCCCGCGCTGGCCGACCATGACCCCGGTGGCCTGCTGTGGGACGTGCCGCTGATGCGGCGCATGGCCGCGCACGACTGGGGCGGCCTGCTCGACGCGGCGGCGCTGGCCCGGCTGCGCAGTTGGGTGGAGGCCCTGGCGCCGCTGGCCGCAGGCACCGGGGAGGCAGCCGCACCGGCGGCGGACGACCGGCTGTCGCAACGCGAGGCCGAGGTCATCGCCCAGATCGCGGCGGGTGCGAGCAACAAGCACATCGCCCGCGCGCTGGACCTGAGCCCGCACACCGTCAAGCGGCATGTCGCCAACATCCTCGACAAGCTGGGCCTGAACTCACGCGGCGAGGCCGCCGCGTGGTGGAACCGGCAGCGCTGAACGGGCCTTTGGCGCGCCCGGCAGGCCCGCCTGGCGCCGCTGCCGTCAGGCCTCCACGAGGCCCGGCACGCTGGCCTGGCCCATCGCCCGGCTGAGCTTGCCCCAGGCGGCATCGTTCAGCAGCGCGCGGGCGGAGGCCATCACCGGCGCCTGCACCTCGGGCGGCAGGCCGCCGATCACCTCGGCGCGCTCGGCCGGCGCCAGCGCCGGGATCATCCAGCGCAGGATCTCGCTCATCTCCTGCGGGCCGACGCTGGCCAGGATGCGGCCGTGCAGCGCGTGCAGCTCCTCGTCGGTGTAGGCCGCCCACAGCGCCTGGTTGTGGCGGCTCTCCTCCACCGCCATGTGCTCGAAGTTGTGGGCCACGAAGGTGGCAAAGCGGCGGTACAGGCGCTGGGCGGCGGCGGCCGACGGCATCACGCGCAAGGCGGCAGCTTCGGCGCGAAGCGTGCCGATGCTGTCCAGATGCTCCTCGTGCTCCGCCTCGATGGCCGCGCTGGCGCCGGCGCGCCGGGCTTCGATGGCCGGATGCACGAAGCGGTTCTCCTTCTCGACGTGATGCTGGGCGGCATCCAGCACGGCATCGAGCTGGCCGAGGGTGGCGGCGATGTCCAGCGGGTCGGCGGGGTCCAGGCTGCTGAGCTGGCGCAGCGTCTCGCACATCGCCAGGCGCAGGGCCTTGTGGATGTGGGCATACAGGTCGACGCGGTGGGTGGGGGTGGTCATGGGAATCTCCTTGAAGCCGGCGCGAGGGGTCGAATTGAAGGGGGCCGGATGCCGGGCAGTGTTCCGTCCGGGCGGGTGCGCGCCATCGCTCTGACGGGCCAGGGCCGGTGGGCCACGGGGGTGACGAGGGTCATGGCTCTTCAGCCCCGGGGGCGCTGGCCCGTCCGGGCGATGTGGGCCAGCCGGCCGCTCGGCACAGTGCCGTCCCATGCCCCGCCTTGCCTGTGCCCTCTTGCTGCTCGCCGTCGCCCTGCCGGCGTGGGCCACGCTGCCTGAGCGCCTGGCCGACACCGGCTTCGGCGGCCCGGGCCTGCGGAGCTTCGAGCCGCGGTTTCCGCTGTGGTCCGACGGCGCGGCCAAGCAGCGCTGGATCGCCCTGCCGCCTGGCACCACGGTCGACGCGAGCCGGGCTGACGCGTGGCGCTTTCCGGCCGGCACCCGGCTGTGGAAGACCTTCAGCGTGGACGGCCACGCGGTCGAGACCCGGCATCTGGTGGTCCAGGCCGATGGCCGCGTCGAGGCCGCCACCTACGTCTGGCAAGACGGCCAGGCCCGCCGCGCCCCCGACCGCGGCGCCGTGCTGACGCTGCCCGGCGGGCGCCGCTACGAGCTGCCGTCCGTGGGTGACTGCATGGCCTGCCATGCCGGCGCGCGCAGCCCGGTGCTGGGCTTTGCCGCGCTGCAGCTCGGCCCCGCCGTACCTGCCTTGGTGCGCGAGGGCGTCATCGCACCAGCCCCGGCCGCCTGGCGCGAGCAGGGGCCGGACTTCCTGGCCGCCACGCCCGCCGAGCAGGCCGCCCGCGGCTATCTGCACGGCAACTGCGGCCACTGCCATTTCGACGGTGGCGTGCCGGTGCCGCTGCGGCTCGCGCTGGACGTGGGCCAGCCGCCCGCGCCGGTGGACGGCGCCGCCGTGCTGCGCCGCGCGGGCACCCGCAACCCCTACCAGCAGATGCCGCCGCTCGGCACCCGCGAGATCGACGCCCAGGGCCTGGCTGTGTTGGCCCGCCACTTCAACCTCAACCCCCCGGAGAAAAGCCCATGAAGGCCATCCTGCCCCTGCTCATCCTGGTTGCCGCCTCGGCCCAGGCCAGTGACCGCATCGAACGCGGCCGCTACCTCGTCAATACCAGCGGCTGCGCCGACTGCCACACGCCGCTCAAGATGGGCGCCAACGGCCCCGAGCCCGACAAGGCCCGCCACCTGTCCGGCCACCCGCAGGGCTTCGCCGTGACCGCGCCGGCCACGCCACCCGGTGAGCCCTGGATGGTGCTGATCGCGCAGACCGGCACGGCCTATGCGGGCCCCTGGGGCGTGAGCTTCTCCGCCAACCTCACGCCCGACCCCGAGACGGGCCTGGGCCGCTGGAGCGAGAGCGACTTCGTGCAGACCATCCGCACCGGCCGCCATCTCGGCCGCGGCCGCCCGGTGCTGCCGCCCATGCCGATCCCGGTCTACAACCACATGACCGACGACGACCTCAAGGCCGTGTTCGCCTACCTGCAGACCTTGCCCCCGACGCGCAACAAGGTGCCCGACCCGCTGCCGCCGGCCGGCGTGCGCTGAGCGGCATTGCCCTTCTTGCCTCCATCCATCAGGACACTCCCATGACACTCATCACCCCCGCCCGCCTGGGCCTCCTGTCCGCCCTGTGCCTCGTGGCCGCCGCCGTCATCACCTTCGGTGAGGAAGCCCATGCCGCCACCGCGCCCTGCGACGACACCGCCGCCCTGCAGCAACGACTCAACGATTTCGACGCCCACTGGAACGCCAGCGACGCCTGGGGCCTGACCGCGCAGTTCGCCCCCGAAGGTAGCCTGGGCGCCGACGCCCCCGCCGGCCGCCAGGCCGTCTACCGTGAACTCGTGGAGCGACTCGGCCGCTCCACCACCAAGCGCCAGACGCGCGTGGTGCGGGCCACGGCGGTGGGCACCGCGTGCCTGGTGGACGTGCAGGTGAAGAGCGGTGAGCGCAGCGAGCCGGGGCTCTTCCTGCTGGCGGCCTCGCGAGACGGTGGCATCGTCGCCATGCGCTGAAGCGCACGCAGCAGCGCAAAGGAAAGCCCCGCCCGGCATGAGCCGGTCGGGGCGAAAGAGCGCCTCACGCCGCCCGGGACACCCCGAGACGGGGCGTGGGGCTGCGGCGTTCATCACAGCGCAGGCGGCCTGGCAGGCGACACCGGGAGGTGACGCAGTCGGGCCCGAACTTGGTGCTTCTCGTGGTCGCGGGCGGTTCGCGTTCCGCCTCGCCAGGGGCCGCAACGTTGCCGGGGGCCATGCACTGGTGACGGGCTGAATCATCGTCGTGCCCGAGCGTGAACGATGCCGCGATCAGGCGGTGGCGGCCACGGCTTTTCCGTTCGTGGCGGCGTGCCGGGAGCGCCCGCAGCCGGGCCGAGGCGTTTCGATGTCGTTCCAGCCGCTTGCCGGCCCGCGAGCGGCCGGGCGAGCACTCGCCCCGTCGTGAAAACCCGCAGGAATCGCGGACCGCACGTATCAAAAGTCACATCGCACGAGAACTGTGCGGCTCCACATTGCTTAGCGCTCATCTATGATCGTCTAGATTCGATACGTTTGATCGATTCTGCACATTTGCCAGGGCGCAGGGCGTGTGCTGCCATCCAAGCGCTGCATCAGGTGGGAGACACATCCATGTCCATGTTCGACAAGATGACCGTGGCCAAGCGTTTGGCGCTGGGGTTCGGTGCGACCGTGGCTCTCGGGGTCGGCATCGTGGCCTATGCCGGCCTTCAGATGCAGCGGCTCAACGGTGGCATCGAAGAACTGGCCACCGACCGCATGGTCAAGGTCGCGTTGTTCAGCCAGTTGAAGGACAACTTCCAGACCATCGGGCGGTATGCGCGCAACACCGTCATCAATACCGACCCGGCCTTCGTCGACGGCGAGAAGAAGAAGATCGCCGAGCTGCGGGCGCAGAACGGGGAGATCCTGGGCCAGCTGGACAAGATCATCGTGCTGCCTGCGGCGCGCGAGCTGCTAAAGGTGATCGTCGAGGAGCGCCCGCCCTACAACGCAGCCATGGACCGCGCCATCGAGATGGCCAGCAAGGGCGAAACCGCCGCGGCGGGCGCCTACCTGATCGGTGAGGTGAGGCAGCGCCAGAACGTCGTGTTCAAGGCGACGGATGACTCGATCCGCCTTCAGCGTGACATTGCCAACGATCTGGCCAAGAAGGCAACTGAAGCCTCTGCTGCCAGCGTGAAGCTGATGGCCGGCCTGGCCTTCCTGATGGCGGTGGTGGGTGTGGCCGTGGCGTGGGCCTTGACCCGTCATCTGCGCGGCGCCCTGGGTGCCGAGCCGGGCGAGCTCAACGAGGCCGTGAGCCGTGTGGCCAATGGCGACCTGAGCGAAGCGCTGCCCGTGCAGGCCGGTGACCAAAGCAGCGTGCTCGCCAACGTGGCGCGCATGCAGAGCCAGCTGACCGAGGTGGTGGCCAGCGTGCGGGCCAATTCGGAGAGCGTGGCCACCGCCAGTGCGCAGATCGCCCAAGGCAACCAGGACCTGAGCCAGCGCACCGAAGAACAGGCCAGCGCGCTGCAGCAGACGGCTGCGACGATGGAGGAGCTGAGCGCCACGGTGCGCAACAACTCCGAGAGCGCCCAGCAGGCCAACCAGCTCGCTCGCAATGCGACCGAGGTCGCCACGCAGGGCGGCGCGGTGGTGGGGCAGGTGGTGGACACCATGCAGGGCATCAGCGAAAGCAGCCGCAAGATCAGCGACATCCTCAGTGTGATCGACGGCATCGCCTTCCAGACCAACATCCTCGCGCTCAACGCCGCGGTGGAAGCCGCGCG